>Ga0073928_10005241_pt1 | contig 18355 bp, 15 predicted proteins | sample PaiPotPPA55metaG_FD_76969 | JGI IMG/M metagenome (GOLD analysis project Ga0073928, IMG submission 76969) | Iron sulfur acid spring bacterial and archeal communities from Banff, Canada, to study Microbial Dark Matter (Phase II) - Paint Pots PPA... ... | reverse complement strand
GGCCTGGCCGGGAACCTCGCCGGCGGCGTGGGGCGCGCCCTCGCCGACGCGCTCGGCGCGCTCGTCGGCCAGGCCCGCTACGGGGTCCCGGTGGCGTGCCTGCTCGGCGCGGCGGCGCTGCTCCGGGCCCGGCCGGCCCGGGCCGACGAGGAAGCCCCAGACGCCGAGGATGAGGACGAGGCCCGCGAGCCGGCGCCGCTGCGGGTGGCGATCGGCGCGGTCCTGCTCGGGTGCTCGGTCGTCGGGCTGCTGCACCTCGCCCACGGCTCGCCCGGCATCACGAGCCCGGTCGCGATGCTGCGCGCCGCCGGCGGGTACGTCGGCGCCGTCACCGGCGGGGGGCTCGGCGCAGCCGCCGGCACCGTCGGCGCGGCGGTGGTGCTGATCGGGCTCGGTCTTCTCGGCGCGCTGCTCGTGCCCGGCGTCTCGGCGCGCAAGGCCGGCGCCGCGGTGGGACGCACCGCGCGCGTCGCCGCCAACGCGGCCCGCTCGCTCACCGAGCGGCCGCCGTCGGTCCCGTCGAGCCCGGGGCTCGACGACGATCCCGACCCGCCGCCCGAGCCGCTCGTCGGCGGCACCGACCTCTACGACGTCGAGCGCGACGCCACCCTCGAGCCGCCGCCGCTCGACACGACCCAGCCCGGCGGGCCGCCGGTGCCGGTCGTCGAGGAGGCCGACGGCCAGATGGCGCTGGCGGTGGGGCGCAAGGGCCGCCCGGGGTCGTGGACGCTCCCGCCGACGAACCTGCTCGCCCGCGGCTCGGCGGCCAAGACCGACCGCCGCCTCGCCGAGGCGGCCGGCGACGTCCTCGCCGGCGCGCTGCAGCAGCACGGCGTCGACGCGGCGCTGGTCGGGATGACGGTCGGCCCCACCGTGACCCGCTACGAGCTCGAGCTGGCGCCGGGCGTCAAGGTGAGCCGGGTGACCAGCCTCGCCCACGACGTCGCCTACGCGATGGCGTCGCCCGACGTGCGGATCCTGGCGCCCATCCCGGGCCGCAGCGCGATCGGCGTCGAGGTACCGAACCGCCAGCGCCAGCTCGTCACGCTCGGCGACATCCTCGCGACGCCGGAGGCCAAGGCCGCCACCGAGCCGCTCACCGTCGCGCTGGGCCGCGACATCGCGGGCCGGCCGGTGATGCTCGACCTCGCCACGCTCCCGCACGTGCTCATCGCCGGCGCGACCGGGGCCGGGAAGTCGAGCTGCATCAACTCGCTCGTGACGTCGCTGCTGATGCGCAACACACCGGACCGGGTCCGGCTCATCCTCGTGGACCCGAAGCGGGTCGAGCTGGGTGGCTACAACGACGTGCCGCACCTGCTGACCGCGGTGGTCACGAACCCGAAGCGGGCCGCCAACGCGCTCGACTGGGCGGTGCGCGAGATGGACCTGCGCTACGAGGTCCTCGCCGACGCCGGCGTGCGCGACCTGGCCGGCTACAACGGGGCCGTCGAGCGGGGCGACCTCCCGCCGCCCGACGACCCCGATCCCGTCACCGGCCGCGGCTACGAGCGCCTGCCCTACATCGTGGTGGTCGTCGACGAGCTCAACGACCTCATGATGGTGGCCGCGCGCGACGTCGAGGCCAGCATCTGTCGCATCGCCCAGATGGCGCGCGCGGTCGGGATCCACCTCGTGATCGCGACCCAGCGCCCGTCGGTCGACGTCATCACCGGCGTCATCAAGGCCAACATCCCGAGCCGGATGGCGTTCTCGGTCACCAGCCTCGCCGACTCGCGCGTCATCCTCGACCAGTCGGGCGCCGAGAAGCTGGTCGGGCAGGGCGACATGCTGCTCGTCACCGCCAGCGAGAGCCGGCCCCGCCGGATCCAGGGCGCGTGGGTCGACGAGCCGTGCATCCACAAGGTCGCCGCCCACTGGCGGCGCCAGGCCACCGAGCCCCAGTACGTCGAGGGGGTGGCCGAGGACAGCGCGGCGTCGAGCCGGGCCGGCGGCGCGGTCGACGAGGACGACGAGCTGCTGGCGGAGGCGATGGAGCTGGTGGTGCGGTCGGGGCTCGGCTCCACCTCGATGCTGCAGCGCAAGCTGCGGGTCGGGTTCGCCCGGGCCGGCCGGCTCATGGCCCTCCTGGAGCGGCAGGGGATCGTCGGCCCCTCCGAGGGCTCGAAGGCCCGGGCCGTGCTCATGACCGTCGAGGAGCTCGAGGACCGCCAGGCCCCGGCCTGAGGCGACCCCCCGGCCCGCACCCGAGGCTCAAGCAGGCCCGGGGGCCTGCCGTAAACCCGACAGGGTGGCGGGCAGCCGGGGGACGAATGCTCCGCAAGCTGGCGTTCCGCACCAAGCTGGTGCTGGTCGTGAGCGTGCCCTGCTTCGCGCTCCTCGGCTTCGCCGGGCTCACCATCGTCAACCGCTTCGACGCCCTCTCGAGCCAGCAGCAGTACGGGCACGTCGTCCCCGGGTTCACCGCCCTGGCCCGGCTGGGGCGCAGCGTCGCCGACGAGGGGATCGCCAGCCGCTGGTTCGTCCGCGAGCCCCAGGGCGACCCGCCGAGCTCGAAGGCGCTCGAGTTCGACACCCGCAACGCCACCGACGACGCGGCCCAGGCCCTCCGCCAGGCCCTCCCCGGCCTGCAGGGCCGGGTGAGCCCGGCCACCATGCGGCTCATCGACAGCGTGCTGACCAGGGTCCGGCTGATCCAGGTCGGGGTCGGCAGCCAGGTCGGCATCCGGTCCCAGATCGACGCCCACGTGCTGCCGAACGACGTCTTCAACCCCCTGGCCGACGACGCCATCACCGCCGCCGCCGGCGTGGCGCGCGACGTCAACGACCGCAGCCTGTCGACCAGCCTCCTCGGGGTCGTCGACCTGCGCCGGGGCCAGGTCGCGGCCGGCGCCGAGGCGTCGGTGGTCGTGAACTGGGCCCTCGGAGGCGCGGGCGACGTCGCGGCCTGGGATGCCGCGGTCCACGACCAGGACACCGCGACGAGCGCCTTCTTCGCCACGTCGACCCCGGCCGAGGCCCGCGCCTACCGCGCCGACCTCGGCACCCCGCCGCCCAACCCGGTGCGGTCCACGGTCCCCGGCGCGCTGCCGACCGCGTTCCCGGCCTCGCGCCCGTCGGTCTACGACTACCTGCAGTCGTTCCTCAAGACGCAGTCGAGCACCGACCTGGGCGTCGCCGGCGTGCAGACGGTCGTCGACAAGACGGCGGCGAGCAAGGAGTCGGACGCCCGCTCCCAGCTCGAGCTGGCGGCGGGCGGCACCGCGCTGCTCCTCGGCCTCGTCCTGGCGCTGACGTGGTCGCTCGTCCAGTCGGTCACCCGGCCGCTGCGGGCCCTGACCCGGGCCGCCCGCAACGTGTCGGAGCGCCGGCTGCCCCAGCTCGTCGACACCGTGCGGGCGGGCGGGAACCCGCCCGCCGACGCGCTGGAGCGGCTCGCTCCCCTCCAGGTGGAGTCGCGCGACGAGATCGGCGAGCTCGCGAAAGCGTTCGGCAACGTGCAGCGGGTCGCGGTCGCGGTCGCCGAGGAGCAGGCCGCGCTGCTCCGCAAGGGCATCGGCGACCTCTACGTGAACCTGGCCCGCCGCAACCAGAGCCTGCTCGACCGCCAGCTGGCGCTGCTCGACGAGCTCGAGCGCGACGCCGCCGACCCCGACGACCTGGCGACGCTGTTCGAGCTCGACCACCTCTCGACCCGCATGCGGCGCAACGCGGAGAGCCTCCTCGTCCTCTCGGGGTCGGAGCAGCCGCGCCAGTGGCGCTCCGCGATCCCCATCATCGACGTCGTGCGCGCCGCCGCGGCCGAGATCGCCGACTTCGCCCGCGTGACCTACGCCGGCTTCCAGGGCGACCTGGCGGTCGCCGGCCACGCGGTCGCCGACGTCACCCACCTGCTCGCCGAGCTGCTCGAGAACGCGACCGCGTTCTCGCCGCCGGCCACCCCGGTGCTGGTGTCGGCGGCGCCCAGCGAGCACCGCTACGTGATCACGATCACCGACGAGGGCATCAGCGTCGACGACGAGCGCCTGGCCCGGCTCAACGGGCTGCTGAGCGACCCGCCCGCGCCCGGCCTGGCGCTGTCCCGCACCCTCGGGCTGCACGTCGTCGCCTACCTGGCGGCCCGGCACGGGATCTACGTGCAGTTGCGCCGCGCCCCCACGATCGGGCTGGTCGCGATCGTGGCCCTGCCGGCCACGATCATCACCGCCGGCGCCGCGCCCACGCCCGAGGACGGCGCGACCGCCGCCCCCCGGCCCGACGGCCCGGGGTTCGTGCTGGAGCCGGTCGCCGCCCCCGCCGCCGAGCACCCGCCCCCGGCGCCGCCCCCCTCGCCGCCGGTCGCGCCCGAGCCGGACCGCCCGACCGCGCCGACCCCGGTCTTCTCGGCCGAGGGCGGCCCGGTGGCCCCGACGGTCGAGCCGCCCCGCCCCGACGGGCTGCCCCGCCGGGTCGTGTACCCGGTGGACGGCGAGCCGGACCCGCTCGTCGCCCGGGTGCCGGGCCAGAACCTCTCGCACCAGCCCGCGCCGCCGCCCGCCCCCGGTGAGGCCCGGCCCCGCCCGGAGCGGGTGCACGACCTGCTCACCCGCCACTCCCGCGGCGTGCGCGAAGGACGGACGCGTGAGGACGAGGGATGACGATGATCCGCATGAGCGCCGAGGCCCGCAACCTGAACTGGCTGGTGTCCAACTTCGTCGCCGGCGTGCCGGGCGTGGCCCAGGCCGCGGTGGTGTCGTCCGACGGCCTCCTCATCGCGATGTCGGACGGGCTCGACCGGGTCGACGCCGACCGGCTGTCGGCGGTCGCGGCCGGGATCCAGAGCATCGCCCGCGGCGCCGCCGCCCCGCTGCGGGGCGGCGCGGTCCACGAGACGATCATCGAGTTCGAGCACGCCATCCTCTTCGTCATGAGCGTCAGCGACACCTCGGCGCTGGCGGTGGCGGCGAGCCGGCCCTGCGACGTCGGGCTCATCGGCTACGAGATGGCGGTCCTGGTCGAGCGCTGCGCCGACGCGCTCACGCCCGCGGTGGTGGCCGAGCTCCAGACGGCGCTGCCGACCTAGGGGGCGACGTGGCGGTCAACGGACCGGAGCCGCGGCTCCCGCGCGTGGTCCGCCCCTACGTCCTCACCGGGGGCCGCACCCGCGCCCGCGGACCGGCGCTGGCCCTCGACGCCACCGTGTGTGCCACCGCCAGCGCGCCGACCCGGCCGCTGCCATCGGCGCCCGAGGCGTCGCGCATCGTCGAGCTGTGCATCGCCCCCATCTCTGTCGCCGAGCTGGCCGGCCGCATGACGCTTCCGGTGGGGGTGGTCCGCGTCCTCGTCGGCGACCTCGGGTCGCTCGGCGCCGTGACCGTCACCCCGCCCACCCCGATCGGCGCCGCGACCGACGCCGGGCTCCTCGCGAGGCTGCTTGATGGCATCCGTGCTCTCTGACCGCCTGGTCGGCTCGGTGGCCGCGGCGCCGGTGGCGATGAAGATCGTCGTCGCGGGGGGCTTCGCGGTCGGCAAGACCACCTTGGTCGGGGCCATCTCCGAGATCGAGCCGCTGCGCACCGAGGCCGAGATGACGGTGGAGAGCCTTGGGGTCGACCACCCGGGCCCGGTGTCCGGCGCCAAGACCGGCACCACGGTGGCGATGGACTTCGGCCGCATCACGATCGACGACGAGATGGTCCTGTACCTGTTCGGCACGCCGGGCCAGGACCGGTTCTGGTTCCTGTGGGACGAGCTGGTGCGGGGCGCGGTCGGCGCGGTCGTGCTCGTCGACACCCGCCGGCTCCAGGAGTGCTTCGCGGCCGTCGACTACTTCGAGCACCTCGGGCTGCCGTTCGTGGTCGCGGTCAACCTCTTCGACGGCGTCGCCACCCACCACCCGCGCGAGGTGCGGGACGCGCTGTCGGTGCCGGCCAACGTGCCGGTCGTGCTGTGCGACGCCCGGCGCCGCACCCACGTCCAGGAGACCCTGGTGCTGCTCGTCGAGGCCGCCCTGCGGAGGGTGTCCGGGGCGGCCTGAGCCCCCGCCGGTCGGCGCCTCGGCGGCGGCTCCCCGCCGGGCTCTCCCCCTTCGAGCACGGCGGGGCCGCCAGCCGTCGGCGCGGTTCCGGCACCGTTGCCAGCCCGCGTGACTCACCGGTTCAGACCCCGGGTCCGGGTCCGGCGTTACCCCGGCTCGGGCGGGGGCGCCTCGTCGGCGAGCTCGGCGTCGAGCCGGGACCGGAGCTCCTCGAGGAGCTCGGCCACCGCCGCCAGGTGCTCCTCGATCCGGGTGACGTACGCGTAGGGGGACGTGTCGGGCACCTCGTCGTCGACGTCGATCTCGTGCACGACCGCGCGCCCGAACTCGGCGTCCCGGGCCGGGACCGAGAGCGTCCCCGGCCCGCCGTCGTCCGACCATGCCGCGAGCACGTCGATCCCGGCCGTCTCGAGGCGGGCCCGCAGGATCTGGGCAGTGAGACGCGGCCAGGCCCCGAGCTCCACCAGCGCGTCACCGTCACCGGCGACGGCCCGCTCCGCGCTCGGGACCAGCGCGACGCGACAGTGCGGGCACGTGCCCGCGTGCTCCGAGCGGTCGCCGCACGACGGACACCACCAGCCGGGGGTTGCTGCCACCGGGGCGCAGTGTCGCGCACCAGTACCATGGGCGGTCGTGGCCGACCGTTTCTGGGTGGAGACCCTCGGCTGCCCGAAGAACGCCGTCGATTCCGACAAGGTGCGGGCGTCGCTGCTCGACGACGGCCTCGTGCCCGCCTCGGGGCCGGACGAGGCGGAGCTCGTGGTCGTGAACACGTGCGCGTTCGTGGAGGCGGCGCGGCGGGAATCGATCGACACCGTCCTCGCCCTCGCCGACGCCCGGCGCCCCGGGGCCCGCCTCGTCGTCACCGGCTGCCTCGCCGAGCGGTCGGGTCCCGAGCTGGCGGCCGCGCTCCCCGAGGTCGACGCGGTGGTCGGCTTCGCCGACGAGCCGAACCTCGCCGCGGTGGCGGTCGACGCGCCCCGCCGGCCGCCCCGCGGGGTCCGGGACCTGCTCGAGCTGCCCCGCGCCGCGCCGACCGCGCCGTGGGCGTACGTGAAGGTGGCGGAGGGCTGCGACCGGACCTGCCGGTTCTGCGCCATCCCGTCGTTCCGGGGCAAGCAGCGGTCCCGCCACCCGGACTCGGTCGTCGCCGAGTGCCGGGGCCTGGTCGAGGCCGGCGTCGCCGAGCTCGTCCTCGTCGCCCAGGACGTCGCCTGGTACGGGCGCGACGTCGGCGAGCCGGGGTCGCTCGCGCCGCTGCTCCGCCGCCTGGACCGGGAGCTGGCGCCGCTCGGGCTGCGCCGGCTCCGCCTCCTCTACCTCTACCCGAGCGAGGTGCGGGGCGAGCTCCTCGCCACCATGCTCGACACGCCGACCGCGGTCCCGTACTTCGACCTGTCGCTGCAGCACGCCGACCGGGCGCTGCTCGCCCGCATGGCGCGGTGGGGGAGCGGGGAGCGCTTCGGCGCCCTCGTCGAGGGCATCCGCGAGCGCGAGCCCGCGGCCGCGTTCCGGTCCTCGTTCATCGTCGGGTTCCCGGGCGAGACCGAGACCGCTCACGAGGCGCTGCTGTCGTTCCTCGCCGAGGCCCGGCTCGACTGGGCCGGGTTCTTCCCGTTCTCGCGCGAGGACGGCACGCCGGCCGCGTCGATGGACGGCACCGTGCCCGACGAGGTGGTGCGGGAGCGGCTGGCCGAGTGCGACGAGGTGCAGGTGCCGATCACCGCCGCCCACCGCCACGAGCTGGTCGGCGTCGACCTCGAGGTGCTGGTCGACGACGTCGACGCCGCCGGCGTGGTCGTCGGGCGCACGCATCGGGAGGCGCCCGAGATCGACGGTCTGGTGCGGCTGCGCGACGCGTGGGCGCGGCCGGGCGCGCTGGTGCGGGCCCGGGTCACCGACGCGCTCGGCACCGACCTGCTCGCCGAGCCGGTCGAGGTGGCGGCGTGAGCCGGCCGCCGACCCCGGCCGAGCGGGCCCGCCGCTTCAGCGAGTCGGCGATCAAGACCCCGGCCAACGCGGTCACGTTCATGCGGCTGCTGTTCGCGATCCCGGTGCTGATCTGGATCCTCGACCAGCGCCATCCGGGCCGCGGCAGCTGGGGCGCGTTCGCGAGCTGGCTCGTGCTCTGGGCGACCGACGGCCTCGACGGCTGGCTGGCCCGCCGCGACGGCACCACCCGGTCGGGTGCGTTCCTCGACCCGCTCGCCGACAAGATCCTCGTCTGCGGCGGGCTGCTCGCCCTCGCGACGCGCGGGCTGCTGGCCTGGCTGCCGGTCCTCGTCATCGTGGGGCGGGAGGTCGCGGTCTCGGCGTGGCGGTCACTCGCGGCCCGGCGGGGGGTCTCGGTGCCGGCCCGGCGGCTCGGGAAGTGGAAGGCCAACGCCCAGTTCTTCGTCGTCGCCCTGGTGCTGTTCCCGCCCGCCCGCTACCAGCACGACCTCTGGAGCGGCGTGCTGGGGCTCGTCGTCGCCCTCTCGGTGCTCTCGGCCCTCGACCTCTGGCTCGCGGCCCGGCAGGCCCCGCCGGGGCCGCCACCGGACCCGGTGCCGGCAACCGGCCCCGCGCTCGGACGTCCCGAGGTGCGGGGAGCGAGCGGGGCCCGTGAGGTGTGACGTCCTGGCGATCGGCACCGAGCTGCTCCTGGGCCAGATCGTCGACACCAACAGCGCCTGGATCGGGGAGCAGCTGGCGGCGGCCGGGATCGACACCTTCGAGCACCGCAAGGTCGGGGACAACCTCGGGCGCATGGTCACCGCGCTGCGCGAGCTCCTCGAGCACGCCGACGCGGTCATCGTGTGCGGCGGCCTCGGGCCGACGCCCGACGACGTCACCCGGGAGGCCATCGCCGACGTGATGGGGGCGCGCCTCGAGCGCCGCCCCGAGCTCGTGGACCACATCGCGGGGATGTTCGGCGCCCGGGGGCGAGACATGCCGGCCAACAACCTGCGCCAGGCCGACGTGCCGGTCGGTGGCGACGTCATCCCGAACCCGATCGGCACCGCGCCGGGGCTGCGGTCCGAGGTCGCGGTGGACGGTGCCAAGCGGGTCGTCTACGCGGTGCCGGGCGTGCCATACGAGATGCAGCAGATGGTCACCGACTTCGTGCTGCCCGACCTGCTCGAGCGGTCGGGCGAGCGGGCGGTGATCGTGTCCCGCTCGTTGAAGACGTGGGGGACCTCGGAGTCGGGGCTGGCCGAGATGATCGCCGACCGGGTCGATGCCCAGACCAACCCGACCATCGCGTTCCTGGCCCGCGGCATCGAGGGCCTCTACGTGCGGATGACCGCGAAGGCCTCGACCGAGGCCGAGGCCCGGGAGCTCATCGAGCGCGAGGAGCACGCGCTGCGAACGGTCCTCGGCGACCTGGTGTTCGCCGTCGACGACGAGACGATGGAGCACGCGGTGTTGAGCCGGCTACGGGCGCGGGGCTGGACCCTCGGCGTCGCCGAGTCGCTCACCGGCGGGCTGGTGGGGGCGCGCATCGCCGACGTGCCCGGCGCCAGCGAGACGTTCCGGGGCAGCGTCGCCTCGTACGCGACCGACGTGAAGCGCGACGTGCTCGGCGTCACCGCCGAGCACGTGGTGAGCCGGGAGTGCGCCGAGCAGATGGCCGTCGGCGCGCAACGGGTCCTCGGCGCCGACGTCGGCATCTCGGCCACCGGCGTGGCCGGACCGACGCCCCAGGACGGCCAGCCGGTGGGGACGGTCTGGTTCGGGCTCTCGGTGCCCGGCACGCCGCCGGAGGCCATGGAGACCCGACTGCCCGGCGACCGCTTCCGCGTCCGCCAGTTCGCCACCATCAGCCTGCTGAACCTCCTGCGCCTCCGGCTCGACGCCTTGCCGTGACGCGCCTGGCGCGCGCGTTCCTCGCGGTCGTGCCGTCGGCGGCCGTGCTTGACGACGTGGCGCGACGACTCGAGCCGCTCCGGCAGGCCGAGCCGAGCCTGCGGTGGCTCCCCCGTCAGCAGTGGCACCTCACCGTGCAGTTCCTCGGCCCGGTCGACGACGCCGAGGAGCTGTCCGACGCCGTCGGCCGCGCGATCGCTGGCGTCGCGCCGTTCTCCGTGCAGCTGACCGGCGGCGGCGCGTTCCCGTCGCCGCGGCGCGCGGCCGTGCTCTGGGTCGGGGTCCGCGAGCCCGAGCCGCTCGTCACGCTCGCCGACGCGGTGACGAGCGCCACTGCCGAGCTCGGCCACCGGGCCGAGGAGCGCGCCTACCACCCGCACCTCACCGTCGCTCGGGCCGGCCGGCCCCGTTCCGTCACCGGGCTGGTCGAGCAGCTCGCCGGCGTCGGCCCGGGCCCGGCGTGGACCGTCGCCGACGTCGCCCTGGTGGCGAGCGACACGCGCCCTGAGGGGGCTGTCCACGCCGAGTGGGGCCGCCGCCTGCTCGGTGCTTGAACCCGAACGCCTGTTCGCCTACGCTGGCGAATTACACGCCTGTAATCACAGGGTTAGGCTCCGCGGCGTGGGCGGGTCACACCCCAGGCGTACAAGGTCCGAGCACCGACCGAACGGCAGAGCCGGAGACGCAGGAGGAGCAAACGTGGAGCGCAAGGACGCACTCGAGATGGCGGTCACCCAGATCGAGAAGCAGTACGGCAAGGGCTCGATCATGCGCCTCGGCGAGCGCGGCAACGTGGGTGTCGAGGCAATCTCCACCGGCGCCCTCGCCCTCGACCTCGCGCTCGGCATCGGCGGCCTGCCCCGGGGCCGGGTGGTCGAGATCTTCGGTCCGGAGGCGTCGGGGAAGTCGACGCTCGCCATGCACGTGGTGGCCGAGGCCCAGCGCAACGGCGGCGTGTGCGCCTACATCGACGCCGAGCACGCGATGGACCCGGTGTACGCCGGTGCGATCGGCGTCAACGTCGACGACCTCTACATCTCCCAGCCCGACACCGGCGAGCAGGGCCTCGAGATCGCCGACATGCTCATCCGGTCTGGCGCCCTCGACGTGGTCGTCATCGACTCGGTGGCCGCGCTCGTGCCCCGGGCCGAGATCGAGGGCGAGATGGGCGACGCGCACGTGGGCCTCCAGGCCCGGCTCATGAGCCAGGCGCTGCGCAAGCTCACCGCCAACCTGAACCGCTCCCGCACGATCTGCGTGTTCATCAACCAGCTCCGGGAGAAGATCGGAATCATCTACGGGTGCTGCTCCTACGACACCCGGGTCACGCTCGCCGACGGGTCCCAGGAGAAGATCGGCGAGATCGTCAACCAGCGGATGCCGGTGGAGGTCCTCTCCTACGATCCCGACCTCGGCGCCGTCGTGCCGCGCAAGGTGACGAACTGGTTCGACAACGGGCCTACGGAGCAGTTTCTCCAGTTCACGGTGGCGATGCCGGGCAGGAACGGTCGGGCCCAATTCGCCGTTACCGCCAACCACCGCATCCGCACCCCAGCCGGCTGGCGAGAAGCCCAGGACCTGCGGGTGGGCGACCGAGTGCTGCAGGCCGTTCCCGCCTGCCTCTCGGACTTCCAGTGGGAGGTCGTCCTGGGCGGTCTCATGGGCGACGGAGCGCTCTCGTTCAGTCAGTCCGGACTCGCAGCCCGGTACCGCTTCGACCACGGACCGAAGCAAGTTCAGTACTGCGATTGGAAGGCGTCCCTGTTCGCGAACGTCGGCGTGTGCCGATCCACGAACGCCGCCGGCGTGGTCGCCGCCGATGTTCGGCCCCTCCCCGAGCTCACCGAGTTGCGGCGGGCCGTCTATGTCGACGGCAAGAAGGTCTTCAGCCACGACTACCTGAAGCAGCTCACCCCACTTGCCCTCGCCATCTGGTACATGGACGACGGCACCTTCAGTCTTCGGGCCAAGGGCCTACAAGAGCGCACCCGGGACGGCAGCGGGCGCTCGGAGATCTGCATCGAGGCGATGGAGCCCACCACCCGGCGCCGGCTGGTTGAGTATCTGCGCGATACCTGGGACCTCGCGCCCCGCCTCAGGGAGGCCGGCAGGGCCGGCAAGGCCGTCCTGGTGTTTCCCAAGGACGAGACTGCCAAGTTCCACGCCCTCATCGCCCCCTTCGTGCACCCCACGATGGACTACAAGCTCCTGCCCCGCTATCGGGGCCGCTTCGCGGTCGCCCCGAGCTTCATCGAGCCGCGCTACGAGCTCATGCCGATGCCGATCAAGCGGATCGCGGTCAAGCCGCCGACCCGCTCCATGCACCGGTTCGACCTCGAGGTCGAGGGGACCCACAACTACCTCGCCGACGGCGTCGTGGTGCACAACAGCCCCGAGACCACGCCCGGCGGGCGGGCGCTGAAGTTTTACTCATCGGTCCGTCTCGACATCCGTCGCGTCGAATCGATCAAGGACGGCGCCGAGATGATCGGCAACCGAACCCGGGTCAAGGTCGTGAAGAACAAGGTCAGCGCCCCGTTCAAGCAGGCCGAGTTCGACATCATGTACGGCCGGGGGATCAGCCGGGAGGGATCGCTGCTCGACGTCGCGGTCGACCTCGGCATCGCCAAGAAATCCGGCGCCTGGTACACGTACGAAGGCGAGCAACTCGGCCAAGGTCGCGAGAACGCTAAGCAGTTCCTCGCCGAGAACCTCGACATGATGCTCGAGATCAGCGAGAAGGTCCGAGCCGCGGTTGGCATCGACGAGGTCGTCGACGTGACCGAAGTGACCCCCGAGCAGGACGAAGTCGAAGTCGAGTCGTAAGTCGCACCCCTGCCCCGCCGACCCGGGACATGGCCGGTGGCGGGCTCCAGCCCCCCGCCACCGGCCAACCCGGGCCGATCACAGCACCACCCGCAGGATGGCGACCAAGCCGGCGACCGCCGAGAGCGCCACGACGGCCGGTCGTAGCCACCCCGAGTCGACGAGCGAGTGCAGGTGCCGACTCGCCCAGAGCCCGCCGACCATGAACGGAGCGAGGCTCAGCGCGAAGAGCAGCTCGTCCACGCTCACGTTGCCCGTGAGCGTGTAGCCGATCAGCGAGAGAACGGCGCTGGTGGCGAAGAACGCGGACAGGGTGGGACGGACGGCTGGTCCCGGGTGATGCTGGAAAAGCAGCGCGACGGGCGGGCCCCCGACCGACGACGCCGTGCCGAACACATTGGACGTGAACCCCGCGGCCACTGACGTCGCCGGCGTGACCGGCAGGCGCGGCGAGGCGAGGCTGAGCGCAACCCCCGTCAGGGTTATCGAGCCGACCACGACTGCCAGCTCGGACTTGCTGATCGCACCCACGATCACCAGGCCGAGGGCGGTGCCGGGAACGGCGCCGATCAGCAGCCAGGGCAGAGCCTGGCGATCGACCCCGTGGTGCTCGCGGAGCAGGACCGCGACCGCGAGCGGGAGCGCGAGCATCACGAGCGTCGCCGGGAGCGCTTTCGGGACCACGATGGCGACGAACGGCGCCGCCAGGACGTTGAGCCCGAAGCCGACCGATCCCTGCATCACGGCGCCGACCGAGATCGCCGACGCCGCCACGGCATACGCCCCGATGCCCACGTGCATGGCGAGCGATCCTGACAGAACGGGCCCGTAGACTTCGGCCGTCATGCCTCGCCGCTTCCACGTCCGGACCTTCGGGTGCCAGATGAACGAGCACGACTCGGAGCGCCTGGCCGGGCTGCTGGTGGAGGGGGGCATGGAGGCGACGGACGACCCCGAGGCCGCCGACGTCATCGTGCTCAACACCTGCTGCATCCGGGAGAACGCCGACAACAAGCTCTACGGGCACCTGGGCCACCTCAAGGCCCTGAAGGCGCGACGGCCGGAGGTCCAGATCGCGGTGGGCGGCTGCCTGGCGCAGAAGGACCGGGACCGAGTACTCGAGCGGGCCGGGCACGTCGACGTTGTCTTCGGCACCCACAACCTGGCCCGGGCACCTGCCCTGCTGGAGCTGGCGCGAGGCGGCGGTGCGGTGGTCGAGGTCCTCGAGGAGCACGCCGGTGACCTGTCGGAGCTGCCGGCACAGCGGGTCTCGGGCCACAGCGCCTGGGTGACGATCCAGATCGGCTGCGACAACTCGTGCACGTTCTGCATCGTCCCGCACGTGCGCGGCCCCGAGATCAGCCGTCGCCTCGGCGACATCACGCATGAGGTGGAGCAGCTCGCGGCCACCGGCGTCAGCGAGATCACGCTCCTGGGTCAGAACGTCAACTCCTACGGCCGGGACCTCGGGAGCGGGCAGTACCGGCCCCGGTTCGCGGACCTGCTGCGGACCGTGGACGCCGTGGACGGCATCCGCCGGATCCGGTTCACGTCACCGCACCCGAAGGATCTTCGCCCGGAGACGATCGCGGCGATGGCCGAGTGCGACGCCGTTTGTGAGCAGCTGCACCTCCCGCTCCAGTCGGGGAGCGACCGGACCTTGGCGCGCATGCACCGCGGGTACACCGCGGCCCGGTACCTCCAGCGCTTGGATGCCGCCCGGGCTGCGATCCCGGACCTGGCGGTGACGACCGACATCATCGTGGGCTTCCCGGGCGAGACCGAGGCCGACTTCGAGCAGACGCTGGCTGTCGTCGAGACCGCCCGCTTCGACGCCGCGTACACGTTCATCTTCTCGCCTCGGCCCGGCACGCCAGCCGCCGAGATGCGCGACGACTCCGTGCCCGCCGACGTGACCGTGGCCCGTATGGATCGGCTGACGGCCTCGGTCGAGCGGCACGCGCTCGAGCACAACCGGCGCCGTATTGGCCGAACCGAGGAGATCCTCGTCGACGGACCTTCGAAGCGAAACCCGAGCCGAGTCAGCGGCCGGACCCGGCAGGGCAAGCTCGTGCACGTCCCCGGCCGTCCCGGCCTCGAGGCGGGGTCGTACGCGCGGGTCCGGATCACGGACGCCGCGCCGCACTGGCTGACGGGCCTGCCGGCGGCTCGCATCCCGGTGGCGGCGGCCTGAGCGGAGCCTCGACGTCGGAACGCTCCCACCTGGCGCTGGTCGGGCCTACGGCAAGCGGCAAGTCGGCCGTGGCCGAGCAGGTCGCGTGTGCGCTCGGCGACATCGAGATCGTGTCGCTGGACTCGATGCAGGTGTACCGAACGCTCGACATCGGGACCGCCAAGCCGGATCTCGCCAGCCGACGCGCTCTTCCCCATCACCTCGTCGACATGGTCGAGCCCGACGAGGAGTGGTCGGTGGCGCGCACCCAAGCGCTGGGTCGGGCCGCCGTCGCGGAGATCGAGGCGCGCGGGCATCGGGCGCTGCTCGTGGGCGGCACCGGGCTCTATGTGCAGGCGGTGCTCGACGACCTCGAGTTCCCGGGTGAGGACCTGGTCTTGCGAGCGGAGCTGGAGGCCGAGACCGCCGAGCCGGGCGGCGTCGCGGCCGCGTACCAGGACCTCGAGCGGCGCGACCCAACGGCGGCCAGCCGGATCGATCCCCACAACGCGCGCCGGATCGTCCGGGCCCTCGAGGTGATCGAGCTGACCGGCCGGCCGTTCTCCTCCTTCGGCCCGGGCGTGGCCGCGTTCGGTCCCACCGCGTTCCCCGTCGACGTGGCCGGCCTGTGGATACCCAGGGAGCGCCTGGCGGAGCGCATCGTGGCGCGCGTCGACGCCATGCGCCAGGCCGGGCTCGTCGACGAGGTTCGGGCCGCGCTGGCCGGGCCCGGGCTGTCGCGGACGGCCCGGCCCGCGATCGGCTACCAGGAGGTGGCCGACACCCTCGAGCGCGGCCAGGAGCCCGACGATGGCATCTTCGATGCCATCGTCCGGCGGACCAGGTCGTTCGCCCGTCGGCAGCGGATGTGGTTCCGGCGGGACCCGCGGGTCACCTGGTACGGCACCGACGGGAAACCGTCGACCGTCGTGGCCGCTCTGCTGGCAGCCTGGAGCACATGACGGTGCACCTCACGAAGCTGCACGCGACCGGCAACGACTTCCTCGTCGCGCTCGCGCCCGGTCCTGAGCCGGGCCTGGCCGCCGCGCTCTGCGACCGGCACCGGGGCGTGGGCGCCGACGGGCTGCTCGTCCTCGGCCCCGGTTCCGACGGCAGCGACGCCACGATGACCCTCTACAACGCCGACGGCAGCACCGCGGAGATGAGCGGCAACGGGATCCGCTGCCTGGCCTGGGTCGCGGTCAACGAAGGCCGGGCGCCCGGCGACGAGCTGGTCGTGGACACGGGGGGCGGCCGACGACGGGTCGAGCTGGACCGCGACCCTTCGACCGGCCAGCTGCGGGCGGCGACGGTCGAGATGGGGCCGGTCACCTTCGACGCTGCCTCGATCCCCTTCACCGGACCTTCGGCGCTGGATCTCGAGGTGACCTACCACGGCGTCACGTACCACGGTGATGCCGCGGCTGTGGGCAACCCGCACCTGGTCCTCCTGGTCGACGACGTCGAGCGAACGCGGGTTACCCAGCACGGCCCTCACCTCGAGCACGACCCCCGGTTCCCCGAAGGCACGAACGTCGAGTTCATCGCTCCGACCGGGCCCGACAGCCTCCGGATGCGGGTCTGGGAGCGCGGCGTCGGCGAGACCCTGTCGTGCGGGACTGGCGCCTGCGCCGCGGCTGCGGTCGCGCATCGCCGCGGCCTGGTCGGCACCGACGTCACCGTGCACGTCCTCGGGGGTGACCTCCGCGTGACGCTCGGCGAGACCGTCCGGCTCGGTGGCCCCGTCAGCCACGCGTTCGACGTCGATCTCCCCGACGAAGGCTGGCGACCGTGACGGCGCGAGAAGGCCGGGCCCGCCGGCGGCTGACCGCGACCGAAGTCGACCTCGAGGTCCTGCGCCAGCGGGCCCTCCTCGTCGGCACCGGCACCGGCACCCGCAATGCCGCCGAGGCCGAGGAGTCCCTCGCTGAGCTGGGGCGCCTCGCCGACACCGCGGGCGCCGAACCGGTCGAGTCCGTCCTCCAGCGCCGCGACCGGCCTGACCCCGCGACCTACGTCGGGCCCGGCAAGGCCGACGAGCTGCGGGACACCGCCGAAGCCCTCGACATCGATGTCGTGGTGTTCGACGACGAGCTCACCCCGGCCCAGCAGCGCAACCTCGAGCACAAGCTCGGACGCGACGTCGTCGACCGAGTCGCGTTGATCCTCGACATCTTCGCCCAGCACGCCACCAGCCAGGAGGGCATGCTCCAGGTCGAGCTGGCGCAGCTCCGCTACCGGCTCCCGCGCCTCCGAGGCCGCGGCATCACCCTCAGCCAGCAGGGCGGCGGCATCGGCACCCGCGGCCCGGGCGAGACCCAGCTCGAGGTCGACCGGCGGCGCATCCAGCGTCGGATGACCAAGCTCGAGAAGGACCTCGAGCGGCTCGGCAAGACGCGCGCGACTCAGCGCAAGGCCCGACGCCGGCGCGGACTCCCGACTGTGACCCTGGTCGGATACACCAACGCCGGGAAGTCGACGCTGCTCAACCAGATGACCGAGGCCCGGGTGCGGGTCGAGGACCGGCTGTTCTCGACCCTCGACCCGACCACGCGCCGCCTCCAGCTCCCGGGCGGCGGGACCATCCTGTGCTCCGACACGGTCGGGTTCGTCCGTCGCCTCCCGCACGAGCTCGTGGAGGCGTTCCAGTCGACGCTCGAGGTCGTCACCGCCGCCGACTTGGTCGTCCACGTTGTCGATGGCGCAGCCGCGGATGCTGCGAGCCAGATCGAGGCGGTTCGGGAGGTACTGCGAGAGATCGAGGCCGGCGATCGGCCCGAGCTGCTCGTCATCAACAAACTCGACCGGGCCGACGCCAGCCAGGTGCGCGAGCTCTGCGAGGGGGAGTCGGCGATCGCGGTGTCGGCGCGGACGGGGGAGGGCGTAGAGAAGCTCCTCGACGCCATCGCCGATCGGCTCCGTGAGCTAGCAGCGGTCGTCGAGCTTGTCGTCCCCTACGAGCGAGGCGACGTCCTGGCGGCCTTGCACCGCGACGGCGAGGTGCTCATCGAGGTGCACGCCGAGATCGGGACTCGAGTGCGCGCCCGCATCGACGAGGTCGACCTCGGCCGCTATCGCGAGTTCGTCACCGGCTGACGAGGGCGCGGCAGTACCCTTCGATGGTGGCGCGCACGGCCGCACCAACCGGCTTCGTCCCTCCGCCGTATCCCCACGACCGGCTCGGCGAGTTGCGCGCGATCGCCTCCGCGGTCCCGGGCGGCCTGATCGACTGCTCCGTCGGAACGCCCGTCGACCCGCTGCCTGAGGTCGCTCGGACGGCGCTCGACGCCGCGATGGGTGCTGCCCGCGGCTATCCGCCGACCATCGGGACCGATCAGTACCGCAGCGCCGCCACCGCTTGGCTCGCCCGGCGATTCGGGGTGACGCTGGATGCCAGCGCCGTCTGCGCGTGCGTCGGCACGAAGGAGTTCGTGGCGTCCCTCCCGCGCTGGCTGTCGCTCCGCGATCCGGGCCGGGACACGGTGCTCTACCCCGGGATCTCGTACCCCACCTACGCGATGGGAGCGACG
>Ga0073928_10005240_pt1 | contig 18358 bp, 14 predicted proteins | sample PaiPotPPA55metaG_FD_76969 | JGI IMG/M metagenome (GOLD analysis project Ga0073928, IMG submission 76969) | Iron sulfur acid spring bacterial and archeal communities from Banff, Canada, to study Microbial Dark Matter (Phase II) - Paint Pots PPA... ... | reverse complement strand
TTAAGGGCACGTGGAAACAAATCGCCAGCTTGCCCTCCGGATACGCGCCCTATGCGAACACTGCCGCTGTTCTGGCGGATGGGCGTTTGCTGATAAGCGGCGGCGAATACAGCAACTGCGGCAGCCAGTTCACGCTTACCAACCAAAGCGCGATTTACGATCCGAAGACTGACAAGTGGACGATGGTAGCGCCGCCCAAAGGCTGGTACGACATTGGTGATTCACCATCAACAGTATTGCCAAACGGTCTTTTCCTGGTGGGACGCAAAACCAACAAAGACATGGCGGTGCTCGATCCCAAAACTCTTAAATGGACGGAAGTAGGATCCGCGGGCAAAAGTGATTTCGATGCCGAGGAGGGTTGGACCCTCTTACCGGACGGCACTGTTCTTACTTGGGATGTAAAGCACGATCCCAACTCCGAAATATACGATCCTTCGAAGCAAGCCTGGACCAGCGCGGGGAGCACGGTGGCGAATTTGATGGGACCACCGCAGGAGGGCTGCTTGCATTATGGGAGCCACGGTCAGTATATCTATTGCCCTCCCGGAGAAACCGGACCTGGCATTCTGCGTCCGGATGGCACGGTTTTCGCCACTGGCGCTTTGCACGCGGGAGATTCGACCGGCCACACAGCGATCTATGACCCGTCTGCTCATAAATGGACTGCGGGACCTGACTTCCCCAATGGCGACTCGGCGGGTGATTCATTTGCCGCGCTTTTGACAAACGGAAATGTGTTGGTACTGGGTAATTCCGGAACCATGTACGAATTCAACGGGTCGACGTTGAAGCCAACAACTCAGGGGTTCGGCAGTTTGATTGTGATGCCCAGCGGCCAAGTGCTGGTTGCAGGCTCTTACGCTTACAGTTCCACTGGAACCTACAAGAGTTCGTGGGCGCCGAAAATTACTTCGGCTCCATCCACGGTGACGCGCGGTTCCACCTACAAAATCTCGGGCCAGCAGTTTAACGGCTTATCGCAAGCGGCTGCGTTTGGAGACGAGTTCGAAACCGCAACCAATTACCCCATGGTTCGCATCACCAATAAAAGCAGCCATCACGTGTTCTATGCCAAGACCCACGATCACAGCAGCATGGGAGTAGCTACTGGCAAAGCTACGGTTTCAACTAACTTCGATGTACCCACGGGTACGGAGACGGGGGACAGTTTGCTGGTCGTAGTGGCGAACGGAATTCCGTCCAAGGCGGTGAGCGTTACGGTCGAATAAGATGCTGGCATCAGTAGTGACAGTGAGCGGCAAGCCCAGTGTTGCTGATCATCGCCCGGGTTAACGTCAGAGACGACGCGAGCCTGTGCCGCACCGATCGTCCTGTGAAAAAAAGAGCTGTCATTAAACATGACGGCCGTCTTTTCGAATTCTGGAATCCCTATCGTACCTTGCGGATAGGGATTTTCTTGCTCTACTCAGATGAATCTTGCCAGTCCAGATGCAGTTTGATCGGTTCGGGTTGTTTAATTGTTAGTTCCTACGTCTTTTCCCCCGCTCTGCCAAAACGGGCAACCCGCTTGGGTTCCCACCCATCCAAAGTCCGACAACAGTATGACCGAGTGTGCCACTTTATGTCCTGTTTGAAGTTTCGACTCCTTGCCTTCTCTCTTGTTTCTCTGGCCCTTATCATTGTCAATGCTTGCGGAGGCGGAGGAAGCAGTTCAAGCCTTCCCAGTAGTTCGGTTCAGTTGACAGTTACAAGCTCCAGCGGTGGAACCGTTGCCAGCAATCCCGCTGGTATTAACTGCGGCCAGACTTGTACTGCCAGCTTTTCGAGTGGTACGCAGGTCACGCTGACCGCGACCCCATCCGCGAATGAAAGTTTCACCAGCTGGGGCGGAGCGTGTAGCGGAACCAATCCGACTTGCACAGTGACGCTCAACTCCAATCAGAGCGTAACCGCAACTTTTACTGGCGCCCAACCAACGCTGACAGTGAGTTCTGCCGGAACAGGTACGGGTACCGTGAGCAGTGCTCCCGCCGGAATCACTTGTCCAGGCACTTGCAGCGCCAGCTTTCCTTCTGGAACTCAGGTGACACTCACGGCGGCGGCCTCTGCGGGCTCGACCTTCCTTGGTTGGAGTGGAGCCGGATGCAGCGGCACCTCTACTTGCACAATTACTCTCACCGCAAGTCAGTCGGTGACTGCGAATTTTAGCGGCGTCCAAGCGCTACCCATCCTAACCGTGAGCGTATCCGGCGGAACCGGCACGGGTACTGTCACGAGTCAGCCTACGGGAATTAACTGTCCGGGAACCTGCAGTTCGAGCTTTCCGACCGGGACTCAGGTGACCCTTACGGCGACTGCTGGCCCGGGCTCGGGTTTTGCTGGGTGGAACCTGACTAGTTGCGGCACGGCCTCTACTTGCGTAATCACTCTCACTGCGAATCAGTCGGTGGTTGCAACTTTTAATCTCGGGGCTGCTTTACCTGTGAGCGTGACGGGAACTGGGACCGGCACGGTCACCAGCCTCCCGGGAGGAATTAATTGTCCAGGAACGTGCACTGCGAACTTCGCGGTTGGGAGTCAAGTAATACTTAGCGCGACCGCGGCTGCGACTTCTATTTTCACCGGATGGAGTCTGCAAAGCTGCGGCACTGCCCTCACGTGCACCGTCACGATCGCCGCTACCAATCCGACTGTAACTGCGACCTTTACTCTGCCCATCTTAGCAGTGACGATTGCCGGATCTGCGGGGCAAAGCTCCGTCAGTAGCAATCCCACAGGAATTAGTTGTCCAACAACCTGTAGCGCAAGTTTTGGAATTGGAACTCAGGTGATGCTTACTGAGACGACCGCGCCAGGTTATTCTTTCGTGGGTTGGTCAGCGTCCAGCTGTGGCAGCAACCCTACCTGCACGGTGACGATTAATACCAGCGCAAACCAGCCGGTGACTGCGACCTTTGCCGCGTTGCCCGTGTTAAGCGTGACGCTTGCCGGCAATGGCTCTGGCACAGTAACCAGCAATCCAAGCGGAATCACTTGTCCACCGAACCCAACCTGCAACGCAGGCTTTGCATCGGGAACCCAGGTGACCCTTACGGCGACTGTAAGTGGAAGTAACACGTTCGCTGGCTGGAGCGGAGCTTGCTCCGGTACCAACAACACTTGCCAAGTGACCATGACCTCGAGCGGCGAGCAGGTGACAGCTACCTTCAACGGTCCGCAGAATCTCAACGCCATCAACCATATTGTTTTCCTGGCACAGGAAAATCGCTCTTTCGACCACTACTTTGGTGCCCTGAGAGCCTATTGGGCTGCGAACGGTTTTCCAGACCAGTCGTTCAATGGGCTGCCTCAGTTCAATCCAAAGTCGGGGCTGCCGCCGCTGTACGGGCCACCGCCGAGCATCCCGGGCTGCGATCCCGCCTTTCCTCCGCCATCTGGTTGCGTCTTTGATCCGAAAAATCCGGTAACTTCGTATCCTCTGATTACGCAGTGCATTGAGAATCCGAGTCCTTCATGGGATGAAGCTCACGCGGATTGGAATTACCACGACGAAGTGGGTAAGTATGGTGTTTTTGCGGGGGACGGCTTCGTCAAAACCGCGGGCGGTGATGCCAGAGCTGACGGCTTCTACGACGTCAACGGTATCCGAGCCATGGGTTACTACGATGGTACCTCTCTTAACTACTACTATTTCATGGCCTCGAATTTTGGCACCTCGGACAATTGGTTCCACCCCGTGATGACCCGAACCCATCCGAACCGCGAATATTTGGTGGCGGCTACGTCCCAGGGATACGTGTATCCGATCGGCACCGACAGCCAGGACAAGAACCTACTGACAGCCACCACCATTTTCCAGGAGCTTCAGGCGGCAGGCATCAGTTGGAGGATCTACGTCGATCCCACCAACAGCAATTGCAGCGGCCCGCCGTACGATCCGAACTGCCTGATTAATTTGAGCTACATACAATTTTTCAAGTGGGGGCATACAATCGCGGCTAACTATCCGACGAGCATCGCTCCTATCTCTCAATACTTTACCGACCTGGCCAATGGAACCTTGCCCCAAGTGGCCCAAATCGAGCCCGCAACGGACGCGGGTTTCGATGAACACCCGTCGGTTTCCGATTCTTCGGCGAACGATATTCAATACGGACAACGATTCGTCGCCTCGCTCATCGATGGATTGATGACCAGCAGTTCCTGGAAGGATTCCGCATTCATTCTTACCTGGGATGAAAACGGAGGTCTTTACGACCACGTCGCACCGGTGCAGACGGTAAGCCCGGATGGCATCCCGCCAGTTGATATGCTTCCCGGTGACGTTTGCAATGCACAAGGCGACTCAACAGACCTGCTTTGCGACTTCAAAGTCACGGGCTACCGCATACCTCTGATTGTAGTTTCGCCTTACGCGAACAAGAACTACGTCTCGCATACGCCGGCTGATACGACCGCAATCCTCAAGATGATTGAAACTCGTTTCAATCTTTCAAATCTGACCCAGCGGGATGCGGCTCAACCGGATATGACCGAGTTCTTTGATTTCACGAACCCGCCATGGATGACTCCTCCGACTCCGCCGACACCGAACACGGGCGGTAAGTGCTACCTGAATAGTTTGCCTTAACAGAAAGGTCGCGTTGGACACAGTTATTAAGCACGACGAGACACGTAATATATTCCGGCGATGGCGCGGCAGCGCGACCGTCGCCGGAGTTTGCTGCTTGCTAGCTCTTGCGACGATGAGCCTGCACGCGCAAGCTCCTTCTAACACCATTCCTGCTCCTCCGGGCGCAACCGGAGTAGCGCATCCGGCTACTCCCGCTCCGGCAACTCAGAGCGGCGGGTCGGCGGCAACACCAGCGCCGCAAGCGCAAGACCAGGCGCCTGCGGATGACAGCAGTATCTTCGTATTCAAGAAAGAAGTGCAGGAAGTAATGCTGCACGCCACGGTCGTGGATGAACAGCGACGCCTGGTTACGAATCTTCCGAAAGCGGCATTCACCGTTTATGAAGACGGTGTGGCCCAAGTCACCACGTCATTTCATCGGGACGATGTTCCGGTGGCCATGGGCATCGTGATTGATAATTCCGGTTCCATGCGGGAGAAGCGCGACAAAGTGAATCAGGCAGTGCTCAATCTGATTAAAGCCAGCAATCCCAACGATGAAATCTTCGTAGTCAACTTCAGCCAGGATCCGTATCTGGATCAGGACTTCACGTCCAACGTCGACCTGCTGGAGCAAGCTTTGCATAAGCTATCCTCGGCAGGCAGCACTGCGCTCTATGACGCGATTATCGCGTCCGCGGTGCATTTGAAAAATAATAACCGCATCGACCGCAAAGTTCTGCTGGTGATCACCGACGGCCGCGACAATGCCAGCCAGGAAACACTGCAGCAGGCTACGCGCCGTTTGCAGCAGGAGAATGGCCCCACGCTCTACGCCATTGGGCTGCTGAGTGACGAGATGCAGCAATCGGGAGTCAATGCGCTGCAGAGTTTCGCCGACAGCACTGGAGGAGTAGCTTTCTTCCCCAGAAGCCTGGATGAAGTCGACGACATCACCAAAACTGTGGCGCGTGACATTCGCAGCCAGTACACCATCGGTTACAAACCCAGCAATCCCCGGCAAAATTCAAACTACCGCGCCATTCGCGTGACCGCGCAGGCGCCAGGCTATCGCCAGCTGACGGTGCGCACTCGTAGCGGTTACTATCCCGGCGAACTGGTCCACTAAACCCTAAAACCGCATTCGACAGGGCTGCGCACAGTCTCCCGGTAACAGTACTAACGAATCGTGTATACAACCTGCAAGTCCAGCTGGGCATCCGACACTGCGTTCAAGAGTGCAATGTAGGAGTAACACAATATGCCACGCCACGTGAAATTCCTCCGCCGGCTGGTAGTCGCGTTATGCACATCAGCCGTATTCGCTCTGGCCGCGTTCGCACAAACCGATTCCGCAATTCAAAACTTCAATAGCAGTTCCGCCGTTGCGTATGTCTACGTTGCCTCTGGCAACCAAAACATCAAAGCTTTGCTACAGCTGCCGACGGGAAGCTCACTCAGGTTTCCGGATCGCCTTTCCGAGTTGGCTTCGTTGCGGGCATGGGAGTGAATCCAAAATACCTCTTTCTTACAGACGAGGTTTACATCTACTCGCTCTCTATCGCGCCAGACGGCTCGATTAAGCAGGTCGCTTCGATCAACGCGCAACAATTCAATAGCGGGGGATGTGGTGGTCCGGCGAACCTGTTTCTCGACCGCACCGGCACAACTTTGTATGACGTAGACTTCAACCAAAATTGCTCCGGGGATGACGACGCCTTCCAATTTTTCAGCGTTGATGCCTCGACCGGCGAACTAAGTTACCTCGGCGTTACCGCTGCCACGTGGTCGTATTGGGAACCGCTCAGTTTCATTGGCAACAATAAATACGCCTACGGTTCTGAATGCAGTGAATATTCGGATATCTACGGCTTCCAGCGAAATGACGACGGAACGCTGAGCGTGCTGAATATCAATCCCCCGGTACCGACGGCGCCGAAAGGCTATTCCTACTGTCCCAACCAGATGGTTGCCGATTCCGCGAACCATATCGCGATGGCCCTTACGCCCGAGAACGGATACAAATCGTCGCAGTACACTCCTCCGCCACAGCTTGCGACCTATATAGCCGATAGCGCAGGAAACATCACCACCAAAAGCACGCGTTTTAACATGCCGAAGACTGCAATTCCGACTATTACTGATATTGCGATGTCCCCCTCAGGCAAACTTCTGGCGGTCGCGGGCCTGAATGGATTGCAGGTCTTCCATTTCAACGGAAGTAAGCCGCTCACGCACTATACCGGTTTGCTAACCAAGGATCAGATCGATCAAGTCTATTGGGACAATGACAATCATCTGTATGCCATCAGCCAGCCCTCGGGAAAACTGTTCGTCTACACGGTCACACCGGCCAGCGTAAGCCAGGCTCCGGGCTCGCCGCACAAAATAGCCCAACCACAAAATATCGTTGTTCTATCCAAGTAGCTGGGCAAGTAGCTAGGTAAGACGAGCGCGGCCTGCGCTCTGCTTTATGGGACCCCAAGGTGTACGTATCTGGATCTCAGGAGTTTACTCAATGCAAAGCAATAGGCTTTCTTTCGGATGGCGAGCAATGCTCGCCATAATTTCTGTGACCCTGTTCGCCGCGAGCTCTTTGGCGGTCACCGAGCAAGTTCTGCATAGCTTCAACAACAATGGCAAGGACGGAAACAGTCCCTACGCCGGCCTGATTTTTGATAAGTCCGGCAATCTCTATGGTACGACGCTGCTGGGCGGCACGCATGACTACGGCACGGTGTTCGAGTTGACGCCCAAAAACGACGGAGGCTGGACCGAGAAAATTCTCCACGACTTCGATGGTGCCGATGGCTACTATCCCCAGGCGGGCGTGATCATGGATGACTCCGGCAATCTTTACGGTACGACCTTCGCAGGCGGCGCTCACGGCGTTGGCACAGTGTACGAACTGGTGCCTGCAGGCGGGCGCTGGACAGAGAAAGTTCTGCACAGCTTCAGCGACAACGGCAAAGATGGATACCAGTCCTACGCCGGGTTGACTTTCGATGCCGCGGGCAATCTTTACGGCACTACTTACTTCGGCGGTACTCATGGTTACGGGACGGTGTTCGAGTTATCGCCCAAAACTAGAGGCTGGACAGAGACAATACTTTACAGCTTCAAGGGCGACGGCAAGGACGGATACGACGTGTATTCCGGCGTTGTCTTCGACAAATCCGGCAATCTTTATGGCACGACTTTATGGGGCGGCGCATATAACTATGGCACCGTTTACCAGTTGAGTCGGAAAGCTAGAGGGGGTTGGTCCGAGAAGGTTCTTCACAACTTCAACGACGACGGCACAGATGGTTACAACCCTTACGCAGGGGTCATCGTCGACGCATCAGGTAACCTTTACGGCACAACGATTGGTGGCACCGCTGTCGAAAACAGTGCCGGGACCGTCTACGAGTTGTCGCCCAAAAAAGGTGGAGGCTGGACGGAGAAGATCCTGAATAACTTCGTCGACACGGACGGTCTTACTCCTTACGGCGTGCTGATCTTTGATAGTGCCGGCAATCTGTACGGCACGACCTATGGCGACGGCGGGACGGTGTTCGAGTTGACGAGTAAGAAGGGGCAGTGGACCAAGCAAGTGCTTTTTAGCTTCAGCAGCTACGATGACGGTGCGTCTCCCTATGCCGGCCTGATCTTGGACGGAAAGGGCAACTTGTATGGCACGACCTACCAGGGTGGCAGCTATTACTACGGGACGGTGTTCGAGGTTACGCCCCCCTGAGGACAAAGACGTTTGCGTTCGAACCTAGTAATGATAGGAGAAAATATGACGCGCCACATAAGCTTGACCGTCCGCCTGATCACTACGCTATACACAGCGATGGCCTTCGGTCTGACCGCATCCGCACAGACTGACGCAATGATTCAAAACTCCACCAGCAGTTCCCCGGTCGCATACGTTTACGTGTCGGGCGGCAGCTACTTTGTCTCTGGAATCTACGCTTACAAGGCGGCTGCGGACGGGACGCTCACATCCGTGCCAGGTTCCCCTTTTCGGGCCCTTGCAGGTTTAGGCATGGCGTTGAACCAAAAATATCTTTTCACGACCGACGGAACTTACATTTACTCGTTTTCAATAGACTCTGATGGCGCCATCAAACAGGTGGCCACGATCAACGTCCTACAGTTCGACAGCGGTTGTGGTTACCCGGAAACTTTATTTCTCGACCGCGTCGGCGCAACTTTGTATGACGTGGACGGCAACTACGATTGCAGCGGTAGTGGCTTCGCGTATCAATCTTTCAGTATTGACAGTTCCACAGGCGAGCTAAGTTTTCTTGGAGCTACTGCCGAGACACGATCTTCCTATGTCCCGCTGAGCTTCATAAGGAACGATGTTTACACTTACGGGGCGCAGTGTGACGGCAACATGTATTGGTCGATCTTCGGGTTCCTCAGGGAGGACAATGGGAATTTGGACGCGGTGAACATCAACACGAACACGCCGGACGCGAAGTCAGGAGATTTCTATTGTCCGAACCTGACTACCGCCGATCCAAACAATCACGTTGCAATTTCCATGCAGGCGATCAATGAGAATTTCGAACCGGATGGCCTGCCACAACTTGCGAGCTATACCGCCGACGGTTCCGGAAACCTCACCACTACGAATACCCGTTTCAATATGCCCAAGACCGCGGTTCAGAATGTAAGTGATATTGCGATGTCCCCCTCGGGTAAGTTGCTGGCAGTCAGCGGCACGGGAGGATTACAGATTTTTCACTTTGACGGGAGTAAACCGATAACGCATTACACCGGACTGCTCACTAAGGTTGAGGTGGATCAAGTTTATTGGGACAATGACAATCACCTGTATGCGACGAGCTACCTTGGGAATTCACTGTTCGTATTTACAGTGACGCCGACGAGTGTGCGTCAAGCGCCCGGCTCGCCGTACACGATACCTCATCCGTTGAATATTGGCGTCTTGCCTAAGAACTAGTGTTTTGGTCTGAAAACACTCAGTCTGCCGGCCAGATTCGTTAACGCCGCGTCAAAACTCCGCATCCAAAGCCCTATGTTTCAGCAGATTCCTGTTTCAAATTCAAAACTGAGATGGAGATATGACCCGTTTCTGGAGATTTGCAGTTACTCGAATAATGAAAGGCGCTTGCGCTGCATTTTTGTGTAGCGGAATGGTGCTCATCGCCTATGCCCAGACCTTTACTTCGCTAGTCGACTTCGACAAAAACAACGGCGGAATTCCTCACTACGGCGCTCTGGTTCAGGGCACCGACGGCGACCTCTATGGAACCGCGTCGCTGGGTGGGAATGTCACCTTGTGTAACAACCTCGGTTGCGGCGCGGTTTTCAAAGTGACCGCTGATGGCAAACTCACTACCTTGCACAAATTCAATTACACGGATGGTTTCGAACCATACGGCAAGCTAGTGCAGGCAAGCGACGGAAATTTTTATGGGACGACCAGCGGCGGAGGGAATTCGTCTTGCGAAGGCGTGAGCTGTGGCACCATATTTAAGATGACGCCTGAAGGCAAGCTGACCACAATTTATAAGTTCTGCTCGAAAAGCAATTGCACCGACGGCTGGTTCGCGATCGCTGGGTTAATTCAGGCCAGCGACGGAAATTTCTACGGCACCACGGTTAGAGGCGGAGCCTACGATTCGGGCACCGTCTACAGAATCACCGCAACTGGGAAGTTGACTACGCTACATAGTTTTTGTGCAAAATCGAACTGCCCTGACGGCTCGAAACCCTCAGGCGCGCTGGTGCAGGGAAGCGATGGCGATCTGTATGGGACGACGACTTTTGGTGGTGGATCGTATCACAATGGAACTGTGTTCAAGATGTCGCTTACCGGAAAACTCACGACCCTGCACGCTTTCTGCAATCAGAGCAACACTTGCCCTGACGGTTTCTATCTTTATGACGGATTAGTGCAGGCCAGCAATGGAGATTTCTACGGAACGAACGTAGGTGGCGGCAAGCGGAGCGGAGGCACACTTTTTAGAATTACTTCCACAGGGAACTTGACTACGCTTTATAGCTTTTGTGGAGTAGTAAACTGTCCGGACAATGCGGAGCCTTACGGTCAACTTATTCAAGCTAGCGATGGGAATCTTTATGGCACAACTTACTATGGCGGGAACGGCCAGAAGTCGTACGGCACCATCTTCAAAAGCAATCTTGAAGGCAAGTTAACTACCCTGCACAAATTTGAAACGGTGAAAGGCGGCCAATATCCTGACGCAGGCGTGGTTCAAGCCACGAATGGCGACTTTTACGGAACAACGTCAGCAGGCGGCACCTACACTGACTGCTACGGCGGCAGTTGTGGCACCATTTACAGCCTTTCCAACGGACTCGTCCCGACTGTAAAGATACAAACTGTGTCAGGCGAAGATGGAAATTGATGTCGTGATCCTGGAAGCGGTCGATGCGATGTTGATGGCGCTGCAGCTACGCTTTGGAGTTCGAGACAGTTTACTTCGAGCATCGCTCTAGCGCCAGGCTGTTTGGACGCGTAAGTAAGGCCTACCAGATTCCCTTGTCGCTTCCTGTGATTTTTTGGCCGACCGCCGCGGCAGTCGCCAGGTAGGGCAACAGGCTGAGTCGGGCGCTGCTTTTGAACTCCCGGTTGCGCAGCATTGTAGTGAGCTGCGAGGCGTAGAGCGCGGCTGATTCAGGAAGAATAGGAACGCGCAGAAATTCTTTTCGGTAATTCAGCTTGTCGCCGCCGAACTGCGCCGACGATCTCACGAACGACGGAAGATCCAATCCTCTGCCGCGGTAGTGCCGCACATAATCCGACACAATTACGAGATAGGTGGCAACGCCTTCCCAGATGCCCGGGGCCGTAGCCGAATTCCGCAGATCGTCGTAATCGATGGCGCCGTTGTCAGCGAGGCTGGCGCTGTCGATGATGTCGCACAGGCGGAAATAAAAATGGCGGTACATTCGTTGCAACGTGGAAATCATCAGGCGGTCAGAGACCGCGGGCACGCGGAACGATTGATTTGCAACTTGAATCACACGCGCGCGTCTGGGTACGGAGTTCGCGATGGAAATTTGCTCTCCCGTCTGGCCCAGCCGACCCATATGAATCTCTACCGCCTCAGGCAATCCGGGAATGTTGAAATTCCATTTGTTCGCCAAACGGTCGCCCCAACTGCGGGGCGCGACTTCTGCCTGGAAACGCTGCTTCATCAGGCGGATCACGTCGTCTGGATCGGCATTGGTATAGAGATCTAAATCGCTGCCGAGGTCGGGCCAGTGGTCGAGCGATTTAATCACGGTTACGTCGTAACCCGCCGCTTCGAAGCCGTCACAGATTCTCCCCAAGAAGGAAATCGCGTTCTCTATTCGCGCCGCCTCGGTTGCGAGAGCCGCCTCGGCCCACTCCGCGCGCGTGGAATCGCCAGAGCCCCTAGCGATCTCCGCGAAGACCTTCATTGCGCGCATGATCACGTGATTGGAGTTGGCGAGGGCTACGAGGTCGTCAAATTCTTCTCTAGTGATTTCTGCGCTGCCGAAATCAGCGGATGTAGTGGGAACTTGGGTCGTGCCGCTTTCCGGCCGCAACAGCAGCCGCGAAAGCAGGCTCATGGATTGATTCGAACCGAAGGCAGAAGTGGCGTTAGCAATCATAGCGTTCTAAAAAATAAAAAATTATTGCGGCGGCTGCGGAGCCGGCGCTTGCGTAGCTGGACCGGGAGCAGGTGTAGACTCTGGTGGCGGCTCGATCACGGGCGTATTGTCACGGTGTTTCAATTCCACAGGACCGGGATGCTGACGCCTCGCCGCGTTTTCCGCCGTAATCTTGTCGTCGACTTTTTGGTCGCTGTCTCCCGCCACCGCAAAAATCCGCATACCCTCAGCCGATTGCCGGGTCGCGAGCCCAACTTTAGCTCTGGCGTCTTGCGCCTGGCGAGCTCTTTCATAGAAGAACTCGGCGGTCTCAAGATCGCCATCCCTTTCCGCCAGATATCCGATATTGTTCAAAGAAAATGCGCTATTGGGATTCAGCGAGTACGCCTTCCTAAAATCTTCACGCGCCGTAGGCCAATCATTGTGATTCGTCGCTGATACGCCTCTCACGGTTAGCAATGCAGCCTGGGCCTGAGCCGTCGCCGCGTTCTGCATGCGCTGGCTTAACTTCTTTTCGCTGTCTGCTGCCATTTCGCTGACGGGCTTGCCGCGCCACGCGCGGTTCAGGGTGACGATCACGGGCTCGTTCGAGTGCGCGTCAGCCGCAGCCTTGTAATACTTCATGGCTTCGTCGTAGTCCCCGCGAGCTTCCTTGGCCACTCCGAGATTATTTAGCGTATAGGTATTTTGTGGGTCGATGGTCAGCGCCTTCTGCAAAACCACTAAGGCCTCGGTAGCCCGGCCCTGCGAGATGAGCCGGATCGCCTCGACGTTCATGCGGTTAACCTGCATGGGCACGTCTTTGAGGCTGCCAAATGCATCCCGCATCGACTTGCCTTCTAGCTGCTTAGCGCTGGTGCGTGCGATTACCGCGTCGGTGGCCTGCTCTGAGGCTAATCCGTAAAGCTTCTGCGCCCGATCCAGTTGGCCTTTCAGCTCAGAAACGTATCCCAGGTTGTATAAGGTGAAAGGATCTGCGGGATCAAACAGATACGCCTGATAAAACAGCGTCTCAGCCTTCTCGTAGTTGTGCTTCTCGATGGCATCAACGCCTTCCCGATTAAGACGCTGTACCGGCGTAAGATGGCTGCGCTTCGGAATCGTGACTTTTAAATCTTTAGCTTGGACGTTTTGAGACACTGAGGCCGCAATCAGCACAGTCAGTATTGCAAGCGCCCTGAGTCGACTAGCGAACATTAATTATCCTCTAGCTACCTTCCACTTCGTGGGAACTTCTTTGCTAAGACTGAGTTTGGATGCGTCAGCGGCCATCGCGTTGCCCGCCAACCTCTAGATTCTGCAGGAAATCGCTCCAGACCACCGTTTCGCCATTTCTGCCATCCAAAGACAGGCGGAAATCCAATTCTGGAAGGGTGTTCTTATGCGTAGTCTCTTGATCGCAAGCATTTTGGGGGGCGTGGCTTTCTCCCAACAGTCGTCAGCCGTACAGCCGAATACTACGCATGAAGCGGGCGCTCAGATTGCGTCCAATATCGAAGCCCCTCTGGTTTTTCTACCCGATCTTCCTGCCATGCCGCGTGGCAAGAGCACGGTCATCGGTGGTTCAATTCGCAGCGTGGACGGAGTGCGTGATCAACTCACGCTTAATATCTTCGGCGGCCGGCCGATGAAGGTTCTTTTCGACGCGCGTACCCAGGTTTATCGCGATGGGCAAAAAGTGGCGCTTCGAGATTTGCGGACCGGAGAACATGTTTCCGTAGAAACCATGCTCGACGGGACGACAGTGTTTGCGCGCAGCATTCACATGCTTTCGCAAATGCCCGAGGGCGAGGCCCAAGGTCAAGTGGTGAGTTACGATCGCAGCACTGGCGAGCTCGAGGTGCGGGATTCGCTGTCGCCTCAATCTATCAAGCTGCACATATCTCCAGCCACCCAAATCGTCGGTCAGGGGCAGGGATCCACCAGCCGCGAGCTGATCGCCGGAACATTGATCTCTATTCATTTTCAAGCTGACAATAGCGGTAAGAATGTAGCGAGCAAGATCTCAGTTCTTGCCACTCCGGGAAGCGCATTCGTATTCACGGGCCAGGTTGTGTTTCTCGACTTGCACACCGGGCTCTTGGCGCTGGTTGATCCGCGAGACGATAAGCGTTACGAAATTTCTTTTGACCCCGGCCATTTCCCCATCAGCCGCGATGTTCATGAGGGAAGCACTGTGACTGTTACGGCGAATTTTGATGGCGTCCGCTACTCGGCCAGCGCGCTGACGGTTACTCCAATTTCACAGAAATAGATTTAGGCGTTTAATTTCTCAAATGTTGCGGCTTCCAGGCCATTGCGGAAAACTCCGGGCGTCGGAGTTTTGAAAGAGCACGGCTTTCCAGCCGTGCCGTCAGTCATTGAAAACGATGTTAGGCGCGGCTGAAGCCGTGCCCCTTCAAGGCTGCCACCCGCTGATTTCGGGGTTTCTCCCGCAACCAATTGTCGATCCGTACCGTGAGTCAGAGAAAAGGAATGCCTTCAGAATCACGAATCAACCCTGCTTTCATTTTGCTTCCGTTTGCAGATGGGAAGAGCTTTGCGCGCCGCGCTACGGCAGATGGTTCAGGTAACACGGTCCCGTAGTCGGCTGCGGCGGCGGAGTGGGCGGTGTAGCCCACGGTATGTTTACAAAATCGAAGAACTCTGCCATATCGATTTGCGCGGCGTCCCGTTTGGTAAGGCTGGGAAGGTTGAAGCGGGTTTCCACCAGCTTCAGCCATGCCGTGTAATCGGCAACCGTATGGGAAACGTAGTTCTTCTTCGAGAACGGCGAAATCGCAATCATCGGGATGCGATAGCCCGTATAGACGAAGTCGCAAGTCGGTCCCGTGCCTTTTGTGCAGATATCGCCGGGCATTAAATCGGATGGCGGGATGCCATCAGGGCTAACCGTCTTCTGCGGCGATACGTGATCATAGAAGCCGCCAAATTCGTCCCATGTGAGGATGAAAATCGAATCTTGCCAGGAAGTGCTCTGCATCAAGGCATTCACCAGGGTGGAAACGTAGTGCGACCCCGCCTGCACGCTGCCGCCGGGCGCTCCATCGTCCAATCCGGGATGCTCGTCAAGTCCGCTGCTGAAACCGGGGTCGATGAACGCTACCGAGGGTAGGCTAGCGTTCTGCACATCAGTAATAAATTGCGAAACCGGGACAATGTTGCTCGGGTACTTGCTGGCGGTTGCGAACATGTTGAGGGTGCTGTCCTGGACCGGAGGCGTGGCGTAGGTCAGATCGGTCACGTAAACCTTCCACGAGACGCCCGCCGTTTGCAGCGAATCAAAGATCGTCGGGTTACTCAGAGTCGCGGTCGGCGGATAAACGTGCCCGGCCGAAGTGGCAGCCAACATATATAGCCGGTTGGGCTGAGTGCGGGACATTACCGGCGAAAACCAGCGGTCCGAGGTGGCGAAGCTCGAGGCCATGAAATAGTAATAGGGCAGGTCAGTTCCGTCGTAATGCCCCATGGCACGGACCCCATCAACATCCGTGAAAGGCGGGACGTTCGTGCGCGCGTCGTGCGCCGCGGTATAGACGAAGCCGTCGAGCGTAGCTGTGGATGAGAGTGGATCATGAAAGTTCCAATCCACATGATCCTCATTCCATGACGGGCTGGGGTTTTCCACGCACATGGAAATCATATGAAATGACGAAACTTGCGGGCTGCTGCTGTCGACAGTGCAATCGTTCGGCGGGTAGGGGAACGCCGGGTCGCAGCCGGTATTCGTAGGTACAGGACCCGCAGTCGGATTAAATTGCGCCAGTCCATCAAACGACTGATCGGCAATTCCATTGGCCGCCCAATATTCGTGCATGGCGCCGAAATAATGGTCGAAGCCCCGGTTTTCTTGGGCCATGAAGATGATGTGGTTGACATCCTGCAGGGTCCCAGATCGGCTGCCTGGGCCGCTCACCAGACCGCGGCATCCACTCAAGAAAATCGCGAGGCCCGTCAGCACTAGCACCCAAAACATTGGAAATCTCGCCTGGCGCTCGCGACGCCGCGCTATTTTCTTGTGCAGGACCATCGTGAATCAACTGAGATGTCAGCCAACGGCAAAGCGTTGGCCCGCGAAAGCTTGAGCTTCGCTTTACATTGGAATTTGCGCCCCTTCAAGGCCAGCATGCACTTCTGAGTAGATTTCCAAGCTTTGCGGGTTGACCCTGCTGGAAACGCTGTATTACTGTCTCACAAACATCGCTGGATCTCCGGATCGAAACATTGAGCAGCGATCGCCTGGGCCGTCCCCCGTTCGCGTTGGAATAGCCCGTTTATTAGCTAATTCAGCCCTTGCCGTCACGCAAGTGCAGGTTCCCCAAAATCCGGAGGATTTGAATGAAGTCTTTTTTCTACGCTACGTGTATTTTCTCACTGCTGGCGACATCTGCATTTGCCACCGTATACGTCAGCAGCCCAACTAATAACTCGGTAGTCAGTTCGCCGGTGGAGTACAAGGCGACGGCGACGACGAGCACCTGCTCCAAGGGCGTTGCCTCCATGGGAATTTATGTGGACAACAGTTTGGTTTACGTGGTCGATGGAGCATCAATGGATCACGAGTTGTCACTCAGCGACGGTAGTTACCACACCGTCGTCGAAGAATGGGACCATTGCGGCGGAGCCACCTACACTTCGGTTGACATCACCGTGAAGGGTGGGAACAGTGGCCACACACTCGCACACCTGCAGGCCAGCAGCGGCTGGAAAAGCTGGGGCGAACTGCCTCCCGGCTACGGCATCTGCAATTACCCTTGCCCGGGCGTGAGTTGGTGGATGAAGCAGGGGATCAAGAGTCCCTCGCTCAGCGGCGACGCTACGGAATTCTATCTCGGAGGCAGCAAGCCCTACGCGGATGTTCTGTTTAGCAACCCTCTGATCGGCCAGGGCTCGACGCAAGGCATTCCAGATACCGGCCATACGCTGCTTCCGACTCTACACAATTTCACCTATGACGTTTACTTCTATCCCACCAACATCGGGGTGACGCAGGTGCTGGAGTTTGACATCAGCATGTACTTCGATAGCCTGGGCTTGATCTGGGGAAACCAGTGCAACATTCTGGGCGGCCACGTGTGGGATGTTTGGGACAACGTCTCGCACAACTGGGTGTCCACTGGCGCTCCCTGTAATCCGGTCAACAATGCCTGGAATCACCTGACCATTCAGGTGCAGCGCGAATCCGACAATTGGCTGCTGTTCCAATCGATCACGCTCAATGGGCAACAGCATAACATCAACAAGTATTACGCCCCAGGGTCCGCGCCGAGCAACTGGTGGGGCATTACCGTCAACTACCAGATGGATGGCAACCACGACCAGGCAGCGTATACCACATACTTGGACAACTTCAGCTTTACCTATTACTAAAGAGTCGTCACCCGAGACACAGGGGCTGTGCCTCGGGTGATCAACTAGCTTTCACACTTAAAAATAAGCGGCAGACGCGACGCCGGTCGCCAGCGTTGGGGATCAGTGTTGTCTTAGCTTGCCGCCAAGATAATTGGATTAATCACAAAACATTCTGAATAGAGTGGATATCTTTGTGAGCCGAATCACAGTCGCGGGGTGATGCTCGCCACACCGTAGCAAGAAAGGTCATGCGAAGCTTTCGACAAGCCCAAGCTTTGAGCCTATCAACATAATTTATTCCACTGGAGAATTCTATGCGCACTTTTTCTATCATTGCGTTTGCTCTTTTTTGCGTTCATTTTTGTGTGGCCAGTAATTTAGCAATCACTCCGACCACCTCACTTTCGGCGCAAACGTCAAACAATACCAGCGCCTCGAATTCCTTTGGACCGCAGTCGAATGGCAACCTGGGTTGGGCGAATATAAGCAAGGTAGACACGCATTCGCTGCTCTATCCCGGCAACGACACTAAAATCTTCGCCCACCTCGAACTGTGGTGGGGAATCCCTGGACACATTAATATCGGGTATAGTTCCACCGATCCCGCGCAGGTCCATCGGCAAGTCGAAGACATGATCAGCCGTGGCATCAATGGTCTGGTCATGGTTTGGTATGGAACCAGTAACCCCATTGACCACGCCGCGAAACTGGTGATGCATGAAGCCGAACTGCATCCCGGTTTCACCTTCGCTCTCATGGTGGACCATGGCGCGATCTTATGGGATTCCTGCAACCACTGCAGCC
>Ga0073928_10005239_pt1 | contig 18358 bp, 12 predicted proteins | sample PaiPotPPA55metaG_FD_76969 | JGI IMG/M metagenome (GOLD analysis project Ga0073928, IMG submission 76969) | Iron sulfur acid spring bacterial and archeal communities from Banff, Canada, to study Microbial Dark Matter (Phase II) - Paint Pots PPA... ... | reverse complement strand
GGGGACGAGCCCCTGTGGCTCTCTCGCCCCTCCGTTGGCGTGTGTCCCTACACCCACCCTAGTCAACACCTATTACATCCGCAAGACGCCCTATGTGGCAATGTACGAACTGAATGTCCAACGGCAATTGGGCAACCATACTTCCCTCGAAATCGGTTACCTGGGAACGCAAGGCCATCGCCTGCCGCGTTATGTGTATTTTAACGCTGCGGCGCCCGGACCGGGCCCACAACTCAGCCGCGAAGCTTGGCCGAACTTCAACAATACCGTGGAGAACATTGGCATTGTAGACTCCAACTACAACGCGCTCTCCGCTAAACTCACGCGGCGCATGTCCAGAGGCTTTACCTACCTGCTCGGCTATACCTACTCGAAATCGATCGACGACGGCAGCGGGCTGCGCACACTCGGCACCGATCAGATCGGTGCTCAGAATTCGTATTGCATCCCATGCGAGCGTGGCCTGTCGATCTTCGACCAGAAACACCGCTTTGTGGCTTCGACGCTTTACCAATTGCCATTCGGAAAAGGCCACGCGCTCATGAATGGCCGAGTGGCCAGCGCCCTCGCCGGCGGGTGGGATCTGGGGATGATCTGGTCCATGGCCTCCGGTTCCCCTGTCAACATCGGGGACGGCGAAGATCGATCCAATATCGGTAGCAGCAGCATGGACCGGCCGAATGCGGTGGCTGGCCAGTCATCGAAGCTCAGCAACCCCACTCCCAACGAATGGTTTAATGTGCAGGCCTTTGCTCTGCAACCGCAGTACACGTTCGGAAACGTGGGACGGAACACGGTGATCGGCCCGCCATTGTTCAGTGTGGATTTCTCTCTCAAGAAGGATATGAGATTCACCGAACGACTCAAGTTGCAGTTGCGGCTGGATGCCTTCAATGCCTTTAACCATCCCAACTTTGGCAGCCCAAACAATAGTTTGGCTGCCGACCATCTGGATGCCAGCGGCGTGCCGATACCGGGTAGCGGCGGCTTCGGCACGATTACCAGCCTCAACTCCAACATAAGCATGCGGCAGTTGCAGGTCAGCCTTAAGCTCGTGTTCTAAATATGGGGCGACCATGTCAAGCCTCAAGTTGAGCCAAGCTTGAGAATTGCCCAAAGCGGATGATGGGACCGCGAATGCGACGGTTGATCACTCTATTATCCGCGGGTGGGAACCGCATAGTCATGATCCGTCGGGAGCTGCCTCCGACTGAGGGCGCGAATTGGGCGGTGCTACGGTATCGCACGAAACATGGGAGGATTCTCCTTTCCGCGAGCCCTGGCCCCATCACCGGCTGTTGTGTCCTCATGGGCTTGGTGGATGCAAGTGTCAATGTTCGATGCCGACCAACGGGAGGCGGCAGGATGATGAAGACTGGCAAGACCAAGCCTGCCATTTTCTCCTATAAGGAAACGTTCTTCTGCATCGCGGCTAGGGACCGTCCAGGCCGAGCGCAGCGAGCCCGAAGGATCGAAGAGCCTGGACCGGTCGGACGATGCAGCACCCAGCGGCGTTCATACCGAAAACAGCGACACCCTCTTCTCGCAAAAGGGCAACTGTATCCGCTGCGAACGAGAGCTTTCGGCCTTCGACAATCGACAGCGCTTGGTCATATCCGGGTTGTACGACCTGCAAGGGGCGAAGACTGGACATCCAGAACCGGTTTCTGGACGCTGTTCTCGGCGGCTGGCAGCTCGGTTCCATCATTATCTGGCGATCCGGATTCCCGATAAACCCCTTTGACGGAATCAACCAGGCCAACACCAACATCGGAGTTAACCGGCCGAATGCTACCGGCGTGAGCCAGTCTCTTGCAAATCCCACGACGGCGGAATGGTTCAATACGGCGGCATCTACCCTGCAGCCGCTATATACTTTCGGCAATGCAGGCCGCAATACGATCATCGGTCCAGCCGGTTTTTAACTGGACTTTTCCACGCACAAGGACTTCCGCTTACCAAAAAGAAGGTCACGACCTGCAATTTCGCTGGGAGGTATTCAACGCTCTCAACCATCCGGGTGGGGCAACCCGAGCACAACGCTTACCAGTCCTCAGTTCGGGCAGATTACCACAACCAGTGGAAATATGGGGCAGATGCAATTCGCGTTCAAATACATTTTTTAAGCGCCTGCAGCCGTTCTGAACACAACCCAAGATCGTTTCAAGTATTTCGAAAACGCATTGAACCCACCAGCTATCCATGATAAAAAAGGCAGTCTGACTACAAAAGGGGAATCCGAACATGAAAAAAACCAATATGACGCGTCGAAACTGGATGGGCGCTGTGGGCGCCTCTGCAGTAAGCGCTGGGCTCTTAGGCGATGCCAGTAGACCGCTTAGCGCGGAGGAACCTTCGTGTTCGGCAGGTGGCACGATCATTGATGCGCACATTCACTTGTGGAAGCTACCTCGGAGCTTACCTCCTATGAGCGACTTCGGCAGTTACCCCGGCGATCCCACCGACGGGTTCTGCTGCAGTAAAACTCCTTCCAATCCTAGCGGTGTGATCCCTTGGCTCCAACAGGATGCGTTAATACCGAATTATTTAATGAATTTGGGCGGCAGAAGGGTGAGCCAGGCCGTGCTGATCACATCCGCCGTGGGTGTGACCCCGGCGCATGTCATCCAGTCCAACCTGTGGATGTTGGAAACTGCTGGTAGCGACACTAATGGACCGGAAGGCAAGTCGAAAATCCTATCGGTAGTGGGCTCTATAGATCCTACTGAGAGTCCCGATACTTTCAAGGAGCAGCTAATGCTGTTGGCCGCGAACCCGCTGTTTGTTGGCATCCGGCTCGGCGACCTCGGTTCGATTTTCAACCCTGGTCCCTCTACCTTTGCGAATATCAAGCCAAATGTGCTGCAAAATCTTGAGGCGATGGCCGATAGGGGGTTGCAGATCGACACGATTGGAATTCCCGGAGCGACTGCGGCCCAAATCGGCCACGCTACCGGGATAGCGATTGTGATGGACCACTTCGCTAGTGAAGGTAATACATTTACACCGTCGGCTGCGTGGATGCAGGATATGCAGGCGGCCGCAACATATCCGGGCTTGAATATCAAAGTCTCTGATGTTGAGACGCTAAGCGAAGCCGCGTTGGGCGGCTACACTTTTGGGCCCGGTCAGTTCCAGCCCATCGCCGACCCAACTAAATACTATCCGGTGATGGAATTCCTGTGGGATACGTTTGGCCGCACACGGCTTCTTTGGGGCAGCAATTGGCCGGTGTGTCGTTACGGCGGAATATTGACGGACCCGGTCTACTTCGAGATCGCTATTTGGGAATCTTTCCTGGCCCAACCCAAATTTATGGAAGGGCGGGACGACATTATGTTCAAAAATTCCCTGCGCGTCTATGGCCCCGGTTCGCGGTCCCGCATTTGACGGCCGAACTCGAATAGGGGAGAAGTCCAATGCAACAACTCATCGAGAAGCTGGTTACCGATTTCGAGAGGGGTAAGCTGAGCCGCCGTCAGCTAGCTGCCACTCTTGCTGGACTCGTCGCCGCTGGCGCTAATTCCGCGCCGAGCGTTTCGGATTTCAAGGCGGTCGGTGTCAATCACGTCACCTTGCGGGTCCCCGACGTTCAGCGCTCCACGACGTTTTATCAGGAGCTTTTCGGAATGCCCATGCGGAAGTCTGCTCCCACCGTGAACATTCTCAGTCTGAACGCGAACTGCTTTTTCGGGATAGAGGCGGCCAAAGACAAGGGACCCGCGGTCGATCACTTCTCCTTGGGCATCCAGGATTTCAAGTCGGAGGAGGCCGCAGCGAAGTTAAAGAAGCGAGGCCTAAAGCTCGATGGAGTCTCAAAAGAAGGCCTCAAGTTCATTGATCCGGACGGAATGTTGGTCCAACTGAACGCACCCGATTATCCGGGCTACTTGCCTGGTCAACAGTAGTTTCTGAGCCATGACCGTAAGAGAGTGGTTTCTACCCGCTTCAAAAACACTACGGCCGTGGACCGTAATGCGGTGGAGTTTGGCCAAGCTCTAAGGCCCCGAGATCAGGCGCCCGGCCGGTAAACGCATCGGTAATATTGGGAAGGACCACACCCTTGTCAATTGCTGCCGAACCGGCCTTTAGCCTGAAATCGAAATCTTCCGCCTTGTAAAGCTTTTGAACCTTCTCGACATCTTGCGCATCCAGCCTCGGGACATTCACGAAGATGTCGTAATCCACAGCGACGCTATGCTGGTCCTGGTGCGTCTCCCGGGTGTATTCTGCGAGCGTCGCAAACCGCCGCGCCGTTAATGTGGAATTGCCCCCCGCACCGCCGCGGCCTGGACTCGCCGCGAGCATCCCGCTGTAGTCCGCGGGAACATTCCATGGCGGCGAGTTCCATTGGAACGAATAGGCGGCTCCAGGATTGAGTCGAAAACCGTTGTAGTCCGAAGAGCTGTAGTTTGTATTCGTGTTGACGCTGAAAATCGCTGGAGCGGAATTCTCTCCAAGCATCAAGTTATTGCGCCAATGCACGTTCGCCGAGGATCCGGCGTTGGTCTCGGTTAAGATCGTATTGTTGTAAAAGAGCACACCTGGGGCCCCATTCGTCATCCTGATCGATCCGCCGGGAGCGTGGTACGCAATGTTTCGTATCCAATAGATCGGCCCTCCAATGGCGGGCTGATTACAAAAAGGTTGCGAAGCAGAGTTGAGCATCATGTTGCGCATGACACGAACGTTATGCATGCTTCCGTCGATCTCAAACGCATTGTCATGAAAATTCGTCATGTAGTTGTTGTAATAATCGATCGCAACTGGCCGCCTGTCCCAGTACTCTCTCGGCGGATAGTGCGGACCATCGATTGCATGTGACCCATCCGGATTTCCGTAGGTTTCGATATCGATCCCATCGTGGAAATTCGCAACATAGTTATAGGCCACAACATGGCCGGGACCGTACAGCCTGACCGCTGTGTACGACGCCAACTTCGGCGGAAATTTCTGACCATCCACTCCATCAAATTTGGCCCAGAAGTTTCCGATCCATCCGATCAGATGATTCGGGTCGTCCCGGCCAATGAAGTAGTTATCGGCGATGTAGAAATCGCTCGAGCCCGAGTAGTTCGTGAAAACCCCGAGATTCACGTTCTCAAAACGGCACTTCTTGACGGTCAGGCCCTTCGAGCCGGCGATGAACTGGGTGCCCGCCCAAATCCCAATATCGGTGTTCCGAATCGTCACGCCTTCAAAGTAGTTGTAATTCGCCGCCTTCACGTTGAACAAGTTGAAATTGCCGTTACCGTCGAATATGACTTCTCCGTCTCCGGCGCCTTTGATCACGATCGGCTTATCGGGAGTGCCGCTGGCGGTCAGATAATAAGTTCCCTCAACCGGCGTGGTCGCATTGATCGTGCGATCGCCCGTATAGTATTCGGGATGGTATTTGTAGAGCCCGGCATGTACCAGAATCATGTCGCCTGCTTTAACCCGCGGCCGGCCGGCGGTCACGGTGTCTCCGCCGCCACAGTAGTAGTTATAGGCGCACATGACCGCGTCAAAAGCCGGCTCGATCTTTGTACCCTTGTAATCCGGCGGATAAACGTGAAACACGCGACCGCCGGCATAGGGCTTCGGTTCGGGGCGCGTCCTTACCGTCACGGTCTTCGTCACGGTCTTGCCGTTTTGCCCAACGAACCCGTCTGGATCCGACATCACAAAGCGAGCTTCGTACGCCGTATCCGGTTCCAGATCCAGAATGCTGCCTGCAAACATGTTGGGAGAGACGACGTCAAATACACCCTGGTTCTGGTAGATTCGTTCGCCCTGCAAACGCAAGAGTGGCAACCCGTGCTTCCACTCGGTCTCGCCCTGTTTGCGGTACGACACCTCTACCTGCGCGTTGCGATTGTCGTCGCCCTCAATGAGCCATTCAAAGCCAAGGTTGATCAGCGTGGGATGGTCGATGACGAACTCACCCGGCTTGACTTTGTTCTCATTTGCCGCAGCCCGGGCACTGGCCACACAGAGCACCGCAAGACAAATTGTGCACCACGATCGAACTATCATGAACGAATGCGTACGAACGAGCGATTGATCTCAGAAATCTTGCCCGTTCCCGCCATTCCCATATCAGCAGCCAACTCCGCCCGCAGGATATCCATGATGCGCACAACGCCGCTCTGTCCGAACGCCGCTAGTCCCCAGAGATAGGGGCGGCCGATCCCAACTGCCGTCGCACCCAGCGCGAGGGCTTTAAAGACATCCGTACCCCGGCGGAAACCACCATCCACGAGCACAGGAATCTTCCCGCCGGCGGCTTGCACGCATTCTGGTAGCGCTTCTATGGTCGAGCCGACCTGATCTAATTGCCGCGCCCCGTGGTTGGACACAATGACGCCCGACATTCCGTTTTTCACGGCGAGCTCGGTGTCCTCGGCGGTCATCACTCCTTTGACGACTACCGGGAGCCTACTAGCTTCTCTCAACCGTTGCAGCGTGTCCCACTTCGGGGTCGCAAATGGCCGAGGCGTTGGTACGTCGCCGGCCGTCCAAAGAACGTCGTCTGGCTTGTAAACCAGCTCGCCTCTTTCATTCCGGGGAATCCCCTTGTCTTGACACCAGTTGCGCACCAACCCGTTATGCATGCTGCGCTCACGATGAGAAACGTGGTAGATATCGACGGTAACCGAGATGCCCGAACATCCCTGATCCTCGATCCTTTCAGCGAACTCGGCCATTTGGTTCTTGGTGCGGAACTCGGCCGCAGTGGTGAACTGCCACCAGACCTTGGGCCCTTTACCAGCGGAGAGAATGTTGTTGATACCGCCCCCCGTAATCAGCATGGAGTTCGAAGTTCCGGCGGCCAGTGCGGTTTCCTGTTCGCCATTGGGAATAAAGCAATTCTTGCCACCCGTTATGGAAAGATAGATCGGTTGGGTCAATTTCTTTCCGAACAGCGTTACCGAAGTATCGATCGTACTCACGTCGTTGATGAGGAAGTGCGGCCGGATAACAATATCATTGAAATGGGTTCGATTTGCGTGAAGGGACACTTCGTCATCGGACCCTTCGTCCAGGTAATCCCACGCGAGCGGGTCCAGTTTAGCCCTGGCCAGCTTAGCAAAGTCGAAGACGTTCGCCTGTTTGAGTAAGGGATCGGCAAGATCACTGTACTTCCGATCTGCTTTCAGTAGAGGCGAGGCTGCCACAAATTGACAGAACTTGAGGATCGCCTGACGTCGGTTCATGAGAGACACCATATCACACTTCAAAAACCAGATCAATGATAGATCATTGACTCAATGGAAACTTGTGTGATATGCGTCTTTCTACGTCGCTTCGCCGGGAAGAATCTCACCTGTCCTCGATGCCGCGGATGAAATCCATCGGAAAGCAAATCCTGTGAAGGTCCTGCGGACCATGGCGGAAAATTCCGGCTCTTCCATCGATCGTAGAGCTTCGACCAGCGCGTAATGTTCACGTCCCATTGCCGCCGTTAGTGGATGGGTGCTCCCCAGCACGACAAAAGTGAATAGCGGCGCCATCAGCCGCTCCAGGGTCTCGGCTAGAAACGTATTGCCGGACAGCTTCCAGCAGTACCGGTGAAATTCAAAATCATATTCCAAGAACTCCCGGCGATTCTCCCTTTGCCCGGCCTCGACCAGACGGTCCACCACGCTTTCTAGATGGTCTACATCGGATTTTGTTACCAGCGGGCGAGCCCACTGCAAAGCCAGGGTCTCCAATTCAACCCGCAGCGTGTAGAGTTGGCGGACTTCGTCCACATCAAACGCCGTTATGAAAGTCCCTTTGTTTTTGACACGGCGCACGAATCCTTCATGCTTAAGAGAGATGAGAGCCTCACGCACCGCAGGCGTTCCGACGTTCATCTGCTTCGCAATCTGGCGTTCCACAATCACCGCTCCGGGCTTCAACATGCCCGTGAAGAAAGCATCTTTCAAAGCAGCGACGACGCCTTCAGCTAACGAGAACGGCTCAAGTTGAGGGAACACTGCCCGATCCTCTTTTCCTAACCCAGGATTCATGCAGCGACCATCATAGCATGCAACCCACGACGATGAAAGATCGACGATGATCTATCATAAGTTGACAGGGCCAAACCGACATGATATAAACATCCTTCGGATAGGGTCAGAGAATCGCCGAGGCTTAGGAGCCTGAAGGGGATTTATGAAAACAGCTACAACGGTAACCAAGTTGTGCCGTGTAATGGAACAGTTCCAAGAGCGCCAGTCCTTTGGAATCACTGATCTGGCCCGCAGAACGGAATTGCTCCCAAGCGACGTCCATCGTATTCTAACGTCGCTGCGCGCCTTTGGGTATATCGAACAGGATCCGGAAACGAAGAAATATCGGCTTGGATTTTCTCTCTTGCGCCTTGGTCTCACTGTGTTCCGGCGGGACCACCTACGCGAGAAATCGCATCCCGTGCTGGTGCGACTTTCGCAGAAGATCGCAGCGGCGACCCACCTCGCGTTACTGGATGGAAGAGAGTTGAAAGTGTTTCTGGTCGACCAGGTAGAAGGGCCGAACGACTCGGTGTTCAGTGACCACCTAGGGGGATCAGAACGCCTTCATTGTTCGGCACTTGGTAAGACGATCATTGCCAATTTGAGCCCGAACATCGCGCTTCCCGCTTTGGAGAAGAGTGGCCTGACCAGGTGTACCCGCAACACAATCACAGACATGTCAATTCTGGAGCAGCAGTTCGAGGAGATTCGCCGATTGGGCTATGCCGTCGACCGCGAGGAGTGCATAAACGGCGTATGCTGTCTCGCATCGCCGCTGCGGGATCACGCGGGCAACGTGGTGGGCGCGATCAGTACTTCGATGCCATCTTCCCAGTTTATTGCATGGGACGAATCCCGCCTGGGAGCGCACCTTAAGGCTGCCGCCTTTAATGTATCAGCCACTTTGGCGGCCTCCAACACGGCCCCGGTGTAGCGAAGCTCGACCGCGACGGAAGCGTCGGGTCCTAAAATTATTCAACTATTTTGAAGTCCCCTTGACCGATTCCCGGTCCGGTGGCACAGTGATAGGCGCACTGGTGTGAACTCAGGGGATCTGCGTTTGAATCCCGCGAGTTGGGGGGCTGATGAAGGCTAGAACTTTCCTCGTACTAGTTTTTGCACTCATGGCAGGAAGACACCTGCTGGGTCAAGGGACCGCCCGCATCGTCGGTGTGGTTAGCGATTCTGGCGGCGGCTTGGTGCCGGCCGCCCAAGTGACTCTAATCAACGATACTACCGGGCTGCGCGAGACGGCCCCTACCGACGAGGCAGGCCGCTACAATTTCACGCAATTACCGGTGGGTAATTATCGAATCGAAGTCTCCGCGGCCGGATTTAAGAAGGAAACTCGAACTGGTATCAATCTTGTCGCCGAGCAGGTATACACGGCCGACCTCACGCTGGAAATCGGAAATGTGAGCGAGTCAATCGAGGTGTCTAGCAGTGTGGCGACGGTAGAGACAGCTGTTTCGTCGCTGCGTTCGACTGTGCGCACCGAACTGATTGAGGATCTCCCGCTGAATGGGCGCGACGCCCTAACTTTGCAGATCCTGGTACCAGGAAGTGTCAACCAGCCCGGCGCCAGAGTGAGCCTCTCTGAGGAAAATGGAATCTCGGTAAACGGATCGCGAGGCAGCGACAACAACGTCATACTGGACGGCGGCAGCAACGTGGATATCTATACCGGCACGCCTGCCTCTCTGCCTAACCCCGACGCTTTGCGGGAATTCAGCGTCGTCAGCAGTTCCTTCGACTCCGAATATGGACGCAGCGCTGGATCGCTCGTGAGCGCCGTGATCAAGAGCGGTACCAACTCATTCCACGGCAGCGCTTACGATTACCTGCGAAACGACGTCATGGATGCACATCAGTTCTTCTTTGGCGGAACCTTCCTGCCCAAGAATCCATTGAAGCAGAACCAGTTCGGCGCCAGTCTGGGCGGTCCCATAAAACGGGATAAGAGCTTCCTGTTCTTTTCCTGGGAATCGCTGCGCAACGTGCAATCGAGCCCCGGATCGGCCGGTCCGATGCCCTCAGCGCTAGAGGTGGCGGGTGACTTTTCGCAAAGCAAGAACAAGCCCATAGATCCAACCACCGGTTCGCCCTTTCCGAACAATATGATTCCGGCGTCTGAGATCTCGCAACCCGCACTTAAAATAGCCAACTTGCTCTTCCCCCTGCCAAATGCCCCCGGGAATATCCTCAACTTTAATGCCCCAGGCAGCCAGAACATAAATCAGTACGTGCTGCGATTCGACCACGCGCTGACCGATCGTGACCGGATTAATATCAGCTACTTCTATAACGACAACTACCTGGTGTCGAACTTCGGCCTTCCCTTTGAAGAGGGTTACAGCCACTGGACAAACAACCGCATGACGTTTAACTACACGAAGATTCTGTCACCGACGAAAGTGAACTCATTTACGTACACGTTCAATGACTTGCACTTCCAGAGGAATTGTGACCCGATTGATCCGAGTCAATACCCCGGTAGTGCCGGGGTCGCGCCTGGTTTCCGGTTCCAGGATGTCGGCGTCATGACGGTCCCCTCCGATCCAAAGTACGTTGTCAGTACGCGATTTGGCAGCATCGCCGGCTACTTCGGGACAAACGGAAACACGTACTTTGACGTGACTCCGTGGGTCGATGAATTTAGGGATAGTTTGACTATCACTCTCGGATCGCACTTGATCAAAGTGGGCGGGGAGTTTTCACACACTGAGGCGTACCGCCACGAGAATATTTCGGCGGATGGCTCCGTCTACAGTTGGGGAGGCAGCATAGCTAACAACGGCTGGGCTGAGTACTTGCTCGGACGGCCGAACCAGTACTCCCAAGAATCGTCCACAGTTAGAACCGACAGTATATACGACTCACTGGGTGTCTTCATCCAGGATGACTGGAAGGCCCGGCGTAACCTCACATTGAACTTAGGGCTACGATGGGAGCCCAGCTTAGGCGTGATAGATGGCAATCGCGAAACTACGGCCTTCCGGCCGGGGGAGCAGTCCGTCCTTTATCCAAACGCGCCATTGGGTCTGGTGTTCCCTGGAGATCCAGGAATCACACCCATCACGCACCCTCGCAACTGGGGCAATTTTGCTCCGCGCTTCGGTTTCGCCTGGCTGCCTTTCGGACCCGACTCCAAGACCAGTATTCGCGGCGCATATGGCATCTTTTACAACACCGAGCGCGATTATCTGGAGAATGAGACGCAAATTGTTCAGCCATTTGTCCTTAATCTGAACGTTGTTGAGAACAGCAACCCCCAGGGTTTCGTCAATCCGTGGGCAATTTTCCCCGGTGGCGATCCGTTCCCATATACGGCTCCCACCACTGCCGCTGGGAAGGCGGCTATACAATTCGTTCTTCCGGCTCAGATACAGCGATTCTTCGGTCCGAATTGGAACACACCGTACAACCAGCAGTGGAATTTTTCGATCCAGCGGCAGATCCCTTGGAGTACGGTTGTATCGGCCGCCTACGTAGGGTCGAAGGGAACCCACCTGGTCCTTAACGTCGAGCAAGATCCTGCGGTGTTCATTCCCGGCAATGGTCCGAACGGACAGCCGCTGTCGACTACCGGAAATATTAACGCCCGGCGCCTCAATACTAACTTCAGCACCATGAATGAGGCGTACACCGGCGGCAACTCGAATTTTAATAGCCTTCAATTGGCGGCCAACCGGCGCTTCACAAAGGGTATAAGCCTAAGTGTGAATTACACATGGTCCAAGGCGATAGATTACGAGTCGTTGGACCGCAATGCCTCCCTTCCACAGAATCCGCTCAACTTGGCGCCGGAGTACGGGCCAGCGGATTTCGACCACCGGCAAGTCTTCTTCGCGACCTTCCTAGCAGAGATCCCACTTCCCGGGAAAAGCGGGCTGGTTAGTAAGTTTACTCAGGGATGGCAGGTCAATGGAATTTTCAGGTATATCAGCGGCGATGTGTTGACAGTAAATCCCGGAGTGGACACTGTACTTAATGGAGACGCTGCCGCCAATGAACGCGTGAACATAGCCGGAAGTCCGCTGTTGTCGTCAGGCGCAGCCTTTAACCAGTTGTACTTGAATACTGGGTCGTTCCTGAAAGCGCCGCTGGGGGCCTTTGGAAACGAGGGCCGAAACGCCTTCAACGGACCAGGCAATTGGAACTTCGACGCATCATTCTTCAAGATGACCCGGATCACTGAACGAGCGGGTTTGGAATATCGCTTCGAGGCTTTCAACGCTCTAAACCATCCACAATTTGGCGATCCCAACACGACTCTCACCGCGGGCACCTTCGGCAGAATTACCACCGTAGCAACAGCATCAACAGCCACAGGAGCGCGGGTCCTGCAGATGGGGCTGAAGCTTATTTTCTAGACTTCGAAGAGGATCAATATGGCAACACCAAGTAGTAGCTATATCTTGAAAATTGGCGCATTGTGCCTTTTGGGCCTCTCGCCCGCGATATTCTCACAGACCACTTCGGGCCTGACTGGGACTGTAACGGATTTGAGCGGCGCCACTATGCCGGGCGCCAAGGTTACCTTAACCAGTACAGAAACGGGCGCCCAACGTGAGAGTACATCGAATGAAGCCGGCACTTACGAATTCACCGCGCTTCAGCCGGGCAGCTACACACTGACGTTTCAAAAAGAAGGTTTCGCTCAGGTCACGAGCGCGGCAATCCGGCTCGAGGTGAACCAGGTTGCGCGGCTGGATGTTTCGATGCATCCGGGAGCGGTCAACGAAAATATCCAAGTCACCGCCGCGGCGGCGCTTCTCGAATCGAGCAATTCCCAGATTGGGCAGGTAATCGAGACGAAAGCGGTGAGCGATCTGCCTCTGAACGGCCGCAACTTCGCACAGCTTGCGATTCTGGGAACTGGAGTAGTCGGCGTGGGCTTTGGTCCATCAGGCACCATTGGCAGCGGTACCCGTCCGGATGATCCGCGTCCCGGCGCCGAGCTCATGTCGAACGGCAACCGCGAGATGACCAACGACTATCTGCTCGACGGCGTCGACGATAACTTCCGCCGGAATGGACTCATCACATTGCGTCCGACCGTGGAAGACATCCTAGAGTTTAAAATCCAGACTAACTTGTTCGGGGCTGAACAGGGGCGTAACTCCGGCGCGACTGTCGATGTGGTCACCAAGAGCGGTACGAATAACTACCACGGCAGTGCATTCGAGCTTCTCCGCAATAATGACTTTGACGCACGGAACTTCTTTAACGCGGTAGGCACCCCCCAGCCCGAGTATCACCAAAACCAGTTTGGCGGCAGCATGGGAGGGCCAATCATCCACAACAAGGTTTTCTTTTTCGCGGATTATGAAGGCTTTCGCAAGCTGCAGGGAACCACTACGAGTGTCAACACCGTCCCGACAGTCGCGGAACGAGGCGGCAACTTCAGCGGCATCCCGCAGGCGATTTACGATCCGGCCACTCTGGTGGCAGCGCCAGGGACCGCTAGCGGCTACACCCGCCAGCCGTTTGGAGGCAATATCATTCCCGCCAGCCGCTTCGACCCCGTTACTTCCCGCGTGATTCAGGCCTACCCGCTGCCGTCGACGGCCGGATTGACCAACAACCAGTTCACCAACCCCGTGCTGGGACAGAATAACGACACGGGTGATGGGCGTATCGACTGGAATCTGAACACCAATAATACTATCTTTGGCCGCTTTTCGAGGCAGGACACATTAACAAACACGCCATCCACATTCGGGTTCCGCAACGTTCCCGGCCTCTCAGTACCAGTAAGTTTGGGCAATAACACCACTTATGCGGGCCGCGCGCCCATGAGTAATTACAATGCCGTGCTTGCGTACACGCACGTGTTCAGTTCGACATTTCTGGTGGATATGCGAATGGGATATACGCGCTTTGCCATGCGCAACGTGGATTCAACGGCGCCCACCAGCGGACCGGGCCTCGGTCAAATGCTGGGCGTGCCAAATTCAAACCAGGAGCCTGAATCGCTCGGCTTTCCGATTATTGCGATTACGGGGTACACCGGAATCGGCGGCCCCGCGGCGATACCCACCATCCGTTACGAGAACACGTTCAATCCCATTGCCAACTTCACCAAGACGTTGGGTCGTCACACACTCAAGTGGGGCGCCAGCTTGGTTCGGCGCCAGATTATCGACTTCCAGGATAACTCGGGGAACGGCTCATATAGTTTTGACAGCACCTTCGACAACAATCCGAACTCCGCCGGCAATACCGGCAATGCGATGGCGAGCTTCCTGCTCGGGGTACCCGGCGCCGCAGCCCAGGCTTTTCAGTTGGTTTGGGCCGGGACGCGTCTTCTGGAGGTCGGCACTTACGTGGCGGATGACTGGCGAGTCACCAACCGGCTCACGCTCAACCTCGGGCTCCGCTGGGAGTATCTGCCGCCGCCAGTGGAAGTAGCTAATCGCTATGCCAATTTCAATACCCAAACCGGTAAGGTGCTCATCGCCGGCTATAATTCCGACGCCAATGTCGGCATAAAGGCCCAGCACAAGATGTTTGCTCCACGCTTTGGATTCGCTTACCAGTTAGACAACAAAACAGTATTGCGCGGCGGTTTCGGAATTTTCTACAATGCATCGGGCAATGGCGGGGCGCTTTACAGATTGCATCGTCAATTACCGTTCGGTGCAACCACGACGGTAGTCATAAACGAGCTGTCACCAACCTACCTCACGGTTGCGCAGGGCCTGCCGCCGAACCCTTCCCTCAACGTCGCTTCGATTGTGAACAATCCGACGGGGACTTGGTACAGCATTCCATCCAACTACAAGAATGCGTACGCGGAGCAGTTCAATTTCGGCGTGGAGCGGGAGTTTCCGTTTAATATTGTTTTGAAAGCTTTCTATCTCGGCAATCTAGGCCGGGACCTGGATGTCACGTACAACATTAATCAGCCGGTGCCTGGGCCTGGGCCTGTAGGACCTCGTGAACTTTTGTATACCATCGCTCCGGGCGTATCGGGCGACAACTATGCGGCCACTGATGGACTCTCGGCCTACCATTCTTTACAAGTGACCGCTCAAAAGCGCTTTTCTTCCGGCTTGAGCTTCCTGAGTGCTTACACGTACTCGCATTCGATTGACGACGTCCCTCTACAAGAAGGTGGTGGAGGTGACGGGCCGGTCCCGCAGGATCCGCTGCACCGGAACCTGGACTTCGCCAGCAGTTCTTTTGACATCAGGCACAGGTTCACGCAGACCCTGAACTACTATCTACCGTTCGGAAAAGGGCAGAGATTTGACTTGGGGAAAGCATGGGCGAATAAGGCTTTCGGTGGCTGGCAGCTAAACATCATTCTCACGGCCCAAACCGGGCTTCCCTTTACGCCGGTTCTAGCCAATTCGGTGGCGAATACCGGTTCGTCCAGCCGGCCCAACATCAACTCAGGTGTAAATGCGGCGCTCTCGAATCCTACGCTTAACGATTGGTTCAATACTTCATTCAATGTGCCAGGAGCGGCGTGGTCGACACCAGCGTTGTATACGTTTGGCGATGCAGGAAGAAATATCCTGGTGGGCCCTGGCCGTTTTAATCTGGACACCTCCTTGTTCAAGGATGTCGCTGTCTCGGAGCGAGTCCACGTGCAGTTTCGCGGAGAGTTGTTCAATGTCCTGAACCACCCCCAGTTCGATTTGCCAAACGCAACCATCGGCAATGCGCAAGCAGGAATCATCTCAGCCACGCTGGGAACGCCGCGTGACATTCAGCTTGGGCTCAGGCTGATGTTCTAACTAAGTCGACATCTAAACAGCCGAGTGCCGCGGATCGATCCGGCTTACGATTAGCGCAGATAGCAAACACAGAAAACTGGCCATCAGAAACGGTGATGTCCACCCCAGCAATGTCGCCAAGTAGCCGACCATGACGGCGGAGAACGCACCGCCCAGGTTGCCCCACGTATTCATCACCGACGAAACGGATCCGCTGTAATCCCCGCCAATATCGAGACAGATGGCCCAGGAAACAGCAACCGTCAGCTCCAATCCGCCCAGCGCGAAGGTGAGGCATGCCAGTGCCGTGACAGGGCTGTTCGCAAGGACCCCTGGAAGCAGCCCGATAGCCGCCGCAAGGAAGCCACAAATCGAAACCGTCAGCCGGCCGCGCCGCAGATCGTGAAACTTCGCGGACAGTTTGTCCGATAAAACGCCGCCTGCCACATTGGTAACTGTCGCAGCCAGAAGGGGAATGCTCGCGAGCCCAGTCTTGAGCGCGGTGAAATGGCGCGCTTCTCGAAGGTAGGAAGGGAACCAGGCCAGATAAAGCCACAATACCCATCCATAACAAAAGTAAACGGCGCTCAGATACCAAAGATCCCGGCTCCGAAGGATGCGTCGCCACGGAACACTTCGCTTCGTGCCTGGTCGCATCCCGGAAATCTTGGGCAGCAACTCGATTTCCGCGGCATTGGTTCGCGGATGCTCGCTGGGGTAGTTGCGATAGTACGCATACCATACTGCGGCCCACAGCACTCCTGCCGCTCCAAAGATGAAAAACACCGGCCGCCACCCGAAAACAGCCATCAGAGAAACGACAATCGCAGGCGCGAGCGCCGCGCCTAGACGGGAGCCGGAATGTTGAAACCCCTGACCGAAGGCACGCTGCTCGGTCGGCAGCCAGCGGACCAAGGCTCGCGAGCCGGCCGGGAACGCCGCTGCTTCTCCTGCACCAAATAGCAATCGAGTGATTGCCAATGAAATTGCGTTAAAAGAAAGGCCGGTGCCGGCCGTGAATGCGGACCACCAGGCGATTGCGCCGGCCAGCACAAGGCGCGCGCCGAACCGGTCCGCTAGCCATCCGCCCGGAACCTGGAACATGGCGTAAGACCAGTTGAAGGCGGAAACGCTCCAGCCCATGGTGATCTTGTCGATCCGGAACTCACGCATGATGTTGGGAGCAGCGGCTCCAATCGCGCCACGCTCCATGTACATGAGGAAAGCCATCAAAAAGCTGAGCCCCAGCACGCGATAACGCACCCGGGTCGCCGCAGCTGCGATCGCTGAGGGTAACCCCGCCTGCAACACCACTTTCTTTTGATCGATCATAGAAAGATGATAGATCTTCAGGGACGCAGGCGGCAGGTCGGGGGTCAGGAAGACATGATCGTGGACGCCGTGCTGGATCTGTTTCAAAAACCCGCGGAAAAGCCTCGACGAACTGATATTCAGGCCATCGGTCCCTTCCAAGAAGCCTTGCCGTCGTTTGCTGCATCTATAGACTAGTGATTTTTCACACTGGAGCGCGACCTTGGCCACCGTTATCGACGTAAACCCTCTCGAGAAGTTTTCCCTTGAGCCCCTTCCCGCGGGGGATTCATGCATGTTGGTCATCTTTGGAGCATCCGGAGACCTCACACGCCGCAAGCTGGTTCCCGGCCTCTACAACCTATCGTGTGTGGGCTGTATGAATCCACAGTTCGAAGTCTTAGGCGTAGGACGAACTCCAATGCGATCGGAGGATTTCCGGGCGAAAATGCGGGAAGCACTCGAGGGCTCCAGCGACGCCCGCGATTTCACAGAATCGGGTTGGCGCGAATTCGAGAATCGCCTGAATTACTATGTTGGCGATATCAATGACAATAGCTTCTATGCGCAGCTTCGAGAGCACCTGGACCAGATGCAGCGCAGCGGATCAAGCCCCAACCGGCTGTTTTACGTCGCCACTCCCGCTTCGGCAGCGGGCCCCGTCATTGAAGGCCTGGCCCAAGTGGGACTCAATCACAGTGAGAGTGGATGGACGCGGATTATCCTCGAGAAGCCGTTCGGCCACGATCTGAATTCCGCCCACGAATTGAACGAGGTGATTCACAAGGCATTCGATGAGAAGGATGTGTATCGAATCGATCACTACCTGGGGAAAGAGACGGTTCAGAATATCTTGGTCTTCCGTTTCGGCAACTCGCTATTTGAACCCGTCTGGAACCGGAATTACGTTGATCATATTGAGATCACCGCGGCTGAGACGGTAGGCGTCGAGGGCAGAGTCGGATTTTATGAAGAAACGGGCGCCTTGAGGGACATGGTTGCAAATCACTTATTACAGTTGTTGGCACTAACCGCCATGGAGCCGCCCATTGCTTTCGACGCCGACTCGGTGCGTGAACAAAAAGTGCAGGTGTTGCGGTCCATCCGGCCTATGACCGTGGACGAGGTGGCGAAACGAACCGTCCGCGGGCAATACGGTCCTGGTGAAATCGGCGGCAAGAAAGTCCCTGGCTACCGCCAAGAGCCGAACGTAAACGCCAACTCCGCAACCGAAACGTACGCGGCCGTCGAGTTTTATGTCGATAACTGGCGCTGGGCCGGAGTACCTTTCTACATTCGGACTGGCAAGCGTTTGAGACGCCAACTCTCCGAAGTTCG
>Ga0073928_10005238_pt1 | contig 18359 bp, 16 predicted proteins | sample PaiPotPPA55metaG_FD_76969 | JGI IMG/M metagenome (GOLD analysis project Ga0073928, IMG submission 76969) | Iron sulfur acid spring bacterial and archeal communities from Banff, Canada, to study Microbial Dark Matter (Phase II) - Paint Pots PPA... ... | reverse complement strand
CCAGTGACTGACACTCCTTTCGTGGCCTGTTTGCGCGCGCGCCCTGGCACAATCCAGCTGGGAGCGGTGGGCGAGCCTGGCATTACGATCAGGGTCGAGATGCCAGAGGTGTGGGATACCGTGCGAATAGAAACGGCGCCAAGCGAGCCTGTGCTTGGCATCAAGGTACGCGCGCTCGAGGCCTTGTACCCTGACGGCGATTTTCACGACGCCTTCGTGATGAAGCTGGACGGTTGGGAGATTCGCGATGAGCGCGAGTCCGTTGCCGAGGTTGGAGGCAAAAACGGCTCGACATTTCTCCTGACGTTCCGTCGCCGGCGTCCCGTGCGCGACTGAACATGAGCGCACCCACCGTCACACTGGACAGCGCCACGCCCACGCGGGGGGTCGGGGGGGTCGGGGGGGTCGACCTGCCGAGCGCGCAGCGCGCAGCGCCGCCGAGCCGCAATCGGCTGGATTCAATAGACCTGTTGCGTGGGATCGTCATGGTCATCATGGTGCTCGACCATACACGCGACTTCTCGTTCGCGGGCACGCTGCATTTCACTCCAACCGATCTGGCCCACACCACACCCGCGATCTTCTTCACGCGCTGGATCACGCATTTCTGCGCGCCGGTTTTTGTCTTCCTGGCCGGCACCGGTGCGTATCTACAGCGCGCGCGCGGCAAGAGCCGGTCCGAGCTTGCGCGGTATCTGGTAACCCGCGGTCTGTGGCTTGTCGTGCTCGAGTTCACGGTCGTCAAGCTGGGCGTCACTTTTGCCACCGACACGCACTTCTTGGGCGCGGCGCAGGTCATCTGGGTCATCGGTATCAGCATGGTGCTGCTGGGAGCGCTGATTTGGCTTCCGCTCCCCGCCATCGCCGCATTCGGTCTAGGGATGATTGCGCTGCATAACCTGCTCGACCGGTTCCCGGTGTATCAGTGGAACGGCCCGGGATCGCCGCTGCCGACGCTCGGACAGGCAGCATGGGCTCTGGCTCACGCTCAATTCCAGGCGCTGCCGCTCGGTCATCCCTTTCCCGTGGTACTTGCCGCCTACGCTGTCATACCTTGGGTGGGCGTCATGGCGACGGGCTACGCATTCGGCGAGGTGTACATGCTTCCGGCGGATCGCCGGCGGCGACTGTTGGTCACCTGGGGCATTGCCGTGTCGCTGGGGTTCGTAGCCATGCGGCTGCTAAATGGGTACGGCGATCCGTCCCCGTGGAGCCGGCAACCCAGCGCCACGTACACGCTGCTCTCTTTTCTCAACACGACCAAGTACCCGCCGTCGCTCGAGTATCTGCTGATGACGCTTGGGCCGGCGCTGCTTCTTCTGGCTTGGTTCGAGACTCTCCCTAAGTCGCGGATCACAGCGCCACTCATCACGTTCGGGCGCGTACCGCTGTTTTTCTACCTGCTCCAGTGGCCAATCGCACATGGGCTCACACTCATTTTGGCTATAGCCTCGCATCGCCCGACCGCATACCTGATTTGGCACTTCCCATTGGGGCAAGCCCCCCCGGACGCGGGATTTCGGCTCAGAACTACCTATCTCATCTGGCTGGCAGCCATCGCCCTGCTCTACCCGCTGAGTCGTTGGTACGCCGGCGTCAAGCAGCGGCATCGCGACTGGCGGTTGCTGAGCTATCTGTAATCTGCGCGCTCTACGTAAGCCCGCGAGCCGCTCACGGTGGCGCGGGTGGTAACCTATCTCTCACATTCCGACTGCGGACGGCACGATACGGGATGGGGCCATCCCGAGCATGTTGGCCGACTACGCGCGATCGCGCGGGCCGTCGGATCCGATGTCGGGCTGGCCACGACGATCGAGCAGCGAGAAGGACGTCACGCAACGCCAGACGAGTTGGCGTTGGTCCATGACCCTACATATATCGAGCACATACGCGGTGTCGCGCGACCTGGCGAGCTTGTCCGTGTAGAAGCCGACACCGTGGTAAGTGAAGGATCGTGGGACGCCGCAACTGCCGCGGCGGGCTGTGTTTTGGACGCCGTGGACCTTGCGGTCTCGGGGCAGAGCGCCCGGAGTTTCGCCGCCGTCAGGCCACCTGGCCACCATGCCATGCGGGACCGCCCGATGGGGTTTTGCCTTTTCGGAAACGCGGCGCTCGCGGCCCGCTACGCCCGAACTCGCCACGCTGTCGATCGCGTCCTCATTGTCGATTGGGACGTGCACCACGGGAACGGGACTCAGGCTCTCGTCCAAGGCGACCCAGGGATTCACTTCGTGTCTATGCACCAGTGGCCGTGGTATCCAGGTACGGGCGCGAGCGATGACCGAGGACCGCTTCGCACGATATGGAACGTGCCCATGCCGGCCGGACGTCCAGCCGTCGAATACCGAGGCGCCCTGATTCACGCCGTAGATGAGGCAGCCGACGGGTTTACGCCGCAGCTGATCCTGCTGTCGGCTGGATTTGATTCGCTATTGGGCGACCCACTGGGCGGGTTCACGCTCGAGATCGAGGATGTCACCCTGCTAACGCAAGAGCTCGTGACGAGGGCATCCGCGTGGTGCAGTGGGCGACTAGTGAGCGCGCTGGAGGGCGGATACGCCCCTGACCGTATTGCGCAGGCGTGCGTGGCGCATCTGCGCGCGCTGCAGTAGAGGCGGCGCCGGGGTACTTTTCCCCTCGCGATGCGCACCACACCGCGGGGCCGACCCGCGCCAGCGATGCTCCGGTTGGTGCAGCTGGCAGTATTGGGACGCTGGAGAGACACCGGAGAACAGCTGTACCGGGAGGTCGTCCGCCTAACGGAGGCCGGGCGCGGTTGCGAGATCCTCGTATCGGGATGCGGAGACGGCACGACGGCTGAATGGCTCGCGAGACGGACCCAGGCGTCGGTCACCGGTGTCGATCCGAACCTCAAGCAAATCGAACGCGCCGAAGCAAGAGCGCGCGGCGAGAACAGTGGCCTGCCCCTATCCTATCAGCACGCCGCGTTGGACGACCTACCGCACGAAACTGGCGTATTCGACATCGTCGTCGGGGAGCCCGCCCTCGCCGCTACGGCCTCGCCCGCGCGCGCGGTCGCGGAGATGGCGCGCGTGACGAAGCCGCTGGGCGCCGTAGTGCTTCTGCAACTCACTTGGGGTTCGGAATTAACCGAAGACGAGCGCGGGCTTCTCGTCGAGCGGCTGGGGCTTCATCCACATCATCTCATCGAGTGGAAGCAGATGCTGCGGGGAGCCGGAGTAGTCGACATTCAGGTTCAAGACTGGACGTCTGGAGCGCCCGGGTGTCGTACGCGGTCGGGGATGGCGCGCGAGATGGCGGAAGCCACACACCTCACCTGGCCACAGAAGGTCCAAATCGCTACGCGCTCATGGAGTATTGGCCGCGGCGCGCGACGGGCGATCGAACGCGAAGTTGCGCTGCTCCGCGACCTGTCGGACGAGCGGGCGATTGGCTTTCAAGTTATCAAAGGGGTCAAATGGCCACGTGACGGGTTGCGCTCCTAGCGCGTCCGTGATGATCGGCAGCATCGCTCGATAACTTGTACAATCGGTTGGTCGTCGTCGGAGGAAGCAGCCCTGTTTTGCCCTGACTGCGGCACGTGGAATCGCGCGGTCGCAGTGCAGTGCGCCCGATGCACGGTAGCGTTGCCGGTTCTCGCCGAGGCTCCGGCCGAGCAACCCGATGCGGAGATTACCCAACTCCGCTCACTCACCGGAAATCGCTATCGGATCCTGCGACGCCTAGGCAGCGGCGGCATGGCACATGTTTACGTAGCCGAGCACGTCCAGCTCGGAAGCCCCGTCGTGATCAAGGTGCTGCACGCGCATCTCGCGCGGGAAGCAGAGATGCGCGAGCGATTCCGGCGCGAGGCCGAAGCTGCCGCGCACCTCGGCCACCCGTTCATCTGCCCGATACTCGACTACGGCATGTCCGACGACGTCGTGTATCTCGTGATGCCTTACCTCCCGGGCGGGTCACTGGCCGACCGTTTGGTGCGAGACCGGATTGTCCCGCCAGCGTTCGCGGCCGCTTCAGCGGCACAAGTCGCCTGCGCGCTCGACCACGCGCACCGACTTGGCGTCATTCACCGGGACATCAAACCCGACAACATTCTGTTCGACCACGATGGCTTCGCCATTGTCACAGACTTCGGGATCGCGACGGCGCGCCGCCACGGACGCCTGACGGGCACTGGGCGCGCCATGGGCACGCCGCACTACATGTCTCCCGAGCAGGCAATGGGAAAAATGGTGGACGGCCGGAGCGATCTTTACGCAGTGGGCGTCGTGCTGTATGAGATGCTGCTCGGTTTTCCTCCATTCGACGGCGCAGACTCCTACTCGGTGGGCTACAAGCACGTGCACGAATCCCCCGTGCACCCGCTCGTCGTAGATTCACGCACGCCAGCCGGATTGTCGGCTGTGATCATGACGTGTCTGGAAAAAGACCCGCAGCAGCGGTACCAGTGCGGCAACGATCTCGCAGACGCATTACTCGAAACACTCCGTGGCGCCTCAACGGCGACGCCTTCATCCTCCGAGGACTACCGTCGAGCTCGGCTCGCGCGGACCACTGGCCCCCGCCCGGTTACAGCAGTGTAACGTACCGGTATCGCTCTACGGTAGAGACCGCTCGGATACGTCTGTTCCTTCGGGACGTCGCGTGTACATTGGAGTTATGCTAAAATGTTCAGGTCGTGGCTAAATCTGCGGCGAGTGTTGCCCAACCGCCGCGCCTCGGGCCCGCCGAGCGACCTCGCTCGTTAGGAGGACCCACGGCGGTCACTTCCGAGTCGTCTGACGCAGCCGTCCGCGAGCTCATGGCGGTTCGCGAGATCGTCCATGCGTTTTTGACGGCTGACCAGCCCGAAGAAGTGTTTCGATTTGCGCTCGAGCGCGTGAGCCCAGTGGTCGGCGCGACCTTCGCATCCGTGTATCTAGTGGACGGCGCGTCGGAGCTCATGCGGCTCGCCGCAGCCTACAACTGGCCGCACCAATACGAGCCTTGGCTCGGCGAGATGCGCGTGCGATTGGGATTTGGACCCAGCGGCGAGGCCGCGAGCGAACGGCGCGCGATCGAGATTCCCGATGTCTTCGCGGACCCGAGCTTGGAGGATTGGCAAGAAGTAGCAGCGGAACTGGGATTCCGCGCACTGATCGCGCTTCCACTCCAGACCGGTAACCGAGTGCTGGGCGCGGTCACATTCTATTTCGCAGACGCCGGTGGCTTTAGCGCCGAGCGTCGAGCGTTGCTCAAGATTGTCGCCGCACAGATGGCAGCAACTGCCGAAAAGGCGGCGCTCATCGACGATTTGCGCCGTACCAACGCGGCTCTAACGGAATCCAAGGCGGAGCTGGAACAGCAGTACCTTGCCGTGCTCGAAGCTCGGCGGGTAAAGGACGAATTCCTGACGAACGTCACGCATGAGCTCCGCACACCGCTCACGGCCGTCATGGGATACATCGCGCTGTTGCAGGAGGAGTTCTCCGGGCCGCTGACGGTCCCACAGCGCGCCGACCTCGCTCTCGCGCGCGATGCCAGTGAGCGGCTGCTCGGGTTGATCGACAACCTCTTGGAGATGACCACGCTCAAACGGGGGGCGTTGGGGGTTCAGGTCGACACTTTCGACCCGCGTGACCCGTTGCGTGAAGCAGCTGCCTCGACGCGAGCTCGTCCGGTCTCGACCGAGCTGCTTCTCGAGGAGCCCGCCGGCCCGGTTCCGTTCATGCGCAGCGACCGGAGGAAGATCACCAAGATCCTCGCAGGGCTGTTGAGCAACGCTTACAAGTTCACGTCCGATGGCGCGGTCACGTTGTCTCTGGAGATAGAGCACGGCCGCGCGGTGTACCGGGTGCAGGATACCGGCATCGGTGTGCCACCGACGTCGCAGCATCTCATTTTCGAGGAATTTCGACAGCTCGACGGATCTCTGACGCGGCGGTACGGCGGCACAGGACTGGGCTTGGCACTTTCGCGCAGACTCGCTCGCCTCCTGGGCGGCGACATCGAGCTTGTCTCCTCGGCCGGAGAGGGTGCGAGCTTTACGGTCGAGATTCCGCTTGAGTATCAAGCGAGCGAAGTCCACGCGGATGTAGCGGCTCCCCCGCCGTAGCCTCAGTTGCGCCCCTGGGGGCGCGATCTACTCGGCCAAGCACTCGACGGCGCGTATCACGGGCGTAAAGGACAGTGGCTGGCCTGAGATTCGTCGCGATAACTCGTGCGCGAGCTCGCGCTGACCTTCGCCGAAAAGTTGACCCGCTATCCACGGACCCGCGCGGGGGTTGCGGTACCAATCCTCATTAAACTGCTCCACGAGCGTTTGGGCAACGATCGCTCCAAGCTGCCAAGCGCGAAGATATCTGACCGCGTAGTAGCGTGAGTCCACGTCCACAAACGCGTCGGCGGGGTCGTAGTTAAACCTCGTGGCGCTGGTCAGCGTCTCGACGTACAGCGACGGCAGCGCGTCCCAGGGCACGCGACCACTGTAGAGCTGTTCTTCGTAGATGAGTTTCGCGGAGTAGCGTCGGAGAAATTGCAGCTCTTCGAGCGCAGCGGCCCGGAGGTAGCTGGGAAGCTCGCGTCGGCCCAGCCCCGAGTAGCGCAGTAGCCATCCTGGGTTCTGCATGAGATGGTCGAATAGCATCGCGTACGACTCGGTGACCGAGTTGTCGCCCACCCAGCGAAACTCGAACGGGTAGCTCGCGTTCGTGTACGCGAAATGCAGCGCGTGCCCCAACTCATGCAGCAGCGTTTGCCAGTCGGTTTGGCCACCATGTGGGCGCATGACGAGATACACTTCGTCGGGGATCCGCACCGGCGCGCAAAACGCCCGCGAGCGTTTTCCTGGGCGCTCGCCGGTATCGTATCTGACACGACCGTTGGCAGTCGGGTCGATGCCCATGTCGATCATCTGACGACGGACCGCACCTTCCAAGTCGGACGCGGGGAAAAACTGATCGAACTGTGGCGCGCGAAATAGCGCTAGCGCGTCTGCCCGTGTGGCTTCGCCGACGGCGATGCCCAGCGATGTCCGAAGCGCCTGGGGCAGCATGTCATCCCACATCGCTTGCGTCTCGCGCAGCAGCCGCTCGCACTCGGCGGCCAGGGCACTCAACGACACGCCGCTCAGAGCTTCGAACGTGGCGTTGTAGTTCTTCGCGATCCCCAACGATTCCACATAGTCCTTCTCGCGCTGCAACCGACCCAAGCGCATTGGCGCCAGCTCCCGGGCGACCAGCTCAGCGCGCGCCGTCTCCAACGCCGTTCGTTCTGCTCTCGTAGGCGCGTTGGCCAACTCTATGCCCGCGCGCATGTAGGGAACCTCGCGACCGTCGGGAAGTCTCACGATCGCCGCAAACTCCCAAGCGATCTCGCGCTCTTCGATCTCAGCGAGCACGTGCCCGGTCTGTGACTCCACGAGCCACTCCAGTAGCAGACGCGCCGAGCGATGTTCCTCGCTGCCCGGTGTGCTGAGCTGAAACTGATTCAGCACGAAATCCAGCGCATCGCGCCCCAGGATCTGCTCGTACCGTGCGTAGATCGATTGCAGCTCAGCCTTGGATTTGAGTCCCGCGTGAGCTTGGTATAGCTCCCAGGACACGTCCTCCATCAAGCTCTGCCCGTCACGCCGCAGACTCTCTAACGATTCGATCATTTAGACCTCCTCTCCCCCAACCCCCTCCCCTCCCTTCGGGAGGGAAGGGGGAATTTTTTTCTTGCAAGCTTCGCTTGGATGACGAGGGGGGCCGCTTTGCTTCTCGGGGCGTGGGGGCGAAGCCCCCACATGAAAAAAAAAGAGATTCCCCCTCCCCTTTAGGGGAGGGGGTCAGGGGGTGGGGCATCATCCGCGAAGACGTTCCTCGATGTATGCGCGCACGCCTGTCGCTGCCACACGATCCTGGCGCAACGTGTCGCGATCGCGAATGGTGACAGTCCCATCGTCCGCGGTCTGCCCATCCACCGTGATGCAGAACGGTGTGCCTACCTCGTCCTGGCGCCGATATCGCCGGCCGATTGATCCAGACTCATCGTAGAAAACGGGAAACACTCCACGTAGGTCGTCCGATAGCCGATGCGCGTACTCCGGCAATCCGTCCTTCTTGACCAACGGAAAGATGCCAGCCTTGATCGGGGCCAGCATGGGATGCAGCCCCAGTACGGTGCGGCCCTCGGGCTCGCCCGCCACTTCCTCTTCCCGATACGCGTTCACCAGAACCGCTAGCACGACTCGGTCCGCACCGACGGACGTCTCGACGACTACCGGTATGTAGCGCCTGTTGTTCGGCTGGTCGAAGTACTCGAGCGTCTTACCCGAATACTCGGCGTGACGGGTCAAGTCATGCTGGCCACGGTTGTGAACACCTTCGATTTCCTGGAAGCCCAGACTTCCACCAAAATCGAACTCCACATCGAATGCGGCCCGAGCGTAGTGTGCCAACTCCTCCTTCGTGTGCTCATGAAAGCGGAGCCGATCATCATCGAGCCCCAGCGAGAGATGCCACGCCATGCGTTCACCACGCCAATACTCGAACCAGTGCTCGTCCGTCCCGGGCTCGACGAAGTACTGCATCTCCATCTGCTCGAACTCGCGCGTGCGGAAGATGAAATTCCCGGGCGTGATCTCGTTGCGGAACGCTTTGCCGATCTGCGCCACGCCGAATGGGATCTTCTGGCGAGTAGACTGCTGGACGTTGAGAAAGTTGACGTAGATCCCTTGGGCGGTCTCCGGCCGGAGGTACACTACGGACGCGTCTTCCTCGACTGGTCCCATGAACGTCTTGAACATGAGGTTGAACAGACGGGGCGCCGTCAGCGAGCAGGCTTCAAACTCTCCCGGGTGCTTGGAGGGCTTTCGCGGACACGACGCGTCTTCGAGCTTGTCGGCTCGGAAGCGTCCTTTGCAGGTTTTGCAGTCCACCAGCGGGTCCACGAAACCCGAGACGTGCCCGCTGGCCTCCCACACACGCGGATGCATCAGGATCGCCGCATCCAGACCCTCGATGTCGTTGCGCGCCCGGACCATTGCGTGCCACCAGTGGTCTTTGATGTTTCGCTTGAGCTCGACGCCGAGCGGCCCGTAATCCCACACCGAGCCGGTGCCGCCGTAGATTTCCGACGACTGGAAAATGAACCCGTGCCTCTTGCATAGAGACACGAGCTTCTCAGTCACGTTCGGGTACGCACCGGTGATGCTCACACGCCTGCCAGGTCGCGCGACACGATCCGTGGGGCGATGAGGTCTCCATGATTGCGCCCGTTCTCGATGAAAACCTTGTTGGCATCGTACCCGCTCACTAGAACCCCGGCGACGAAGACCCCAGGCACGTTGGTCTCCATTGTCGTCGGGTCATGCGCGGGGATCCCGGAAGCCGGGTCGATCGAAACTCCCACCTGCGTTAGCAGCTCGCTACTCGGCGTGAACCCGGTCATGAGGTATACCTGGTGCGCCGGGAGGCGGTCAGTCTTGCCCTGGCCGTCCGCAACTACCACGACATCGCCTTCGATTGCCACCACGCGTGTATTCCACCGCGCAGCGATGCTGCCGTCGGCGAGCCGGTTCTTAATGTCGGGCAAGACCCAGGGTTTCACATTCGCATCTAGGCGATCCGCGAAGTGCACCAGGGTTACGCGGGCGCCGCAGCGCCACAGGTCCAGCGCCGCATCCACCGCGGAGTTGCCGCCGCCTACGACGACGACGTCTCGCTGAAACGCCTGGTGTCCCTCCCGGTACACGTGGGTGACGTGCGGCAGCGACTCCCCCGGCACGTTCAGCAAGTTCGGCGTGCCAAAATACCCCGTCGCGATGACCACGGCGTCCACCGTCGTGTCGAGCTCTCCACGCACGGTGGCAGATCGCACTACAAAGCGGCCCCCGTTCGGCGTGATCGAGACGATGGGCTCATACTGCCGAATCTTGATTCCGAAGTACTGCACCGCCATTCGATAATATGCCAGAGCCTCGCGGCGCGTAGGTTTTTCCCCCGCCGTGATGAAAGGCAGCCCGCCGATCGAGATCCGTTCGGCCGTCGAGAAAAAGGTCATGTAAATCGGGTAGCTCGCGATACTGCTAACCACACACGACCGATCGAACACCGTAGCGCGCACGCCGGCGCGCTCGAGCGATATCGCGGTGGCCAAGCCGCAGGGGCCCGCGCCGATGATGGCCGCCGCGGGCGACTCTTCGACGCTCATTACGCAGCAGCCTTCGAGGCGGACGATTGAACGTCGATTATCTGATCCCGTCTGGTGCCGACGCTCACGAACCTGATCGGTGCTTCGACTAGCTCCTCGATCCGGTCCAGGTAGCGGCGCGCCGCCCGTGGCAGGTCAGCAAGCCGTCGAGCTTCGGCTGTCGGCTGCTCCCACCCGTCGAACCATTCGTACCGGGGAGCCGCGTGATGCAGCGCGGTGAGGTCGCCGGGGAAATCCGTGTGCACGACTCCGTCAACCTCGTAGCCGGTACAGATAGCCACTCGGTCCAGTGTGTCCAGCACATCCAACTTCGTCACGGCCAGACCACTCAACCCGTTTACCCTCGACGCGTAGCGAACCACGACTGCGTCAAACCATCCACAACGCCGCGGCCGACCCGTCACCGCACCGTACTCGTGTCCCAGCTCGCGCACGCGTGTGGCCAGCGGCTCACTCAGCTCCGTGGGCAGCGGCCCATTGCCGACACGCGTCGTGTATGCCTTGACGACCCCCAGTACCGCATCCAGCGCGGTCGGGCCGATCCCGACGCCTACCGCGGCGCCGCCCGAGGTAGTATTGCTCGACGTCACGTACGGATACGTACCGTGATCCACATCGAGCAGGGCGCCCTGCGCTCCTTCCAACAACACGGCCAGGCCGTCGCGAACCGCTCGATGCACCGCCAGACCTACGTCTTCGGCCATCGCCAACAGCCTAGGCGCCACGACCTTGAGCCCGGCAATCGTCTCGTCCACATCGGCTCGCCGCCCGCAGCCGAACCCGGTCAACAGCGCGTTGGCATGCTCAACGCCTCGCTTGACGATCGCCGAGAGGTTATCGGGGTGCCGAAGGTCGAGCACACGCACGCCGCGACGCGCGATCTTGTCTTCATACGCAGGCCCAATTCCGCGTTTCGTCGTACCGATTTCACGATTCGCCGCACTTTCAGCGTCAACCATTTTATGGTACGGCAGAACGAGGTGAGCGCGGTCGCTGACGATGAGGCGGCCTTCCACGCGGACCCCACTGGCCGTCAGCCCGTCGATCTCCGTGAACAGCGTCTCGGGATCTAGCACGACACCGTTGCCGATGGCGCACCGCACGCCAGGGTGCAGGATTCCACTCGGAATCTGCTGCAGAATTACACACGACGTGCCGAGGTCGACGGTGTGGCCGGCGTTTGCGCCGCCTTGATACCGCACGACCAGGTCAGCACGCTCCGCGAGGACGTCGACCAGCTTGCCTTTGCCTTCGTCACCCCATTGCGCGCCAACGACGACGACGGTCCGCGTGGCCGAATCGAACATTCTGCTTAAGATAGCGGCCCGGAGTCGAGTCCCATACGCGATTTTACCTCGCGGAGCGTGGCGTCCGCGTGTCGGCGTGCCGACGCCGCGCCGTCGTGCAGTACCTCGGTAACGCGCTCAGGTCGGGCGCGAATCTCTGTGGCGCGGGCCCTGATGGGGGCAAGCGTGCGCTCCATGCCGTCGAACAACACGCGTTTGCAGTCGATGCACCCCCATCCGGCGGTTCGGCATTGCACGGCGACGTGCTCGACGGTGTCGGGCGGATTGAACGCCCGATGCAGGTGGTAAATGTTACATACCTCAGGCGTGCCCGGATCGGTTCTATGAACTCGCTTAGGATCAGTGACCGCGGGGCGCAGCTTGGCCCAGATTTCCTCTGGCTCGTCGAGCAGCCCGATCGTGTTCCCCATTGACTTGGACATCTTGGACTGACCGTCCAGCCCCATTATCCGGCGGGTGGGCGTAAGCAGCGGCTGGGGCTCTGGAAAGAACGGCGCGCCCTCGGCAAAACGCGCGTTCCAGCGGCGCGCGATCTCGCGCGAGAGCTCCAGGTGCTGCACCTGGTCTTCGCCCACGGGGACGACAGTGGCTCGATACAGCAGTATGTCCGCGGCTTGAAGCACCGGGTAATTGAGCAGCCCAGCCGGCACGCTCTCTTGTCGTTGAGCCTTTTCTTTGAATTGGGTCTGGCGTTCGAGCTCGCCGAGTGGCGTGATCGTGTTGAATATCCACGCCAACTCGGTATGTTCCGGCACCGCGGACTGAACGAACAGAGTCGCCTGCTCGGGGTCGATGCCGGCGGCGAGTAGCGAGATCGCGAGGTCGCGCGTGCGCACGCGGAGCTCGGCGGGCTCGTACGGCACCGTGATCGCGTGATAGTCCACGATGCAGAACAACGACTCGTACCGCCGCTGGATTTCCACCCACGTTTGCACCGCGCCCAGGAAGTTGCCGATGTGCAGCTCGCCCGATGGTTGGATGCCGCTGAAGACGCGGGCCGGTGAGTCCATCGCGCGAAGGTAGGCGCACCGGAACGGGGTCGCAAGGAATCGCTGAGGCGACCGGCTTGCTCGACGTTGCGGTTGCGGCCGCACGCCGCGCCGTAGCAGTCGTCCGGGCACGGGCGCCCGACGTCGCTCAGCTGCATTGGGACGAGAAGGGACCGTCGGACTTCGTCACGGACGTGGATCGCGCGGCGGAACACGCACTGCGCACTGAGATTCTTGGGGCCCTCCCCGACGCCCGGGTGCTAGGGGAGGAACTCTCGCCGACGGAAGTGGCCGCAGCGGGACGCTCCACGACGCGCGACGTGCTCTTTGTGGCCGATCCACTCGACGGCACCACGAATTTCCTGCACGGCTACCCAGCTTACGCAGTCTCCATAGCGGTCCTAGTAGACGGTGAGTTGACTGCGGCCGTCGTAATCAACGCGGTGACCGGTGACACGTACACCGCCACCGCCGGTCACGGTGCGTGGCGGAACGGCGAGCCCATGAACGTGTCCAAAATCGTCACGCCTTCACGTGCGCTGATTGGGACGGGCTTTCCGTTCTCGCACCTGGAGTGGCTGGATAGTTATCAGCCACAATTTGCGGCCGTGGCACGCCAGACCGCGGGCATCCGCCGAGCTGGATCAGCCGCACTGGATCTCGCCGATGTCGCATGCGGACGGTTCGAAGGGTTCTGGGAGCTCATGCTCGCCCCATGGGATATTGCCGCCGGTATCCTTCTTATACGGGAGGCCGGTGGGATCGTGACCGATCTTGCCGGCGAGCCGGCGTATGTGGCCCACACGCCGCTCGTCGCCGGCAATCCCGTTATCCACGCGTGGCTCCTTGGCACCTTGGCGCGGGCTTCACCGACGGTTTCCCCACTACTGCCCAATACGCGATGAGACTGGTCGAGTGCGTTCCCAATTTTTCCGAAGGCCGGCGCCTGGAGCTCGTAGCGCGCATCCGCGACGCGATCGCCGCCACCCCGGGCGTGACTGTGCTCGACGTGTCGTCCGACCCGTCGCACAACCGGTCTGTCGTCACGTTCGTCGCTCCTCTCGAGACTGTGGCCGAAGCGGCCTTCGCGGGGATGCGCGAAGCGCGCGACCGCATCGACCTCACCAAGCATTCGGGCGAACATCCACGCATGGGCGCGACGGACGTCGTGCCGTTCGTGCCGCTGGAAGGCGTGACGATGGATGAGTGCGTGGCTCTGGCTCGAAGTCTTGGCGAGCGCGTCGGCCGCGAGCTCGAGATACCGGTCTACCTGTATGAACGCGCGGCCACTCGCCCAGAGCGCGAGAACCTCGCGAACGTCAGGCGCGGCGAATTCGAGGGACTGCGCGACGCGATCCCACGCGACCCTGGTCGCGCGCCAGACTTTGGACCAGCGCGCGTGCACGCGACGGCCGGCGCTGTCGCCATCGGCGCTAGGCCATTCTTGGTGGCATACAACGTATATCTGGGGCCCGCTTCCAATTTGCAGGTCGCGAAAGAGGTGGCGAAGGCCGTGCGTGGCTCGTCGGGCGGTCTGCGCTACGTAAAAGCGCTGGGACTCGAGGTGAATGGCCAGGCACAGGTGTCGATGAACCTGGTGGACATCGACCAGACGCCATTGTATCAGGCATACGAGGCGGTGCACGTCGAGGCGGCAGCACGCGGAGTGAGCACGACGTGGAGCGAGATTGTGGGACTCGTTCCAGAGCGTGTGCTGCTCGATGCGGGCGCGCATCATGTGCAGCTCGAGGGGTTCTCGGTAGAGCAGCTGCTCGAGCGGAGAGTGCGGGCGGCATCGGGCGGTGTAGCCGCAACGAGGAGCGCTGACACATCGGCGGGCAAGCCATCGTTGGACGAGTTCGTGGCATCGGTCGCGGCGTCAACACCCACGCCAGGCGGCGGCAGCGTGGTGGCTCATGTCGGCGCGCTCGCGGCCGCCCTATCTACCATGGTCGCGGGGCTCACGATTGGGCGTCCCAAGTTCGCGTCCGTCGAGTCGGACCTGCGGGCCGTGTGCGCCGAGGCGGACGAGCTGCGCGCGATGCTCGCGAGTCTGGTGGAACGCGACGCTGCCGCGTATGGCGCCGTCTCTGCGGCCTACAAGCTGCCGAAGAACCCCGAGAGCGCCGCCGCTTCGCGCCGTCTAGCCATTTCAGCAGGCCTGATCGGGGCCGCACAAGTGCCACTGGAAACGGCGCGAGCGTGCGCTCGCATCGCCCAGCTCGCCGCCGTCGCCGCGGCTAAGGGCAATCCCAACGCGGTGTCCGATGCCGGCGTGGCGGCACTCCTGGCGGAAGCGGCCTGTCGCGGAGCCGCGTACAACGTGCGCATCAACGTGGCTGCGCTGGGTAATCCCGAGAGCGGGCGTGCGCTTGTCGAGGAAGCCAAGAGACTCGTCGGCGAAGCCACCCACGCCGCGTCGCTGGCTACAGCGGAAGTGGAAAAGCATCTATAGGGGCCCCTCCCCCTAACCCCTCCCCTAAATGGGAGGGAATTTCTTCTTTTTCTTTTTGTGGGGGCTTCGCCCCCGCACCGCCAATGACCGCGCCGCGGCCAGCGACGGGGTCAAGGGGCGGCCCCTCGCCATACAAGCCAAGCTTGATAGAAAAAAAATTCTCCCTTCCCTTTTAGCCGAGGGGGTCGAGGGGGCGAAGCCCCCTCGTCATCTAAGCGAAGCTTAGAACAAAAAAATTCCCCCTTCCCTTTAGGGGAGGGGGTTAGGGGGTGGGGAGTGGGGGTCTTTAGGGGGGGGCGACTGCTTGCGCGGTCAAAATGCGTGGGCCTTCTTGGGTTATCGCCACGGTATGCTCGAAGTGGGCGGAGCGGTTGCCGTCGGCGGTGACTACGGTCCACCTGTCGGCTAGCGTTCTAGTGTCGGAGACGCCCAAGTTGACCATGGGCTCTATCGCGATGGTGAGACCAGGGAGAAGCTTGGTTCCGCGCTTGGGCTTCCCTTCGTTCGGCACCTGCGGCTCTTCGTGCGGCTCCAGGCCCACCCCGTGCCCGACCAAGTCCTTGGCGACGGACAAACCGGCCTGCGCGACCACCGCCCCAATGGCGGCACCGATATCGCCCAGGTGATTCCCCGGCTGCGCCGCGGCGATGCCAGCAGCCAACGCTTGCCGAGTGACCTCCAACAACCTTGTAGACTCAGGCTCCACTTGACCGACGGCCACCGTCACCGCGCCGTCCGTGTACATGCCGTCGTACTTTACACCGACGTCGATCGACAGGATGTCTCCCTCTCGCACTACCCGCTTGCGCGACGGAATCCCATGAACGATTTCGTGGTTGATCGACAGGCACACGCTTCCTGGGAACCCGTATAGTCCCTTGAACGCCGGCACCGCGCCCGTGTGGCCGCGGATGAATGCGTCGGCCAGTTCATCCAAGTCGCCAGTAGACACGCCGGGCGTCACATTCTCGGAAACCCGTGCGAGCGTGGCCGCCAGTATCTCGCCGCCGCGCGCCATGATCTCGATCTCGCGCGTCGATTTCAGCTGGATATTCGCCGCGTTGCCGCTCAACCTGTAGCCCGGGCTCGCCGAGGGATCTCCACTCAGGACCCGGCTGCCGCTTCCGTTTCGCCCGCGAAACACCATGACCTCAGGCTAAGCGCTCACGACTGCGGTCGCCACCCGAGCGCCCGAAGGAGCCGGTCGCGTACCTCGTCGGGAGTGCCTACGGCATCGATCGATATGACACGAGCCCCATGCTCGCGGTACCAGTCAATCACCGGCTCGGTCTGCGACCTATATACGGCGAGTCGGCGGCGCACGGCCTCGGGCTCATCGTCCGGCCGCCGCACCAGCTTGCAGCCATCCTTGGGACAGGTGTCGCCGGGTTCGAGCCCGGCGTACGTGCTCTGGCACGTTTCGCAAACGACTCGGCCGCTGATGCGGCGAATGAGCTCGTCTTCCGGGACGTCGAAAACGACGACCGCGCTCACGTCACGTCCGAGTCGCTTGAGTGCTTCTCTCAGGCCACGCGCCTGCGGCACGGTTCGTATCACGCCATCCAGAATCGCACCGCGCTCTGCCTGCGGCCGAGCGAGCGCCTCCTGCATCACGCCAAGTATCACATCGTCGGGAACCAGCTCGCCGCGATCCATGAAACTCTTGGCGGCCCTGCCCAATTCCGTGGCATCGCGAACCGCCGCGCGCAACACGTCACCGGTGGCGACCTTCGGAATCTTGAGTGCGGCGGCCAGCTTGTCGGCCTGAGTTCCCTTGCCGGCACCGGGCGGGCCGAGCAGCACGACGATCTTGCTCGGCGTACCACTCTTGCGAGGTGCGTCCGATGGTCGCGCCGCGGTGGCCGCCACTCAGTACCCGGTCACACCAGCCCCCGCACCGCGGAACCTCACTCGGCCTCCTTTCTTCATGAAGCCGTCGTATTTCCGCAGGATGAGGTGCTGGTTCATGTTGTTGAGCGTGTCGAGCGCCACGCCGACGACGATCAGCAGCGACGTCCCTCCAAATCGGAATGGCACATTGATCTGATCGGCAATGAAGACCGGCAAGAGAGCAATGAACGTGAGGAAAATCGCGCCGGGCAGTGTGATGCGTGACATCACCTCGTCGATGTATTCCGCCGTCCGCGCGCCCGGCTTCACGCCAGGGACGAACCCGCCCTGCTTTTTCAGGTTGTCGGCGATGTCGACCGGGTTGAAAATGATCGACGTGTAGAAGTAGGTGAAGAAGATGATCAGGATGGCCGACAGCAAGAAGTACAGAACGCTGCCAGGCCGAAACAGATCCGCGAAGTCACGCAGCGCCGGCCGACCGCTGAACTGGGCGATAGCCCCCGGGACGACGATCACGGACTGCGCAAAGATTATTGGCATCACGCCCGCGGAGTTGATTCGCAGCGGGATGTAGTTCTTGGCGGCCTCGCGCATGCGCCCGCGAGCCATTGTGCGCTGAGGAATCTGGATCGGCACCTTGCGCGCAGCGACCGTCACGGCAATCACTCCGGCGACGACGCCCACCATGAGCGCCCCGAGCACCAGCAACTTCACAACGTTGGTGGCCCCTGTGCTCACATAGCGAAACGTGTCAAAGATCCCCGGCCAGAAACGCTCGACGATCGAGAAGAAGATGATCAGGCTCGCACCGTTGCCTACGCCGCGCTCGGTGATTTGCTCGCCCAGCCACATGACGAAGACCGCGCCGGTCGTGAGGAACAACACCATCTGAATCTTGAAAGCCAATCCGGGGTGCACGACGGCGCCCTGAAGTGATTCGGTGAACAGGGCGAACCCCCACGCCTGAACGACGGCGAGACCCACCGTGAGGTAGCGGGTCCACTGCTCGATTCGTTTCCGCCCCTGCTCGTCCTTTTGCATCTTGTCGAACTGTGGGATCACGGCACCGGCGATCTGGGAGAAGATGCTGGCCGAGATGTAGGGCATGCTGCCGAGCGCGAACACCGTGGCGCGCGAGAGGCCCCCTCCCACGAGGAGGTCGTACAGCCCTAACAGGCCGCCCTTACCCTGGTTGGCGAAAAAGTCCGTCAGCGCCACCACGTCCACGCCTGGCGCCGTGATGTGCGCGCCCAGCCGATATACGGCGAGGCAGAGGAGCGTGAAGAGGATCTTGTCCTTCAGCTCCGTGGTCTTCCAAATGTTCGCGACTGCTGCGGCTGGATTTGCTTGAGCCATAACGTCCTCACGTACGTAGGGGGCCGGTCGGCCCCCGCACGAAATCTACCGCCTGAACTAGGCCGTCCCTAAGCGACCGTGCCGCCGGCTGCCTCGATCTTGCGACGCGCGCCAGCGCTCACTTTGACCCCACGCACGGTCACGGGCCGTGTCAGCTCGCCGTTAGCCAGGACTTTCGCTGGTCCTTTGCCGTGGCGAATCAGGCCTGCATCGGCAAGAGAGGCCTCGGTCGCTTCCGTACCCGCT
>Ga0073928_10005237_pt1 | contig 18360 bp, 22 predicted proteins | sample PaiPotPPA55metaG_FD_76969 | JGI IMG/M metagenome (GOLD analysis project Ga0073928, IMG submission 76969) | Iron sulfur acid spring bacterial and archeal communities from Banff, Canada, to study Microbial Dark Matter (Phase II) - Paint Pots PPA... ... | reverse complement strand
CCTCCCTCAGGTCGTAGCGCTTGGAACAAGCTAGCGGGTTTGGCCACCGTGTAAACCAATGCCGCGATTTCTCCCCGGCGGAGTTTGTCTAGCGCCAAGGGCTGCGGAAAAGTGGTGATCTCCACACCGACCCCGAGCGCACCAAATATCGCGCTTGCGGTGAGGAATGTTCCGCTGTCAAGCGGCCCAAAATTGACTGGCTTGGATGCTAAATCATCCAGCGAGTGAATCGCAGGGCCAGCGAGAATATGGACCTCTTGGTCGTACAGCTTAGAGATGTATTGCAAAAATTTTTCAATGCCCGGAAACGGGGCTTGCCGCTTCAGCGACGCCAACACATCCGCCTGGACAATGGCAATATCGACACCGCGGGCAAACAGGAGATCGGTCACATCCTTCGCCGCTCCCTCGCCGGCGACCGGCAGAATCCTTAAATTCGTACCTTGAACTGTCGTGACGAGATCGATGGCGTCGCTGAGATCGCCACTGTCGAGTCCACCAAGGATGATCGTCACCAAGCCGGAATTAACCTCGTCTCGAAGCGCATGACGGATATCGGTTCCCAACCCTTGTCGCTCTTTTGACTTCTGAGCCGTGTCCGAGCTGCCGCCGAGGTGGCTGCGGCCCTTGGCGAGAGCCGGAGAGCTGTTGTTTGGTAGAATTTCGTGCTGTACGGGGAGCGCTGTTAGGGCCTTCGGGCGATCACGGCTCGTTTCTCCTGGCGCCGTACGCTCAGCTAAATCGTCGTGATCGGACGGGCGGCGACCGGAGATCTCTCTTGTGCTGCCCGTCGGCACAGGCTCGTGTACCGACCCCGGGTTCGTTGATCGCGAGGCGCTCACCGACTCAATCTGTTGCCCCGGCCTCGCCAACCCGCTGTGTTGGCTGTCGCGTCCGTCAGGCTGGCGCTCAGACCACTTTTCGTTGGGGCGCCCGAGCCGCTCGTGCCCTTGTTCGGGGAATGATCGCGCAAGCTCCTGGATACGGTTGCGATAGCTCTGTTCGATGCAGCCGCGATGCTCACCGCACCGGCGACGGGCATTTAGAAATGCGATTTCGTTGTCCTCAACATCGTCGCGCTTTGCCTGATTGCGCTGGCGCCGCAAGGCGGACAGGTCCTGGTCAAGCTTGGCGAGGTCGGGTTCGTGGCAGATCGTCACTTCATCGGCTGCGCGCGTCGCATGGCAATCGAAACTCTGGCCGCTCCCCGCGCCGGGACCGATCACAATCACGGCGAGGATCAGTGCGGCTGTGAAGATGATAACTCGTTCTGTCCTCGCAGGTTTCGCGCGAGATGGTTTTGCGTTCATGGATCAGATGGATTCCAGATGGATTTGGTGATCAGAGCGCAGGAGGGAAGGCTATACCCAATCAACGCGCGAACGTGCCCTACTTACCCCCGGCGGGACGAATGGTTGAATAGATACCAGAGGAATCTACCAATGGTGCCGGGTTCAAGCGGTCGTCAAAGCACGTTGTTGGCTCGTGCCCAGCCCGCTGCGCTGTTCCGGGCGATATCGCGATCGTCGTCAGCGGGACGGAGCGGTTGACGTCTTCCCCATACTCCGTCGGAAGCCGGCTAAGGGTGTGAACCGTAGGTCAGGAATTGCGCATATACGTAATAGTCGGGCGTTACGTAGCCATCGTTCGCATCGCCGTTCCCGATCCGCATCGTGCCGGCTCGCATAGCTACAGGCCGCGCCTCATCCGTTTCCAGCCAGCGCCGGTGCTGCGCGGCGACTTGAAATGCGATCGACCGGTTCATCTGCACCCCGCGATCCACGATGCCAATTATATCTTTCCAGAAGCCCGCTGCGGCGGCTGGCGTGGGGCAAAGAAACATTTTTGGATGGGGTTGCGCCGGGGAAGCTACGCTTGTAAGTCCTACGAAAGCTAACGCGGTCACGGAGCAAATTCTCAAAAGCTCTCGCATCGTACCTCTCGGCGCCAAAAGCTGGGACCAGTAAAGCCCCGTCCCGCGAACAGCTTCGGCCGAGCTAAGGAAAGGATCGGTTAATGCCGCGAGCCCCGCAAACAATTGACCTTATGCCGCGGGGTCGCGCTCTTTCAGATTCGGGCAACGCTAGTCGCTGTGATAGCGACCCGGCCGGCCACGACCATGATGTGATGTCGAGTGATACGGCTTATTGCTCCCCATAGCACGTCCTAGAGCGAAGTCTCCCTATGCTCGCGGACGTCGCTGCGCTCCCTGGTCGAAGCTTGTCGCAAGCTGGTGTTGTCGCCACCTAGCGAGCCGTTTTGCCCTGGATTTGACGAATGTCGGCAATCCACCCTATTGAGGCCGATCCCTGTTGCCGGACTCTCGGTCGGCTTTGATGATCTAAAGATCGCGGCGTGAGTTGGGTTAAGGCCATCATCCTTGCCATGCTTGTTGCCGGTGCTGTTGCGGCGGGTCTCCATTGGCGCAAATTTGCCGCCAATGTGGTTCTGCCCGGAACCCTGGTTGCCTTGTACCTTGTTTGGCGTTGGGGGCGCGATGACTAAGCGCCACCCTTCACCCGGACCGCGCGGCAAGTCGTGATCCGCCGGAGCCGAAGGGCGGGGGCCGTTCTCACCTTCTCACCTTCTCACCGCGAGCCCGCCCTCCGGCGAAACAAACACACGAGATGAATGCAAGAGAGCAGGAGTTTGTCCGGGCGAAAGTGGGTTGCTGGAGCTGGCCAAGCAGCTCGGCAACGTCAGCAAGGCTGCTCAGCAGCATCAAACAGCCAGCATCGACTGTGAGGTCGCGTCTCGGCGCCCCAACTCCGACGCGCTCGACATGGGATGGCGGGACCAGAGAAAAGGTCCGATCGAGGGAGGCGCCGGGCCAGGTCTCTTTCGGGGTATGTGTAGCCCCTGCCACTTAGGGCGAGACGACACCGAGGCCTGCCGATCAACGGTAGCTCGCCGGGGAGCGTTCAGAGTTAGAGCCCCGTCGCACGAGGCTACGGGGCTCAATCGAGGAGAAGCGCAGGTAACAGTTAACCGGTATGAACCTGCGCTCGTTCCCGATTACCGCGTGCAGTCCGGCAACCCGGCGGCTTCCGGTGGTCGCGCCACGGTAGAGGAGGCCGAGCCTGCCGCTGACGAGCTAGTGCCGGTCCCGCTCGTGCTGGAGCTGCTCCCACTCGTCGTGCTCGGCGCAGTCTGGAAGCGCACCTGCTTGGTCCCGCTGTCCCAGCACTTCGCCGTCCCGGAAGCCGCACCGGGCGAGGTCGTGGTCGTGGAGGTCTGGGCCGCAACGATCCCCACGCTCCCCGCCACTAGGGCCGCGGCGATCAATCCGATTCCGGTCATACGCATCGGCGTTCCTTCCTGATTTCAGACGAGTCCGGTGACCCGTCGCCGCCGGACGCTGCGGAAACGGAAGCTGCCGAGCTCTGTTCCCTACGTACCGTCTAACAAATAAGGGGCTCGCCGTTCTCCCAGGGAATTCAAGAGTACCACTCGGCCGTTGTGTTGCTACGTCTTGAGAAGTTCACCGGGAGGTCGATCATGTCGCGCATTCTCAGCTGTGCCACTTTAGTTACGGCCAACCTGCTGTTCACGCTCGCGGCGGTTCCGGCGCACGCACAAGCCCTACCTGGCGGATCTTACCTGCAGAGTTGCTCGAACATCGGCGCGTTTGGAGATCGGCTGGTGGCCGATTGCCGACGAATGGATGGTAGCTGGGATCGAACCGCCCTGAGGGAGGTTGGCCGCTGCGTCGGCGACATTGCCAATATGAACGGTCGGCTTATCTGCGACTACGCGGAACCGGCTTACGGATCGGAGTACGACTACAATTACAGTTCCGCCACGAGCCGCAATTACGGCTACCCGCGGATTTACGGGCTTGGGCGTTAGCCGCGGCGACAAATCCGGCTCCGGCAATCCGTGCGGAAAGAAAACCCCGCTCCATTGCTGGGGCGGGGCTGTAGGGAGTCTGGCGGGGTCAGTCCGGCCCGGCTTCTTTCGGGTGATCGCCGGTAGCTTCTCACACCGCCCTTACGCCGCCTTGGGCGGATCTGGCCGAGCCCGGCTAAGGCCGTTCCGAAGGTTGCCAGCGACGCCGGCTCGGGAACGGGGCTGGTGGCGGCTTGGAACCGAACAGTCCTCCCGCCGGCGTTCTGGGCGGAGGGCCAGGGGAGGAACGCAGTCCTGCTAACAAGGATGTGGGTTAGCCGTGCGGGCATACCCGAACTCGCATCGAACATCCCTCAAATTCAGGCTTAATCCCGCAAAGAAGATGGTTTAGAAGGCGGGCATGTCCGGCAGGCAGCGATTACCCGGCGGCGAGCCGCGCAAGGCGAGCCAGCGCATTACACGGCGTGCGGTATCGCGTTTCACCAAGGCCGCGCCGGTGTGGCGCGCCAGTATGCCGGTGCTATGGAAAGGTCGCGCAGGTATCTTCCGTCGGGATAGCGGCGATGGCGAGCACGCTGAGGTCGTGATTGATGGTCGGATTTGCCGGGTCCGCATCAGCGAGCTAACCTAAGTGTTCCGGTAGTTCTCCAGAAAAATCAGCGCAGTCGGAAGGCGCCCACGGATGGCATCAGGATGTACCAACCTGCGCAGCCTGAAGCTCTTAATGAGGCTGGCAGTTTTTCTGTTGGCGGCGACCCCCGTCGCTGCCGAAGACTATCCCGAGCTTGGGATCGCCAAGCTGCGCGCTGCATGCGCCCAAAGACGGGATATTCCGGCACAATCAATGCCTGCTTACTGCGATTGCTATGTTGAGTTGATGCAGAACGTCGTGCCTTGGCACGATTTCCTGCTGCTCGATTCGGTCATTGCAGCGAAGGGGCTTACTGGATTGGATGCGAAGGACAAGGTAAGTTTGGGCAAAGGGCGACAAGTGGCCCTTTTTTGCGAACAGCGGAGCAACACGGCAGCCTTAAAACGCTAACGTTCCGGCGGAGGTACTGCGCCAATCTGGACGTATCAAAATGCATCGCTCGAACTGCTTGCGCAGCTAATCCATGTTGTTACGAATGGCCACCCCGTTAATTACCGCTAAACAATGCCGTGGCGCTCGTGGCATGCTGGAGCTGTCCCAATCCGATCTCGCCGATATAGCCGGATTGAGTAGGCCCGTATCAGTGCCGGATGGGACGACCGGGCCAATCGGCCGTCTCGCCGCAGTTTCCCTGACAACCGCTCGGTTGCGCCAACCGAGCAGCCACCAAATCGAGGCGCGTTCGCGTGCGAGGGTAAGAGGCTCGAGGGAGGCGGCGCGATCCTGACAACCAGGCAGCCAGCTCGATCCCCGTCAAATTCGACGATTTGCGACGTAGCCTAAACCCAGCTCGGGCGCTCCCGCGCGCGCCGTCGCCGGCACACGGATGCAAGCCACGCGCCTTCAAGAACGACCAGTGCAATTCCGACGCAGGACGCGCCGACGATCCGGCGCATTAACTTTCCCATGGCACTACCTCTCAGCGGCGCTCTGCGGACACACCGCGCGAGGCAGCGGGGGCCGGTGAGGTAGGGAAAGCCCGCACCGCGAGAGCGCCAGACGGTAGCATAGGACCGGCTCGTACCCTTGACCAGCGCCATTCCGGCTCGGTTGCCACGTCTGGATCGGCGCGTCGGTACCGCTGGGCACGGCGGTTCGCCCGTCACGAGGGGCACGGCAACCCGATCGCCGGCCCGGTCGGGTTGGGTCCTATTGCACGCGATGATCAGGGGCATGATCAGCTGATTAGTAGCGTATGGCGCAACGTCGACGCTGGCTGCCCGGCCATTCTCAGGCCGGTCTCCTACCGAACCATTCTGCGAAACGAGGCTAATTTGTCCGCCTCAAGTTCGAGATCTTCGGCCATACGCAGCCGGGCTTCCCAAATCGTGGTGATTCCGGCGTGCTCGGCAAACTCGCGATACCATGAGGCAAGTTCGCGCAGCTTCTCGGAGGCCGAATGATGGCGGGTATTGGGGTGCATTTATGATCTTCAGCGCGCCGGGGGACGCGCTCATGCTCGTATAGTAGTACATCGCGCGGAGCCAGGAAGTGGTTAACCCCGTACACGGTGTTTGATGCGCGTACGTCGCTTGTTGGTCGACTTTGCCTGCGCTGAATTTGCCCATGCTCGACCCGTTCGTTTGCCGGTCCCGACGTTTAACGATTCACTGTGGTGGATCTCATTTTGTACGGTCGCAACTTTGGCTACTGCCTCTGCAGTCGAAGCAGTCATGGCCTCCTCGGCTGCGTGCGCCGGCTCTGGCTTGATTTCATGCGCGGCAAGGCTCACCTCCGACGCCGGAGGATTTAGCGCTATATTTTTTACTTCGGCCGTCGGTTTCAATGAGACATCCTGGATGTTGGACTGCGCGGAATTGGCGCCTTCGGTGGCCGGTTCTGCGGGTGACCTATTCACGCCCTGTTCAATTGGGTGCATCGTTTCAGTCTGCTCTCCGGTGAGGTCAGGCGCGATCGGAATTGCTGCCGCGGCCAGAGGAGTCGGCTCTGCAATTCCTGCTTCTGAGCTCCTCACAACCGAAGTCGTCAGAGCTCTGTCAAGCTGTACCGGAATGACTATCGCTCTAAGAATAGCGGTTGCTTCTACTGCCGCGCGACTTAGATCTGCGTCAAGCAACAGCGTGGTGGTAGTCCCCACAAGTGCGAGGGACATCGTAGGAATGAGCCCAAAAAGGGCCGCCCCGATGAGCCTGCGGCTCCATCCCTTCTTAAAGGGAGCATTCTTCGGCGCTTGCTGATTCTTCAAGCCGATAGGACTGCGCGGCGCATCAATGCTGGTACCGTGACCCAATACGCGTGAGGAAGCTCTGAAATTTGGTTCAACCCGCGCATCAATGGAGGCGGTTTTCAATGGAGAAGCCGCGCTCCGGACCTTACCCTCTAAGCGATCGGGTTGTGTTTCCGATCGGCTATCCCGGTCGAACTTGAGTTGTTTTGCCGCGTCTAGCACCTCTGATAGCGGGCGCCCAGAGGAAAGCAACTTGTAGAGGGCATCGATAACCGCATCACTGGGTTCAGAACGAAAACGATGTTTCGGCGGCTGGTATTTGGGCGCACTTGAACCCTGAATAGGATCCGCCTCCATGTCTGTTCCCTTCATCGGACACACTGGCGATGGGGCCTAACCGCGCCAACGGCCGATGCTAACGAGGGCAATTCGGTGCCGCAATGGCTCAGGTTCTAAACGGAAAATCAAGGTCGCCAGAAGAGGAACCTGATCTCTCCAGACGCATTTCGCAGCAGTGCTCGTCCATCACAGGTGCGCTCCTGGACGAAGTCCTAGCTCGGGCCCCCAGCCGGATGCACGATCCGTCGGTCAGCCAGAGGCGACCGCATCGGCTGCCGGATGGCGGCTTCAGCCCCTCGCGTCGCCAGATCCGCTCAACCCGCTTGTCATTGACTAGCCAGCCGACCCGGCGCAGCAACTCGGCGATCTTGCGATAGCCGTGATGCCCACACTGCTGCCCCGACTCGGCGATCGGCTTCAGATCGGGAGCCTATCAAGAGTCCCCGAGGAACGTCGTCACGATGACCCAGCAACCGACTTGCGTCTGCAATGGTGTCACGAAGAACCTTGGTAACGCTGTTCGGCTGATCAGAACTCACGGTCAGTTGTGTGTAGGCGTGACAGACCTGCGGCAGGCGGTCAAGGATGCCTTGCCAAGCTAATATCTGGCGCTGCGCCTCAAGCTTAATCGGCGGCCATGAGCTTGCGTAAAAAAAACTTTCGCTGTCCGTATCGGCAGGATTCAGCAGAAGCGCGAGCGTTGATGCATTAGCGACAAATCGCTCAAGCTGCGCTCCGACCACCGTTAGATTAGCGAGCTCGGCACTCTGCAGAAGCGGCAAAAGTGATTGGGGCAGGACCGATGCAGGCAGCGATCGCTGCATTTTTCGTGCTCGTAACAATGGCCTCACTGTTGGGTTATATCGGGCAGGTTGGGCCATGGAGGAGCCCTCAGGAATTGCAGTTGCACAACGCGCATGACCAAAGTCGAAGGATCGCTCCACGACACAAAACTCGATATGGGGAGTGTGACGTGGCGGCTGAGATTTATTGCGGTTGATTGCGTCGTTTCGGATTTGTGGGAAAGCTCTTGCGCCCATCCGAAACCGTCGCACGGCCAATCCGGCTCAGCGTCCTTGGATACCAGTGCCTCACCGGCGTCTCCAGGACTAGCGGGCCGATGCCCCTCGCCACGGACTGAGAGTCGTTTCGCCACATCCAATACTTCGGAAAATGGTTGCCCCGAGCAGAGTAGCTCGGTAACAAGCCTGAACTATTTCGGTTTCGCCGGAAAAAGCGACATTCCGCCGAGCAGAGATCGCTGCGCTTGCGATAGCTTCTGTTTCCACCCGGGTCCCCCGTACCGGACGTCATGTATTCTGTATGTTAACAAAAAATTACTGATCACAGCAATCGGCAATGCATACGCAACAATCGTAGAGGCCATTGCTGCGTACCGAGAATCATGGTTAACATTGGGGCGAGGTGAAGACGAGCAATGTGTCTGACAAGGGGACAGACGTGCACGCCGAACCTATGCCAGGCGCAAGCGCATCTATTGAGCCAGAGCTCAAGGATACCTACCGTTCTGTTAACCGCGACCGAGCTATTCAAGCCTGTCACGAGCTGCTTTCTTCTGGGCACCCCTTATCACAAATCCTGGATACGGTTAAACGGCTCACGGCTCTGAACGACGCCTCCCACTCGGATGCCGTCGAGCCAGACAACACAGAACCGTCTAATATATGTGCTGAAGCGCGCAGTCCTGGACCGCAGTGGGAAGCCGCGCAGGTTGAGCAGCCGCTGGACTCGACCGTTGGTACAAAGCGCCGCGAAACCCTCGGCGCATTACTTCTAGACACTGGTCATGCCGGTGGTGCTCTGAAGGTTGAACAATCGCGAGATACCTCTCGATTCGCAGAAGCACCCCGCAGCACATTACGAAAGACGAGCGTAGCCCTCCTTTTCTGGCTTGTTCTTGCCACTTCGCTGACTGTAGTGGTAACCGCCGGAAAGTTATTGATTGACGCAGGCCTCCCGCGGAGGACTGCAGAAGCAGCAGCTAAGGCGATCCCCGTGGCCGTGCAGCTCGGCAAGGACCTACACGCTGTGCTATCGGCACATACAAAATCGAGACCAGCAAGCACTACAAACCTCGAGCCGGACGGAGCGGAGTCTCTACTCATGCAGGAGCAGACCACGTCGTCCGAAGATCCGGAAAGAAAACCGGCGAATCCTCAAAACCTGGAACCGCAGCGCGCTGCGGCTCAAACCACACCGGAGGAAATTCAAGCGCTTTTAGATCGCGGAGATGCGCTTGTCACCACGGCTGATGTCACATCCGCTCGGCTTTTCTACGAGCGCGCGGCTGCTATCGGAAATGCGCAGGCCGCGATTCGGTTGGGAGCAACTTTCGACCCTGCTTTCCTTGCTCGGGCTGGCCTTGTAAGCACACGAGGCGATCTGGCCGCTGCACAACAGTGGTACGAACGCGCCCGTGAGCTCGGAACCAGCGATGCAGACATTCAATCATCCGCTCAGCCGGCTGACACGGCACGGAGAGCCGAACAACTCGCAACTACCTCGCTCGCAACGTCGGTTCCCAAGCCAGCGAAAACACATCAGACTAAAATCCAACCCGCCGACCGGCGCCCGGTGAGCGGTCGAATTGGCAAAGGCACCCGGTCGGCGGCACTGGATGCGTCGTCATTGCCAGCTCGGCCAACGATGGCCCATGCGCGCCATACCCGAACCCAACGACCAACCAACGGCCCGGCGTGCCCCCATTCCGGTCGTTGCCTAACCCCACCTTAAAGTTTAGGCGGCGCTTTCGCATCGCTGCTGGACGGAAAGCGTGTCGAATAGGACCGGCAAACCTGCGGCGGTGAACGGTTCGCTTTCCGGTAACGCTCCGCTGGCGTGAATGTAACGGCTCGCCGCGCTCGTAGCTAGCGCTTGCACACCTCTACGCGGCCAACTCCCTCGACGTCAGCGCGTCGCGACTCGGAGCGCGATCGGGGTCGCAGCGGGTGAGTTCCTCACTCCGCACCCCCGCACCAGCCCACGCGTCCTTCGCGGCGGATGCTTATTGTGCTGATCCCGGGATCTGTCATATGTCGGTTTGGTTGCGCGTGGGATCGACCGTCGACTCGAGTACTTGCCCGAATTCCCATCTCGCGAGCGAAGCCGCGGATCGAAAGCGGATCCCGCGTCGTTGAAGAGACATGACTTCGCCCTGGCGAGAGCTTATGATTGCCGTCGTTGCTTGGATGGCGATAGCGACGTCGGCGTTCGTACCGGTCATTCTTAGAGTGGTGAACACACCTAACGCCGAGTTACATGATGCAGCGTATGCCCGGGGACTGTTACGACACGCTCGCCTAATGTCCGAGCAGCAGCAAGCAGCCTCAAATAGCAGAATTACCCGCGGTTTCGAGCCTTAAAAGGAGGCAATTGAAAAACCCGTAGCGTTTTGGGTTTTGGCGTGGCTGCCTGAGCGGGTGTCGCGTGGGGGAAGCGATGCGAGGGTTTGACGAGCGCTCCGAGGAGTTGTTTTCGTATGTCGATCTGGAGAAACGGGTTCGCGCGGATCATCCGCTTCGGTTCATCCGGTTGGTGACCGACGCGGCACTGTCGGAGCTGTCGCAGGATTTCAGGGGGGCTTATCGGAACCGATCTCCGTCCATTTATCCTGCATCGGCTTTCCCCTGAGGGCTGGCCATTGTTTTGGAATCCGCCCCAGGTGGGGATTCATACTGCGTGCGAAGAGGATGAAGAGCAGCTGCCGTCCCGCCGCGCTCTTTCAACGACGCTCAGCACATCGGCGGATTAGCCCGGTGCGGTTCGCGGCGCGTCCTGTTCATTGGCTTGCGGCATATCTAGATCAGCGGCCATTTCGTCATGCTGCACAGCGAGCCAGCGTAGGTGCCGGCGAAGGCTAGCCAGGGGCTCAACATCAGCCAGCGAGCGAAAATGCGTGGCCATGATGCGGTAATAGTCTGCGCGGAACCGGACCGCAGGTCGCATGCTCTCCCTCCACTCTCATTTCGACGAATGCTGAGGGTCAGCCTACCCTTTGGTTGTGACAAATTCGAGTAATGAAAGAAACCCGCGATTATAGTCGCATTGCTCCAGCTCGACAAAGAGAAATTTCTCTCCCTCGTGAGGCAAAATCCCGATTTTCCGGGTCGACGTGATTCGCGTGATGGCGCCGCCTTCGAGTGATGAACCGAGGGCTCGTGACAATGCACACAGGTTGTGCAGCTGACCCTGAAGCCGCTTCCCGTCTACCCTGGACCGGACCGGGCGGGCGCAGCTTTCGCCAAAACTCGTGTGTGACCTCCGTCACACAAGGACTGGTCATTAACATGTTTATCATGCCGCTCGATGGCGGCGGAGGCCCGGTTACTACTTAGTTCCGGATATTCAAGCGCCCCCCGCTACGGATGTGAGGAGCACTGGGGGGTTGCAATCGCAGATGAATGAGTGTTACCAATCACGTATCAGCTTGCCTGTAGCGCTGTTGCTGATTTTGGCAACCCTCCGGGCGGCTTTGCCCCAGACCAACCAGACCAATTCTTCGACAGCCTTGATGGTGAATTCGCCTAACGTAGATGCGAACTGCGACATCTCGATACGCACCATCGATGACCTGACGAGCAGGACGGCGTCGGCTTACAGGAGCGACGTCACGGCAATTTGCAATGTGCAATCGTCCTATTCAGCTTCGATAGATCAAACTGCGGCAGCTCATGCTGGATCGATAAACGATGCCAATATATCGCCCATCATTGGCTACGCCTTACCAGTAACGATAAGGCCGCGTGGTGGAAGGCTTGCCTCAGTCTTCGTGCGGAACGTCAGTGACCGCGCCGTCGAGCTCAAAGCTGATATAAAAGAATGGCGTCAGGATACATTCGGTCAGGATGTCTTGGTACCGTCGTCCGCCCCAGTTCTTTCGCCCAAGCAAGCAAGGATTGAGCCGGGCGCGACGCGCGAATTGCATGTGCAATTGCCGGCAGCAACCGAACATGAGCTTGCCTTCCGCATATTGCTTCAGCAGCAGCTGCTCGGTAATGGTCTGCCCGCTTTGCATTCGGTCTCAACAATTACACAATCGCTGCCAGCCTTCTCCGAACCATTGCAATCGAGCCAATCGATACTCCTTGCCCACCGTATTGATCCCCAACATCTGTTAATAACGAACAGCGGAGGGCGACGAGCGCGGCTCGTGCACATAAAGTACAATGGCAGGATAGTCGCCTCGAAGCTTGTCGCGTACGCACTTGCGCATTCGAGTATCCTCGTCGCCTTGGACGTTCCGGTTCACGGCGGGATGGTGGAGATCGAGACGGATCAAGGTCAGCGCGTGACTCCAATTCGCTAATTCAAGCCAGCGGTACCCGCGACACCGAGGAATTAAACCAACTGGACCGGCTGTTCGGTTAGCAGCCCCTCATCGGCCAGGAAGAGATCATCGGGTACGAGCCGTTGGGTTAAATCGTCCGCCAAGGCTCGGTTTTACATGCGGTTAGCATGGTATGCCGTACCCGCCCTTTGCTAATCGATCGGTGTGAGCGCTCTGGTTCTCGTCGTGAGCCCCGGGCAACAGCTGAGCACAGCGCTCAACTAACTGATAAAAACCTGATGCGTTCGCCCTGAAGCACGGCGCAGGTGAGTCGCCCCGTTATATAGATGCCGCTATCGACGTTAATCCGGTTCGGAAACACTTCGGGTTCCTGCACCGGAGTATGGCCATGGACGATAACTTTGCCGAAATCGAGCTTACTGGCCAGGAAGGGCTCGCGAATCCAGAGCAAGTCGTCGGTATCTTGTAGCTCGAGCGGGATACCAGGGCGCACCCCTGCATGACATAGAAAATAACGGCCGATTGTTAACGACACTCGGAGTGAGTTTAGAAACTCTAAATGTGCTTGCGGGATTGCGGCGCTCAGAGTTTCTGCTGCTCTTTCGTAGTTCTTTCCCCTCATTACGTCGCGTATATTGACGCCGTAGGAGTGCAAAGTCTCAAGTCCACCAATTCGACGCCAATCACCGGCAATTGCGGGGTTGCACATGAAGGCCTGAAACAAATCGTCGTGATTGCCCCGCAGCCCGATAAAGTCAGTTGGAAATGGGTTCTGGGCCAAGCGATCAATAACAGCTTTCGAATTTGGCCCGCGGTCAACGTAATCCCCAATTGTCACTGTTAGGCAGCTATCGCTCGGATTGGTATTCAGATCACGATAAATCTCATCGATCATTCGATCGAGAGCACCGCTGTACCCATGAATGTCACCGACGACGTAAAGCCGTTCCCATTCACTTGAAGTTGATCCGGTGTGCACGGGGCTTACGATCACCCTTACTCCATTAGGAAACTGCGTTGCTTGCGCGGGGCCGCCTAATTCGGTAGGATTCTACCCGAACCCTAAGAGAAATCACAGCCCCTCAATGTTACTCCCGAATAAATCCCTCGATCCTCCGCAAACGGATCTGCCTGCTCTCGACAATGGCGAGCGATGGTACGTAGTGCATACACTGCCAATGTCCGAATTACGCGCCCAAACTCAGCTAGACAACCAAAGGTTTCGGACGTTTCTTCCAAAGCGCCGCAAGACTGTCCGGCATGCACGGATTTCGCGCACCGTCGAGGCCCCTTTCTTCCCTCGCTACCTCTTCATAGTGCTCGACGTGGAAGAGCAGCCATGGCGTCGTGTGAACGGCACAATAGGGGTCGCCCGATTGGTGATGCAAGGCGAACGGCCGCAGCCAGTACCGCGTGGGATCGTCGAAGCGCTGGTAAGCTCCGTCGACTGCGATGGAGTTTTGCAGCTTCGGGACCGCTTGCGAGTAGGCCAACCCGTGCGGCTGATGGCCGGAGCCTTCGCTGAGCAACTCGCTATTCTGGATGAGCTCGATGATTCAGGTCGCGTCCGCGTGCTCCTCGATATACTCGGTCGTAAGGTTTCGGTGCGAACTGACGCCAACAACCTCTTGCCAATTCCCGATGCACACTGAGAACCGTTTACGAGTTAACCGAGCCCCAGCTATCTAACCGACGCAACCGACGAGAAGCGCAAAAGGAAATAGAAATTGTAAGATTGGCGATCCTTAAGCGGCCGTTTCGAGGGGTCGCGAACGGATGACGCTGGATTGCAAATTCGTCTCGTCGCTCCGTGATATCAGGAAATAGATTGGGAACAACGTAGCGGTAATCGGTCGCAAGGCGCTTGCGTCCAGTCGCTGCAGCATGGCAAGATTGACGACAAAACCCCAAAAGTCCAACCGAATTAGTCCCCCAATGCGAAATAGGATCCGGTTGACCGCGTTCGGTGTCGCTGTCGTCGCCCTTGCGATCTTCGCCTTGTCAAATCCCGCATTTCCTCGGGACGGGATGACGAGCAAAATCGCCCTCGACCGGATCGCTTCCGCGGTTGATGGGGTGGAGTCCGGCCACGGCATGAACATGTTGATGTGGCGGACTAATCGCGAGGGTCCGCAGGGGCCCATGCAGGTTAGCGAGAAGGCAGCAATAGATGTTGGTGGAGGCGACCGCTTCGATGTCGTGCAAAACCGGGCGATAGGCCGAGCGTACCTTGCGCTCCTTTATCGACGGTATGGCAATTGGTCGGATGCTATCTCCGCCTATAACTGGGGTATGGGAAATCTTGACGGCTGGATTAAAGGTGGCCGCCAATCCCAAAAGCTCGTGCCCGTGGTTGCGATGTATTTGCGTCGTGTATTGTGGGACAGTGGACTGTGTGGTTTGGGCGCCTCTGTAGCGGACTGCCGATTGGAATACAAAGGTCTGCATTTGAGCGGTTACTCCGTCTCGACCTCGATTTCACAATCTGACGAACTGCTCCTGCCTGGTTTGAAAGACAGCGGACGCCCGCTAGCAATCCTGGCAACGAGTGGACGCCCACTACCGGTCATCCAACAGAGTGGTCGTCTGTTACCGGGGCTAGAGCGGAGCGGCCGAGCCCTGCCGCGCTTGGGGCGAAGTGTCGTCTGCTCGAGTTTGGACGAGGTGAGGACGAAACCGAACACGCAGCGAACATTTAATCCATACTCTATCTTCGCCCGGACCTGCCACTGACCGGTGTCGACCTGGGTCCATCCTTCTGGGGGCACGCTGGTGTTGGCCGATCCTTGCTGCGTCTACGTAAAAGCGAGTGGCGCGTGCAGAGTGACAGGCAAGCCTCTTCTCGATACAATCGAATTATGGCAAAGCGGGCCTTGATCATCGGCATCACCGGACAGGACGGCTCCTACTTGGCGGAGCTGCTCGCCAGCAAGAACTACGAGGTTCACGGGCTCATCCGGCGCGCAAGCCTTTTCAACACGGACCGCATCGATCACATGTACTGCGATCCACATTTGAATAATCTCGTCTTGCGCTTGCATTACGGCGACCTGACCGATGGCAGCACGCTGCGGCGCGTGCTTGAAATCGTTCAACCCCATGAGGTGTACAATCTCGGCTCGCAAAGTCACGTCCGAGTGTCTTTCGATATGCCCGAATACACTGCAGACGTTGTCGCTATGGGCACCTTGCGGGTGATTGAGGCGTTGCGAGACCATGTTGCACATACTAGCCGGGTAGTGCGCTATTATCAGGCCGGGTCTTCCGAGATGTTCGGAGCGGCACCACCGCCGCAAAGTGAGCGGACTCCCTTTTATCCGCGTAGCCCCTACGGGGTTAGTAAGCTAGCTGGGCACTGGTTCGCGGTGAACTATCGCGAAGCCTACAATCTCTTTATCTGCAACGGCATTCTGTTCAATCATGAAAGCCCCCGCCGCGGTGAAACCTTTGTCACCCGCAAAGTCACACGAGCGGTTGGGCGGATCAAGGAGGGACTACAGGAAAGGCTGTATCTGGGGAACCTCCTTGCCCGCCGCGACTGGGGCTACGCCGCCGATTATGTGCAGGCAATGTGGTTAATGCTGCAACAGGACAAACCCGACGATTACGTTATCGCGACCGGGGAAGCGCATAGTGTCGGCGAGCTTGTCGAAATCGCCTTCGCGGAGGCGAGACTTGACTGGCATCGGCATGTAGAAATTGATGAGCGATATCTGCGCCCGTCAGAAGTCGACGCGCTATGCGGAGATGCGGCCAAAGCACGCGAGCAGCTTGGGTGGCGCCCGCGGGTTTCATTTTCCGAACTCATCAAAATGATGGTCGCGCACGATAGTGAGCTCGCCCGCGGGGAGCGAGCCTTATCCCAGGCGGGCTTCACTTCCCCCACTCGAGGCGCCGCCATGGCGGGCGGCAATTGACGAAAACCGCGCCGATCATCTACCCGCTACGGGACCGGCGGGTGTTCGTCGCGGGCCACCGTGGCATGGTTGGCTCGGCTCTTCTGCGCCGCCTCACCAAAGAAGGCTGCGATATTCTGACTGTTGCGCGCGATGAACTCGATCTCCGCGACCAGAAAGCAGTGAACGAGTGGTTAGCGAGGATTCGTCCTGATACGGTCTTCTTAGCAGCGGCACACGTCGGTGGCATCCACGAAAATGCCACCCATTCGGGGGAGTTTCTTTACGACAATCTTGCGATTGCGATGAATGTCATCGAAGCCTCCCGCTGCACAGGTGTACGCAAATTGATGTTTCTTGGATCGTCGTGCATCTATCCGCGCCTTGCCCAGCAACCCATGAACGAGGACTGTTTGTTGACGGGACCACTAGAGCCCACCAACGAGTGGTATGCCATTGCAAAGATTGCTGCGCTGAAACTTTGCCAAGCGTATCGCCGGCAATACGCGTGCGATTTTGTCTCGGTTATGCCGACAAACCTCTACGGCCCCTACGACAATTTCGAGCTGCTCTCCAGCCATGTCCTTCCCGCCCTCATGGCAAAAATCGATGCTGCTGCCCGTCGCGGAGATTCCTCGGTTACGATTTGGGGTAGCGGTTGGCCACGCCGCGAGTTTCTTCACGTCGACGACCTTGCCGAGGCTGCCGTTTTTCTGATGCAGGCTTGGTCCGAGGAACAGCCGATAAACATCGGCACGGGTCAGGATCTAACTATCCTTGAACTCACAAAAATGATTGCGGGCGTTATAGGATACAAAGGCGAGTTTGTTTTTGACGCATCAAAGCCGGACGGCACACCCCAAAAGCTCCTCGACATTTCTAAACTGGCGGCTCTCGGGTGGCAGCCCCGGATCGATCTGGAGGGCGGCATAAAACAAACCTATGATTGGTACTGCGATCACGTTACGCGTCACTGACCCTACCAAACACCTCATCCTAACGAGCTCGACGGCACCGCCCCGTTGGCTGGCAAGTTCTGACTGCTTCGGATTATACATCCCTGATTATTGTTGTTCTGCCTTCGGTTATTGCTCGTCGCCTTATTTTATAGTGGTGCGGTTGTTATTTCGTCAGGCCGCATTCGTCTCATAGGAGACGCCAACCAGCCTTGACGCGAGCGCAGCCGTGGACCACCCCTAACACTCACTCCCTGTCCGGTTATTCCGGGGCAACTACAGTTTTCAACAGCCATTTCCAAGAGCATCCTTGCGAACTGCTTAGGATCATAGTGACCCCGGTCACATTTCAGAACAGCGGCAGTCGACTCCTTCGCTGACTTTGTGTGACCCAAATCCGTGAAAACCTAGGAGTAAGGGTAATGCGCTGCGGCCCGCTTCAGCTTAACGCCTCAATAGCCGTTGCGTCGCGAATCACGATTAGCCGCTTACCCAGGTCAACCAAGCCATCCCTCTGCCATGCATGAAGTTGTTTGTTCACACGCTCGCGTGTCGCGCCGACCATTCCAGCGAGCTCATGTTGAGAGACATTAAGCTGCATAGGGGGGCTGGGGGATGCGCCGAAGCAACTCTTTGCCAACCGCAGCAACACCCTCGCCAATCGTGTATCTAGCCGCTCGAATAGTGCAGCCTCGATCTGATCGTCGGTCTGGCGGAGCCGCTGACATAGCAATCTCAACAGAGCCAAACACAGGTCGCTACGTCGTTCCAGAAACGGAATGAATTCCCGACGGTCTATGACCAGCAATTCGCAGTCGCTTATCGCGGTCGCGTCGGCGGTTCGCGCTCCTCCGTCCAGCAATGCAATTTCGCCGAATATCTCACCAGCATTGATTATGGCCAATACAACTTCCCTCCCGCCTTGGGCGGTAGCACTAATCTTGATGCTACCAGCAACAACCGCCATCATGCTCCGTGCTGGCGAGCCTTTTATAAAGACCGTACGACCCGCTTGATGCTGTTCAAGTCGCGCGTGTGACAAAAGAGCATCTATGTCAACCGGAGCTAGATGTCCAAAGAGGGCGTGTCCCTTGAACAGCGAATGCTTGTCCCTGGAGGTGAGCGCGCGCATCAGCACCTCACGCCTGCTAAAGCTGAAAAGACCGTAGATT
>Ga0073928_10005235_pt1 | contig 18363 bp, 17 predicted proteins | sample PaiPotPPA55metaG_FD_76969 | JGI IMG/M metagenome (GOLD analysis project Ga0073928, IMG submission 76969) | Iron sulfur acid spring bacterial and archeal communities from Banff, Canada, to study Microbial Dark Matter (Phase II) - Paint Pots PPA... ... | reverse complement strand
TTTGACACCGCTGCTAGATACTCAGCTCCGCCTGGCGCTCCATATGCGACAGGTGATAGTCGAAAATTGCGCGCGACACGTAAATCGAAGTGAAGACGTTGGCGATCAAACCGATGACCAACGTGACGGCGAAACCTTTTACCGGCCCGGTACCGAACAGAAACAAGAAGATGGCGGAGACAACCGTCGTAACGTGGGTATCAATAATCGTGAGAAATGCGCGGTCGAAGCCAAGCTCGACAGCCGAGGCGTTGGCCTTGCCGTTGCGCAGTTCTTCGCGAATGCGCTCGAACACCAGGACGTTCGAGTCCACGCCCATGCCAATGGTAAGAATCACGCCCGCGATGCCCGGAAGAGTGAGCACGGCTCCGGCAAACGCCATGAATGCGACCAGAATCACCAGGTTGAGCACCAATGCCACGACCGCATTGACGCCGCTCAGGCGGTAATAAATCACCAGGAATATCATGACCACAATCATGCTGCCGATCGAGGCACGCACGCCTTCCCGGATCGAATCGGCGCCGAGCGACGGGCCCACGGTGCGTTCCTCGAGATACTTAATCGACGCCGGAAGCGCGCCGGCGCGAAGGACCAGCGCGAGGTCTTGCGCCGTTTCCTGGGTAAAACTGCCTTCAATCATTCCGGAGTCTTCGATTTTGCCGTTGATGGAGGGGGCCGTATAAACCTTATGGTCCAGGACAATCGCCATGCGGCGGCCAATGTTAGCTTCGGTGAATGGACCGAAGCGCGCGGCGGCGGCAGTGGATAATTTGAAATCGACTTGATACTGCCCAGGAAAGTTTGAGCTCGGACTGGTGGTAGCTGCACGCAAATCTTGTCCGGTCACGATAGGCGCGCGATCGAGCACGTAGAAAACCTGTTGCGGCGGCTGGCCAGGGACATTGGATTCCGACCTGCCCGGAACAATTTCCGTGCCCGGAGGCAAGACGCCGCCGTGCGCGCCGAGCGCAGCAATTTCCGAAGGATAGGTTTGTTCGTCAGCGACACGGTTAAGAGCGAGCTGCCCGCCGACCTGAATCACGGATTTTGCGCGTGTGGGATCGCCTTCGCCAGGGAGTTGAACGAGAATTTCATCGTCGCTTCGGCCCGTGAATGCAATCGTCGGTTCGGTGAGACCCAGCGCATTGATGCGGCGGGTGATCGTCTCGAGGGATTGATCCATCGTGTCTTTACGGAGTGCGGCGACAACGGATGGTTTCATATCGAGCTGGTAGCCGTTCACCTGGCCGGCAGCGGTTGCGAAAGTCCAATCGGGAAATTGGTTTGTGACCAGATCGCGGAACGAAGCGGAAGTGGCGGGGTCGACATTCAACACCAGAATCTGGGTATTGCTTACGCGGCGAATTTCGCCGGTGTTGATATTTTTCTCGTGAAGCTGCTTATTGAGCAGGTCGACCGTTTGATCGCACCGCTGGCCAATGGCTTCGTCGACTTGCACTTGAAGTACGAGGTGGCTGCCGCCCTTCAAATCAAGACCGAGCTTGATGCGGTCCGCGAGATTGTCTTTCAGGCCAGTGAGGGAGGTTGGAAATCCCACGATACCGAGAATGCACACAATAATGACGAGGAGGATAAAAACGAACTTCCATTTGAGCTGGGAATTCATGCGGGCTGGCTAACTCTCCTTCGGTGGTTCGGTCTGGAGTCCCGCGATCGCGCTGCGCGATATTTTCATTTTCACTTGCTCCGCGATACGCAGCTGAACGGCGTCGTCTTCGAGTCCAACAATCGTTCCATAAATACCGCCGGTGGTAATCACTTTGTCGCCGTTCTTCAGTTCCTTGAGCATCTGGGCGACTTTCTTCTGGCGGCGTTGCGCCGGCATAATCATCAGAAAATAGAAGATCACCATGATGAGAACCAGCGGAAGAAACATAGCGAATCCGCTGGCCGGGGCTTGCGCCAAAAGGGCTGGGTTGACCGGCATCACCGCTTCGAGAATAACGAACATTGAGCCTCTTCCGCCAGGGCGAACAGGCCGCCGTAGTCAGGTATGCCCGCCGCGCCCGGCAGGTTACAGAAACCGTGGTCCGAAGATGATGCCCGCTTACTGCTTTCAGCGCCTGCTTAGGTTTGCCTATTTGAGGCGTTCCTGAAGATCAGAGCGGAATCTTTCGAGCTTCCCAAAACGGATAGCGTCGCGAATTTTGCGCATTATGTCAAGGTAAAAGTACAAGTTATGATGGGTGTTCAAGACGATTGCGAGCGATTCTCCCGCGGAATAAATGTGCCGCAAATAGGCACGCGAATACCGCTTACAGACGGCGCATAGACATGATTCGTCGAGCGGGCGCGGGTCGTTCGCATAGCGCGCATTCTTGATGAGCACGCGTCCTTCCGAAGTGAAAAGGCAGCCGTGACGAGCGCTGCGAGTAGGGAGCACGCAATCCATCATGTCGATGCCCAGACTTACGTAGTCCGGGAGCTGCTCGGGCTTGCCCACTCCCATGAGGTACCGGGGGCGATCGTGCGGGAGCCGGGACGCTGCAACGGCCGTCATTTCGCAAGTGATGCTGTGCGGTTCCCCAACGGCGAGCCCACCGAGGGCATAACCTGAAAAATTGAGTTCGACGAGTGCGTCTGCATTCTCGCGGCGCAGCGCGGCGTGCGTGCCGCCTTGCACGATTCCGAAAAGCATTTGGTTTGCGGAGTCGCCATGGCCCGCAAAATAATCGCGCGAGCGGCGCGCCCACGCGAGTGTGCGAGCTGCGGCTTCGCGGGCGCGCGATTCCGTCGACGGAGCTTCAATGCATTCATCGAGCACCATGATGACGTCGGCACCGAGCGCGATTTGGATTTCGAGGGCTTTTTCAGGCGAGAGAAAATGCTCGGAGCCGTCGAGGTGCGAGCGAAACGTGACGCCGTCGTCTGAAACTTTGCGCAACTCGCTGAGACTGAAAACCTGGAAGCCGCCGGAATCGGTGAGAATCGCGCGCGGCCACGACATGAAATCGTGGAGTCCGCCCATTTCGCGGATGAGCTGATGGCCGGGACGAAGATAGAGATGATAGGTATTGGCGAGGAGAATCTGAACGCCGAGGTCTTCGAGCTCTTGCTGCGTTTGGCCTTTCACCGTGGCGGCGGTGCCAACCGGCATGAAAGCAGGCGTTTCGATTACGCCGTGAGGCGTTGCGAGCCGGCCCAGTCGCGCGCCGGTCGGATCGGTTGCAAGAACTTCGAAACCAAATCCCATCCGACGGAGTGTATCAGGAGAAGATGGCCGGAATGCCTATCTTAAAAATCAGAACGAAGAGAAGCCACATCGCGAAAACGTAGCCGAAGGCTTTGCCGAAGGAGATTTTCTTGGGATTCGTTGCGCTGTATCCGATGCCCAGCAGGATCATGGCCCAGAACGAAAAGATGTCGAGCGCGCCCAAGGCGGAGACGAGCACTTTCGAGGAGTCGTCTGAAAGCAATGCGCCCGGATTTGAAGCAACAAGGTTCTGCAGATCAACCGTTGAAGGATCCTTCAAGAATATTGTTAGGATGCCGAGAAGTCCGTGAATGACCCACGGTAACCAGGCATAGGCAACGATTGCGAACGAAGTCCCAAATTTCATTTGTGCGCCCGACATATTGAAAATGGCCATAAAAATCCCGGCGAGGATGAGGAACACGATTACTGTCCCGAGGGTGGTGATTGCGTAGCCGAAAGCGGGCGCATACTTCGCTCTCTGCTCGATCGCCTGTTCTCGCTGCTCCGGCGTCATCGACTCGAACTGCCTTTGCGCCGAGGCACTAGACGCAATTTGTTTTTCCATGAATCCGCGCCAGCCGACGCGCAGCCCGAAAAACCAAGTGACGCTCACACCCACCAAGCAAACTAGAATGAAGGGCGCGACCCACGTAGGGCGCCTGACGATGGAAGCAAAAGTCGGCTTCGGATTGAAAAGAGCACCAATCACGCGACTGATCGAGCTGACGGATTCGGACGCTTCCGGGGTGGGCAACGCAGCGCTGGTCATTTGTTGACTCCTCAAAATCGGAATGATTCAACGGCTCGGTTCTTCTGTGATTACGGAGCGTGGGGCAGAAAGTTACATTCGGGGACGAAGTTTTGCAACCCAGATACTCTTCGGGCACGGACGGAGCAACCTAAGTACTTTTGGGCGGGTGCGCTAGGCCGGGACTTCCGGGACGGCGGCGAGAAGCGCTTGCGTATAGGGATGTTGCGGCGCGGTTAGCACCTGGTCCGTAGGCCCCACTTCGATGAAACGGCCGGCCTGCATTACGGCGACGCGCGTGGCGAGTTGCGCGACCACTGGCAGGCTGTGGGATATCAGGACGAGCGTGAGCGAAAATTCGCGGCCCAGGCGCGCGAGCAACTCAAGAATCTGCGCGCCGACGGAAACGTCGAGCGCCGAGACAGGCTCGTCGGCGATTACAAGCTCGGGATGAAGAATGAGCGCTCGCGCGATTCCGATTCGCTGGCGCTGGCCGCCCGAGAACTCATGCGGATAACGGTCGAGCGCATCAGCACCGAGCCCCACCGCTTCGAGGATTTTTGCCGTGCGATCACGGCCTTCGGCGCGTGAAAGTCGCGGCTCGTGAATCGCGAGCGGCTCGCCGACAATCGCGCCGACGCGCATGCGCGGATTGAGCGATGCGACCGGGTCCTGAAAAACCATTTGCATGCGGCGGCGAAGCGAACGCAGCTCGCCGCCACGCGCTCCGAGCCAATCCTGGCCGCGAAAATGAATCTCGCCTGAATCAGGTTCGATGAGGCGCAGCAGCATTCGCGCGAGTGTTGTTTTGCCGCAGCCCGACTCGCCGACGATGCCGAGCGTTTCGCCGCGCTCGAGCGAAAAGCTGACGCCGTCGACAGCCATCGAACGTTCCGTGGAGCGCCCGCCGTTCACCGGTGAAGCGGAGGCAAACATGCCGGTTGCGAGCCCGTAAGACTTTCGCACGCTGCGAACATCGAGAATGATTTCAGCGGAAGCGGTCACGATTTTATCGCGCTGATGAAAAATGTCCGATTCACCATTTGAATATCGGGTGCCTCGCCGGCCTTGTCCGCGTCAGCCGGCGCGAACTTCGCGTGGAAACCTGTGACGTCATCGCGCATCGCATCTTCCATCAGACGGCGCGTTTCCACGTACGCGAGATCGCCGCGCTGCCATCCTGCGACCCGCAACCAGTGATCGAACGAGCGCGGTGGTTCTTCCACATCGCTTCCAATAACCCGCAGGCCAGCATCTGCCAGAAGCCGCGCCAGTTCGGATTTTGCGAGTGTGCGCGTGTGGGAGGGATCGCGTGTTTTTTCGATGTGATTCGAGATCGCGGCCGCTTTAGGATCTTCGCTCGCGAAAATGTCGATGATGCCAACGCGCCCGCCGGACTTTATCACGCGCGCCATCTCGCGAACCACTCGAGCGGGATCTGGCATATGGTGCAGGCTATAGCTCGTCACGGCGATATCGAGCGAGCGATCCGGAAACGGTAGGCTCTGCGCGTCGCCGAGCGCGAAATCGAGATTTGTGAGCCCTTCTTTTGACGCCATGTTCCGCGCGCTTGAAAGCATCGCGGGCGTGAGATCCAGCCCGTAAACGTGGCGAACTTGCGGCGCGAAACGCAGCGCCAGAGTTCCGGGGCCACAAGCGAGATCGATGACCAGATCGCCTTTGCCCGCACTGACCAACCGCATGAGCGATTCCGCAAACCTCACGCGATAGCTGACCGCATAGGCGCCAAATACCTCCGCGGTACGAGTGAACCGCGCGCGGATCAAATCTTTTTGCTGCTGCTCGCTCGAGGTTGTCATAACAGTGCGCTCATTTTGCAGAATTCATCGCACGGCATTCACTGATTCCTGCGCCGACTCCACAAGAATACACCGCGCGCGGTGAACTTCGCCTGCGGCGCGCAATTCGGGCATAGCTGCTTCGCACTCAGGAATGCGATGCGAGCAGCGCGGCGCGAACGCGCAGCCGGGCGGCAATGCGTCGAGCGCGGGAACGGTGCCGGGAATCGGCGTCAGTTTTTCGCGGCGCAGACGCGGCGCAGCTCTCAACAGCCCTTCTGTATAAGGATGCCGTGGGCGATGCAGCACCTCCGCGACCCGGCCTTCCTCGACGATTCGTCCGGCGTACATCACGATCACGCGATCGGCTACCTGCGCGACGACACCGAGATCGTGCGTGATGAACAGAAGCGAGAGCTGGAGTTCGCGGCGAAGTTGCGCGAGCAATTCGAGAATTTGTTTCTGCACGGTGACGTCGAGCGCGGTTGTCGGCTCGTCCGCGATTACTACGCCCGGGCCTGCGGCTAGCGCCATCGCGATCATCACGCGCTGACGCAAGCCGCCCGAAAGCTGATGCGGATACTGCTGCGCGCGGCGAGTGGGCTCGGGGATGGAAGCTTGCCCGAGCGCTTTTAGCGCGCGATGCTCGACTTCGCTTTTGCTCAGCGACGGCTCGTGGAGGCGAATCGCTTCCTCGATTTGCGCGCCGACGCGCATCACGGGATTGAGCGCCGTCATCGGCTCCTGGAAAATCATGGCGATTTCGCGGCCGCGTAGCGCGCGCATTTCGCCGGGCGGCATCGCGATCAGATCGTCCCCCCGGCGGTCGCCCGCTCCGTCGCGCGATAGCAGCCATGCTTCGCCTTTGCGGCGCGCGCCGGGAGGCTCGAGTCCCATCAGCGCCAGTGCTAGCATCGTCTTACCTGAGCCCGATTCGCCAACGATGCCAAGCGTCTCGCCTTCGGCCAGCGTGAGCGAAACGTCGTTCACCGGCCGCACCCAGCCGGCCTGCGTGGGCAGTTCTACAGTAAGCCCGCGCACATCGAGCCTTGTCGCCATAGCAACATCATATCCGCGCGCACGCGACGCGGTGAAAATTTCGCTGCAATGGTTTGCTTAACTTCGACTAGCGGTTCGCTAAAGGAACCACGAAGCGAAGTGCGGTGTGTGTTGCGGAGAAGCTGCACACTTTGTTGTCCACAAGGCCGGCGGCTTTTCCAGCGTTGATGACGTCGATCTCGCGAATGTGCTTTTGGCCTTTGGGATAAACGACCCAGATCGCTCCGTTTTTTTGCATTGAACGCGAGAGCGATTTCAAATGTGAGAGGTCGGCAAGCGCTTCGGCAGAAAAGAAGATCAAATCGGCATCCTTCACAGGCCTTCCTGCCGAATACTTCGGCACACGATCCGTCAGGTCCTTCAAGAATTCTGCGTCTTCGACACCGAGTACCACGACGCGCTGCTGCGGCTTTACTCCCAGCTTGTCAATTAACAAGCGGTGCGAGTAATCGCGCTCTGGGGGGCGAGGCTGCGACGGCGTCTTGTGCGGCACGCTAGTTCTCCAGGTTGGCGGTCTCGCCGAATTTCGCGCCGAGGTCTTTCAGGTACTGGTCCATCGTGGCGTGCAGACCAAATATGAATCGCGATACGAACCGAAAGATGGGATTACGCACCTCGCCGTTTTCGGTGATGCGCACTAACGAGCCGCCTTCGATTGCCGTAATTTCGTAAGTCCAAGTCCCGCCAAACGGCAGATTCGGATCGACGATGAGGGTGACGAGGCGCTGTGGTGGAACCCATTCCGTGATGCCCAGCGGAATTCGGCCGGCACCCTGCACATATTCAGCCCAGCCGCCGCGGCCGTTCCCGGCCGGAAGCGGTTCGACGCGTTCGACTGAGCTACGCCATTGCGGGAATTTGTCGTAGTCGGTGATGGCCTGCCACACAGCGGCGGAGGGCTGATGGTAGCGAACTGCTCGCGTTACGGTGTGCTGCTTGGGCAGAAGCGCGCCGACAATTACGACGAGGAGTATGGCACCGGCGAGGACAATGGCCGTCCTGAGGATCCACTTCATGGTGGTCCCTTCCCTGCCGCGGCGCCCAGGAATTGGGCAACTTGGCGCATCCGGTCCCGCATGACGTCGGCTGAATCCGGCGGATTATACAGCGGTTTACGCATAGGCAAGGGCTGGCGGATAATAGCGGTCAACAATGCAATCGAAGCGGAGGCCAGTTCTTCCATGCTTCCCGGTATGAGAGCCGCTCTGAATCATCATCCGATGTTCGTGCACTTCCCGATTGTGCTGTGGCTTGCCGCGCTGCTGTTCGAATGTCTTGCTGTTTGGCGAGCGAGCGACGACTTGCAACGCACGGCCGCGCGAATGCTTTACCTGGGTACCCTCGCGGCAATCGTCACTGTGCTCACCGGACTCGCAGCCGAGAATTCCGTTCCGCCAGGCGATGCGCAACGGATTTTGGGTATGCACGAATCGCTGATGCTCGTCTCGACGAGTCTGGCCGCGGCCCTTTGCTTATTCGCGTTCTTTTCGCGGAGAAACTTCACGGCGCAATCGCGCAAGATCATGCTCGCGGGACTCTTTGTTCTCGCAGTATTGCTCACCATCGGCACCGACCTGGGCGCGCAGTTAGTGTTCGGCTACGGCACCGCCGTCAATTGGTCCACCGCGCAGCAGCAGAAGTAAGCCATGGGGGAGAGCACATCTCGAAGCACAAGAAATGAAGCTGCTGAGATCTTGCAACGCGGTCTCGATCTCTTGGATCCAGTCATGCGGGCGCACAACTTTTCCTATGCGGAAGGGCCTTCAGGCAGAAGCAGCGGTGGATATTTTGCGAGTGGCGCATATTCGAGAGACGACCGCAAACTCGAGATTCACTACCGATACGGCGTGGGATTGATCACGTATCATGTCGGCGCATCTTCGCTACGACATGAAGTATTCATGCGCGCGCTTCTCGGACCCGAGGGCGGCAACCGTTTCCCAGGATTCTCTGTTGAACCGATGGACGCTTTTCGGGATTTACAATACGATCTCCAAACTTACACTGGGGATTTTCTAAGCGGCAGCGGCGAGATGTTTCGAACGTGTGTTGAGTCAGCGCGTGCCGCTCGAAAATTAAGCGGCATTGAGCGCGCGGAGCAACGATGGCCAAACTCGACAGGGGAGACGCCATGAAAAAACCTCGAGAAGGAAAGCGGACGAGCGATGAAGTGCTCGTCGCAAGAACTGGAAAGCCGTGGGCGGAGTGGTTCCAAATTCTCGACAATGCCGGCGCAAAGAAATGGACGCACAAGGAAATCTTTGCGCATCTTTACGAAAGACTGAAAGTTCCCGGCTGGTGGTCCCAAATGGTCGCGGTCGGTTACGAGCACGAGCGCGGACTGCGCGGCAAGTTTCAAAAGTGCGACGGCGAATTTTCAAGCGGCGCAAGCCGCACTCTGAATGTGCCGATGGCGAAGGCTTATGACGCCTGGGTAAATGAAAAGAGGCGAACTCGTTGGTTGCCGGGCGTCGAAATGGAAATCACGACGGCGACTCCTGGAAGGTCTATTCGCGCGAAATGGGACGGCGGCAAGAGCCGCCTGAGCGTGAACTTCTACGGCAAAGGCCCGGGAAAAACACAAGTGGTGGCGGATCACATGAAGCTAGCAAGCTCGAAGGAAGCCGCGAAGATGAAGGCTTATTGGTTTGAAGCCTTCGAGCGGATGCAGAAAGCCTTCGAAGGATAGCGGAATGAGCGCCCGATCGTCGCTTGATAACCGAGACGCCCAATCTCACCAGATCCTCAATCAGTAGTCGTTAGCCGAGCCTTCAAGGAACGCGCGAAGCTTGCGCGAGCGCGATGGATGTCGTAGCTTCCGCAGCGCCTTCGCTTCGATCTGGCGAATGCGCTCGCGCGTGACAGCAAACGATTGCCCGACTTCTTCCAGCGTGTGTTCGCTGCCGTCGTCAAGACCGAAGCGCATCTTGATTACTTTTTCTTCGCGCGGCGTGAGCGTCTTCAGCACCGAAGACGTTTGCTCCTTCAGGCTGAGGTTGATCACCGCGTCGGACGGCGACACGACGGCCTTATCCTCGATGAAATCCCCAAGATGCGAATCTTCCTCTTCGCCAATGGGAGTTTCGAGCGAAATCGGCTCCTGCGCGATTTTCAGAATCTTCCGGACTTTGGCGACCGGAATATCCATGCGCTTGGCGATTTCTTCCGACGTTGGCTCGCGTCCGAGTTCCTGCACGAGCTGCCGTTGCGTGCGCACCAGCTTGTTGATCGTCTCGATCATGTGCACGGGGATGCGGATGGTGCGGGCCTGATCGGCGATGGCTCGAGTGATGGCCTGGCGAATCCACCACGTGGCGTACGTCGAGAACTTGTAGCCGCGGCGCCATTCGAACTTATCGACGGCCTTCATCAATCCGATGTTGCCTTCTTGAATCAGGTCGAGGAACTGGAGGCCGCGGTTCGTGTATTTTTTCGCGATGGAAACAACGAGCCGGAGGTTGGCCTCAATTAATTCTTTCTTGGCTTGTTCGGCTTCGGCTTCTCCACGAAGAATCACCTGAAGCGCGCGCTTCAGCTCGGTAGGACTGATTTCGCTGGCGATTTCGATCTCGCTCAGTTCCTGACGGCGAGACTTCAAGTCTTTGCGCGCTTCGGCCTGAACGTCCGCTTTCGACGCTTCCACGCGACGCTCGAGCTTCACTTCCTCGCGTTCGAGGAAATGAACGCGCTCCACCGTCTGGCGAATCTTGTCGATCAGGCGTTTCTTCTCGAGCGGGTTGAAATCGAGCTCGCGGAAGCGCTTCGACATCTCGACGCGAGTTCGCGCCACGGCGTAACGTGCGTGCAGGTACGGCCGTTTTTTCGAACGCGGGACCTTTTCGAGTTTCTGAGCTTGCTTGATGGCCAGCAGATACAGCTTCGCGACTTTGTCGATCTGCTTCAGCGTTTCCTTGGTCTTATGCTCGATTTTCTCTTCGGTCAGTTCTTCGTCGTCGAACTGAACGATTTCCTTGATCGAGCGGGAACCGTTGCGCAGATCCTCCCCGACTTGCAGAAGTTCCTTCAGAATCAGCGGAGCGCGCGTGATGGTTTTCAGGACGAGCAATTGCCCGCGCTCGATGCGTTTCGCGATGGCCACTTCGCCTTCGCGCGTCAGCAGCGGAACGGTGCCCATCTCGCGGAGATACATGCGAACGGGATCGTTCGTTTTCTCGAGCGTTCCGGGCGTCAGATCTAACTCGGTTTCCGCTTCCGGCGCATCTTTCTCCACTTCCGCCGGCTCGGCCGAATCCGCGGCCGCGAGCGCAGCCTTGGCGGTCGAGAGGTCTTCGTACACATCGATGCCATAGCGCTCAAACGTCGAGAGCAGGTCGTCAATTTCTTCCGAGGAGTGAACCTCGGCCGGCAGGATCTCGTTCACCTCAGCGTAGAGCAGGTAACCCCGCTCCTTGCCCATAGCGATGAGCTGTCGTACCTGATCGTATTTTTCCTCAAGAGCCAACGTCACGCTTCCTCCCCCTGGTGAGGCTAAGCGATTTGCGCAGAGAATTTCCCAAGTGCAAATTTGCCGGGACTAGACACCCCGGCGCGAATCTCAATAGACCGCATGTGGACGGATAATAGAGAAGAACCCTCGAACTCGCCGCCGCGCTCCGCGCCCATCTCGCCCGTACCCACACAGATACGTATATATGATGCGTGGCACGGGCTGCCCGATTCCTCCGAAACCCTCGAATTCTACCTTGGCCGACAGTCGCGCGTCAAATAAATTCCCGTAACTCATTGGCGCGCAAGCGTTTTGCGCTGCTTCTGCAACTCCAGCCGCCGCGTGCCGAGCTTTACTACTTCCTCTATCGGCGGTTTGGCATCGATTCTTCGCTGTAAATCCGCCAATTCATGCTCGATTTTCAGGCTGCGGAGGACGTCCAAGCAGCTTTCGGCAGCCTCCCAAGTGCCCTCTTCCGAAGGTTCGAAGAGGACTCCAAAAAGCAGCCGCCGGTCCCTTTCTTCGAGCGACGCGCCCAGCGTGGCAGGATCGGGCCGCTCGTCGACCTTCGAAATAAGCGCCTCGAATATCCTCTCCGTCTCGAGGCCGTGGTGAAGACCCGTCGCCACAATTTCGCGCGCCAGCTTTTCGCGGAAACCCTCGGCTTCGATCAGCATCTTCATCAACTGCCGCTCGGCGGGCTTCACTGCGGGCGCGAGCAGCTCGGCTTTGGGTTTCACCTCGCTGCGCCGCTCGGCGGCTGCCTTTCGCAACGATTCACGCAGAACGGGCTCGTCCACGCGCAGCTCGGACGCGATTCTCGTGGCCCATTCGGAGCGCAGCAGCCGGTCCGGCAAGCGCTGAACGTAAGGCATCAGAAAATTGAGCGCTGCTACTTTTCCCGTCGCCGTCGTGCGATCCATCAATCGAGCGCGGCCGATCAAATAATCGAGATACGGGGGCGCCGCCGCCAGCAATTTGCGATAAGCATCGGAGCCCTGTTCCTTCAGAAATTTGTCGGGATCAGCGTGGCCCGGCAACGCGAGCACGCGCACATCGAACTCTTTCTCGAGCAACAGCGTGAGGGAGCGCTCCGTGGCCGCTTGCCCCGCGGTGTCGGGATCGTAATTCACGATCACGCGCCGCGTGAATCGTCCGAGCAATTTGATCTGCGGTTCGGCGAGGCTGGTGCCGCAACTGGCGACCACGTTCGTGATGCCGGCGCGCGCCACGGCGATGGCGTCCATGTAGCCTTCGACGAGCACCGCGAAATCATTTTGCCGCAGCGCTTCTTTCGCGCGGTCCACGTGGTAGAGCACGTTGCTCTTCGAATAAATCGGCGTCTCGGGCGAGTTCATGTACTTCGGCATGTCGTCGCCCATCGCGCGCCCGCCGAAGGCGATGATTTTCCCGGATTCGTTCGCGATGGGAAACATCACGCGGCGTCGAAACCGGTCGTAGAAGCGCCCGCTCTGGTCGCGCGACAACAGTCCCGAGACTTCGAGCACCTTCTCCGGGTACTTCGTCTTTAGGTGCCGCAGGAGCGCATCACCGGCTGACGGCGCGTAGCCGAGCCCAAATCGCGTGGTCGCTTCGCGATTCAGGCCGCGATCTTCCAGATAGGCCGACGCCACTTTACCTTCACCGCTTTCGTGCAACTGCCGCGCAAAAAATGACGCCGCTTCGCGATGCATTTCCACGAGCATGCTGCGCTGCTGATTCTCCTTGCGCTCCTCGGGCGAACGTTCGCGCGGCTTCGGAATCGCGATCCCACATTTTTCGGCCACGGTGCGAATGGCTTCCGGGAACGCGATCTTGTCCATCTCCATCACGAACTTGAAAACATCTCCGCCCACGCCGCAACCGAAGCAGTGGTAAATCTGCCGCACCGGATGCACGTTGAACGAAGGGGTTTTCTCCTGATGAAACGGGCACAATCCCGTAAAACTCTGCCCGCTCTTTTTCAGGCGCACGTATTCGCCGATGACGCGGACAATGTCCGCCTGCTGTTTCACTTTCTCCGCGAATGAGCCGGCTTCAGCCATGGTCAGATAAACGTTTAGAGAATCACTAGCATCTTGCTCTCACGATTTCAACTCCGCGATTGTAATGGCCGCGCCGCCGCGGTCTTCGGCTTCGTTGCGAACGCTATCGATCAGTGGATGTGCGGTCAAGAATTCGGCGAGGCCCCGGCGCAACGCACCAGTCCCATGGCCGTGGATGATTCTCACGCTCGCCTTCCCCGCGATCGCGGCTTCGTCCACAAACTTATCGACGCGCCGCGTCGCCTCCTCCACCGTGCAGCCGATCACGTTAATCTCCTCGCCGGTAGGCTCGTCACTTGGTTGCGCGTGAACCGTGACGCCGCGCGGGCGTGCCGCGGCAGCAGGGTCGGCCTTCAATGGTGCTGCCGCAGCTTCGATTCCAACTATATCGCTCAGCGGGACTCGCATCCGCATCGGGCCGGCCTCCACTTCCGCATTACGCCCGTCGTGACGCCGAAAAATCAACGGCTGCTTGTAACCCTTCACGATCACGCGCTGCCCCGCCGAAAGCTGCTCCGGCGCGACTGGCTTGGGCGGCGCTTCCACGAGAACGCCCAGGTCCGCCTGTGACGCGGAAAGGGTCTCGACCACAGCAGCATCCGCTTCCCCGCGCGCATCCGACCCGAGCTTCCCCATTCGCCGCCCGGATTGCTTTTCGATCTGCGCGCGCACCACGCGGTCCTTGATGTCGGAAGTCAGCCGCGTGACTTCGCCCTCTAGCTGCTTCTGCGTCAGCGCGAAATTCTTCTCCAGTTCGGCGATTCGTTTCTTCTGCCGGTCCACCCACTCCGTTTGCAGCGAACGGCGGTCGGCCTCAAGCTGCGCGAGCTCCTCCCGCGCCTGCCGCTTGATCTCTTCCATTTCGTCGCGGCTGCGATGAAGATAGGCGATCAAGCCGTGAGCCTCGCGGGATTCAGGCGAGAGACTCGCCTGTGCGTGCTCGATGACGCGCGCAGGCAGGCCTAGCCGCCGCGCGATTTCGATCCCGCTCGATGTCCCGGGCACGCCGACCAGCAAACGATATGTCGGACGCAAGTTCTCTTCGTCAAATTCCATCGCGGCGTTGACGATGCCGGGCGTCGTTGAAGCGTAGGCTTTGAGGCGGTCGTGGTGCGTGGTCGCAATCGTAAGCGAGTGCCGCGCGCGAAATTCCTCCAGCAGCGCGACGGCCAGCGCAGCTCCTTCTTCCGGCGCGGTGCCCGTTCCCATTTCGTCCACAAGAATCAGCGATCGCTCCGTCGCCACCTCAAGCATCGACTTCAAATTCAGCACGTGCGCCGAAAACGTCGAAAGATCGGCGGCAATCGATTGCTCGTCGCCAATATCCGCGAGCACGCGGTCGAGAATCGGCAGCTCGGCGCGTTCGGCCGCCACGGGAATCGCCGACTGCGCCGAAAGCGCCGCCAGCCCAACCGATTTCAGCGCAACCGTTTTCCCGCCCGTGTTCGGCCCGCTGATCACCATTACCGTTTCGTCGCCGCCGAGCGCTAGAGTCAGCGGCACAGCCTTGCGCCCCTGAGGCTTCAAGGTGTGTTCCAGCACGGGGTTGCACAAGGTTTCAAGCCGCAACGCATTTCCGGCGGTGAATGACGGCATCACGCAATCGAACTCGCGCGCAAATCGTGCTCGCGCCAAAATCGAATCGAAATGCGCAATCGCTGCGGAAGCCGCCGCAAGAGGCCCGCGTTCAACGCGCACACGCTCCGTCAGCTCGGCAAGAATGCGGATGATTTCAGCCGTCTCGTCTTCGGCAAGCTGCACCAGACGATTATTCAAATCGATCGCTTCGAGTGGCTCGACGAATACAGTTTGCCCCGTCGCGCTTGCACCGTGCACCACGCCCGGCACTCCGCGTCGGTCGGACGCCCGCACCGGAATCACAAAGCGGTCGTTGCGCAGCGTGACGTAGTCCTCGCCCGAAGGTTCTCCTCGCGCGCGCAGAATGCTCTGAAGTGATTTCTGAATTTTGTCGCGCGCCTGACCCATCCCAATCCGGATGCGCTTCAGTTGAGGAGAAGCTTCATCGCTGATTTCACCGTTCGGCAATATGGCGCGGCGAATCGCAGTTGAAATTTGGCGAAAGTCCACCAGCGCTGTGGCACGTTCCGCAAGGCGGGGATACTGGGCCGCCTCGCCTTTGAATGTCTGGCGCACGGCTGCAACCGTGTCCATCAGCGATGCCGCATCGAGCAGTTCGGCGCTCGAAAGCCCCGAAACCATTGACGTTGGAATCGCCAGCCGCGCCAGCCAAATCTCTGGATCGGCCAGTGAGCCAAAGCCAAGTTCGGATCCAGCGCGCAGATACGCAACCGCTTCGCGCACGAGAATAAATTCAGTGTCGAGCGCTGCGATGTCTTGTTGCGGCGCCAGCGCGCGCGTCGCGCGCCGTCCGGGCGCACAGGTAGTGAAGCCGCCGACGATTTCCTTCAGCCGGTCAAATTCCAGGAGTTCTTCTGCGCGACGCGACACAAATACCTCGAAATAAGAATTGTAGCCCTGTTTCCTGTGGGAAATCAGTTGTGGCCGAGAAGCTCCGAAGCAAGAAGCGTGGCCGATTCGACGGGCGAATCCGCGAATCGAATCATCGCTTCTTTCGCTTCGCCCCAAGGAGACGCATCAGCAACTTCGATTTCGCGGACGCGCTCCACAACCGGCCGCCAGAAGTCTCCCAGCACCACGAGAGGCTTCTTCGACATCGCGCCCTTATTGATCATTTCCCAAACGACCGCCAGCTCGACAAGCGTTCCGGTGCCGCCAGGGCACACCACGTAACCGTTGCCGCGCTTGATCAATTCAAACAGCCGCTCCTGCCAAGTTTTCATCCGAATTTCTTCGTCCACCCATTTGTTCGCCCGCGCTTTGAAAAACTCTGCCGTGACGGCAAGCGTCTGTCCGCCCGCCTCCTTCGCGCCGCGCGAAACCGCTTCCATCACGCCGCCGTAACCGCCACTGCATACCACCAATCCCTTCGACGCAAGCGCGCCGCCGAGTGCGCGAGCGGCAACGTATTGTGGATCCTCTGCCCGCGGGCGCGAGCTGCCGAACACCGTCACGGTTTTTGGCCGCGCCGTCATTTTTTCTTTTTCGCGGACGCATGAGTGCCAAGCGTTTCAACCATCGCGACTCCGATCGCGTCGATCGCCGCCGTGGCGTCGCGGCCTTTCTGCGTGCTGTTGTTGCCGAAAATCGAAAAGACCAAATGCTCGCCCCGCAGCGTCGTCGCGTATCCGGACATCGCGCGAACGTGTTCGAGCGCTCCGGTCTTCGCGTGGATCAATCCTTCCGCCATGGTTCCCTTCATGCGGGTTTCAAGCGTGCCGTCCACACCTGCGATCGGGAAAGTGGATATGTAGTCGCCGCCCCAGGGCTGCTGCGCGGCATAGCGCAAGACTTCAATCACCGAGCGCGGTGTCACTAGGTCAGTGCCCGACAGCCCTGAGCCGTCCGCGAGAACTACGTCGCCCTCAGCAATTCCAGCGCTCTTCAGGAAATCTTGCTCGAATTTCAATCCAGCCCCGCTGGACCCGACTCCGGTCCTTTCCCGCGCCACGGTGCGCAGCAACAATTCCGCGTGTAGATTTTGGCTTGCCTTATTTGTGACGCGGACGCTCTCGATCAACGGCGGTGAGAGGTGTTCCGCTAGAAAAGTCGGAGTCGCTGAGTAAAGCGCTGCCTCGGGCGGTGGCGGAAGGTCACCCGCATCGGACGTGTCGGGAGGCGGCGCGTGGCGAACGCGAGTTGTTCCAGTCACACGCACGCCGCGTGCTTCAAGAAGTTGCTGGATCGTGCGAGCGCATGTTTCCGCGGGATCGAGCATTGCGAGATCGATTTTCACGGACGCGTGGCCCAGCGGGATCAATCCGCGCAACAGCAGAAAATCCGTTCCCGGCTGCCGCACCACCGCAAAATCGGGCTTCACGTCAGCCGGACCCGTTGTAATTTCTTGCCCGAAGGGATTCAATGCGTAGCCCGGGCTGATTGTAACCATCCCCGGATTTCCTGCCGCCGCTCCCGGCGAGACTTCAATCGAAATTGAATTGTCGTTGAACGCAATTGCGCTCACGGGCGCGCCAAATGTAAAAAAAAGGTCGCCTACGCTCCATCCCGCTGGATCGGGATCGTATGGAAAATAGCTGTCATCGGCGACGATATCGCCGTCTACTTCCTTCAATCCCTTCGCCACGGCCTCATCGATTATTTCCGCGAGAACTTTTTCCACCGGCCCCTCATGCTCCACTTTCCCAGCGTAGGGAAATTTCCGGTTCGAAAGATCGGGGTCGCCTCTCCCGACGAATCGAAGATCGCCCCCGAGCCGCCCATCGGCGCCAAGCGTGCCTTGCGACTCAAGCGTCGTGCGGAAGCGGAAAGAGGGCGGGAGCGAAGCCAGAGCAAGAGCGGTCGTAAATATCTTCGCATTCGACGCCGGCGTGAAAAAATGATCCGCATTCAGTTCATAGAGGGTCGCGCCGGTGTCCTGGTCCGCGACGACAACGCCCCAGTACGTTTTCTGAGCGTGAACTTCAGTTAGAGCAGCTTCCACACGCGCACGAAATCGCGCGATGTCCGCGCGGCTCTTTGCTCGTGACGCAGCGGACGCCGCCGGCGTCTTTGCCGGAGAAGATTTCTGTGCCGCGCAAGGGACTGGGTTCGACAGAAGAGCTATCGCTAGCAAAAGTCCCGCAACGATGCTCCACTTCCGGCAGCCAGAGATCAATTCGCGCATCTCGTTTCGATACATGTAAGTTTCCAAAAGCCTTCGGATTATATTCCAACGCCAACCGCCGCGTCCGTTCCGCGTCCCGAAATTGGTTGCGCCTTGAGGACGTATGCTCCTATCATCTTAGAGACGATTTACGCGCCTTGAGGGAGGGCGATTCATGAAGAAAATACTGCTTATGTCCATTGTCGCAGGACTGCTTGGTTTGCCTGCGCTTCTCAATCCAGCGCCCATTCGGGCAGATGATAAGGTAAAAGACGAAGACCGCCTTCAAACCTCCGGGACGGTAATTAAGGAAATTCTCGACATACCCGACGACATTCCTCAA
>Ga0073928_10005232_pt1 | contig 18366 bp, 18 predicted proteins | sample PaiPotPPA55metaG_FD_76969 | JGI IMG/M metagenome (GOLD analysis project Ga0073928, IMG submission 76969) | Iron sulfur acid spring bacterial and archeal communities from Banff, Canada, to study Microbial Dark Matter (Phase II) - Paint Pots PPA... ... | reverse complement strand
CCACCGCCGGCGTGAATTGCGTGGTCACCTGCGGCGTGGTGGCGGGCTGCGCCGCCTTGAGCGGATCGGCCGGCTTCAAATCCGTACCCGGCTCCGAGCTCTGCGCTTCCACCGTGATCGATGTGGGCGGCGCTTGCACCACCGTCCCGCTCGTGTTCGACTGCGTCGCCTGCATGGCGCTCTGCGCCCGCTTGGCCAGTGATCCGCCCAGCGCCGCCGCGTACACCGTCCCGTCCGGCTGCGGCAGAATCGCCCGGATCTCCGGCAGATTCGAATCATACAGCACGAACGCCTTGTCCTTCGCCGTGATGCGATATAGAATCCCGTTCGGCTCCGTGCCCGCCAGCAGCCGTCCCTGCTGATCGATCGCCAGGCCGGTCACGTGCGACTGCCCCGTCTCGTAATACACCTCGCCCTGCCCGGCGGATGCCACACGATAAACCTTGCCTTGATCCCCCGTGCCGACATATAACGCGCCATCCGCGCCCGCCGCGAGCGACCAGATGTACCGGGCCTTCGGCGCGAAATATTCCGTGGCCTTGCCGTTCTCGATGCGATACACCTTGCCGTCCGGCGATGTTCCCACATACAGCACGCCGTGCTTGTCCGTCGCGATGGCGAACACTTCCGGCTGATCCGCGCTCCACAGCAGCGAGCTCTTGCCCGATGCATCGATCTTATACACGCGCCCGCGATGCCCCGTCGCGACATACACCTCGCCGTGCGCGCCCTCCGCCGCGCTCCACACCACCGGCTGATCGGAAGAAAATACCGTGTCCACCTTCGGCGCAAGAGTCAGCCGGCCATCCCGGCTCAACGAGACGCCCTCGAACCGCCCGCGCACGAAATCCGAGTACGCATTCATCTCCCACGCCGTCGTCCCCGCCGCGAACGCACACGAGGCCGTGAGCAGCGCAGCCACTAAGCGCATCACCGCGTCTCCGCGTCTCCGTGTCTCCGCGTCTCGCATCATTCCTTCACTTCCACCTGTATGGTCTTCGACCCGCTGACCGCGCAATCGCCCGCGTCAATCGCCAACTCCGCCATTTTGGAATTGCGCGTCTGCGTGATGCCGCCCAGCTCCGTCTGCGGCGCCCCCAGAATCAGCGCTACCGAAGGCGGCGGATCGGGGAAATCTTCGCCCTCGAGTTGGAACGCCGCCTCCGGCCGCCATACGCGCACGTACGCCCTGGTATTCGCCCGCAGGTTATTCACCGTCGAGATCAGTTGCAACACCGATTTCGGCGGGCTGCCAATGATCTGCCGGAATTCCGTGAGGTTGGTGGTCATCCCGTCCGCCACCGTGAAATACAAAGGCCCGGGCGTCAGCCCGGGCGGCACCTGATATTCGGTCTTGCGCACGACCTCCGCGCCGTTTTCGCCCGTCAGCAGCGTGATCAACTCCACTTTCTCGCCCGCCCGCACTTCCTTCCGCTCCACGTACACACTGTCGATCTGAAGCTGCTTCTTTTCGTCGAACGATTCAATATCCAACGCGACCCGCTTCACTTCGAGCGTATCGAACCCGCTCTGCAGCACGTACGCCAGCGGAATCGCCGTCGATAGCGACGCCAACAGCGCCGAGCCCGTATCCGCCGCGTACATATTATTTACCTTGAGCGGCGCCGCCGAGCCTTGAAACTCGATCTCGCCCGTCACGCGGAAGCTCGATGCGCCCATGGCCCGCTCCGTGGCGTCGATGCTGGAGAAGATCGCCATCTGCACCAGCAGCGGCGACAGGAACCGGTCGTTGACCATCTGCATCTGGTAGCTATCCAGCCGCTTGCCGCCGCTCGAAACCGTGATCGCCACGGGCGCCATGGCCGCCGCGCGTCCCAGCTCGCCGGCAATCGCCGTATTGCGATCCTGCACGATCGATCCCATCATCTCCTTCGGCGCCGAAATTTTGAACGAAGCCGAAAGCTCCGGCAACAGCGTCAGCACCTCAGAGCGCGTGAAGGGCAGCGCAGTCGACCCGATCGCCAGGAAGCGATGCCCGAACGCATAAATCCGGCTGCCGTCGATATACGTGACCGTGCCGTCCGCGCCAATGCTCATGTCGCCGGTCATCAACTCGACGCTGATCATCGAGCCCGGCTTGAGCGCCGCCGGATCGCCCATCCGCAGGCTCGCGGGCCCGCCCGACGAAATCCCTTGCGCCGGCTCGAGGCCCAACGCGCGAAGCTGTGGCGTGAATTGATCGAGCGTGGCGCGCGTGAATCCGCTGAACGATACCGGCGTCGCTATGTCGCGCGTTTCCTGCCGCTCGGGCAACAGGCTGGTGAGATCCTTTGACGAGAACAGCGCCGCCAGAGACTTCTCTTTGTGCGCCACCTGGTTCGGCGGCAACGAGCGCCCCGCGTTGGTCACCCGCACCATCTCCTCGATCGGCCGCACGCCCGCGATCGGTTCCTTGGCAAACGGAAACGCCAGCGCCACCGCTCCCGCCAGCTTGCCGTCGATATACACCGGGCTGCCGCTCATGCCTTGCAGCACGCCGGTCTCGGCCAAGGGACCGCCCGAAAGCTTCGCCAATATCAAGGATTGCTTGGGACCAATGTTATCGAGCACGCCCAGGATTTCCACCTGGAACTCGTCGATGCGGTTCCCCGAAAAGACCGTCTTGCCCACGCCGCGCATTCCGGGCTTGATGTCCTTCAAAGGAAAGAAGGCGGTCTGAGCATGCAAAGCGGCGGCCAGGGCCATCACCGCCGGAACAACCAAGCGCGGCACAATTACTATTCTACCGTGGAAAAGCAGGCCAGCCGCGAATGCACGCAGATGCACACAAATAAGACCCTAAAGCACTGACGCTCCTCGTTTGCTCCGGGTTCCCGGTTCACTCTTTCTTTATCTGCGTGTATCCGCGTTCATTCGCGGCTATTTCTTCTTGTCTGCCTCGATTTCCGGTATCCCGAAGTGCCCCCCCAGGTCGCTCAGCGTATCCAAATCAATCGGCCCCACAATGTTCACCAGCGTCAATTCCTTAGGCTCTGCGGCGATGATCGCCAGGCCGCTGATCTTCTTGCCCTCGCCGTCGTCCGACTTGATATACACCTCGACGTTTTCGCCTTCTTCCGTGCTGTGCACGCCCACAATGCGATCCCAACCGGGCCCGCGCACCTGCGCGCGAAACGACTCCACATCGGCGGCCGTATACTCGCCCGTGTTCTTGAACTCGAAGCTCTTCACGTAAATGCCCTTGAGCCCCGCCACCAGCTTCTTGACCTGCCTCTCGTCGCCGTCTTCGCTCGAGAGAAATTTGGTCGCCAGCCGCAGCATCGGTCCATCCAGCGTGACATCCACCGAATCGCTGGCCTTCGCCGCCAGCTTTTCGGAATTCCACCTCACCTGCTGCCCCGACGCCAGCCCCGCCAGCAGCCCGAACACAATCAACAATTCCGTCATCTTCATGAGTTGCTCCTATGATTCAGCATTTGAATTTTGCGGTGGGCCTTGTTGAGCTTGGTGGCCGCAATCCGCACCGCCAGCAGCACCTGCTCCTTGGCGCGCTCGCCCTCATAATGGCGATACTCCAGCGCTCCCGCCGCCAGCACGACCGACGCCGCCAGCGCCGCTGTCCAGCGCACCCACGCCCGCCCCGCGGGACGCGCCGGCGCCGCCGCCACCCGCGCCATCACTCGTGCCGCGAAATCCGGCGGTGGCTCCTTGCACCGCAGCGCCGCTCTCAATTCGTCTTCCAGATTCATAACCTAACCTCGCCCACCGTGCGCATCAGCTTCTCGCGCAACAGCGCCAGCGTCCGCTGCAATTGACTCTTCACCGTCCCCACCGGAATCTGCAGCACCGCTGCGATCTCCGTCGGGTCCAGATCTTCCTGATACCGCAAAATCACGATAGCCCGCGCCTTCTCCGGCAGCGCCGCCACTAGCTTGCGCAGCACCCCCCCCAGCATCGGATCCCCCGTCGGCGCAATCGCCACCGGCTCCGGCGCGTCTTCCAAACTCACCATGGGCCGCCGCTGCCTCCGCCTGACCACATCCAGCGCGCGCTGGCTCGCAACTCTCCGCAGCCAGTTCTGCACATGCGCCGCCGATTCCAATTCCGCGAGATGCTGATGCAGCGAGAGAAAAACCTCCTGCGCCAACTCTTCCGCCACCGCCCGATCGCGCAGAAAGTGCCACGCCATCGAGTAGACCATGGCCTGGTGCTGACGCACCAAACCTGCGAACTCCAATTCGCCCGCTCCGGACGGCGCGCGCTCCGGCATTTGGAAAACAGTCACTTTCCGCTCGTATCGTATGCTACGTGGCTCGTTACCAGCGCCCGCTCAAATCCGCTGTTCACCATCGAAATCGACATGTGTCTCTTATAGAAGAACACAGCCCGCACATAAAATTCACCGCCATAGCTGACCGGAAACCACAAGCCCTCGTCGAACTTCTGATAGCTGACCGAAAACCCCAGCCCTTTGATATCGGTGCCGAGAAGCACCTTCACAGCGGTCGGGATGTGCGTCGCCAGCTTGGTGTTGACCACCAGCGGCTGAAACTCTTCGGCATCGATCAGCGCGTAGCCCTTCCAATTGGCTTCGCCCTCGTCCGCGTCCACCAAACTGACATGTTCCTTCGGCCGGAAGCTCACTCGATATACTTCGCGCCCGTGATACGTCTCTTTGCCTTCCAGCGTGAAATTATAGCCGCCCTGCTCCTCGCACGTCAGCGGAAAAAGATCCCGCGCGACGCCGTCTTTCGATTCCTTGTCGCCCGTCATGTCGTTGACCATGTCGCGGATCAGGTCGCCATCCACGTCGAGGCCCTTGTAGTGTTCGCCGGGCTTGTCATATTCAACGAACTTGCCCTTCCGTTCGTACTTGCCCTCGAAATGCGTCAGCTTCTTCTCGACGCCGTTGGGTTTCGGCGCTACCTGATATTCCAGCTTCTCCTCGCGCGCCAACTTGCCGTTCGCACGATTGAACCGCGCCTGCACCTTCTGGTTGTAGAGGAACGCCCCCCGCATCTCCTGCGCCCGATCCTGGTTCTCGGCAACCCGCGTCATGATCTGGTCCACCGTCAGCTCTTCCGCCATCGCGGACATCCCGCAAATCGCAAAACAGGTGATCGCCAGCATCTTCATAAAATCTCCCGCTCATTGAGTAATACGCCGCCGCCCACTCCGCCGAACGCAAAATCTTCACTTAGTATCCGCCGCTGCCTTGAACCCCCAGGGTTGCCTGCGGCTCGTTCCAGGATACGTACAGTATATGTATACTTATAGCAGTGGCTGGAGGACTGCTCTTTGATTGGGACGATGCTAACATCGCCCACGTCTACCGCCACAACGTAACACCGGCGGATGTCGAGCAGGTCTTTGCTAACGATCCTATGGACCTGGGGGGCGAAGTCCTCGATGGGGAGCAGCGGTACAGCGCCGTGGGACACACCAATGGACTGCGTGTGCTGGTGGTCGCATGGACAATGCGAGGAGAAGCGACGCGCCCAATCACGGCCTTCGATGCGAGTGAGCGTCTGGTGAAACGATACCTGAAAGCCAAGGGACTTTAATATGACGCAAAAAAGCCGACGGATCGTTGTACCGAAGTTTGAGTCGGAAGCAGACGAGGCTCAATGGTGGTATGACCATCGCGACGAAGTCGAGGAAGCGTTAATCGCGGCCATGGACAATGGGACCATTCGCCGCGGCACGGCGGCCCGGCTGACTGCCGAAGCCCGCACCTCACGCAACATCACCATCCGTATCGCGGAGGCCGACCTCGGCCTCGCACGCAAGCAGGCGGAGGAAAAAGGACTGCCGTACCAGACCTACATCAAGTCAGTCTTGCACGAAGCGCTGGTGAAGCGCGAGCGGCGCCGGGCAAGTTAGGCGAACTCGACTTCGCTCGCGGATGCTGGACACCACGGCCTTTTCTATCGTCACGAATTGGCCGGATCGAGCCAGCGGCATCCCGATCCCCGCCGCGACCGGCCGCAGGGTCGGCCAGTAATTCGAAGAGAGGATGACCAGAGCCAGTTTGCGTCCTCATGAGGTTCTTCTGAAACCGGAACGCTGATCGCAGGTGATCAGCAGGTCGAAGCCTGACCTAAGGCAACCAACCGACAAATACAATGCTATTCTCGTTGGCCAGCCAACCGGGACCGTCCTATAATCGCTGTAGGAGCATGCAATGGCCGAAATCTTAACCATGGCGCAAATCGAGGCGATATTTGACTCCGAATGGGTACTGATTGAAGACCCGCAGACGGACGATGCGTTGCAAGTGCTGAGTGGCACCGTGCGCTGGCACGCCAAGGACCGCGACGAAGTCTATCGCCACGCTGTCGAGGCGCGTCCGAAACGATTTGCGGTCATCTATACCGGCAAAATGCCTCCGGGCACGGCCATCGTTTTGTGAGCTACCCATTCGACCCTTCGCGCGGCCTGATAGTTGTGCGCGCAGAATTGGCCGGACCGCGCGGCAGCGGCATCCTGCAATTGGCCCTCGATACGGGAGCCACCACCACCGTAGTGAACGTCGAGGTCCTAGCCGCCCTTGGTTACGACCCGGCGTCGGAATTCGCGCCGTACGTAGAATTACAGCAACTGACGGCACTCGGGCGCGTTCGCGCCCCATTCCCAGTGCTAGCCCACACCTTACCGCCTACTGCCGGAGTCGACGGACTCCTTGGACTTGAGCGCCGCGCAGCTTCGGATCGACTAGCCCGATACGCTGACCCCATGCGGCCGCTCGAGCGGTTTGCCGAGCCGCGACCAAAGGGAGCGGTCCATACGACTCGATGCAGCCCGCTCGCTGACAACAAGTCTCTCCGCGTTCAATCCGGTGCATGACGCCGGAGCCGAGCCTCGACCATTCGCCTCACGCAACCGCCATAGGCTCCCCGAGCGAACTCTTGGCAAACGCAAGAACCTCGTGCACCTGTTCCCGGCGGACCGAAGGGAGCCACTCGACGAATTCGTCTATCGTCGATCCCTGGTCGAGATGCTCGAACAGCGCAGCCACCGGCAGGCGTGTGCCGCGAAAACACCATTGCCCGCCAACCTTCCCAGGATTCCGATCGACGGCTCTGCACGAACTCCAGTCCATATTGTCAGTGTACGCCCACGACCCGCCTTGAGTCCCCACCCGCCACGGTGAGACAATCACCTTGCCATGTTAAAGCCCTTCGTAACACTTGTATTATTTGCTGCCGCCGCCCTCGCCGCGCCCCCTACCCTGCGCCTCCCCGAAGATGTCCGCCCCGTGAGCTACCGCCTCGACCTCACCCTCATCCCCGATCAGGACACCTTCACCGGCGCCGTCGACATTGACCTCGATGTCCAAAAGCCCGCCAACACCATCTGGCTGAACTCTCGCGGCCTCACGCTCGATGAAGCCACCCTTACCGTCGCCGGCCATCCCCAAGCCGCCACCATCGAACCCGGCGGCCAAGACTTCGCCGGCTTCGCGCTCCCTGCCGCCATCCCCGCCGGCCGCGCCCGCCTCCGCATCGCCTATCACGGCAACTTCAACACTAAGGGTACCGGCGGATTATTCAAAATGAAAGACGGCGACAACTGGTACATCTACACTCAGTTCGAAGCCATCGACGCCCGCCACGCCTTCCCCTGCTTCGACGAACCCAACTACAAAGTGCCGTGGCAACTCACTCTCCACGTAAAGAAGGATCACGCCGCCGTCTCCAATACACCCATACTCTCGGAATCCGGTGAAGACGGCGGACGCAAAAAAGTCGTCTTCGGCGAAACCAAGCCACTCCCCAGCTACCTGATCGCCTTCGCCGTAGGCCCGTTCGAATTCGTCGACGCAGGTCACGCCGGCAAGAAGGACACTCCGCTTCGGGTCATCACTCCCAAAGGCAAAACCGCGCAGGCCAAATACGCCGCCGAAACCATCGGTCCTCTGCTCACGCTCCTCGAAAATTACTTCGGCATGCCGTTCCCCTACGAGAAGCTCGACGCGCTGGCCATCCCGCTCTTCCCCGGCGCCATGGAAAACGCCGGACTCATCACCTACGGCCAGACCCTCCTGCTCGGCGACCCCGCTCACGACACCATCGATCGCCAGCGCGGCTTCGTCGAGGTCGCGGCCCACGAAATGGCTCACCAGTGGTTCGGCGATCTCGTCACCACCGCCTGGTGGAACGACATCTGGCTCAACGAAGCCTTCGCCTCCTGGATGTCTTCCAAAATCGTCCGCCAGTTCAAACCCGAGTGGAACACCCAAATCGATGAGCAGAACATCCGCCTCGGCGCCATGGAAAACGACAGCCTGGTCTCCGCGCGCAAGATCCGCCAGCCTATCGAATCCAACGACGACATCGCGAATGCCTTCGATAACATCACTTACTCCAAAGGCGAAGCCGTCATCCGCATGTTCGAGGATTATATGGGTGCCGACGCCTTCCAGCGCGGCGTGCAGCACTACGTCCGCCAATATTCCTGGCGCAACGCCACCGCCGGCGATTTCCTGGATTCCGTCGGCTCAGCCGGTGGCCGCCCCATCAGCCGCCCCTTCGCCACCTTCCTTGATCAGCCTGGCGCGCCGCTCGTGTCGTTCGCCTTGCACTGCGACACCGGCGGCGACCCCGCCCTCGAACTCAGCCAGAAACGCGCGCTGCCCCTCGGTTCCACCGGCTCGACCGCCGAGTCCTGGCAAGTTCCAGTCTGCATCCGCTACGCCGAAGGCGCGGGCACACATCGCGAATGTAGCTTGCTCACGCAAGCCTCCCAGGAGTGGAAGCTGCCGGCCAAGAGCTGCCCGGCTTGGCTCCTGGCCAATGCCGACGGCAACGGCTACTACCGCGCGCGCTATGAAGGCGATTTGCTGCCAGGCTTGCTGGCCCACGCGAGCAGTCTGTCCGCCGGCGAGCGTGTCGCGCTTCTGGGTGATGTCGAATCCCTCACCCGGATGGGCGAATTCAAGGCCGCGGACGCGCTGGCGCTGGCCCCGCAATTTGCGGACGATCCCGTGCGCCAGGTGGTCGGCTCCGTCATCGGCATCGCCGGGACGGTGCGCGTAAACTTGCTGACCCTGGACCTGCTGCCCAATTACGGCCGCTTCATCGAGAAGACCTTCGGCCCGCGAGCCCACCAGCTCGGCTGGCTCCCCAAACCCGGCGACGATTCCGAAAGCCGCCTGCTGCGCTCGTCCATTGTGCCGCAGGTCGCGGTCTTTGATCATGAACTGGCCGCCGAAGCCCGTCAACTCTCCGAGCGCTGGCTAGCCGACCACAACTCCATCGATCCCGACATCGCCGACGCCGTGCTCAACACCGCCGCCCGTACGGGCGACGAGGCGTACTTCAAGCAGTTGCTCGCCGCCCTGCACACCACCGAAGACCAGCACCAGCGCAGCCTCATCTTCGGCGCATTGGGCTCCTTCCGCGACCCCGCCATCGCCCGGCAGTCCCTGGATCTCCTGCTCAAGCCCGAGTTCGACCTGCGCGAGGCCACCGCCCTGCTGGCCGGACCCCTTTCCACACTCACCGCCCGGCGCTTGCCCTTCGAATTCGTCGAAAAGCACTACGACGCCCTCATCGCCAAGCTGCCCACCGAAGAAGCTTTCAACCTCGGCGGCTTCCTGCCCTTCGTCGGCAGCGTCTTCTGCGACGATAAATCCAGCGAGGAAGTCTCTGCCTTCTTCGAGCCCAAGGTCGCCCGCTTCGCCGGCACCCGCCGCAACCTCGACCAAACCCTGGAATCCATCCGCCTCTGCACGGCCTTCAAAGCCGCCCAAGGCCCCAGCGTCGCCGAATTCCTCCGGAAGTATTAGGTGGGGCAGGCACCCTCGAAACACAGGACGGATCAAGAACGGCGAGCTTCTAAAACACTCCTGCCTGTCTCTATGGGCCGTTAGCTCACCGAAGGCGATGATAAATCCGCGCGCTGCGCCGGCCCTCTCCGCGTCTCCGCGTCCGCGTGTCTCCGCGTCCTGTTCGCCCGCTCGCCGCGCCTCACCGGCCGACTCCTGACCGACCCGCGACCAAACGGAGCGGTTCTGCATCCAAACAAACAAAGGCTCCAAATCTCCGATTTGGCGCTACAATACAGTCAGGAGCGTTATATGCTTGCGATGTGGGTGTTCTTGGCGTACGGCGCGTCCATCGCCCTCGCGCTATTTCTAATCTACATGCACCATGCCCGCTGGCACTGGCACGTCCTGAGCGTGCTGGCCGCCTTCGTTGTGGGTCTGACCCCGCCTGTCCCCTGGTTCGATGGCGCCACCCGCGACTTGCTCTACGGGTCGTTGTTCCTATTCCTGCTAGCCTGGGGGCTCGGCGAGCCGTTCGCCCACCGCTTCCATCACCACGGCATGCGTCAAGCGAGCCGGTAGAGTAGCAGAGAGGGCGATTCCGGATGCCTTCCGGCCGTAGATGGACGCCCTCGTCTGCAGCGATGTTATGGCATCCCAAGGCGCTGCCTCATCCGCTCCTTCAACACCATCACCCCATCTCCATCGCAAACAAAGCCGCCGCCCGCGGCGAGGAGGCGCTTCCCATTTACAGGCAACTAGCAGCGCAATGTCCGGACGCCATTCTCCTCGACCTAGCTCCAGTAGACGATTACGCTGAGATCGTTGGGGCCGCGTCTCAGTGCATCGCGTATCGTCGCAGCGCGACACTTGTATCGAGCAGATCGCCGTTCACAGATCGCCCGCCAACGGCGAGCCCGAAAATGCCAACCTTCCTCGCACGGCGGGACTACACCGGTTTTCATAACTACTCGTTGGAAGGGGGATGTCAACGGCGACGGTATCCCGGATCTGATTGCGGACTGGGAAGGGAAAATTGAGGTATTGTTTGGAAATGGCGACGGCACCTTCAGGCCCGGGCCCAGTCAAAACATGGCCCCCTACGGCCCCTCATTCGTCGCGGCCGACTTGAATGGCGACGGCACTTTCCAGACGCCTGTGGAATATTTGCCGGGCAACGATAGTGAGGTGTGCTTTTCGGTCGTCGGAGATTTCAACGGTGATGGCATACCGGACATCGCTACGCCCGGTCTCATGGGGGTGTGGTTGTTCACCGGCAAGGGGGATGGCGCCGATGGCCCGGCATCAGGCTCAAGTGGCAGCGTGGCTCTTATTCGACAGTAAAGTTGCCTTTTGAAGTGGAACTGCCGTTGGGCGTGGTGACGGTAATCGGGCCGGTAGTCGCGCCAGGGGGCACGGTGACCGAGACGTAGTTGCCGGTGATATTGCTGAAGACGGTGGCCGGAGTGCCGTTGAAGCTGACTCCGGTTGCGCCGAACAGAAACAGCCCGTTTACTGTGACGACTTCGCCCGGTGTTCCGCTGGTAGGAACTACTCCACTCACCCTGGGCTTGGGCGCGGGCAGGCTAAGGTCCCAGACAAAGGCGGTGTTTTCGTAGCTGCTGGTCCCATAGAACTTGCCATCGCTGCCCAGAGTCAGGTAGCAGGGGCAGTATCCGAAGGGGGCCTGGAGGGTTTCGAACTGCCCAGCCAGAGTCATGCGGAACAGCGAGGCATAGCTTTCGCGGGTAAGATCGATACCTTGCGCAACGCCGTAGAGGTTGCCATCGGTTCCCTCGACGAGGATGGTGGGGGCGCCGGTATTGGGGTTGGTGAACTCGTATAGCGTGGTAAGCGTTCCGGTGGGCGAGAGTTCTAAGATCGCGCCGGCGTGGTTGGATCCGCCATTGGCGGCAGTGAAGTAGAAGTTGCCGTTGGTGGCCTCGATGAGCGTCGCGTGGAACGTGCTGGGCGCGGAGTTGCTCTCCTCGGGATAGGACGCCAGGATGGTGAGATCGCCGGCCGAAGTGATGCGATAGACCATTGCGTTGCCGGTCTGGTAGTCTGTGCCGTGCGCGGAGATGCCGTAAAAATTGCCGTCGGAGCCAAGGATGGGCGCGCCATACGGGATGCCTTCATGTTCGGTAAAGGTGTGTAGGATGGTGGTGACGCCATCGAGAGTCATCTCGACGAAGAAATTGTCGCCCGCGTAGGTCCATTCGGTGCCGTAGAGTTTGCCGCTGGGCAACTGAACGGAGGGCCAGAACGAGTAGGGGAGAGTAAGCGGGTAGGTTTGGAAATTGCCGGGGAGATCGAAGCTAAACTCGGCGTTGGGGCTTTCCTGCGAGCCATAAATACGGCCGTTGACGGCTTGCAGGATGACCCCACCTGGGGCACCCGTGGTGAAGCCGTAGATGGTGCTGATGGCGCCCTGGCTCGTGAGGAGGAACGCGGACGGCGCCGAAGGGCCGAAGAGCGATAGCCCCACAAAATTGCCAGGGGAGACTTCGAGGAGCGGGCCAGGCGAGCCGTAGCCGTTGTTGGTCCATATATTGAAGAAGGTGACGGTGCCGGGATTGTAGTTGGGGGTGGCGGCGGGTAGGCCGGCAACGATGGAGAGGGCGATCGCGAAACCGCAGAATTGCCTTGTCATAGTGTTGGGTCCTCTGATCAAGTATTGGTGTGCCAGTGATGTTTGTCAAGCAGCCGTGGGTCAAGAACCCAGTTTGATCATCGCCGCGCGGAGCGGCAGGTGCCGCTGCATCAGTCGCAGGTAGCGCGATTCTTCCGGGCCGTGCTTGGCGCGCATGATGGCCTCATTTCCGGGGACGATATCGAAAAGGTGGGCGGGGTCGAGCGCCATCGCAAGCTTGCGGGCGCGGAATTTGTCCCAATCGCCGGGGTGCGAGCCGGGGCCCTCGAACAGCACATACGAGCGCGCCAGTTTATCGAGCGTGCGCGGCGAGCTGCGATAGCCCGGTGTCTGCCGCATCTTCCGTTCCTCGCGTTCGACCAGCCGCGCCACGTCCGCATCGAGCGGCCGGAAACCGAGCTTGCGATAGAACCAGAACGCGCCGGATTCGAGCGCTTCTTCGTTCTGCCAGCCGAGTTGGTAAGGATCGACAGAGAAACAGGTGACGCCCAGCATTTGCCGAAACAGGCGCAGCAGCCGGGCATAGAGCCAGGCCGACTCGCCGTCGCGAAACGTGTAGTAGAGGTTGAAGCCGATCTCGGCGCGCTCGAATAGCGACAGCACTTCCACATAGCCGATGGGCACGCCGTTCTTGAAGTACATGCCGCAGTGATAGGCGCGCAGCGGCAGGCGCCACTCGGGCGGCACGCCGAAAAAATATACCTCCACGCCGCGGCCGGCATCGGCGCGATAGACGTGCCCAATATCGGGATGCGTGAAGCCGTAGAGTTCGCGGTAGCGCATGGCGGAGGTATCCAGGATGACGTCGAGGATTTTGCGGGCCTGCGCGCGCGAGAGGCGGGTGATCGCCATGGGAGGCGCTTCGAGCTCCCGCGCGAGCGATACATCGGCGCGGCGGAGTAGCGGCCCGTCGTGATAGAACGGTTTCCGCACGGGCAGTCGCAGGCGCGAGCGGCTGGTGCGCACATCGCGAATCTGCCAGACCAGCAGCAGCTCGAGCGATTCGTAGAGATCGGCGCGATCGCGCGCAGAGAGCGGCAGGCGCTCGATGCGGTCAAGCAGCCAGCCCAGCTCGCTCGCGCCGCGCGGCTTTGCGGCATCCATCCAGGCGCGGAAGGCGACGTGCGCTTCGACCGGCCAATCCTCTTCCACCAGCGGCAGCAGGCGGCGTAACACCGGGCCGAACTTATCGGTGCGGTCGTAGTTTTCCCAATCGATCTGGATCTGGCGCGGATAACGCGCATGAAGGCGCCGCGCAACTTCGAAGCTGAAGACCGCGGAGAGTGACGTGCCCGCGATGCCGGAGACGGTCGGATCTTCGAACGGTTCAAGGTCGGGGCATTCGGCGGTGCGGCGGGCGAAGGAGAAAAGCAGACTGTCGGCAAGGCGCAACACTTCGGCGTTACGGGGATAGGCGCGCAGGAAGAGAAGACGCTCGTGCAGGCGGATGAGCGATTCGGCATCGTCGATCCGCCAGCCGGAGGCCGCGGACAGTTGGCGCGGCAGATCGTCGGCATCCCAGGCGAGGCGGTCGAGCAGATCCGGCATTCATTTGAGCGTAGCGCGGATCGGACCGCCCCTCAGGTCGCGGCTCGCTATCGTTCTTACGTCGTTTTCGTACCCTTAATGGTGCCGCTGGCTTCCGGCCCCTTATACTTACCCTCGATCTTCTTGCCATCGACGGTCAACTCGCCATTGTAGGTAGCTTCATTCACGACCACTTTGAAGGTGAACGTGTTGCCGTCGAGCTTGGCATCGACCAGGGCGAACTCGCCCGGATCGCCCGCCAGCGTTCCGCCCAGCTTGCCGCCATCATTGTTCACAACCAGCGTCCAGTTGGATTGCTGACCGGCCTCGTCGGTAGCCTGGCAATCCCATTTCCCCACGATCGGGTTGTCATCCGCCCAGCAGAGAGCGAACCCGAACAGGCAAATCGTCAAAATCAGAATCAGTGTGCGTGTCATGTTGTCCTCTTCGAGCGCCGCTCGCATTGGCAGCGCCACATTGCGGATGGTAGCGCCATGCCTCAAGGGGTGTCAAATGCCGGTAGCCCGCGAGCACGGCGATTACGGATAATAAGTCTTTCCCGGCCGCCGCTAGGCGGTGGTGCGCCATGCAGATACTTTGTCTCGATCAATTCAGCGATTTAGGCGGCGCGCAACGCTGCCTGCTGGATTTATTGCCGGCGATGGCGGCCCGCGGTTGGAGCGCGCACGTCGCCGCGCCGGGCAATGGGGAGCTTTTCGCGCGCGCAGCCGAATGCCAGGCGACGGTGGATCAGATCCGCTGCGGCCCGTATTCCTCGGGTCACAAGACGCTTGGGGACATGGCCCGTTTCGCGCTGGAAGCGCCGCGCGTGGCCGGCGAGATTCGTGCGCTGGTGCGGCGCTACGGTGCCGATTTGGTGTATGTCAACGGCCCGCGCTTGCTGCCTGCCACGGCACTGGCGGCACGCAGAGGTCCGCCCGTGCTGTTTCATGCGCACAATTTTCTGGATGGATACGCGCGGCAGTGGGCGGGCTGTGCGCGGGAGCGCGCGCGCGCGGCGCTGGTGGCGTGCAGCCGGTTTGTGGCGGAGCCGCTGCTGCGCTATTCAGGTGAGCGCGGCATCCGCGTCGTGTACAACGGTGTGCGGCAGGCGGCGAGCGCGCATGAACTTCGACCGCCCCGCGACCATGAACTTCCGAGCCGCGACCGTCACGGAGCGGTCTTCACCATCGGCGTGGTCGGCCGCATCTCGCCGGAAAAGGGCCAGGCCACGTTCCTGCGCGCGGCCCGCATTTTGCATCGCGACCTGCCGCAGTGCCGTTTCTTGATTTGCGGCGCGGCGCTGTTCTCCGACCCGCAGGCGCTGCGCTACTGCGCGGCGCTGGACGAACTGGCCGATAATTTGCCGGTTGAGTTCACCGGCTGGAAGCAGGATGTCGACAGCGTGCTGGCAGGATTGGATCTGCTGGTAGTGCCATCGGTGGCACCCGAGGCGCAGCCGCGCGTCGTGCTGGAGGCATTCGCCTGCGGCGTGCCCGTGATGGCGTTCGCTTCCGGCGGCTTGCGCGAAATCATCGAGCACAATGCCACCGGATTTCTGGTGGAGTTACGGACCCCACAGGCGTTGGCGGCCGCCATGCGGGATTTGCTCGCGGACGAACCCCAGCGGCTGCGCGAAGTGGCCGTGCGGGCGCTGGCCAAGGCGCGGCGCGATTTCACGCTGGAGCGGTATCAGGCGCAAATGTTGGAGGCGTTGGAGGCGGCGCGGGGGAGTAGGTAAGGCCAACCGGCCAAACTAGATACGCTCCACCGCGTGGTTTCCACTTCACCACTGGACTGTTTGTAAGTTATCGATATCGCGCAAGTGCTGGTCACGGGTGACCAGAGTCAAGTTGTGATACAGGGCCGTGGCGGCGATCCAGAGGTCATTCTCGGGGATCGGTCTGCCCCTTTGCCGAAGGGCGATGCCGCAATGCGCCGTACGCGCGGGCGACGTCTGCGTCGCAGGGGAGAACGGATCTGCCGGCCGCAAATCGCTCCACCTTGGCAGCGTTCTCGATCGTTCGCGCTGACTTGGCGGCTCCGAAGAGCAGCTCACCGAGAACGATGACCGGGATAGACACCTCCGGCGCGAGACGCAAGTTGGCTATCGCGGCCTGATCGCTGTCGAGCACGGCGATCACAACGTTGGTGTCGAGCAGGAATCTACCAGTCGTTGGCATCTACTCGCTCGCACTCGTCCTCGATGGCGTAGCATCTCTTGGGCGGAAGCATGGTCGAGCAAGCCGACGAACGGCAGCAGTGCAGTTCCGGGTTCGCCTTTAGGCGCTGCCTCTAGTGAGGCCACGTAGCGCAGCACTTGCTCTTGGAGCGCAGGCGGGAGCCTGTCGACCCGCGCCACGATTTCGTCTCGGATCTGCATTCGAAGCCTCTACTTTCGAGGATACATCAGACCGGCTATGGCGTTGCGGGTTTGTGGGTGGTGTCCTAACGTCGCCAGCGTTTCAGCGCCAGCCGCGAGCTTTCAGTTCTCTTTCGTATGCGTCCCGGATCGCCTGCGCGAGGCGATTTGATGGCGCTTCGAACGGGTCGAAGGCGTTGATGTTGTCCTGCCGGATGTGTAGCTGGCCTTCGCCCGTATTCCCACGGTGCTGCCCGGCCGGTAATCGGAGTGTTTTTGGACCTCGTGAGAAGATAGCACCCAGTAGCGAATTTTATCCCGCCATACTGCGATCCAGACGAACACGTCGCAACAGGCACATTTCACCTGCTGGAAATTCATCCAAAAATCCTTGTTGGAGTCTGAAGTCAGAGCCTCCACGAATAGCGGCTCCTCACTGTGAGCATCTACAACGCGGGACGCCTTAACTTCAACCCTAATCTTTCCGTCCAGGTAAAAATCGTATTCCCCAGAATAGTGAGAGTCGAGCTTCTTTGACGGTTTGTGCAACTCTGGAACCAATTCTTTTAAGTGTGATTGTGCCCATGCTTCGCCGAACGTCCGTGGCCCCGCAATTTCAAAAATATAGAGAAAGGCATTGCGTTCCATGTAGCTGTCGCGCATTTCAAGGTATTCATCAAATGACAAAATGCCCCGACCGAGCAACGTAGAGATGATGTACTCGAACTCGTTGAACGGATAGACGGAGTACAGCCCTTCCAATTTGCTCCGGAACTCTTGGTCGTCAGGCAGCGCCGAGATAAGCTCGTCCAGTTGTTGTTTCAGTTTTTCCATTGACTTTCTTAGAACAGAGATTTTTGAAGGGAAGACTCTGCGAGCGCCGCCGCCCTCAGTGGGCGTCCCCGCCGTCTCGTAAGTGCTGTCGTTGGCTGCTGTTTGTCCGCCGCCAGAGGCGACAGATCCACACCCAGTTTTTGTTTGGGGACTGGATCAACAAGTGTGTGAACATCATTCCGGAAGGCATGGTTGTTTTGCCAGCCTATCCTACCCGTCTGTCGATAATGTTCAAGCCGTCGAATAGCCATCTCACAGAAGATTGGGTCCGTGTCTATAGTGAAGCAGCGTCGCTGTGATATCTCGCAAGCTAACAGAGTGGTTCCAGAGTGAGCAAAGAAATCAATGACTAAGTGTCCCACATTTGATGATGCCCGCACAATCCGGTCGATAGATTTCAGGGGCTTCTGCGCGTAACAGCCACTGACGTTTTCTTCCATTCGATAGAACACTTGCTGAATATCAACCCAGACGTTACCCGCCCGAATATTCTCAGAATTGCCACGCTCCATGTTTTCCGTGAGCCTGCCGTTTACCTGTTTGTAATAGCCGCGAAGAATTTTTGGGATATCCGTGTATTCAGCCTCTACATTGAAAACGGGGTTGCCTGTCGTATAGTAAAGTAATTCCTGCCGGACGGCCATCCAGTTTTTTGGCGTACCCGTAACCACGTTGGTTGCGCATTGTGATAAAGCTACGAGTGCTGACAGGAAGCGTCCGCATCATAATCATGAAATCCGGTAGGGGCTGAAAACCGTTTTTTTGGTCCGCACCAAGCCAAACGTATAGGGACGCATCCGGCTCCATCCAAGTCAACGTGTTCCGTGCCCACTCTTTGCACCATCGGATAAATTGTTCGTTAGTGCGCTCCTCGAAAGCCACCAGGTTATAGGGCGGGTCGTGAATAGCTATCGCCGCCTTGTTCCCGTCCATCAGCGTGGCCACTTCGTTGGCGTTCGCTGCATCGAGACACCCAACTCTGTGCCCTGATACGGCGTCGGTCCAAATCTGTCCGTGCGTGAGGCGACAATGAGGGAGCAGCAGTTCCCGGATGTCGGGCCGCTCGTCCAGTCGTGGCAGTGGATTGTTTTCCATTGGTCCGTTCACCCCTGATACCGGAATCGACATGTCCGCCGGTTCCGTTTAGGGTAGCAGGTTTCATTCCAGCAAGCCCGCTACTTTCCAGTTGCGGTTCGTATCGGCCATCATTACCAGTGTACAAGCCGGCGAAGTGGCTGGGCCCGTATAACATTTTGATGT
>Ga0073928_10005231_pt1 | contig 18367 bp, 12 predicted proteins | sample PaiPotPPA55metaG_FD_76969 | JGI IMG/M metagenome (GOLD analysis project Ga0073928, IMG submission 76969) | Iron sulfur acid spring bacterial and archeal communities from Banff, Canada, to study Microbial Dark Matter (Phase II) - Paint Pots PPA... ... | reverse complement strand
GCTCGCTCAAACGCCTCAAGACCGATGTCATTGATCTGTTTTATCAACATCGTGTTGATCCGAACGTGCCGATCGAAGACGTCGCCGGAGCCGTGAAGGAACTTATTCAGCAAGGCAAGGTGAAACACTTCGGCCTTTCCGAAGCAGGAGTGCAGACGATCCGCCGCGCGCACGCGGTTCAGCCGGTCACGGCACTTCAGAGCGAATACTCGCTATGGTGGAGGGAGCCTGAGGAGGAAATTTTGCCGGCACTCAAGGAACTCGGGATCGGATTCGTCCCCTTCAGCCCGTTAGGAAAAGGGTTTCTCGCGGGCAAGATCAACGAAGAAACAAAATTCGAGAAAACCGATTTTCGCAACGTCGTCCCACGCTTTACCCCAGAGGCCCGGAAAGCGAATCAGCCCGTGGTTGATCTGCTTAGCAAGGTTGCAGAACGAAAAAAGGCGACACCCGCCCAGATCGCCCTCGCTTGGCTGCTTGTGCAGAAACCATGGATCGTCCCGATCCCGGGTACGACGAAGCTACATCGTCTCGAAGAGAACATCGGAGCCGCTGCCATCGAACTGACGCCCGACGATCTCCGCCAAATCGACTCCGCGGCGGCGAAGATTCCCGTGCAAGGGGAAAGGTATCCGGAAAGACTGCAGAAATTGATCAATCGATAGGAGGCGCAAGATGCGAGCAATGTTAGCGGGGCGAACACGCCTCTGCTCCTGTGGCCTCGGCCGTCGTTACGTTAGTTATCTACGTCCCCCTTACCGACATGTCTAGAGTAACGACATGACACTTTCCTCGATGGTGGTTTCGCGCGACTGGCAGGAAGTCAGTGTTCTGGAGTGCATCCTCGGCGGTCTGCAGATGGATGTTGCCGTAGAAAAAGAACCGCAGCGGGCTTTGTCCCGTCTCATCAAGACAAAAACGGACGCGCTCATTGTGGATTGCGATCTGAACGGCAGCTCGCAATTCCTCCGCGAACTGCAACGCGCGGAAGGACAGCCTAAAACCATTCCGCTGGTCATTATGGGGAGCCGTTCAAATACGTGCAACCAGAATTTGGACGAGACCGGCGCCCTGTTTGCCTTCGAGAAACCGATTTCCGTGGAACAGGCCGTGCGCACTCTTTCCGCGGCCCGCAACATGATCCTCGACGGACGGCTGCGCTATCACCGCACCGGCCTGGAAGTGCCCGTCTCACTCAGCTGCAAGGGGCACAAAGCGATGGACGCGCACCTGATCAACGTAAGCCAGGGAGGAATGCAGATTCGCACGAACCATCTCCCCGAGACCGCGAAGGCAGTGCAAGTTTCATTCGAACTGCCCGGCGCCAGGACGGGATTGAAGGCCAGAGCCGAGATCGCGTGGCAGGACCGGCGCGGCAATCTGGGAATCCGCTTCGTGAAACTCGCGCCCCAACAGCACCGAACCCTGCAGCTTTGGCTGGCGCAACAATATTTTGCGAACTAAGTTGTTAGACCTAAATTCTTGAACTAAAGTTTGCTCACCCGGGCAAGAAAGTCTTCAGCGAAAGCGAGCATCCGCCGCCTCTTCCTTCTCTTCCACATCCAACCCCGCCATCCGCGCCAGTCTTGCGCCGGGAGTTAATCCTCCGAACAACCGAAAGAATCCCCAATATAATGCAGCCACAAAAATTGCGGCTGCGCTTGCGGTGGTGAACGGCCAGCGCGGCGGCTCACCAGTAATCGAAAGAAAGATCAGCGCGAACAGCAGCAGAGCGGCGACGATCACCAGCGTATTGATAGTCCAGACGAGGCCGCGTCCGGAAAGAGGCTGAAAAAGCCAGTCGAGTCGAGACGTTCCCGAGTGCTCGCTGGCGGCCTGCAGCGATGGAAGCTCGGCGCTCGCCGGCAGTTCGATGACCGGGACGGCGGCAGCAGAGACCATCAACCCATCCTCCTCGTGGGGCGCATCCGGAACGGCTACGCTCCAAGGTGTTGCGGCCAATAATGTTCCCGCAAAAATGGAGCTTTGCTGCGCGCAATGCTTGGAGGCTTCTTCGAGCAGGTTGCCGAGAATCCATTGGTTGATTTGGCGGCCCATGCTGGGCGAGAGGTCGAGAAAACGGATGCCGCACTGGCCTGAACGCCTTGACCACGAGACTTCTCCCAAGGTTTCCACGCGCAAACGCGGGTGGTTCAATTCAAAAAGCACCCGCAATTGCTGTCCCGGAGGCGCCGCAGCCACCATCTGCACCCCAACGCCGCGGTGACTGATGTCGCGAACAATACCGCCATTAGCCCGGTCCAGCGTGACGTAAGTCAGAGTGTGCAGTTCGTGCCGGGGATGAACCCGGGCTTGCCGTGAGCCAGATAATCCTGTATCCATACATGCTCCGCGAAATCGCTCGCCGGCCGGAGGCTTAGCCTTTCAATCTTACCCTTATCGCTGGCCGGAAATACCTTCTTAGTAACGATAGTGGTTCGGAAGGATCATCCATAGAGACGTAGCTAGCTACGTCTCTGCCTGCGGCGTCCTGAACGGAGGCGCGAGCGCCGCCGCAAGCAGCGCCTCTACGGTCGGAAAGCTGCCTTACCAAAGTACATGGCCAAGAGGGCACATTTAGGTAATTGAAAGTCGCTGCAAAGCTCGATAACTTACAAGTGAACCACCTTAATGGCAACCACCACAACCAAGCCGGACTTGGACGTAACACCTTCGTCTGCCGAAGCTGGTGTGCCTGCCTGGCCGCGAGAGCAGAACTCCTCTGGACATTCCGATTATCCTGCGCAGCGTCTAACGAAACAGGACCTGGGGGAACACGATCCCACGAGGCCATCGCAACGCGATGCGCTGCAGGCGTTGCTGGCGTTCTCGGCCCTGCACGACCAGGTCCGCCGCCGAAGAGCATTAGCCGCGCGCAACAACAGTTTCGATGCAGGCGCTCCAATCGCGGAGTTCGAAGGGCCGGAGTTTGAGAAGGACGAGCAGTTCGTTCTTGACGACGTGTTGCAACTGGTCGCTGAACGCGCGGTTGCGATCACTGGCGCAGATGGTCTGGCCATCGCACTCGCCGAAAACAGTGAGATTGTTTTGCGAGCGGCTGCGGGCACAATCCGGCCCGACGTAGGCGCTCGCATTGAACGCGATTCGGCCTTCTCCGGAGCCTGCTTCCGCACCGCGCAAGTCGTAAACTGCGACGACACCGAAACCGATCCCAGAGTAAACCTGCAAGCCTGCCGCAAGCTGGGAGCGCGTTCCATGGTGGCGGTCCCACTCTGCGGACGCCGGCGCGTGATCGGGCTGCTGGAGGCATTTTCCTCCTGGCCTTTCGGTTTCAACGACAGCGATATTCGCAACCTGAGCCTCCTGGCCGAACTGGTGCTGGGTGCGCTGAAGCCTGAGGATGAAGACCGCTTCGCCGAGTCCGCAAAGGCCGCGGCGAACAAATTGGAAGCGCCTTCGGTTCCGGCGAAAGCGCACGCCGCGATCCAACCGACACCGGTTGTCCCCGTTGCACCGGCAGTTCTGGTTGCCCCAGTCGTTGATCAGAAGGCCGTTGACCAGAAGATCGTCGATCAGAAAATCGTCGATAAAACCTTTACGAATAAGACGACCGAGCGCAAGCCGGTCGCAGTGAAAGTCGATTCCGTTCCACCGGCAGCGATTCTCAATAAAACCGCGACAGAAAAGACTTTCAAGGTCGAAACAAAAGTCGTCGCCGAACGTTCTACTCAAGTCAAAATTGCCGTTGCCGAGCCGGAAACGGCAAGCCGCCCGCCGGTGGCAACGATCCTGTTGGTATGCATTGTCATCGCCGCGGCGTTTGCGGGCGGAGTGTGGTGGAAGCTGAAGACGGCGCAATTGAGTGGCGCGATGATTCAAGCGGAGAACGTCCGCACGGAGGAAATGTCGGGCAGGCAAGGCGGCGAGGAGCGCGACAAAGACGCGATGGCTGCGCCTTCGAATACTCCCGCCGCGCCTGCGAATTCAACCACCGCGCAGAACCCAACTTCCTCCGCAACTTCCGACTCGTTTCCCGATGGCGGCGAACCGAACAATTCGCCGGCCACGGCGCAGGAGTTGTCGAAGTTCCCGCGCGTCACCGGAGTCCGGCACTGGTCCTCGCCCGACTCGAGCACCGTGGTTCTCGATCTTCAAGATCAAGTGCAGTATGAGGCACACCGCCTGGCTGGCCCCGACAGAATCTATTTCGATTTGCGCGATACTCAACTCGCCAGCGACCTGATTGGAAAGTCCATAGACGTCGGCGAGACGCTGGTCAGCCGCATCCGCATGGCGCAGCCCGTAGCGGGCATGACGCGCGTCGTTCTGGAGACCAAAGCCAACTCAACTTTCTCCGTGAGCCTGGAGCCGAATCCCTACCGGCTAGTCGTCGAGGTGCGCAAGATTGGCGCGACTCCCAAAGCCGCTGTGAACCTGTTCCCCAACGCTGCCGCGCCCGAAAAGAAACAGCTGGCGATCGTGATTCCTCCGCCGACCAAAGAAGACTTGCAACTGCGGGCGCGCGTCCCCAAGATGCGCATCGTGGTTGATGCCGGACACGGCGGATGGGACCTCGGCACCGTGGGCCGTCGCGGCTTGCTGGAAAAAGATCTTGTTCTCGAAATTGCGCAGCGTCTGGGCAAGCTGCTCGAAAGCCGCCTGGGGATGGAAGTGATCTACACGCGCCAGTACGACAACTACATTCCTCTCGACGAGCGTGCCAGCATCGCCAACCAGTCGCAGGCCGATTTGTTCGTCTCGGTGCACGCCAACTACAGCGACCTGCCCTCGGCACGCGGCGTGGAAACCTACTACACAAATTTCTTTTCGGCGCCGGGAACGAAAGACGTTGACACTCATGTGACGATCGGCGGCGGCGGAAAGAATCCGGTGACAACTTCCCTTTCGCCCGCCGACTTGCACGACAGAATCGAGCAATCGCGGCGGCTTGCGGCCAGCGTGCAGCATTCGCTCTACGGCACGCTCTCTCAACAAAATCCCGGGCTGCGCGACCGCGGCATTAAAGAAGCGGGATTCGTCGTCCTCACCGAAAGCGCGATGCCCGGAATCCTGGCCGAAGTCTCCTTTGTCAGCAGCCCCACCGACGAACAAAAACTCCGCAGCGACGGCTACCGCGAACAAATCGCGGAGGCGCTATACAAAGGCATTGCGCGGTATGCGGCTAGCTCGCATGTAGTGAAGGTGGCGAGCACGACGAAGTAGTAGGCGACCCACATCGGACTTCTTGTAGCGCTAAAATGCCTGGCGTTCTTCCCGACGAGGCGTTATCTTGCGACCAGACACGAAGACGCCAAATGGCTAAGATAAACCCGTTAGTTTCCGGGGAGACCGTATTTTTGCAGCCAGTTTAGTTCTTCTCTTACTTTGATTTTGCCGTGCCAGGGATTTTTACTTAGGCTGTGGCCTTCGCCGGGGAAGAGCAGTAACGCGTTTGGGATGCCTAGCGAGTAGAGGGCGTGCTCTAGCAGATAGTCTTCCATGACGGCTACGCGGATGTCGTTGGCGCCGGCGACCAGATGGGTGGGAGTTTTGACTTTGTCGATTTGGAAGATGGCGGCTTCGTCGTGATAGCGCTGGGGGGCTTCCCAGGGGCGTCCGCCGAGGAAGTAGGCGTCGTCGTAGGTGGTGTCGTCGTTGCCCCAGTTGCCGATGTGCTCGACCGCGCCCGCGCCGGTGACGGCGGCTTTGAAGCGCGTGCTTTGGGTGATCAGCCAGTTGGTCATGTATCCGCCGTAGCTGTAGCCGCCGATGGTGAGGTGGTCGGGATCGGCGATACCGTCTTTCACCAGGGCGTCGACGCCTTCGAGAATGTCTTTGCCGGGGCGTGAGACGATTTGCGGGACGATCTGCGTGAGGAATTTGTCGCCGTATCCAGTCGACCCGCGATAGTTGGGTTCGAAGACTAACCATCCGTTAGTGGCGGCCAGTGCGGCCCACTGATACCAGTCGGCTTCGAAGTGATTGCCGTCGGCGTCAGCGGGGCCTCCGTGGATGAGGGTGAGCATGGGCAGGTGCTTTGCTTCAAATTTTCCCGGAGGAAAGATCAGCATGCCTTCGACGGTGATGCCGTCGTCGGCTTTCCATTTATATGGCTTGCCTTGGGGGAGATCGCGTTCGGTGAAGAGTTTATTGAAGGACGTGATGGACTTCGCCTGATCGAGTTTGGCGGCGCTCTCGGCTAGATAGATTTCTTCGGGCTTGCCGAGTGAGGAGTAGATGAAGGCTATTCTTGTGGAGTGCGTGGCGGCGGAGATGTTTGCGTAGGTGCCTGACCATTGGCTGACGCTATGCAGTTGATCGGAAGGCTTGGCGGCGGAATAGATTTGGACTTCGGTGCCCAGGCGAGCGGAGATGAAAATGCTATCGCCGGACACGGCGTAGTGTTCGACGGGGCCGATGAAGGGTTTGGACCACTGTTCGACTGCGCCGGTTTCGCTATCGACTGAATAGAGATGGGGTTGCAGGTCGCGGTAGGGGCCCGCGACGTCGCCGACTTCGACGGTGAAGAAAATTTGGCGATTGTCGTTGGCCCAGCGCAGGTGGCCCTCCACAGCTTGATTGTTGGTAATGCGGCGTAGAGCGGCCGGCCTCCAAGCTTTAACGTCATGTGGGATGCGAAGTGCCTCGATCGGATCCACGATGTAGATTTCGACATCTTCGTATTTTTCCTGGCGCTGGTTCACGGCATTGGTCAGCAATGCGAGTTTCGCGCCATCGGGAGAAGTGACAAGATGGTCCACTCGAAGCGACGAAGCGGTTGCGATCAGCCGGGCTCCAGGAGTGAGGTCGGGCTGATTTTCTTCCGCTTTAGTTTCGACGTTTGCAGGCGCCGCGGAGCGGCGCGCAATGGCTTCTGTCACATTGAGTGCGAAAACCGCGTCGCCGCGTTCGGCGGTGCGATATTGCACCACGTCCTTCCATTGTTTCTTGTAGTTGTCTTTCAGAATTTTTGTCCAAGGCTGGCGCGTGGCGAAGTATATGTTCTGCGAGTCGGCGGACCAGGCGAAGGCATGCACTTCTTCCTCACCCTCGGTCAGCGGTATGGCCTCGCCCCCGGTCGGAGAAATCAGGTAAATCTGGGCGGTCTCTCCTTTGTCGTCTTTGGCTTTTTGCGCAGCACCTTTCTCGTCATCCGAGTCGGAGTCTTTTTCCGGGGCAGGCTTGCGCTCGGAGAGGAAGGCGATCCAGCGGCCGTCGGGCGACCACTTGGGCTCGGTGTCGTGGCCGGATTGGGTTAACTGAATCAGGGATCCGCCTTTGCCGTTGCCGCGATAGAGCCAGAGATCTTTGCGGAAGATTTGCTGGTCCCAGTCGGCTCGCTCGGTTCCAATCACGACGGAATTGCCGTCGGGAGAAATCTCAAGCGCGGGGAAGGTGACGGCGTTGAAGAATTCGTCGAGCGTGAGTTTGGGTTTGCTCTGGGCTATAACATCGAGCGCACAGCTGGTGACGATTAGAACAATCAGGGCAGTTTTTAGGATTCGCATGGGGTCCCGTGGGAAGAAGCGTTATACAACGGCGGATTCGTTGGAGGCAAGTTTGTGGGTAGCGGTTACGGAGCAACGGCACAATCATTGGGCGGGCTCGGCGTTCTTGAGGGCGTCGTCGAGCGACTGGGCCGAGCGAGCAGCACTTTGGGAGATGATGATGCGCCAGCCGTCATCGTAGTTGCGAAATCCTACCGTCGAGATGTAATGCAGGTCGCTCGAATAGAGCGCGGCGCCCACTTCGTTCAGGGGAACCCATTTCCAAAGGAAGTCGACATCGGCGACGTTGCCCTGTTTGCTGAGGCCAGTCACGCCTAGGAGTTCCCTTTTTGCGACAGGAATGAAGAGCAGGGCTTTGTCGGCTTCTTCGGCGGGGACCAGGGAACGAACCGTGTCCACGCCGGAGGGGGTGAGGAGGACGTCCCAGCAGGGCGGGGCCAGGCCTGGGGAACACGGGGCTTTCATGGCGGAGATCCAGCCGTGTTGTTGCAGGACGATGTATTCGGGGGAGACATAGTCTTTGTTGGCGACTGTGCCCGTTTGCAGGGTGAATTGCTGTGGGGTTTGGAAGGCTGGCGTGGCGGCGATGAGGTCGGTGGCCAGGCGACGGGTCAGGAAGTCGCGCGGGGAGCAGGAGAGGAGTGCGAGGCTAAGCAGTGGACAGAGAGCGAGGATCAGTATTTTTCGCATCGAGATTTTCGCATCCAGGCCGGTTGAGATTGCTGCCGGGCCGCGCCCGGCGGACAGCCGGGGGCGGCTGTCCCCACACATTCAAAATCGCCACATCGCAAATAATCTTTAGATCGTCGAGATTCTTACACAACCCGCGGACGGACGAATGCGTCCGTCGCTACGTGATCATAGTTGACGACTGGCGATTGTAAATAAACGGGAGCGTTTGTGCGGGGAGAAAGGGCGGGAGGTAATTTGGCCTTCGAAGTGGGAGGGCCAGCGTCCGGGGATTTGGGTGGAACAGCGGGGGCAGCGGCCTTCGGGAGTAAGGCGGTAGTCTTGGATGAAATATCCGTAGCGGCTGATCAGGGTCTCGCTGCACTGCGGGCAGCGAGTGTCTTCCCAGAGGCCGACCATTCCGGGAAGATTTCCGGCATAGACGTAGCGCAGGCCGGCTTCTTGACCGATTTCGGCGGCGCGCAATAAATCTCCGGGGGTGGTATCGCGCTGGCCGTCTCCCTGCATTTTGTAGTCGGTATGGAATGCGGTGACGTGCCAGGGAATGTCAGGGGAGATGCCAGCTAGGAATTCTGTCAGGCGGCGCAGTTCGTCGTTGGAGTCGTTGAAGCCGGGGATTAAGAGCGTGACAATCTCGAGCCACAATCCCATCTGGTGAATGCGGCGAATGCTGTCGAGGATGGGGGCGATGCGTCCGCCAAGTTCATGGTAGCGGCGGTCGTCGAAACTCTTGAGATCGACTTTGTAGAGATCGAGCCAGGTGCGCAGGTATTCGAGAACTTGCGGAGTGCCGTTGCCATTGGACACAAATCCGGTTAGCAGGCCGGCAGCCTTCGCTTCTTTGAAAACGGCGACGGCCCATTCGCTGGTGATCAGCGGTTCGTTGTAAGTGCTGACAAGAACTCGCGCACCCTGGTCGAGGGCGTCGCGAACCAGGGTCTCGGGAGAGGTCTCTAGCGGTGGCGAGACTGCGTTAGGATCGCGGAGAGCTTGCGACGTGACCCAGTTCTGACAGTAGCCGCAGTGGAGATCGCAGCCCAGCATGCCGAAGCTATAGGCGAGAGCGCCGGGGTGGGCATGGAAGAACGGCTTCTTTTCGATGGGATCGCATTGCATTCCCGCCGTGTATCCCCAGGGGACGAAGAGGCTGCCGCCGCGGTTGAAGCGGACTTTGCAGACGCCGGGTTGGCCTTCGGGAATGGGGCAGCAGTGGCCGCAGGAGAAGCAGCGGACGCGGTTGTTATCGAGTTTTTCGTAGAGAGAGGGGTCCGCTTCGCGGACTCTCTCGTCCAGAACATTGCGCAGGGTGGGCACGGAAACCTCTAGATCGTATTTTAGCGCGAGCTGAGATGCGTTGGAGTCGCTTTAACGATCAGAGTCCCCACCCCTTCGGCTTCGCTCAGGGGCAGGGTCTAACATCGCAAAAAAGCGCGATGTTAGGATGGGCCAACACCTGATTGTTTTAGCCTGAGCGGAGTTGTTCCCAGCGAATTCAAAGTCCCCACCCTGTCACAAAAAGCGCGACAAGGGTGGGGCACCCGCGCGACGTTAGGAGGGGGCACCCGCAGGGTCTGAGCGGGCGACTGTGCTTTTGTGGCCGGCAGCGGGCTTCTTGGCCATGTGTTGTTGGAGCCATAAGTCGGCTCGCTGTTCGATGGCTGCGGCTTGCTCGCGGGTCATGCCAGAGGCTAGAACAGCAGCGAGATCTTTATTCTGCTCATCGCCGCGAGTGCGGGCGATGACAGTCCAGAAGTAGGCTTGATTCACGTCCTTGGAAACGCCGCGTCCGCCCCAATAGAGAAATCCGAGCTTGGCTTGGGCGGCGAGGCTGCCATGTTCTGCTGCCCGGCTGAACCAGCGGAAGGCCTGTTTCTCGTCGCGCTTGATTCTATTGGTTTCGTCCCCCTGAAAATAACGAAGGCCCAGGGAATTCTCCGCGACGGGATCGCCATTCTGCGCCATCTGCCGCAATCGTTCGAAGGAGCCGGTGTCGAACGCCGGAGCGGGCGGAGGAGGCTCGGCAGGGTGGGATTTCAGGGATGGAGACGATGCCAGCACGGTCTGGATTGGGATTTGCCCGTGTTCTTCCAGCTTGGTTTGGATCAACGGAGCAAGGTTATAACCGAGAACCATTGCGATGGCGGCGGCCACGCACACCAGGAGAATCAGGTGCGATCGCGGCAGGCTGATTCCGCCGGACATTTTGTCATCGGAACCTTCCATTTTTTTTTCCGGTTCGGGCGCGGAAGGGAAAAGTAAACTTCCCGGGGAGGACGCGAAATGATCGGGTGCGGCGGAGAGGCCCAGCGGAGCCAGGTCCTCGGATCGAGCGGCCCGGTTAACGGAGGCGAGCACGGCCTCAGCGAGGCGCTGCAGTACCTGTCCGTCTGTGTCGGAAAAGGTATGCGCCTGACCGGAGAACACTTCGAGAATTCCAATCGACTTCTCGCCCGCCCGGACGGGAGCCGCGAGCATGGAGCGAATGCCGAGCGCACGGCAACTGTCGCGATCCACGCGGGTGTCGATTTCGGCATCGGCGTCATCACAGCGGAGCAGCGTTCCGGTCTTCACGCACTCCCCGGAAAATCCCGATCCCACCTGCAAGCGTGCGCCGACGGGAGGAGCATGACTGCCAGCACTGGCGCGACAAACCAAGAAATCGGGATCGGCATCGGCGTCTTGCAACGCGATGGCGGCGCCCGAGGCGCGAACCAGAGTTTGAGCGCGTTCCGCAACTAATTTGAGAGCCGCGTCAAGATCGGAACCGAGAGACTCCACCTGGCGTTGCACAGCGGTGACCGCCGCGAGGGTATCGCTGTAGTTGGGACGCGGAGGGACAGCTTCAGGCGAAACATTTTCTTTGGCTTCTCTTGTTTTTGTTTCGGAACGAGCGGCAATGATGGCCTCGCCATTGGCCACTCCAGCCATCACGTTGACGAAGAGCCACTCCCGCAGGCGGGATAGGGACTCGGGAGAGAGTTCGGAGAAATGAAGGCCGGCGCGGCCCGCAGCATTCGACCAGATTACCTGCCCGGTGGTGTAAATGTATTCCGCGCAGTCGGCCAGATCCAGGCACAGATTAAGGCTCTTTTCAACTTCGAGCCGGGAGTGGCACTGGAGAGCAACGCCGTCTTCGCTGATGTCGACGATCTCATGCAGATCGAGCATCGCGCCTTGGGATTCCGCTGTGAAACTGACATAGGCCGGGGTCTGGATTTTATGTCGCACACGCCGGCGGCGGTTGGGGGAGATCGGTCGCAATACCGAGTTCGTGGCAGCCATGGGAGGGCCCGAGTCTTGTGGCTCCATATTAGCGCGGGTTCGGGGAAAAGTAAGCAAGGAAGAAAATTAGTAGGACTAAGGGGGAGGGTTGAAGGCTAAGGCCTCGGCTCGGCGTCAGCTGCGAGAGCGGGGCGCTCTCGCGACAGCCGGCAGGATGCCGGCGCTACTTGGGGGCGGGCGCTACTTCGGCGGGCTAGCCGGAACGACGCAGGAGTTGGGCTTGGCTCATGGTGGAGATGCGGGAGATGGCCGCCACCATCATGCTGGAGAGGAGTTGCATGGTGGCTACGTCGCTGTCGTCGAAGGCTCCGGGGGATGAGGACAATACTTCGAAAACGCCCAAGGTACGGCGGTAGTGACGTAGGGGGGAGACGAGAATCGAGCGGACTCCGAGGCGGCGGCAGCTGGCGAGGTCCACGCGCGGGTTGCGCTCGGCATCGTGACACAGCATGATCTCGCCGGAGCGCACGGCTTCCGCGGAAATGCCGGCGTCGGTTTGCAGACGGACGCCGAGATCAGGAGCGGTGCGGCCGGCACGGGAGCGGCAGACAATTTCGTCCCCGGCACGCAGGGCGATGGCCGCTCCGGTCGCGCCGGTTAAATGCTGGGCGCGCTGGGTAATGGCGCTGATCGCCGGCTCCAGATCGAGTTCCGCGGGATGTATCTCGATGTCGTCCCCCAACGAGACCGCGCGGAAACCCGATGCGGGATGGGCCGCGTTGGCGATCCGAAGCTGGCTGCGCTGGGCCAGCGACGGTGTATGGTAATGATCCGCCGTGCTTAGAAATTCCGGGTTGGGAACGGTGCGGAGCAAATCGAAAACCAGATTGTTGAGTTCCTGGTCGGTAATGAGATGCGCGGTGGGCTGGTTGCGCATTGATCCGCCGAGCACACGCGAGAGACCAAGCAGAGCATGGCTTCCGCAGGCCAGGCAATAGGGCTTGCTGTTGTTGCTGATCAGCTCACACTGCACGCAAAAGGTGGCAGATTGCAAAGGAACGAAGTTGACATCCTTAAAGGTAGTGCCGTACGCGGTGGTGCCTGACATAAGTGCTGGTTCCTCGCTCTTAACATGTGGAGTAGAAGGTAAACAGTGAGCGAAGGGCGAGAAAGTGGCGGCATTGGTTCCGAGCTGTGGAAAAAAAGGCGCTAACGCCTGCAGATTGGCGGAGCGGCAGGCGCGGACGCCCGCCGGACAGCCGGCGAGACGCGGGCGCTACCACGCGGCGCTAGGTCCTCTATCCGCTGTAGATATCCATCACAGATATCCATGTTTTCTCCAGACGTTCCAATCCTCGCGGACTGCGTTCACCATTTCTTCGGCGGCTTCGTGCAGCCACTTTGCCTTTTGTTTTTGCATGTGGGTGAGGATCGACTTGCGGGCATTCCTGGTGCCGAGATGGATGTTTGCGGTTTCCCATCCCATGGCGCGCAGCAGGCGCAATTCCTTGCCGGGGGCGCGAAGCGAGGCTAATTCGATGCGCGAGCAATGCGGGCTGAGTCGCCGCACGATCCAGCGTCCGCGTAATTGTACGAACGGGTCGAGACAGCGCACGGCGCGACTGATGATCGCCTGATAAAGGATTTCGGGGGGACCTTGATGGTCCTTGGCCCAGTAACAGGCGGAGGAAACCAGGGCTTTGGCTTCGCGGGCGATTCTGCCGCCATGCCAGTCGGCGATGGCGACGTAACGAGCGTGGCCCAGGCTTCCCAGACCGGCGACGCGACGCGCCAGACGATAGAGCAGATCCCGGGCAGGCATCAGGTGCTCGAGGGCGTCGATCGCGCTGACCGGGACGTCACCCTTTACGGTCGGGAGGGCATCCATTTTCGCCCAGAAGTGGACGGGATCTCGCAGTTCGCCTTCCGCGATTTGGCGCAGCCAGTCGTGATTCTCACCCAGGACGAATGGCATCCCACCGGAACGCAAGCTTTCGCGATAACCATCGAGAAGAGAATCGCAGATGTCTTTGTGCTTGAGCGGCAGGTGCCCGGCCTCTGAGGCGAGGTGGGCGCTCACGGCCAGGCGGACCAGATCGTTGGCGTAGGCCATGGGGTGAGTTTCGTCGAAGTCATTAACGCCCCAGATGAGACGGCCTTCCACATCGCGCCAGGTGCCGAAATTTTCCACGTGCAGGTCGCCCACCGCCAGCACTTGCGGACCTTTCGAGAGATCGGGACAGACTTCCGGCCAGATTTGCGCCCAGCGGTAGAAAGTGGCTCGCAGGAAGGGGAAGACTGCCGCGTTCATGTTGGCGTGTTTGAGGCGCAGATCTTTCTTAACGAGATCCGTACGATGGGCCAGCCAGTCTTCGAATAGGCGGGTCGCTTTTACGACGTTCATAGCGGCTGACGATAGTGGGTGAAGGATTCAGAAGTCAAACGGAGAGGCTAAGCGTTTGATGCCTGACGAAGACCTTGTCGAGCTTCGCTGGACGGACAGCCGAGGCGGCCATCCCTACATGTGTGTCAGCAGGGACCCAGTGTGGCTGGGTATGAACACTTTTCAAATCACAAATAGCCTTGTTTTCAATCTGATAGTGGTTGGCCTGCGTCTTGCTTTTGTATGTATGAAGAGGAGGACATCATGCAAATGGCAATCACGTTCCTGGCCGTGGTGGGAGGAATGGTTTTCTCGCTGGCGGTGGCGTTGCTGGCGGAGGAATTCATCTTTGGGCAGGTGTTCCGTCTGTTTTTCTCGCGGCAGGGGGTGGCAGTGAAATCGGGGCAGAAGAGGTGAGTTAGAAAACTCGCAAAGGAGAACGACCATGCTGGCGTTGAGGTACTTGCTGATTACTGGTGGCCTGGGGATGATCCTCGTGGCTGTAGGAATTTTGGGTTATGACCTTTATCGCGAAGTGCTATATCGGCGGGCGCTGGCTGTGCCCGGCGCGGGCACAGTGCCGCTGCCGCCGCAATGGCGCTGGCGCACGTCGGTGGCGCTGGCTCTGCTGGCATGGGGACCGATTCTGCTGGCATGTGCAATCGTGGTGGTGCCGAGCGGCATGGCGGGAGTGCGTGTCAGCGAAATGAGCGGGACGGTGCCGGGCACTCTGTATCCTGGCGTGCATTTTGTGGCGCCGTTGGTCGAGGATGTGGCGCTGTTCGACACGCGGGATCAAGTCTTCAGCCCGGGACTGTCAGAAGACGGAAAGAACGCCGCGACGAACGTCTCCACGAAATCGCAGTTTCTCGACGTGCAGGCCAAGGAGGGACTGACGCTAGGGCTTGCAATCACGGTGCGCTATCGGCTCGATCCCAGACGGCTAGACTACATTCAGAGCAACCTGCCGCGTCCGGTGGAGAAGGAGATCGTTCCTCCGATCGTAGCGAGCGTTTGGCGCGAGTTGGTTCCGAACTATACGGTGCGCGACGTTTTCTCGGCCAAGCGGGAAGAGGTGCGGCAGCGGGCGGCCGGAATGATCACGCAGAAGCTGGCAGCTGACGGAATCGTGGTGAAAGAAGTGATGCTGCGGGATATTCAGTTGCCTCAGCAGTACGCCGAGGGGCTCGAGACCCTGCTGCTGAAAGAGCAGGAGAACGATCGCATGGGCGTGGAAACGGAATTGAAGCAGAAGCAGGTTCGCATCTCGGAACTGGAAGCCGAGGCGACGAAGGTGCAGCAGATCAAGCAGGCTGAGGGCGAGGCGCAGGTTCACGTCCTGCAGGCGAAGGGGGAATCGGATGCGATGAAATATACGCTGCCTCTGAAGGAGAAGCAGATTCAACAGAGCAAACTGGAGGCGGAAGCACGCAAGGAGGCGACTATTCAAAATGCGGAGGCCGCGGCGCAGGCCAAGGTCATTGACAGCAAGGCCGAGAATGAACGGCGGAAGTTGCTGTCGGCGGCGGAAGCGGATCGCATTCGGGTGACGGCGGCTGCGGATGCGGAGCGGCTGTCGAGTGAGGCGGCGATTTTGAAGCAGAATCCGCTGCTGATTAATAAGATCGTGGCGGAGCGGCTGTCTGACAAATTGCAGATCATGATGGTGCCGGCGGATGGGAAGTTTTTCTTTGCCAATGACGTGTTGAGAAGCATGAGCGTGGCGGGACAGGCGGGTCAGGGGGAGCAGGAACAACCGAGATAGGACTTTGGGAAATCAAAATCCCCACTCTAGCCGCAAAGGACGCGGCTAGAATGGGGCACCCGGCTAAACAACCGAGATAGATAATCATGAAGTCGAAATCCCCACCCTGTCGCAAAGTGCGCGACAAGGTGGGCACCCCCGGCTGTCGCTCCGTGGGTCTGAGGTGTCCAAACAGTACAGGGGGATGGAGTTGGCTCATGCGGGGAGCGCTTTATAATTCGGGGATTCCAAACGTCGGCATTCCAAACGTCAGTGCGAACTTAGTGGGCCGCGCATTCTCTCTCCCGCATACTTTTCGTGTGGTGGCGCTACTTTCTTTCTTGTTGTTGACGATGGCGGCGCGAGCGGCGGATTGGAATGAACCGGAACAGCAACTGGCGCGGAAGATTGTGGCCGTGACTGGGCCCGGCGCGGTCGCTCTTACGGTGGAGAACCGGTCGTCCCTTACCAAGCGCGATAACGAAATCATTCAAAACGGGCTGCATGCGGCACTCGAAGGGGTCGGCCTGCGGTTCGTGACATTGGAACAGGCTGCGGCCACGGTTGCGATCTATCTGTCGGAGAATACTGCGTCCTATGTTTGGGTGGCGGAGATTCGGCAGGGCGCGAGCGCGGCGGTGGTGGTGATGGTGTCAGTGCCACGACCGCTGGGTGCGACGACGGTGCGTGAGTCGGTACCGCTCAGCTTGCGCAAGACTTCGTTATGGACGCAGGCTGATCCGATTCTTGACGTGGCGGTTCTGGAAGAGAATGCCGCGCCGACCCACATCGCAGTGCTCGATGCGGAGAAGGTGGCGCTCTACCGCTGGCAGGCGGGAAAGTGGCAGCAGGAGCAGGCATTCGGCATCGTTCATGCGCGGCCGTGGCCGCGGGATTTGCGCGGCCGCCTGATTCCCAGCAGAGATCATTTGCTGGATGTATATCTGCCCGGCGTGATCTGCCGGAGCGCCGCGGCATTGCCATTCACGTTGAATTGCCGCGAGACCGACGATCCGTGGCCGCTGGTGCTACCGGCATTGAGTAGTGGAAGCCTCTCGGCCGTTCCAGGCGGCGGATCGGCTTCGATCTTTATTCCAATCCCACCGATGGGAGCTTTCTTCGCTCCGACGCGCAACTTCTTCACCGGCGCTTTAACTTCCGGCATCGGCAAGTTCACGACTGTCTCCAAGTTTTATTCGGCTGCCTTGTTACCGCGCGATAAATATTTGCTATGGCTCTTCGCCGCCACAGATGGCCACGTTCACATGGTCGACGGCGTGAGCGACCAGGCAGGCAGGTTCGCGTGGGGCAGCGATCTGACCAGTGTGAGCACGTCATGCGGCGCCGGTTGGCAAGTGCTAGCTACGAGTGCTGAAACGAATGCTGACGAGGAAACCGGGGATTCGATACGCGCGTACGAGTTTCCAGACCGCGATCCCGTGGCGGTCAGCGCAGCAGTTGATTTTCCGGGCATGATAACTGCGTTGTGGACGGAAGCGAAGGGAGACACGGCGATCGCGGTGGTGAAAAATCGCGAGACGGGAAATTATGAGGCGTTTCGACTGGCGGTGGTTTGTAGTCAGTAGCATGATGATTGCGGCCGTGATGGCGGGCGCCGCGACGCGGCCACGGTACGGGGGAGTGCTGCACGTTGCCATGCGGGCTGCGCCTGCTTCGCTGGATCCGGCGAACGTTCCTTATGACGGCGCGCAGGCGGACTCGTTCGCTCGCCGCAGCCTGACGACGTTAATGTTCGACACTCTGGTGACCATCGATGACAACGAACGGATTCAGCCGTCGCTGGCGACGGCGTGGCAAATACAGCCGGGCAGCCAGCGCTGGCAGTTTCGCGTACGCCGCGGAGTAAAGTTTCACGATGGTACGCCGCTTACCGCCGAGACCGTGGCTGCTTCGCTGCGGAGTGCGAATCCATCCTGGAATGTGGTTGCAGATGCGGACTCGGTGGCGATCGACAGCGCTGACGTAAATCTGTTGGCCGAGCTTGCATTGCCGCGGAATGCGATTGCGAAAAGAACTGTAGACGACAATCCCAGCGGTACAGGACCGTTTCACCTTGTCAATTGGGAGCCTGGAAAGAAGTTGTCGCTAGCGGCGTGGGAGGATTGCTGGCGGGGGCGTCCGTTTCTGGACGCCATTGAGATTGAGATGGGAAAAAGTTTTCGCGATCAGATGACTGCGTTGGAACTGGGTAAAGCGGATCTGGTGGAGGTGGCTCCGGAGCGGACCCATCGGATTTCGCAGGAAGGGCGACGTCTGGCGAGTTCAAGTCCGATTGAGTTGATAGCGCTGCTGTTCACTCGCGATGTGGCGTCGCTGGACGAGAAACTTCTGCGCGAGGCACTAGCCTTGAGCGTGGAGCGGGGATCGATCCGCAGTGTGCTGTTGCAGGGCGCGGGACAAGCGACGGCCGGCATTCTTCCCAACCGGATGAACGGATACGGATTCGTGTTTCCCACCGACGCTGACGTGCCACGAGCGCGCCAGGAACGAGAGCAGGTTCGCAACAGGCCAGTATGGACTCTCGGATACGATGGAAGTGATCCTCTGGCCCGGTTGTTGGCGGAGCGCATCGCGTTGAATGCCAAAGATGCCGGATTGTTGCTGCAACCTGCGCCAGCGGGAACCACTGAGTTGCGGCTGGCGAGAATTCCGTTGTCGCCCGATCCGTGGATTGCGCTGGCGGGTGTAGCCAACTTGGCGGGATTAACCGCAGGAAAAAACCGCGACGGCGTAGAGGAGCTGTATGCGTCCGAAGCAGCGCTGCTGGCGACGCGACGAGTGATCCCTCTTTTTCATCTGCCGGTGTCGTATGCGTCTGCGTCGAGCTTGAAGAATTGG
>Ga0073928_10005230_pt1 | contig 18372 bp, 20 predicted proteins | sample PaiPotPPA55metaG_FD_76969 | JGI IMG/M metagenome (GOLD analysis project Ga0073928, IMG submission 76969) | Iron sulfur acid spring bacterial and archeal communities from Banff, Canada, to study Microbial Dark Matter (Phase II) - Paint Pots PPA... ... | reverse complement strand
GGCCTCATCGACGCCATGGCGAGCGCGGGGCTGACGGCCCAGGTGCCGCGGGCGTGGACGCTGTGCGGGCTGTTCTTCTCACCGGAGCCGGTCCACGACTACGACGGCGCCCAGGCGGCCGACGCCAAGCGGTACGCGCGGTTCTTCCAGGCCATGCTGCGGCGGGGCGTGTTCCTGCCGCCGAGCCCGTTCGAGACCTGGTTCCCGAGCCTCGCCCACACCGACGCCGACCTCGACGCCACCGTGCAGGCGGCCGCCGACGCGGCGGCCGAGGTCGCCAGCGCCGACTAGGAGGAGCGGGAGCGCTCCTCCTCGCGGCGGCGCCGGACCCGGTCCATGAAGAAGAGGGCGAAGCCGATCGCGAAGACCATGAGCGCGAAGGCGATGAACGCGATCGCGCCGGAGCCGTTGTCGCGCGAGCCGGCGTCGACGAGCTGCTGGGCGCCCACCGGCCCGGCGGCAACCGCGAGGAGGCCGGTCCCGAGCACGGTGGCGGCGACGATCCGGGCGAGGCGGGTCCGCATGGGCCTCATTGTGGCGCTCCCACGAGCGGGCGCTCCTCTCGGGGCGCGACGGCCGGGATCTCCTCGGCGGCGGCCTTGGCCGCCCGCTCGTCCTTCTCCCGCCAGTGCAGGGAGAGGAGGCCGAGGCCGAACAGGATCGACGACGCCAGGAAGGCCACGAAGGGCGGGATGCGCAGCGACCCGTAGTTGAACTTCAGGATCGCGAAGCCGCTCTTCGTCGACGTGGGGTCGCAGGTCGGCGTGGGCGGCGGCACACCGAAGGGGAGGGTGTTCGGCAGCACGCCGCAGAACTGCACCACCGCGTACAGCGGCTTGTGGTTCAGCTGCCAGTCGAGGAGGTGCGGCTTGCTGCCACCGATCTCGTAGAACTTGACCTCTTTGAAATCGGTGACCGTCTGGAAGCGGGCGAACTTGTTGATGTCAGCGGGCAGGCTGAAGGCCGCGACCGGCGGCGTGGTGACGAGCTTGCCGTCGACCGCGGCCTTGATGACCGCGGCCTGGGTGGTCGGCACGACGCGGCCGGTGTGGGGCGCGTTGCGCAGGTCGGGGGGAACCGATGGGTCGTTCAGCGTCGTGACGACCTTCTGCACCTGCCAGGCCGGGATCGAGCCCCGCAGCGTGTTCAGCGGCGACGTCGTGGACATCCACAGCACCGTGAGCAGCACCATGAACCCCATGAGCCCGGTGAAGGCGGCGAGGAAGCCGAGGCGCGCCCCGAGGTTCGTCGCCAGGAGCACGTAGATCGACCCGCAGAACAGCCCGATCGCCGCCGCCACGACGAGGATCCCGACGATCGTCGGGTACCAGATGCCGCTCGGCGGCGGCTTGGCGACGGTCTGGGCGAGGATCGTGAACACGGGCATGGCGCCTCCCTACAGCCCGCGCTCGTAGTCGACGATCTCCGCGATCTGCTGCGCGGAGAGGAACTCGCCGAAGTGCGGCATCCGCCCGGACGAGATCCCGCGGGTGCCGTAGGCCTGGTTGGCCGGCACGCCCACCGTCACCCACATGATCTGCTGGGTGCGCCCGGTGAGGCCCGGGAACTGCAGCAGCACCGTGCCGCCGTTCAACGGCGGGCCGTAGGCACCGCTGCCCTGGGGCGCGGGCTTGGGCTGCGAGAGCTTCGTCGGGTCATAGAACGACCAGTTCTTGGTGTGGCAGCGCGCGCAGTTGACCCGGAACAGGATGGCGCCGTCGCTGAGGCCCTGCACCTCGGTGTTGCTCTGCTGGGCGGCCGTCAGCTCGGCCTGCAGCTCGTTGACCTGGGCCTGCAGGTTGTTGATGGCGATGGGCGGCGAGCCCTTGGCCTGGGCCTGGGCGAGCTGGGCCTGGGCCGCGGTCAGCGCCGACTGGGTCGTCGACACCAGCGTCTGGGCCTGCTGCTTGAAGTTCGTGACCTGCTGGGCCGCGTCCTGCTGCGCCTTCTTCTGGGAGATCTGGATGCTCTGGATGAAGTTGACGAGGTCATCGATGCTCTGATCCCCGAGCACCCCCTTGCCGCTGGCGACCCCCCATGCGGGCATGGGGGTGCCGGGTCTCCCGTAGGTGATGATCTGGGTGACCTGATCTCGGCTGAACCGGAAGAGCTCGGTGTTCAGCGCCGGCGCTTGCCACGCCACCTGCTGGGCGAGGCACTGCGGCACGTTGAGGTTGGCCTGGTTCTGGACGTTCTGGCAGAGGTCGGCCTCGGGCTGGAGCGTGAACGACGCCTGGCCGCCCTCGCCGTTGACGCCGTGGCAGTCCGCGCAGCGAAGCGACGTCGCGGAGTCGTAGGACTTGCTCTGGGAGTTGGCGAACAGGGTGGCGCCCCGGGCGATGGACTCCTTCAGGAACTCGGTGTTGGCGGTCGCCTCCCGGGTCGGCTCCAGGACGAAGTAGAGGGGCAGCGCCAGGGCCAGCACCACGGTGAACAGCAGCGCCCACCCGAGCACCCGCTCCAGCTTGCGGCCCTCGAGCTCCTCGTCGGGCAGGCCGGGCGCCAGGTTGAGGGGCGGCTTCGGCTCCGGGTTGCGGCGCAGGCTGACGACGCGCCAGATGATGATGCTGGCGATGACGACGGCCGCGACCGCGTCGACGACCGCGATGCTGCTCTCGAAGCTCAAGCCGAGGATCACGGGCCGGTTGGTCCTCCCGCGCCCGTTCCTCGTTCGACACCGCTCAGACGCACGGCGCGCCCTCCGCGGCCTGCCCGGTGGTGTCGGTGCCGATCGGGGGGCCCTGGACGAGTGCGGTGGTGCTGGTGTCGACGACCATGGAGCCCCCCGACAGCTCGAAGGGGAACCGGTCGAGCCCACGCGGGGCCGGGCCGCCGCGCTTCTCGCCGACCCGGTTGTACTTCGAGCCGTGGCAGGGGCACTCGAACCACTGGGAGCTCTGGCACCACGGCACCCGGCACCCGAGGTGGACGCAGCGCTGGTAGAGGGCGACGTAGCCGAGCTGCATGCCGGCGAGGATGGTCGGCGCGTAGATCTTCTTGGCCTTCGGCAGCGCGTCCTTCGGGTACGGGTTGATGTACACCTTCGCCGCGGCGTTGTAGTACGGCGTCTTCTTGGCGATCTGGGTGTCGATGTCGGCCTTGGTGCCGATGTTGATCTTGCTGCCGAAGCCGCCCGCGCTCGACGAGCCCGGCCACAGGAAGCCGAGCGCGGCGGCGCCGAACGCGCCGACCGCGAGCCCCGTCGCGGTGAGGATGCCGCGGTTGAAGAACTGGCGGCGGGTGACGCCGAGCTCTTCCTCGTCGACCGGCTCGTAGCGGGTGACCCCGCGCGGCCCGGCCGGGACCGGGACGCCGCTGCCGCTCTCGATGGCGCGGCGCGAGTCGTCGGCCCGCTGGCGCGGGTCCTCGCCCGGGGCGCCCTCGTCGCCGGTCGGCTCGCTCGGCTCGGCGCCCGCCGGCGGCTCCGATGCGTCGGCCCGTCGGGTCTCGCGGCTCAGCTGGCCGGTGGCCCGGCGGCGGGCGGTGCCGACGACGAAGAGCAGGGACAGCCCGACGACGGCGAGGACGCCGATGATGATGACGGCCACGTCGCTCCTACAGCTCGAAGAAGGTCCCGTTGTTCCACGGGAAGACGAAGTTGAAGCCCTCGCCGCGGAAGAACGAGCCGATGATGACGAGCACGGCCCACAGCATGATGAAGATCGTAAAGATCGCGATCGCGAATTTGCGGTCGGTCGGGCGATGCGACGGGTTCTTGTCGACGAACGGCGCGACCGCCAGCAGGAGCAGCCCGACGCCGGGGATCGTGACGCCGGCCACCATCGGGTGGAACATCGTCAGCAGCTCCTGGAGCCCCAGGAAGTACCAGGGCGCCTTCGACGGGTTCGGCGTCTTGTTGGTGTCGGCGAGCCCGAGCAGCGGCGCCTTCACGAGCGCCGAGAAGATCGTGAGCGCGGCCATGACGATGAGGATCGAGGCGAACTCGATGACGAGCAGGTGCGGCCACACGTGCACCTTGTCCTGGGCCTCGGCGCGCGTCTGCTGGATCGACCCCGACTTGACGACCGTGAGCAGCCGCTGGGTGTGACCGCCGGGCCCGGTCGCGGTCGGCGCCGGCGGCGCCGCGACCGCGGTGGCCGTGCCCCCGCCGGCGGCCGCGGGCGCGGCCTCCCCGGCCGCGGCCGCCCGGCGCCGCTTCGAGCGCTCGAGGAGGTGGGCCGGGATCTTCGCCCCGCCCGGGGTCTCGACGTCCTCGCCGCCGCCCTCGCCGCCGTCGTCGCCACCGGCCGCGGGGGGCGGAGCCGCCGCGCCCGCGTCGGCCGCGCCGGCGTCCGCGGCCGCGGGCTCGTCGGCCGGCGCCTCGCCCTCCTCGCCCTCCACGGGGAGGCCGAGCGCCTTGCGGCGCTCGCGGGAGCGGCGCAGCAGGTGTTCGGGGACCTCAGGCACGTCGCGTCTCCTCGCCTACAGCGGACCCGAGAGGCCGCCGTCCTTCCGGACCCGCCAGAAGTGGACGGCCATGAAGATGACGATGACGAACGGCAACAACAGCACGTGCAGCACATACCATCGGAGCAAGGTCTGATCGCCGATCTGCTGCGATCCGAGCAGCACATATCTCACGCTGCTCCCGAACACGGGTGTGTACCCCATCATGTTCGTGCCGACCGTGACCGCCCACAGCGCCAGCTGGTCCCACGGCAGCAGGTAGCCGGTGAACGAGAGCAGCAGCGTGAGCGTCAGCAGGATGACGCCGATCACCCAGTTGAACTCGCGGGGCGCCTTGTAGGCGCCGTGGTAGAAGACCCGGCACATGTGCAGGAACACGGTGAGCACCATGAGGTGGGCCGCCCACCGGTGCATGTTCCGCACCAGCGACCCGAACGTCACCGCCGTCTCGAGCGTGCGGATGTCGTTCCACGACGTCGCGGTCGTCGGCCGGTAGAAGAACATCAAGAAGATGCCGGTGACGGTCAGCAGGATGAACAAGAAGAAGGACATGCCGCCGAGGCACAGCGTGTAGGAGACCTTCACCGCGTGCCGCTTCACCTTCACCGGGTGAAGGTGGTACAGCACGTTGTTCATGATCACGTAGGAGCGGTTGCGGGGGCTGTCCGTGTAGCCGCGGCGGTAGATCGAGCCGGGCCGGAAGATCGAGTTCCACGCCTGCGACCCGCGGACCTTCTCGTCGACCTTGTCGAGCGCGGCCGACACCCGGACACGGCCGTTCCCGTTGCCGTTCCTCCCGTTGCCGATGGCCACGAACCCTCGCTCCTCGCTCTCGTGGGCGCCGGCGCGCCCTAGAACCGCACCCCGTACGCGTACCCGTGCCGGTTGGTCCGGGTGTGAGTGTCGCCGTCGGCGATGCCGCCGCCGAGCTTGCCGAGGATGATCACGCCCGTCGGGCACCGGTCGACGCAGAGCGCGCAGCGGGTGCACACGTCCTCGTCGACGATGAACGCGACGTGGTCGTGCGGGTCCTCGCCGGGCTGATCGGTGCCGACCGCCTCCGCGATCGCGCCGACCGACACCATGTGGATGCACTTCCACGGGCAGATGTCGACGCAGCCCTCGCACAGGATGCACTCGGCCTGGTCGATGTGGAGGAACTGCTTCGGCTTCACCGACTGGGTCAGGAAGGCAGGATCGACCTCCTGCAGCTGGTAGTCGGTCACGAAGTCCGGCATGGGCGGGTTGGCGTCGGTTCGAGCCATCGCGTTCAGCCCCTCACTCGCAGTGGACGCCCGAACCGGGAGCGGCGCACCGGCGCCTCGGCACCCTCGGCTGGGGCCTCCTTCACCTCGTGGCGGTGCTGCCACATCACCCAGAGCTTCAGGTTCGCGCCGATCACGGCGCCGTAGATGACGGTGACCACGATGTCGCGAAGCGCCGGGAAGTCGAGGTTGAACGGCCAGTGCCACGGGAAGAAGAGCATCTGCTCGCTGCTCTTCCACACGAACTTCGTGGTGTCGCCCCACTGCAGGTACGCGTTGGCGTAGTTCAGCCACTCGCTCGGCACGATGGCGTACGCCACGATGAGGAGCGCGAAGACGGCCGTCGCCCCCGCGAACGACTCGGCCCAGGTGGCCGGATCGTCGGGGCCGCGACCCTTGCTGCTCGCCACCATGAGCAGCGCATGGAAGAGGAGCGCCACCGCGGTCGCCCACACGACGAGGGTCTGGATGTCGGTGAGGAACCGGGCGCCGATGATCCCGACGCCGAGGATGGCCGGGAACAGCCAGTAGCCGACCCGGTCGGGGAACGGTCGGCGGACGAGCGGCCGCTTCAGGAGCGTGACGGCGAAGGTCAGTCCCACGACCAGCGCCATCGAGCCCCAGATGAGCCGGCCGGCGGGCCGGATCCACGGCAGCCAGTCGGGCAACAGGTTCGGCATGCCGCCGGTGCTTCTCCCCTCTTCGGGCCGACGCCCCGGAGAGCCAGGCTCTCGAGAAGCCTTGTCCCGTAGGCGTTTCCTACCACGCTAACTGCGGAAACGGCATATCGGGCCCCACCTGGTTGGTCGTCGCGGCCGGGCGCGATGGCACGATGTCCGCGATGGGTGCCGACGACCGATTCGACGTGCTCGTGGTCGGCGCCGGGCCGTCCGGCGCCGCCGCAGGGGCGTGGCTCGCCGCGGCCGGTCACCGCGTCCTGATCGTCGAGCGCAAGCGCTTCCCCCGCGACAAGACGTGCGGGGACGGGCTGACGCCCCGCGCGGTGCGCCAGCTCGAGGACCTGGGGCTCGCCGACGAGCTCGCCCCGCACCTGCGGTTCGAGGGCCTGCGGTCGATCGCGCACGGCGTCACCCTCGAGCTGCGCTGGCCCGAGCACCCCGACTTCCCGCCCTACGGGTACGTGGTCCGACGCCGTGACCTCGACGCCATGGTCGCCGACCGGGCCACCAAGGCCGGGGCGACGCTGCGCACCGGGACGGAGGCCGTCGAGCCGCTCACCACCGGCGGCCTGGTGACCGGCGCCGTGCTCCGCGGGCCGGGCGGAACCGAGGCCGTGCGCGCCCGGTACGTCGTCGTCGCCGACGGCGCCAACTCGCGGTTCGGCCGCGCCCTCGGCGCGGCCCGCGACCGGACCTACCCGCTCGGCATGGCCGTGCGCGGCTACTTCGAGAGCCCGTACCACGACGAGCCGTGGATCGAGAGCCACCTCGACCTGCGCGACCGGCACGGCAACCACCTGCCCGGGTACGGGTGGATCTTCCCGGTCGGCGACGGGACCGTGAACGTCGGCGTGGGGCTGCTCTCGACCTTCGCGGGCTGGAAGGACGTGAACACCTCGAAGCTGATGGAGGCGTTCTGCGACACCGCGCCGGCCCGCTGGCGGATCTCGCCCGACACCGCCTGCGGCGCGCCGACGGGCGGGAAGCTCCCGACCGGCCTGTCGGTGTTCCCCAAGGTCGGGCCGACCTGGTGCACGGTCGGCGACGCGGCCGGCTCGGTGAACCCGTTCAACGGGGAGGGGATCTCGGTCGCCTACGAGACCGGCCGGCTGGCCGCCGACGCGATCGACGAGGCGCTGCGCACCGGCGACGGGCTCGCGCTGCAGCGCTACCCGCAGCGCCTCGAGGAGCAGTACGGGCTCTACCTCAAGGTCGCGCGCGGGTTCGTGCGGGCGATCGGGAACCCGGCCGTGATGCGCGAGCTGACCCGGATCGGGTTCCAGTCGCGCTCGCTCATGGAGTGGGTGCTGCGGATCATGGCCAACCTCCTGCGTCCCGACGAGCTCGGGCCGGCCGAGGCCGCGTACCGGATCGTCGAGCGGCTGGTCGCGATCGGGCCCGAGCCGTAGAGCGCCACCGCCGCCAACCCACTTCCCCGGCCGCCAGACCGCTCCGATAGCCTGCGCGCGGGGGCGTCCCCCGGAGGAACTGGAGGGCACTCGTGGCGCAGTACCTGCCGATCCTGGCCATGGTCGTGCTCGTGCTGCTCTTCGTGAGCCTCTCGTTCCTCGTCTCCGGCCTGCTCGGCCAGCGTCGACGACCCACGTCGGCGAAAGAGGCGCCCTACGAGTGCGGGATCGTCCCCGAGACCGAGCCGGTGGAGCGCTTCCCGGTCCGCTTCTACCTCGTCGCGATGGCGTTCATCGTCCTCGACGTCGAGATCATCTTCCTCTACCCGTTCACGACCGTGTTGCGGCCCCTCGGCACCTACGGCCTGGTCGCGATGGGCGTGTTCCTGCTCGTCCTCCTCGTCCCGTTCGGCTACCTGCTCTCGACGGGCGCCGTCGACTGGGGGCCGGCCCGAAGGATCGCCGAGCACCTCGCCCCGCGGCGCGTGGTCCGGGTCGCCGGCACCCCCGGTCGCGAGGGCCTCGACCCCGGCCCGGCGCCGGACGCGGAGGCCGCGTAGGTGGGTCTCGACCAGCTGTCCCGCAACTTCCTCACCGCCCGCCTCGAGGACCTCGTGCAGTGGGCGCGCCAGCGGTCCGTCTTCCCCGCCACCTTCGGGCTCGCGTGCTGCGCCATCGAGATGATGGGGATCGGCGGCGCGCACTACGACATGGCGCGCTGGGGCATGGAGGTCTTCCGGGCCAGCCCCCGCCAGGCCGACCTCATGATCGTGGCCGGGCGGGTCAGCCAGAAGATGGCCCCGGTGCTGCGCCAGGTCTACGACCAGATGGTCGAGCCGAAGTGGGTCATCTCGATGGGCGTGTGCGCGAGCACCGGCGGCATGTTCAACAACTACGCGCTGGTGCAGGGCGTCGACCAGATCGTGCCGGTCGACGTGTACGTGCCCGGGTGCCCGCCCGGACCGGAGACCCTGCTGCACGGCATCCTCACCCTCCACGCGCAGATCCGGTCGGGTGAGATCCTCCGCCGGCGCCAGGACAGCGGCGCCGGCGCCGGCATCCAGCTCGACCAGCGCGACGGCACGCCCTCGCACGTCCAGCCCATCCCCGTCCGCCGCAAGTCGGCCTGAGGCCCGGATGGCGAACGGGGACGACAGCGACGGCGCGGCCGCGGCCCGGCCCGCGCCCGACGACGAGGTCGTCGCCGCGGTCGTGGCCCGGTTCCCGGCCACCATCCCGTGGGTGTCGCACACCCAGCCGGTCGTCTACGTCGAGCGCGATGCCTGGCACGACCTGGCCGAGTTCCTGCACGACGACGAGCGGTTCACGCAGTGCGTCGACGTCACCGCGGTCGACCACCTGGTCGACGAGGAGCGGGCCGCCATCCCGGGTGTGACGCTCGAGCGCTTCGAGGTGGTGGCGAACTTCCTGTCGCACCCGCGCAACCGCCGGATCCGCGCCCTCTGCGAGGTGCCGGAGGCCGAGCCGAAGATCGCCAGCCTCGCCGACGTGTACCCGGGCGTGAATTTCGCCGAACGGGAGGTGTACGACCTGTTCGGCATCGAGTTCGAAGGTCACCCGGACCTCACCCGAATCCTGATGCCCGACGACTGGGTCGGCTCGCCGCTGCGCAAGGACGACGCGCCGGCGCGCATCCCGGTCGAGTTCAAGGAAGACCCGGCCCCGCGATGAGCCACCCCGCGCACCCGCGGCTGCCCGACGAGCGTCTCGAGCGCCAGACCGACGAGGGCGACCAGATGCTGACGGCCAGCCGGCGGGCCGTCGTCGCCGACGGCATCTGGGCCGACGGCGACGACACGATGATCGTGAACATGGGGCCCCAGCACCCGTCGACCCACGGGGTGCTGCGAATCATGGTGGAGCTCGACGGCGAGACGATCGTGGAGTCGAAGCCGATCGTCGGGTACCTCCACACCGGCATGGAGAAGACGGGCGAGGAGCTCACGTACGTGCAGGGCGGCACGAACGTGACCCGGATGGACTACCTCTCCCCGCTGTCGAACGAGCTCGTGTACTCGATGGCGGTCGAGCGGCTCCTCGACCTTGAGCTCCCGCCCCGGGCGGTGTGGATGCGGATGATGCTCGTCGAGCTCAACCGCATCGCGTCCCACCTCCTGTTCCAGGCCACCAACGGGCTCGACCTCGCCGCGACTTCGATGATGATCTACGGCTGGCGGGAGCGGGAGCTGACGCTGCGCTTCCTCGAGCGGGTCACCGGCCTGCGCATGAACAACAACTTCATCCGCCCGGGCGGGCTGGCCGCCGACCTGCCCGACGGCTGGCGCGCCGACCTCGACGAGCTCTGCGCCACCATCGAGCGGGGCGTGCGCGACTACGCCGACCTGCTGGCCGAGAACCCGATCTGGATGGAGCGGCTCGTCGACGTGGGCCGGATCTCGACCGCCGACGCGATCTCGCTCGGGATCACCGGGCCGATCCTGCGCGCCACCGGGTTCGCGTGGGACCTGCGCAAGGCCCAGCCGTACCTCGCGTACGACCAAGTGGACTTCGACGTCGTCTGCGGCGAGCACGGGGACTGCTACGACCGGTACCTCGTCCGGCTCCACGAGATCCTCGAATCGGTGAAGATCGTCCGCCAGTGCGCCGAGCGCATGCCGGCCGGCGACTACCGGGTCCAGGACCGCAAGGTCACCCCGCCCCCCCGGGCCCGCATCGACGAGTCGATGGAGGCGCTCATCCACCACTTCAAGCTGTTCACCGAGGGGTTCCGGGTGCCGCCCGGTGAGACGTACGTTTCGATCGAGTCCCCCCGCGGTGAGATCGGCTGCTACCTCGTCGCCGACGGGACCGGGAAGCCGGCCCGGCTCCACATTCGCGGGCCGTCCCTCTACAACCTGCAGTCGCTCGGCACCATGGCGAAGGGCGCGCTGGTCGCCGACGCGGTGGCGATCGTCTCCAGCATCGACCCCATCATCGGCGAGGTCGACCGCTGATGGGACTGACCGACACCGACCGGGGCCGGGCCCAGGAGATCATCGCCCGCTACCCGCACCCGAAGTCGGCGCTGCTGCCGTTGCTGCACCTGGCCCAGGACCGCGACGGTTGGGTGACCCCGGACGCCATGGTCGAGATCGCGGCGCTCCTCGACCTCACCCCCGCGCTCGTGCTCGGCGTCTGCTCCTTCTACTCGATGCTGAAGCGAGAGCCGGTTGGGCGGCTCGTGGTCTCGGTGTGCACCAACGTCTCGTGCATGGTGAACGGGGGCAGCGACCTCTTCGAGGAGCTCCGGGCCCGCTACGCCGCCGACCCCGACGTGCTCGTGGAGGAGGTCGAGTGCATCGCGCACTGCGACCGGGCGCCCGCGTTCCAGGTCAACTACGACTTCCACGGCCCCGCCGACGCCGACGGGGCGGCCGGCGTCATCGGGCAGTACCAGCGCGGCGACCTCGTGGCGCGCACGATCTCCGGCACCTCGCCGGCCGCGGTGTCGTGATGGCCGACGCCGACGGGGCACACGAGACGCGCATCGTCACCGAGTTCCTCCGGGCCCGGCCCGACGACTCGTGGACGATGGAGGCGGCCCGGACCCACAACCGGGCCTACCAGTCGCTCGAGCAGGCGTTCGCGATGGGCCGGCCCGCCATCGTCGAGGCCGTCACCGCCTCGGTGCTGCGCGGCAAGGGCGGCGCCGGGTTCGGCACCGGGCAGAAGTGGTCGTTCCTGCCGAAGGACTCCTTCCCGCGTTACCTCTGTGTCAACGGCGACGAGGGCGAGCCCTGCACGTTCAAGGACCACATGCTCATCGAGCGGGACCCGCACCAGCTGCTCGAGGGCATCATCATCTCCGCCTACGCGGTCGAGACCGAGCTCGCCTTCGTGTACGTCCGCGGCGAGTTCGCGCTCGGCGCGGAGCGGATCGGACAGGCGATCCGTGACGCGTACGCCCAGGGCTACCTCGGCAAGAACATCCTCGGCTCCGGCTTCAACCTCGACGTCGTCCTCCACCGGGGGGCCGGGTGCTACATCGCCGGTGACGAGACCGGCCTCCTCTCGAGCCTCGAGGGCGAGCGGGCCATGCCGCGCATCAAGCCGCCGTTCCCGGCCGCGCAGGGCGTCTATGCGGCACCGACCATCGTCAACAACGTCGAGACGATCTCGACCGTGCCGCACATCGTGCGGCGGGGCGCCGACTGGTACAACTCGATGGGCGGCGGCAAGTCGACCGGCACCCGGATCTTCTCGGTGTCCGGTCACGTCGAGCGCCCCGGCAACTACGAGGTCGAGCTGCACAACACGACCTTCCGCGACCTGATCTTCGGGCTCGCGGGCGGCGTGCGGGATGGGCGGTCCGTGAAGTTCTTCGTGCCGGGTGGCGCGTCGTCGCCCTGGCTCGTGCCCGAGCACCTCGACGCGCCGCTCGACATGGACTACGTCCAGGGCGAGCTGAAGTCGATGCTCGGCTCCGGCGCGGTGATGGTCTTCGACGAGACCACCGACCCGCTGCTCATCGCCTGGCGGCTGGCCAAGTTCTTCGCCCACGAGTCATGCGGGAAGTGCACGCCGTGCCGGGAGGGCTCGGGCTGGATCGAGAAGGTCCTCTACCGCATGTCGCACGGGCAGGGCCGGCCCGAGGATCTCGATCTGCTGCTGTCCTTCGGCAACAACATCGTCCCCGGCCTCAACGCCCCGTTCGCGCAGACGACCATCTGCGCGCTCGGGCCGAGCACGATGAGCCCGGTCGTGAGCCTCGACCGGTGGTTCCGCGACGAGATCACCGAGCGCATGCGCCGCGACGAGGAACGCCGCGACACGCTCGACGTGGTGCCGGCATGACCGCCAACGCGGTCCCGATGTCGCAGTGGCCGTCGCAGCACGAGTACACGCTGCCCGTCGCGCCCGGCCCCGACGAGGTCACGGTGACGATCGACGGCCGCCCGGTGTCGGTCCGGCGCGGCGAGCTGCTCATCAAGGCCGCCGAGGACCACGGCACCTACATCCCCCGCTTCTGCTGGCACGAGCGGCTGAAGCCGGTCGGCATGTGCCGCATGTGCCTGGTCGAGATCGAGGGGATGCGCGGCCTGCAGATCTCCTGCGCCACCCCGGTCGCCGACGGGATGGTGGTGCACACCACCAGCGACGCGGTGAAGACGGCTCAGGACGGCGTCCTCGAGTTCCTGCTCGTCAACCACCCGCTCGACTGCCCGGTGTGCGACCGGGGCGGCGAATGCCCGCTGCAGGACCAGACCCTCGCCTTCGGGCCCGGCGAGTCCCGCTTCATCGAGGAGAAGCGGCACTTCGACAAGCCGATCCCGATCAGCGACCTCGTGATGCTCGACCGGGAGCGCTGCATCCAGTGTGGGCGGTGCACCCGCTTCGCGGCCGAGGTCGCCGGCGACCCGCTCATCGACTTCGGAGGCCGGGGCGGCGACACCGAGGTCATCGTCTACCCGGAGGAGCCGTTCCGCTCCTACTTCTCCGGCAACACGGTGCAGATCTGCCCCGTCGGCGCGCTCACCGCCCGCCCGTACCGGTTCCGGGCCCGGCCGTGGGACCTCGAGGCGACCGAGACCTCCTGCACGGCGTGCGCGGTCGGCTGCCGGGGATCGCTCGAATCGACCTCGAACCGGCTGGTGCGACTGCTCGGCGTCGACCTCGAGCCGGTCAACCAGGGCTGGCTGTGCGACAAGGGCCGCTACGGGCTCGAGTGGGTGCACACCGACGCCCGCGTCGCGGCGCCGCTGGTGCGGACCACCGGCGAGCTCGTCGAGACGACGTGGGCCGACGCGCTCGACCAGGCCGCCGCCGCCATCCGCCACGCCGTCGACGTGCGCGGCCCGGACGCGGTCGCGGTGCTCGGCGGCGCCGACGGCACCAACGAGGCCGCGTACGTGTGGGCCCGCTTCGCCAAGGGCGTCCTCGGCACCGACCACGTCGACGCCCAGCTCAGCGACGGGCTCCCGGCCCGGGTCGTGCTCGGCATGCCCCGCGCCACCATCCCCGACCTCGACCGGGCCCGCGCCATCGTGCTCGTCGGCTCCGACCTGAAAGAGGAGCTCCCCGTCCTCTACCTGCGGGCCCGCATGGCCGCGGTCGACCTCGGGGTGCCGCTCGTCGACGTCGCCGCGCGCGACCACGGCCTCACGCCGTACGCGACCGGCGTGTTCCGCCACCCGCCCGGCGAGCCAGGCGCCGCCGTCATCGCGGTGCGCGACGCGCTCGCCGGCCACGCCCGGTCCGGCCCCGGGGAGGCGGTCGCCGCCGCCGTCGCCGACCGCAACGGCCCGGTGGTCGTGATCCTCGGCCGGGCCTCGATCGCCGAACCGGCCGCGCCCACCGTGCACGCCGCCGCGACGCTGGCCGACGTCCCCGGCGCCCGCTTCCTCTCCGGGCTGCGACGCGGCAACGTCCACGGCGCGCTCGACCTCGGACTCGCGCCCGGCTTCTTGCCCGGTCGGGTGACGCTCGACGCCGGGCGTGAGCACTACGAGCAGGCGTGGGGCAAGGCCCCGGCGACCGCGGGCCGCGACGCGACCGGCATCCTGCAAGCCGCCGCCGACGGCCAGATCGACACCCTGGTGCTGCTGGCCTGCGACCCGCTCGCCGATTTCCCGGACCGGACGCTGGCCCAGGCCGCGCTCGACAAGGTCGACCAGATCATCGCCGTCTCGCCGTTCCTCGACGGGTCGGCGGAGCTGGCCAGCGTGGTGCTCCCGCCCGCGGTGTGGGGCGAGGAAGCCGGCAGCACCACCAACCTCGAGGGACGGGTGCTGCGGCTGGGCCGGCGCGTGACGCCCGAGGGCTCCACCCTCGAGTCGTGGCGCATCCCGGCCGAGCTGGCGGCCCGCTTCGGCGTCGACTTCGACCTCGAGCGCGTCGCCGAGGTGCAGGACGAGATCGCCCGGGTCGCGCCGGCGTTCGCCGGCGTCGATTCGACGCTGTTGCGTCGCGCGCGCGACGGCGTCGTGCTGCCGCTCGCCGACCACGCAGCCGAGCTCGTCTTCGCCGCCCGCGATCGAGGCGGGCGGCCGTCGTGGGAGCCGATCCCGCCTGTCCCCGAGGCGACCGACGACGACGGCGCGCTCGAGTCCGCGGACGAGGCGCCCCCGTCGCCGGCGATCCCGCTTCACCAGTGGGACGGCGGCGGTGAGGCGCCGGCCGCGACACCGACCGACGCGTACGCTCTGCGCCTCGTGGCCGGCCCCGCGCTGTACGGCGCTGACGCGGTGGTGGCCGCCAGCCCGGCCCTCGCGCTGCTGATGCGGGGCGCCGCGCTCGGCGTCAGCGCCCGGGACCGCGACCGGCTCGGCGTCGCCGACGGCACCCGGGTCCGCGTCACCTCGACCCGCGGGACCGTCGAGCTGCCGGTGCAGACCGACGACCGGGTGGCGTTCGGCACCGCGTTCATCGTCAGCAACGTCACCGGGCCCGGCGCGCAGGACCTGATCGACATCGAGCAGCCGGTGACCGACCTCAGGGTGGAGACCATCTGATGGCGGTCTTCGCCGGCGGCGACCCGCTCTTCGACCACGGCATCGACCTCACCGTCGTCGTCATGCTCATCGTGAAGACGTTCGTGGTCTTCGGGCTGCTGCTGGTGTCGGTCCTCCTCTACATCTGGTTCATGCGCAAGGTCATCGCCGACATGCAGAACCGGATCGGGCCCGACAAGGCGGGGCCGTTCGGGATCCTCCAGACCCTCGCCGACGGGGTGAAGCTCTTCTTCAAGGAGCGCACGACGCCGATCGCCGCCGACCGGCCCGTCTACCTCCTGGCCCCGTTCGTGTCCGCGCTCGCCGCCTTCCTCGCCTTCGCCATCGTGCCCTTCGGCGGGGCGGTCCGGATCGGCAGCCACGCCACCTTCCTCCAGCTGGCCGACCCGCCGGTCGGGATCCTCTGGCTGCTGGCCATGTCGGGCCTCGGCGTGTACGGCGTCATGCTGGCCGGCTGGTCGTCGGGCTCGAAGTACCCGCTGCTCGGGTCGGTGCGCGCCTCCGCCCAAGTGCTGAGCTACGAGGCCGCGGTCGGCCTCTCGGTCGTCGGCGTCCTCGTGCTCACCAACACGCTCTCGACCCGCGGCATCGTCGGCCAGCAGGCGTGGCACAGCTGGGACTCGTTCGTGAGCCAGTGGCTCTGGCTGCCCGCGATCGGCGCCTTCATCATCTTCCTGATCGCGGCGACGGCGGAGACGAACCACCCGCCGTTCGACTTCTCCGAGGCCGAGGAGGAGCTTGCGGGCGGGTACCACATCGAGTACTCCGGCATCCGGTTCGCGATCTTCTACCTGGCCGAGTTCATGAACGTCATCACGATGTCGGCGATCGCGGTGACGCTGTTCCTCGGCGGTCCCTCCGGCCCGTGGCTCACCCTCGTGGCGCACCACGGCTGGGTGAACGTGTGGATCGTCCCCGTGTTCTGGTTCCTGCTCAAGCTCTGGGCGGTGCTGTACGGCACGGTCTGGATCCGGGCGTCGCTGCCCCGCCTTCGCTACGACCTGCTCATGAACCTGGGCTGGAAGGTGCTCATCGAGGCCGCCTTCCTCTGGGCGATGGTCACCGGCGTCATCGTCGTCGCACGCGACCGGGGCTGGAACGTCTACCTCACCGCCTTCGCGGCCGGCGCGGCCGCGCTCCTCGTGTACGGGTTCCTCATGGCGTGCGTGCCGCGCGCCGGCGAGCTCGAGGAGATCCGCTGATGGGGCGCCTGTCCGGCTTCCGGGTGACCCTCACCCAGGTGTTCAAGCCCAAGATCACCGAGGACTTCCCGAAGGAGAAGCGCCCGAAGCCGCTGCGCTTCCACGGCCGGCACGTCCTCAACCGGTACGAGGACGGGATGGAGAAGTGCATCGGCTGCGAGCTGTGTGCCGGCGTGTGCCCGGCCCGGTGCATCTATGTCCGCGGCGCCGACAACCCGCCCGACGCGCCGGTGTCACCGGGCGAGCGGTACGGGTTCGTCTACGAGATCAACTACCTCCGCTGCATCCACTGCGACCTGTGCGTCGAGGCCTGCCCGACCGAGGCGATCACCGAGACGAACCTGTTCGAGTACTCGTTCCACACCCGCCGGGAGGCCATCTATACCCGGGAGGAGCTGCTGGTCGGCGACGACGGCCGGGCCAAGCGCCAGCCGTGGGAGCTGTGGCTCGGCGGTGAGGACGACGAGACCAGCGCGTGGATGCGCGCCACGTCACCGTCGGGCAACGCCGAGTACGAGGGCCGGGTCGCCTGGTCGGGCGAGCTCGGCTTCGGCGTCCGCCCGCCCGAGCGGGGCCAGCTCGACGAGCTGCCGGCCCTCCCCGCCGGCGACGACGGACCGGGCTCGTGACCGTCGTCCTCTTCTTCCTCTTCGCCGCCCTCACCATCGGCGGCGCGCTTGGCGTCGTGCTGGCCCGCAACCCGGTGCACTGCGCGCTCTTCCTCGTGCTCACGCTCGTGAGCGTGGCGGTCCTGTTCCTGCTCCAGGACGCGCAGCTCGTGGCCGCGGTGCAGATCATCGTCTACGCGGGCGCGATCGTCGTCCTGTTCCTCTTCGTGATCATGCTGCTCGGCGTCGACCGGCCCGACACCCTCGAGGAGCCCCTCCGGTTCCAGCGTCCCGTCGCGTTCTCGCTCGGCGCGATCGTCCTCGCCGAGGTGCTGTTCCTCGCCGGGCACCGCTGGGCCACCGGCGCGCACACCGCCCGCGGGGTCGGGATCAAGGGCGGACCGTTCGGTAGCAACATCGAGCGGGTCGCCCGGGTCCTCTTCACCACCTTCCTGTGGCCGTTCCAGATCACCGCGGCCCTGCTCGTCATCGCGGTCGTCGGCAGCGTGGTGCTGGCCCGGCGCAGCGGCGAGCGGCCCGAGCCGCTGCCGATCGACGACGCGCCGGCCGAGGAGGACGCGCGGTGATCGCCGCCTTCCATGTCACGCCCACCTTCTACCTGGTGCTGGCGGCGGCCCTGTTCAGCATCGGCGCCATCGGCCTCCTCGTCCGGCGCAACGTCCTCGTGATGTTCATGTGCATCGAGCTGATGCTGAACGCGGTCAACCTCACGTTCGTCGCCTTCGCGAAGGCGCTGAACGACATCGGCGGCCAGGTCCTCGTCTTCTTCACCCTGGTGGTGGCGGCGGCCGAGGTCGCGGTCGGCCTCGCCATCATCGTGGCCATCTTCCGCCGCCGGCGGGAGGCCACCGCCGACGACCTGCGGGTCCTCGAGGGCTGAGCGTGCGACGGGGGCGGTGATGAGCGCCAACGACCTCCTCGGCCTGGCGGGAATCGTCCCGCTGCTGCCGCTCGTCGGCGCGGTCGTGCTGATGCTCGGCGGCCGCCGCATCGGCCAGCCGCGCGCGGGCTGGCTCGCGACCGGCCTCATGGTCGTCGCGTTCGCGTGGTCGGTCGTGCTGCTGGCGGCGCTGCTGAGCCTGCCGCCCGACGCCCGGAGCCACGCCAGCGTCATCTTCACCTGGCTGCCGGCCGACCAGCTGCGCGTCAACGTCGGGTTCCTCGCCGACCCGCTCTCGGTGACGTGGTGCCTGCTCGTCACCGGGGTCGGATCGCTCATCCACCTCTATGCGATCGGCTACATGCGCGGCGACCCGAACTTCCCCCGCTTCTTCGCCTACTTCAACCTGTTCGCGGGGTCGATGCTCG
>Ga0073928_10005229_pt1 | contig 18372 bp, 13 predicted proteins | sample PaiPotPPA55metaG_FD_76969 | JGI IMG/M metagenome (GOLD analysis project Ga0073928, IMG submission 76969) | Iron sulfur acid spring bacterial and archeal communities from Banff, Canada, to study Microbial Dark Matter (Phase II) - Paint Pots PPA... ... | reverse complement strand
GTGGAGACTTTTGCCGCCGCCCGCCTCTTCATCAATTCCTGGCGGTGGCAGGGAGTGCCCTTTTATCTTCGAACCGGCAAGAACTTAGCAGTGACCTGCACTGAAATAATGGTGCGATTTCGGCAGGTGCCGGCCATCTATTCGGATCAGCCGCCGCCGGGAAATTATTTCCGTTTTCGACTCAATCCGGAGGTCACCATCGCCATGGGTGCGATCGTCCGGTCCTCCGGCGAAAAGCTGGTCTTGGAGCCCGTGGAACTTCTTGTGTCCCACGAGCCCACACCCGATGAGCTCGACCCATACGAAATGTTGCTGACGGATGCGATGAACGGCGACCCTTCGCGATTTGCGCGGATGGATTACGTAGATGAAGCATGGAGAATTGTCGACCCGGTGCTACAGTCCGGTGGACCGGTCTATGAATATGATCCGCACACTTGGGGACCCAAAGAGGCGGATGCGCTTCTCGATGGACGCGCTTGGAACAATCCTGCCGTTCCCGGGCATCAACTCAATCAACCAGTCCAAACGCGATGATCGACTGGCCGGAGGCCACCGCGACATACTGCTTCCCGTCGAATGTGTAAGTCATGGGCGACGCCTTCCAAAGCCGGTTGGCCTGAAACTCCCAGAGGCGTTTTCCGCTACGGGCATCGGCGGCCGCAAAAGCACCGCTGTCGTCACAGAAGAATACCAGCCCGCCCGCCGTACCCAGCACACCACCCCACGATTCAGCATGGCCCGGTTCCGGTAGCTCCCAGGCGATGGCGCCCGTATTGATGTCAATCGCGCGCAGAACTTTGAGTGAATCGTCGCCGGGCACGTTGCGCGTTGTGCCGCCCATGTAACCCTTTCCGGCCTTCCACTCCATATCGATTTTGGTGTACACGCCGCATTTTTCGAGCGCCTGAATGTAGTAAAAACCGGTCGCAGGACTGTAAGACGTCGAAAACCAGTTGGTCGCCCCCTCGATCGGCGGGCAGATGGTATTGCCCTGGGTAGTCGGTACTTGATTCGGCTTCAATACCGGACGCCCGTCGGTGCCAATCTCACTCGCCCACGAGAGCTTTTTCACGAACGGCTTTGCGAGGAGCAGTTTGCCGGTCGTGCGATCGAGCACGTAGAAGAACCCATTGCGGTTCGCGTGGACCAGCAGCTTGCGCGGCGTTCCATTCCACGTGGCATCCACCAACGCTTGAGTTTGAGCGGCGTCCCAATCCCACACGTCGTGAGGCGTGTATTGGAAATACCACTTCAGCTTGCCGCTTTTGGCGTCCAAAGCGAGCACCGAAGCGGTGTACAGATTGTCGCCCTGACGCTCGTCGCCGTCGAAATCCGGACCGGCATTCCCAGTGGGCCAATACACGATGCCCAATTCGGGATCGTAGGTGCCAGTCAGCCACGTGGATCCGCCCGGATGCGCGATGCCCTTGCCCTTCCAGGTTTCGGCGCCCGATTCTCCGGCCCCTGGCACGGTCCAGAATCGCCACGCCTCCTTGCCCGTTTTCTGATCGAAGGCGGCCACGAAGCCACGCACTCCTTCATCGCCCCCGGCTGTCCCGCTGATTACCAGATTGCCGGCCACCAGCGGCGCCGACGTGGCGTTGTAGTTCTGATGCCAGTCGGCCATTTCGGTTTCCCAAAGCAGTTCTCCAGTGCCTCGCTGGAGAGCGATTAAGTGGGCATTGTCGGTGACCATAAAGATTCGGTCGCCAGCGGCGGCGACCCCGCGATTAATGCCTCCCGCCGCGTTGCCAACCAGTCCCTGGGTCCGTTTACGCTGGTAATGCCAGATGGGACGGCCGTCACCCGCATCGAGCGCCCAGCACTCGTTGGCGATGGTCACATACATCACGCCCTCAACCACCACGGGAGTCACCTGCAGGTTGCCTGTATTTGGGACCGGAAAGATCCAGCGCGGGGCTAACCGCGAAATATTCGACATGTTAATTTGCGACAGCTTGCTGTAGCGGCTCCCGCCGGGTTCGCCGTTATAGCCTGGCCAGTCGGATTCAGAAGTCACTTCACGATAGCGGTCGCCCGATTTGCGAAGCAGATGCAAACGATGATCGTTGGTCAACATCTGCATGTCATCCGGGGTCTGGTTCATAACCAAGCCTTCTAGCATCTCGCCATTCGACTTTTCGACCTTGCCTCGGACCGTCGGTTCGGTCGGCGGCCGCTCGATGGTGCGCAGAAAGCGGACCAGATCGCGCATTTCAATATCGGCGAGGGGAAAGGCCGGCATCCCTGCATCCGGCCGACCGGCGCGAATGAACTTCGCCAGACCCGCGTCGTCGAATGACCAAATCCGCGAGGTAATAGCGGGCCCGTGCTCACCGCCGTTGGCATCGCCGCCATGGCAGGCTACACAACGGCTCTCATACTGGCGGCGTCCGGCGGCAGTGTTTTGCGCCATTGCAATTGAAATCGTTACGCCCAGGCAAGCCAATCGCAGTGCAAAGCCGCAGAGTGTCATGCAAGTGAGGCTACCACGCGCCAGGCGATGAATACAACGAACCGCTACTGGGGCGGGCGCTTAGTTTTGCTTCGGCAGTTGGGACAGCGCAAGCCGGACGGCGGGCGAATCCTGAACCGCGAGCGCGCGTCGATAGTAATCAGCGGCCACTTCGTAATCCTGCAGCTTCGCTTCGACATAGGCGTACACGCACAGCGCATCGAATTGGTGCGGGTCGGCGGCCAGAATCGGACGCAGGCGCTCGCGAGCCTGATCCCAGCGGCCGGAGAAAGCATCGATGCGAGCACGGTCCACTTGCGCCTCCTTGAGCGGCGCCCGCTTCAGTGATTCGTTCAGGCTGCGAAGCGAATCGTCCATCTTGCCGCGCAGCAGCAGTTGGTGGCCGATCAGCGCATAGCGCGAAGCTTCCGAGAGATTGGCGTTGAACGAGACCAGCGCCGGCGAGGGCGCATCCATCTCAGTTTTCTTCGACATGAAACTGACTCGGCGCGTCTCGCCGTTCGCCTCTGCTTCCAGCTCATACTTGCCCGGTTCGAGTGTGTCGGACGGAAGAATGAGGACCGCCACATCGGAGCCGCGGGTCTTTTGGCGCCAAACGATTTCGATGCTTCGCCGGATGGTCCAGGTTACCTCTCCGGGTTCCGGCAGAGCGACCACCGCGAATCTGCCGTTCGCCGTGGGATAAAAGTTCTTTCCCTCGAACTCGTAAGGAGTCTCGTGCGCACCACCGCGTGCTTCTGACGCAAGCACGATGTCGCTCACTCGCGGCTGCACCGGCACATCCACCGTATGCGGATTCATCTTGCCATCCACGTTGACAAGCACACGATACGAACCAGGCAGCAGATCCAGGCGATGCAAATATTGGACTGGCTTGGCCGCGTCGAACTTCAAATTCACGACGTTCTTATAGATCGTCACGATGCCTTGAAGCACTTCGACCGTGATGTCGCGGCGAGCGGAAATTTCGAGCGACAGGTCGACCTGCGAACCGCCATAGGGCGACCGGCTGAGCAGAACGTCCAGCTTGGGACGGTCAACGAAGAACTTCGATTCCACCAGCGGCGTGAGATCGCGGCGTAACATCTTTTCCGGCGAAGTGATCCTGCCCAGGACCTCGTCATTGCCGCTGTACTTCACACCTGTGGCTACGTTCATGGCCGCTGAAATCACTTCGTCCTCGGCGGGCGGAAGCGTCAAGTTCGTGCGGATCGTCGCTTCTGTGACGCCATCGTTCGGACCGAACATGCCATTGGTCGAGGCTTGCGGCAGCAGCAGCGCGCGGATGGTATCCACGGTCGGCGAATACAGCTTAAGAAATCCGACGCTGTTTTTCTGAAAGAAGATGAGCCGCAACTCGGTGTTCAGTATCCCAGGAACCGAATCGTAATACCAGATCTCCAGCGGTACCAGAATTCGCGAGGAAGGAATTCGGGTGATTCGGTTGGGCGGCCCGAGTGAAAGATAGACGCGGCCAGGATCGGTATTCGCGCCCGAGGCCGGCTTGCTCGATCCATACATCGAGTCTATGTATTGAAGCCGGCGGTAATACTCTTCAGGTGGGATCGACTTATTTTTCCAGAACTCCTCCTGGAATTTCTCGCGCGCCGCGGGCTGGAGCGCAAGATAAGCTTTCTTCTCGGCTGGAGTGATAATCGGCGCAATCAAGTCGATCCAGTTGGGCGTCGCCGCCGGCAACAAACCGGCATACAGTACGACAGACAGCAATCTTCGCACGAAAAAACTCTAAAATTCGATTCGTCCCGCAAACTGCAGCATGCGTGCAGCAAAAGCTAGGTCCGAGTTCTGAACCGGTGCGTTGTACGAAGTCACGTTCACGACGGTTTGATAGCTTCCGAAATTCGAATGATTGAACAGGTTGAACGCCTCCACCATGGGGATGAAGCGGATGCGATCCTTTACTGTAAATGTCTTCGAAAGACGCATGTCGACGCGCGAGATAGGATTGCCGACGAGCGAGTCGCGCTTGAGGAGCAGATAGTTGACGCCGCCCACCGTGACAGGTGTAACGTTGGCTGGCGAAGTGTAGTAAGCCTCGGCCGCCGGGAAGAGGCGATCGGCGACGCCGGTTGCGTTGAACGGATTCTGGTTCGCTGTCACTTGGAAATTCTGGCCCGAGCCGTAGTGATACCCGCCGCTTAAAGAGAGTCCCCACTTCCAAAGATAGGAGGCGCCGATGGTCAGCGTGTGCGTCTGATTATCCGGCGAAGTAGCCCATTCGGAGTTGAGATCCATCTGGTTATTCGGATAATAGAACGGCCCGGTGGTGGAGTCTTTCAACCGCGCGTAGGTATACGCAATCTGCGCCGAGAGATTCTGGGACAGCCGATGCGTGATACCAACTTGCAGGCCGTCATTAATCGAACCGGCGGCGGCAGGGGTCGTGAAATTCAGGATGCCGGCAAAGCTCGGGTTCGGGCGTCCCAGGCTGGGATTCGCCAGGTAGCCCGTTGCAGGATTGAAAAACACATTGGCGTCGGTACGGATCCAGTCGTGATAGATGCGCCAGTGTACGTAATCGGCGGTGATGGTCCAGGTCTTGGTCAATTGCTGTTCGACGCCGATGCTCATCTGCAGCGAGTAGGGCGTTTGGACATGCGGGCCCAGCGGTTGGATGGTCTGCGCAGTCACCGGGACCGCGCCTGAAAGGAACTGCGCGCCCGTAACGCCATTGAAGGGATTGCTCAAATTGACCGGGTTGGTGGCCGTCCCTGTAACCGAAGGCGACAGCGTCGTCTGGCCGTTAAAAATCGAATCGTCGATAGTCTGATTGGCCTGAATATCGGCGTAGAACAGACCCGCGCCGCCGCGGATAACCGTTTTCCGCGCGCCCGTTACATCCCATGCGAAGCCGACGCGAGGCTGGAACAGCAGATTCTGGTTGTAGTGCGGAGTCTGGATACCGCTCTTGAGCGTGAGATTCGGATTGAAGATCCCAAGATCGTTGTCATAGCGCAGCCCCAGGTTGAGTGTGAGCTGGGGGCTGAGCTTCCAATCATCCTGCATCCACACGCCCATCTCGTTGGTTGGAATACTGTAGCTCCAGTTCCCGAAGCCTTGCGTAAACGAAGTCGCATATTGGCTGAGTGCGGCGAGATTCCAGGTAGAGGGATCGCTGTAGTTGGGAAAAACCTGGGCCAGATTGAGAGAGCTAACTCCTGAGGAAAAGCTCAATACCGTTCCGCGAATGTTCTGGCCGAAGTAGCCGCTATAGGCGTTGTGCATATACTCAACGCCGCCCTTCAGGCTATGCCCGCCCTTCAGCCAGAACAGATCGTCGCGGTATTGCTGTGTGTTCTGGCCGAGCGTTTGCGGATAGTTGTAAGGAGCGCCCACCGTGATCGTCGGCAGCCGGTATTCCTGGCTCAAAATCAACGGATCGTTCGACCATCCGAAGTGCTGGTACCCGCCCTTCACTTCGTTAACGACTGACGGCGAGACCGTCCACGTCCAGGTCGCCAGCGCCGCGTAGGCGGTTCTAGTGGAATCGGTCGCGCGAGTCGGCGACGAGCTGCCAGTGACATTGTTGAACGGGATGGCCCAGGTGTAGCCCGTGGCCCTCACCGAAATGCGATTGGAGGTGTTAACCTGCCAATCCGAATGCAGGAGGTAACTGTTAGTACGGAGCTGCGTGGAGAACGTGTAAGATAGGCCGCCGAATCCGGTGGGGGTGTCGAAAATCGTATTCGGTTGCCGTTCTCCCTCGTACGCGAAAAAGAAGAACAGCTTGTTCTTGAGGATTGGTCCGCCGAAAGTGCCGCCGAACTGCTGATCGGAAAAAGGCAGCACGCGATGCGCCACCGAATCGGAGGCGTTGAACTCACTGTTGCGGAAATATCCATAGAGCGTGCCGTGGAAATTGTTGGACCCGGACTTGGTCTGCGCATTCACCTGCACGCGTGCCGACCGTCCCAGCGTCGCGTCGAACCGATTGGTGATGATCTGGAATTGGTCGATCGCATCCTGGCTGTATTGCGGTTCGCCGAACGAATCGCCTGCGGAGTTCTGTGTCACCTGCTGGCCATCGATGTTGATCTGCAGCTTGCCGCTATCGGTGGCGCCCAGGGGCGAGTTGGTCACGTCGTTGCTCGTAATGCCCGGCACCAGCGTGGCCAGTTGAAGGTAGTTCCGGCCGTTCAAGGGCAGCTTGCTGACCTCAGTGGGGCTGACGTTTCCAGCCACCGTAGAACTGCTGGTTTCAACATCCGCGATCTCGGTTTGGACGGCCACTGTGGTGCCGACCGACGCCAACTGAAGAGAGACCTCGATGCTGGGCGTTTGGCCCACCAGCAGCGTGACTGTCCGCTCGGCGGGCGCGAACCCGGGCGCTTCGAATCTCAGCAAGTATTTGGTGGCGCGTACCGCGGGGAATTGAAACAGGCCTTGCGCGTTCGTGGTGGTGTCGAAATTGGATCCGTCTTCGCCGCTGGCCGTTACCTTGGTGTTGGCGATGGTCGCGCCTGACGGATCGGCTACGCGACCGGTGATCCCGGTCTGTTGCGCCAGTAGAGGCAAGCAAACCAGCGTTGCCGCAAACAGCAGTTTCAAAGAATCAGAGCGTGTCATTTTGCCGCGACCTCCAGCAGCGTTTGATAGATCAGGTTGGTTCCTTGTTCGAGCGAGTCTACCGGGACACGTTCATCATTTCCATGCATTCGACTCAAATCGTCGTTCGATATCGGATAGGGATAAATTCCGTAGACTGGTACGCCTCGGCTGCGCCACGCGAATGCGTCCGTGCCAGCCTGGAAAAGATAGGGCGTGACGGGCACACCAGGCCACACCTTGCCGGAGCTATGCACCAAGGCTTGATAAAGCCCGTTATCGGTCGGCGAATCTTTCATGCCGGACGTCATGCGTGCGTATCGCCTCATGGTTCCGGTAGGGTCGACTGGCGGCGCGACGTCCACGTTCGGATCGTTAATCACCTTCTTGATCTCGGCGGCCAAGTCCTCGGCAGTGGTTCCTGGAATCGTCCGGAAGTTGATGGTCGCTTCGGCCGAGCCCGGAATCACATTGCCGCGGAAGCCGGCTTGCATTAGCACTGGCGCGATGGTGTTGCGCATAATCGCGTGCAGCAGGACGTCTTTGCTGATTTCCTTGTCCGCTTGCGCAATCAAGGCCGGATCTTTGCTGTTCACCAGGTTGTTGAAGAAAGTCGACATCGGCGGCTCGCTGGTCTTAGCGAGCGTTAGGAAGAATTCGCGCGTGCTAGCCGTCAGCTCGGGCTTCGTGTCGTAGTCGGCCAGCCGGGCCATCGCTTTCGACAACCGGAAGATGGCTTGGTCCGGCCGCGGCATCGAAGAATGCGTCGAAGTTCCGTGAGCGGTCAGCACCAGTGACAGGCCCGATTTGTCCAGAGTAGAAATGCTTACGTAGCGGACCTTGCCGTCGGGCCGCTTCATGATCCACCCGCCTTCGTTGAGTGCGAACTCGCAGTCCATCTTGTCCCAGTGCGATTCGGCCAGCCACGAGGTGTTGTATTGCCCGCCTTCTTCGTCCGCCTCAACTAAGAAGATCACGTCGCGCTTGAGAGGGATTTTGTTTTGCGCGAGCCGCATCACCGCTTCGGCGAAGACTGCCATGCCGCCCTTGAAGTCGATTGCGCCGCGCCCCAACACGTAGCCGTCCTTAATCAGACCGGCGAAGGGGTCCACGCTCCATTTCTCGCGCTCGACGCCCACCACGTCAGCGTGAGAAGCGATCAGTACCGGTCTCGCGCTGCCGTCTCCCTTGAGGCGAGCAAATAGAGCCGATTTTCCGGGCTGCGGAGTAGGGATGATCTCGATCGCGAAGCCGAGCGGTTTCAGCTTGGCGGCAAGCAACTCGTCAAGTTTGCCTTCATCGCCGGGCGGATTGCTGGTGTTGACGCGAATCAGTTCCGAAAGCAGCTCGGCCGTAGGGTTGGCCGCAGTAGCTCCGCTGGACACAAAACAGGCGGTAAACGACAGAACAAAAGCGGCACACGGCCAACAACCGATACGCATTCCCGCCTCCAGAACAAGCTCCGAAGATTAGGCCGCTAGCTGAGTAGGGAGAAACTGACCCCAAATCCGTTACCCGCGACGGCCGGCAACGGAGCCAACTGTTTAAACGCAACCATTATGAAAGAGGGATTACAATCTGTCAACATGTTTCTTATGCAATAATATTGGCAAGCATCAAAAAACAGGAGGAACTTCACGATGAGGAGTCCATTAGCACGCTCAGCAGCGCCTGCCACGTTGCTCCTGGCTTTGGCCACGGCTCCACTGGCTCAGCCAGCCTCGACGCCGACCTATTCGAAAGATGTCGCGCCGATTCTGAATAAGAACTGCGCCGGCTGCCACCGTCCCGGTGACATCGCCCCCATGTCGCTGCTCACGTACGATGACGCCCGGCCTTGGGCTAAGGCCATTCGATCCGCGGTCGCTCTCGGCAAAATGCCGCCTTGGCATGCCATGGAGCCGCGCGGAACCTTCTCGAATGATCGTCGCCTCACCGATCAAGAAAAAGAAACGCTGATCGCCTGGGCCGATGGCGGTTCGCCGCAAGGCAACCCTAAAGATTTGCCGCCCGCGCCCACGTTCGTCGATGGTTGGAATATCGGCCAGCCGGATGCTGTGGTCAGCATGGTGAAGCCCTTTGACGTGCCGGCCTCAGGCACAATCGACTACCAATACTTCCAAATGCCCACCAACTTCACAGAAGATAAGTGGGTGCAAGCCATCGAGGTTAAGCCAGGCGTGCGCGGCGTTGTGCACCACATCCTGGTCTTCTCGAAAGAGCCCGACGGCACGCCACTCCCGTCGGCGTTCACCACTGTGGTGCCGAAGCCACCTGCGCCTAAGGAAGGACAGAAGCCGTTTGACAGCAATGCCGCGCTGGCGCGCACTCGCGGTGTTCTGATTGCCACCACCGCGCCCGGCACCAACGCGATGACATTCCAGTCCGGTGCGGCGATGCTTATCAAGGCCGGCTCGGTGCTCACGTTCCAGGTGCACTACACCGCCAACGGCACTGCCACCAACGACGTTTCGAGCGTCGGTTTCATCTTCGCTAAAGAGCCGCCGCAGCACGAAGTACGCAACAGTGCTTTTATAAACGCGACCTTCGTCCTCGAGCCAGGAGAAGCCAACAAAGAGGTCGATTCCGCCATCGAGTTCAATCACGATTCGCACATTACAGCGCTGTTCCCTCACACTCACCTGCGTGGCAAGAGCTGGGAATATCGGCTGGTATATCCCGACGGCCGATCCGAGGTCGTGCTCTCGGTGCCCAAGTACGATTTCAACTGGCAGACGTACTACGTGTTCACTACTCCGTTGGCCGTTCCCAAGGGATCGCGCCTTGAGGCCACCGCCCATTACGATAATTCGCTCAACAATCCGTCCAACCCTGATCCCAAAGTAGCGGTGCATTGGGGCGAGCAGACCTGGCAGGAGATGCAGTACTCGGGCATCACCTTCACGCTGGACGAAGAGCCGCGGCAGACGACCGCCCAGAAATAAGTAGCTTCGCCCAACTCCTGCGAGACTCGCGGTATGCCTGACAAAGTACGCTGGGGGGTTCTCGGCGTCGCAAAAATCGCCACCGCCAAAGTAATCCCCGCGATGCAAAAAGGCGAATGGTCTGAAGTAGTGGCCATCGCCTCGCGAGATTCGAACAAAGCCACCACCGCCGCCGGCAAGCTGGGAATTCGCAAAGCATTCGGCTCTTACGAAGAGCTGCTTTCCGATCCAGACGTCGAAGCCATCTACAACCCACTGCCCAACCACCTGCATGTCCCGTGGTCCATTCGTGCCGCCGACGCCGGCAAGCACGTGCTCTGCGAAAAGCCCATCGCCATGAGCGTCGCCGAATGCCGGACGCTGATCGCCGCTAGAGACCGCACCGGAGTCAAGATCGGCGAGGCGTTCATGGTCCGCACCCATCCCCAATGGCTACGCGCCCGTGACCTCGCACATTCGGCAGAAATAGGGGAGCTGCGCGCCGTATTGGGTGCGTTCAGCTATTTCAATCGCGACGCTGCGAACATCCGCAACATTCAGGAGTTCGGCGGCGGCGCCATCATGGACATCGGATGCTATCCGATCCAGATCGCGCGTTTTCTTTTCGGCCGCGAACCGGAAACTGCCGCGGCGGTAATCGACCGCGATCCGCAAATGCAGACCGACCGGCTCAGCTCCGTGCTGCTCGCATTTCCCTCCGGCCACTGCGCGTTTACATGCAGCACCCAGCTCGTGCCCTATCAGCGGATTCAGATTCTCGGCACCAAGGGCCGCATCGAGATCGAAGTGCCGTTCAACCCCTCGCCGGACCGAAAAACCCGCCTGTTCATCGACAACGGAGCGGATCTGTGGGGAAGCGGGATGAGAATCGAAGAGTTTCCGGCCTGCGACCAATACACCATCCAGGGCGATCTGTTTTCCCAAGCCGTTCGCGGCCGCGGTGAGGTGCCGACACCGCTCGAAGATTCTATCGCGAACATGGCCGTGATCGAGGCCGTTTTCGAATCCGCCCGGACAGGCGGAGCAGTTCGCGTGGCGTCTTAGCGCTTCGATCCCACAAGCGGCTGAACCATGGTATTGGTCAAAGCGCCGCCCGAGAACTCGGTCTGCTGTCCGGCCTTTTTTCCCGGCGCCGGAAGCAACCGCGCGGCCAGCGGCTTGTTCCATTTGTAGGCCAGCCACGCGACATCTCCGAGAATCCGCGCGATCTGTTCCTCGCTCACATCGCCGGGCAGCGGCACCGTATCCGCGCCACCCGCACAAACCGCCGAGTAAGCCAGGATCGAATCCAGATTGAATGTGCCCTCCGCCCACCGGCGAGCCAACAGGTTGTCTTCCATCACCGGAATCATGAGACCGGAATAGCCGGTCCGTTTCACCGGTGTCGACTGCACGGCGCGCGTGATAATACCGGACGCAGTCAACGTACCGCTCGACCCGAATGGGCCACCGATAAACGACTCGATGGCCCCGCCGATCGAGTTATCCTTCAGCGGCGCCGGCGTCGCGTCGATGCCTTCGTAGGTCCAGCCCGTGCTGGCAGCCACCTGCATCGCCACCGTTTCAGCTTCCTTCGTATATTTTGTGAACGCCTCCGACAGATGCTCTTCAGCTTCGCGAGGGTCGTGATAGCGCGCGAAAACATCGGCCACTACGTTGGCGCCCTCCATCGCCAGCGCGAACGCGTGACCCTTGCCGAGATGATAAGATCCCGGATAATAAGGCCCGTACGGTTTCATCATCGCGATCGCCCCAAAATTGAAGTTGCCGTCTCCATGCGGGCTGCGCTGGGAGACTTCTTTGATCAGCCTGGCGGCTGCCGTGATCGCGTGCCAATGAATGCCACGCTCGTCCGCCATGATCACGTTGGCGTTGACGCTGATCGACGACAAGATGTCGGTCAGCAAAGCCACCGGCGCGGTGTCATCGTTGTCGTTCAGCATTGCGGCGCCGATGTTGAGCCCGGTGCGCGCCTTGGATGCTGATTCCCGAAGCTTGCGGATCAGCTCGACCGCTTCCTCTCGCTGCATGCCTTTGGTGTAAACCGGAAATGGCTGAGTCGTGATCCGCCCGCCCGCTCCCTCGAACCCGGCTTGGTTTAAGGCTTCCCTCGCCACCGCCAAAAACTTCTGTGTCTCTTCGATCTTCGCCGCAAAGTTGTTGCGGTCGATTTCAATGAAAGCCGTCACTGCCCGAATTCTGGGACGGCTGTCAGCACCGAACGCAAGCGTGGCGACGCAGAGTAGCAGCAGGGCCCTTCGCATTTTCGACTACCTTTTCGCCGCGGTCGCGGCCCCCGCGCTTTTACCAGTGGCTCGCGACAGCCCCTCCACTGACGGCGTTCGTTTGGGCGTCCGCAGCAACTCCTGTTGGAATGCCGCGGCAGCCTCGACCGGTCGACCGGCGTCTAATAACACTTCGCCGTAAAACTCCAGCGCCGGTTTGATCGGCTCCGGCGGCCCAGATGGTGCGGCCAGAGTCGATTCGATATCGGCTGCCTCCTTGGCCAGGCGCACGGCCTCGGCCTTTTGTCCACGTGCCAGTTGCGCTGCCGAAGCGACCTCATTTTCCATAATCGCGAACGGCTTCGCGGCGTAGGCGTCCCCTCCCGATTCCACGCTCTTCCGCATGGCGCTGAGCTTGGCACGCGCCTGATCGGCCTCGTTTGCGTCACCCAGCTTCGCGGCACTAAGGCCGGCGATAAAGATCCACGCCCCTCCCCCCGCATATCGCGCGCCCATGCCGGGCATACCGGGCATCGACTCGTGTTCAGCCCCAGCGTCCTTCGTGCCTTCCAGCGGAATCCTTTCCCACTTGCCGCTCTCGAGCATGTAGCGAGCCAACATGGTGTGATATTGCTGGCCGATGTTTGCGTTCTTCGGATTTCGATCAGCGGCCTGCTTGGCGAGATCCACGTTCTTGCGCGCGTCGTCAAACTTCCCCAGCATCAGGTTCGCGTATTCCAGCCACGATAGCGTGTGAAAATCCTCGCGCCCTTCTGGCAGATGCATCCGCGCGATCAGGTCGACCGCGGCCTGGTGGGCCACGATGTTGGAGGCAACCACGTCCTGCCACATGCCGAGCTGGACAAAGATGTGCGACGGCATGTGCAGGGCGTGCGGCGGAGCAGGCGCGATCTTGGCGTACACACGCGCTGCCGGCAGAGCTAGAATCGCGTGATCCGGATCGTCGAAAGCGTGAATGATGAAGTGCGCCGCGCCCGGATGGCTCGGATTTTCCTGAAAAACCTTAAAGGCGATCGACGCCGCAAGTGCCTGCCGCCGAAAGCCCTTGTCGGCGGGCCGCACCGTGCCCAGGAGGGAAAGCGCGTAAAAGATCGAAACCTCGTTATCGTCAGGCCAGCGCTCGTATAGACGCGCCATCGCATCGGAGTAGGCATTGTCGCGCGCCAGCTTGTCGCCCGGAGCGTAGAACAGCTCGTTCACCGCTTCGATATACGCCTTCTCTTTTTCCGTATGCGCTTTTGCGAGACGTCCTTCCAGAGTTGGCGCCAGACGTTCCAGCGCCTTCCTGGCCGCCGGGAGATCCAGCTGCGCCCACAGCGGATGGTTGTAACTCATCGCCTCGCCCCAGTAAGCCAGTGCGAAGTTCGGATCGGCCTGCTGCGCCTGATGGAATGCTTCCGCCGCTTCATCAAACTCGAAGCTGTGAAGGTCCTTCACTCCCTCGATAAACTTCGGCTGCGCTGCCGCGGTGCCGGAGGTCGGAAAGCTGATGCTCCCGAGTTGTTGCCCGTTAAGGACCGCGCAAGTAAACAACGCAATACCCGCTGAAATCAGCCTACTGGCACGAAGCTTCCGCATATGGCCTCCTCTGCTCGGCGTTTTCTATTATGTCGCAATTCGACCACTGCGAGCTACGGTAATTCTCCCAAGTATGGAAACGCATACCAAGCGAGCCAGGCAAAAAGCATCCAGTGCAAGAACAGACTGAATTTGAATGAGGGTTTCCGCCGCCAGGCTTTGGCGAATCCAAGGAAGAGCAGGGCGATCCATGCGAAATTTACCCCGCAAACCAGGCGCGTGTATGCAACGCCCTGATATTGCAATCCCCACTTCCAACTGGCCACAAAATATATAACACTCAGTACTGTCGCAACGGTTAGCAGAGCATACGATCGCCGGGGAACTTTGGTATCACCACGAAACAGTCCGGGATGCCATGCGAAGAAGAGCACAACCGGCACTATGATGGCTGATCCCGACAAGTGCCAATTCGAAAGTAAGAAAGCGGGCAGAATCGTCAGTGCTGGAAGCGGGCAGATTGCCGTTGGAACGCCCGTAATCAATAGCCCGGCTGCGGCGGGAATTAGCAATGCCAAGCCAGCCACAAATGTGGTAATCGCGCCCTTCGGAAGCCTCCGCTCGTGCGCTTCGACGCTCAGATCAACTCCACGAATTGCGCGACGGTCATACCTGAAGCCCGGATCAGAGAACGCAGCGTGCCCGGAGCTAGTTCACGATGCTGTGGTACCGATAAAGTTGCGGGGTTTCCCGGCTTGATTAATATAACGTGGCTTCCGTGCGCCGGTCCTTGACCCATCCCGTTCTCTGGAAGCCCGTACGGCCCGCTCTCCGGAAACGGAGGGCAGCCCAGCCATCAGATAGGAACCTCGATCTCGCGCACGGCGATCGTCAATGGCATATTGTTGGCGGCGCGCGTCTGAAGGCAACCGACTATCGCTTCCCGGATGTTCTCTAGGGCTTCCGCTTCCGTTCGCCCTTGCGATACGCAGCCCGGGATCGCTGGACACTCGGCAACGATCATGCCGGATTCATCCGGGCCCAGTGTAACGAGAAGCTTCATACTTGAATGTTATACGGGCAAGGTCTGGCCCGCAAATGGTCGAACATCGTCAGGGTTGACTGCGTCACTTGTTCCACCAAGGAGCGAAGTGCGAGTCGTGGATGATGATCCCCTGTGCGGCCAGTTCCGCCAGTAACTTCGCTGCTGCGGGCGATGTTTGGCCGTCTCCAGGTACAACCACTGCCCATTCTAAGTTCTCTCGAAATTCTCGGGAGACGATATGCCATCGATCGAGGAGAGGTGGGGTTGTCGATCCGATTTGAATGAGGGACCAATGTCGAGCCAGCGCGAGCGCGATCTCCTGGTCCGGCAAGGGACCCGCACGATGAAATGATAGTCGCCGTGCACCAGGATACCTACCATCGCACTATGGCCGTTTCGAATCGAGGCTTATTGTGAGTCATCGAGGTATTACTGTGAGTCTAGGTTCGTCTTCGCCGCGCGGATCGCCTGGCTTTCCAGCCTGTGTTCAGTGGCACAGGTCTCTGATCCTTCAGTGCTGAGCATGCCACTGCCATCCGCGTCGCCCCCAAGCCGCGGCGAAATTGCAAGGACGAGGTGACGCTATAATGGCAACGTTATCTCCCACCGGCCCCGTCCGCCCCACCGGCTTAGTGGCCAGTTTCTTGCGGAAGGATGAGGCACAGCGAACTGAGGAAATATGCGACTGATCTTTGTTATTACTCTGGCGGGAATTGCCGCTGCCGTGATGTCGGTGGCTGCGCCGGCTGAAGAAGAAGCGTCAACAGCCGGTCAAAAGTGGCTCTCTCTCGTGGACGATCAAAAATACGAGGAGAGCTGGAACCAGGCGGCGTCCATGTTCCGCGACCAGGTGAAGCAGGAGGCCTGGGTTGTTTCCTTGAAACGATTCCGCGAGCCCCTGGGTCCACTGGTTTCCCGAACTTCCTCGCACGTCGAGTTCGCCAAGACGTTGCGCGGAGCTCCGGATGGAGACTATGCCATCATCCACTACACTACCGCTTTCCAGAAAAAAAGCGACGTGACGGAACGGCTCACGCTTGTGAAAGAAGATGGCAAATGGCAAGCGGCTGCCTACGCGATCCACTGACACGGCGTCGCCGCCTTTTTCTCTCGGATTCAGTTGCCGTGGAGGTGGATGACAGCCTTGACCTCGAAGTTGTTATCAATCAGGCCAACATGGCCACCGAGCGCCACGTAGCGGTGGTCTTTTGGAGGTGGAGGCAAGCGGCGCGCTAGATCGGGAGGCGCCGGGTGCACTTTCCTTCGCAGATCCTTGTCTAGCACCGCACCCTCATGCAGGCGCGATTCCTCGTCGGAAGACAGCCGGTCTTGGTTCCTGAGCCCTGCCGGCGGATGGGCCTGGTTTTGATTGTACCAGTCGCGTGTTACCTGTTGGTCGTGCTCGTCAAATTGCGTATGACCTTGCTGATTTTGACCATTACGCTGTCCCCGGTCTTGTGCCAGCGCCGCGCTGCCCGTCAAGGCCAGCATCGTCGCCGTAGTCGCTGCCAATAACTGATGTCTTTTCATAAATATCCTCTCCGCACGTAGACTGCTTTTCCTGTAGGTTCGTTTCGCAAAAAGAAGACCTCGCTCTCCGAACCTCAAACCAGACGGCACTCTACTTCCTGTAGAATCTGGTTCATATGGACGCGGATGAGCGCCGCCGGACGGAGGCGGCAAGTGCTAATATTTCCCGGATGAAGGAGGCCGTCGAGGCGGACGCCGCAGCGATCGAGGCCGCAGCTAGGCCAAGCTCGGGCCGCTAGTATTTCAGCTTGGGGTCCCACTGCCCCCGGCCCTCCGGCGTGATGTCGAGAAGATGCCAGACCGGGGACAGCAGATCGATACCCCGGGTTTTTATTTCGTCTGTCATTTGCGCCGAGGCCGAGTAGAAGTGCTTTACCGAGCCGTCTTGCGATAGTTTAAAGACACTCAGTCCAGGCCGTTGTTTTCCCTCGCCGTCCTGGAAATTCAAGACTGACTTAAAGTCGGAGCCTTGGCTTGACACCAATCGCAATGCATTCCAGGAGCGCTCCCTTCCCCACTCTCGCAACTCCCGGATTCCAGCCTGAGCGATAACCGCGAAATTCACGGTTTGGCGGAGATGGTGAGCCACGCCGTTGAATCCGTCCACCCACAGCGTGCAACTCGGGCACGGCCGCTTCTGTGCACCGCCATACATGTATTGATACACCACCAGGGACTTGCCTGGATCGTCAAATAACTCCGACAATCGGATCGTCGGGAAGGGTCCGTCTTTTGTCAGGTCTGCCGGACCCTCGTGGAATTCGTAGTCCTGAATCTCCGTGTCGAGCGGCAGTTTGCGCCGAAGCGCCGCCACCCGCTCGCGTTGATCTTTGAGAGCGATCTCGGCTGCGAGCAGCTCGTCGCGCAAGTTTCGATAGTCGGCGCTTTCCGCCTCCAAGCGTCCAGGAATCATCGTGCCCCTCTTCTCCGATGGATTCATCTTACACTGCCAGTGGCGCAGGTCTCCGACGTCTCCGGCCTGCGTAGTAACGAGTGCGCCCAACCCGCTCGGTCGCGTTCCGCAAGCGGCTCGATTTCCTTCAAGCAGGAATACCGCCGATGTAATTGTACGCTTTGGTGTCGCATCGGGAGGCGTTGGTTGTGTTGTTGTTCCGGTTGGGCCGTCATCAAGGACTTGGCGCCATCTTCTGACGCTCCACGATGGACTTGTTCATACTCATGCCGACGTCTGTCGGCGACAAGCTTGGCCACTACCAAGTCCTCTCCCTGCTCGATCAGGGTGGGATGGGCGAGGTCTATCGCGCACGCGAAACGACGCTGAAGCGAGACGTGGCGTTGAAAGCCCTGCCTACGTCGTTTTTGGGCGACCCGGAGCGCATGGCTCGCTTCCAGCGGGAAGCCTGAGAATCGTCGAAGCGGAAGTGCCTATTTCACTGCTTAAGCGATGAGGTCAAGTACCAGCTCGACCAGTTCACCCCTACCTTGACCGACCCGCTCCGCCGAGTAGAATACCTTGTCGATTGCCATCCGCAAATGCCACAGGTTGTCTGGGCAGCGACTATATATGAGAACGCGATCTCGTTTTGACGATCGAAAACGTCAGCCCGAATCAGATATACCGAGTCCAGTGAGCTTCGCTGCCAAACCCTGGTCGGAACTGTGGCCGTTGAGTGATCCGGCGGCCGTTCTTCGTGTTCATATGTGCTCTTCTGTCCAAAGAACTTCAGGGAATTAAAGAAATAGTCCAGGAAAGCATCAAGGAAAGCTTGTTGGCTGTCGAATTCAAAACCCCGGGTCGATTCCGCCCCCTCGGAATCATCGTTATGGTCCCGTCCCCATACATCAGGACGTCGTCGTTTCGCTCCAGTGGGCTGCCGCTTCTCTGTAACCGCACTGCTGGCGTGCGGCTGTTGGCGTTCTCGCTGTGCATTTGCCACCTCGTCCATGTAGCGATGAAGACTCTAGGTCTTTGACCGCCTGAAGAAGTTACTATTAAACATTTCAGTTCGAGAATGTTTCAGCGTATAATTGGACATGCGGACCTACCGTCGTCTGCGCGTTCAACTAAGCAAAGAGGATGAG
>Ga0073928_10005227_pt1 | contig 18377 bp, 19 predicted proteins | sample PaiPotPPA55metaG_FD_76969 | JGI IMG/M metagenome (GOLD analysis project Ga0073928, IMG submission 76969) | Iron sulfur acid spring bacterial and archeal communities from Banff, Canada, to study Microbial Dark Matter (Phase II) - Paint Pots PPA... ... | reverse complement strand
TCCCTCGCGCATGTCGCTGTTCCCGCTGATCATCGTGATTCCGTTGATTTTCGGCGTGATGATGATTGTGCCCATCGGCGGCGCGGACATGCCCACGGTGATTTCGCTTTTGAATTCGTATGCAGGCCTGTCAGCTGCCGCGATGGGATTTGTTCTCGATAGCAAACTGTTGATCGTGGCGGGGGCTCTCGATGGCGCGTCGGGATTCATCCTTTCGGTAAACATGTCCAAAGCGATGAATCGCTCGTTCACGAACGTGTTGTTCGGCGCGTTTGGACAAGAGCAAGCAGCGGTCGCAGGAAAAGCAGAAGCTAAGCCTGTGCGCAGCGCAACCGCGGAAGAAGCCGCGGCGATCCTTGCGGCGGCCAACAAGGTTGTCATCGTGCCGGGATACGGAATGGCAGTGGCACAGGCGCAACACAAAGTGCGTGAACTCTGCGATGCACTGAACAAGAGGGGTATCGATGTGAAATTCGGAATTCACCCCGTTGCTGGGCGCATGCCCGGACACATGAACGTGCTGCTTGCCGAGGCCGACATTCCCTACGACAAACTCCTCAGCATGGATGAGATTAATGGCGATTTCGCGCAAACCGACGTAGCGTTGGTGATCGGGGCCAATGACGTGACGAACCCTGCGGCGCGGACGGAGGCCAGCAGCCCCATCTACGGCATGCCGATCCTTGACGTGGATAAGGCGCGAACCGTCATGGTCATAAAGCGCAGCATGGGCGCGGGCTTCGCGGGCATTGAAAATCCGCTGTATTACCTGGACAAAACACTGATGCTCTTCGGTGATGCCAAGAGTTTTGTCGGCAATGTCGTTCGAGAATTGAGCGGAGGGCACGGATAACGGTGATTGAGTCCGGTCACAGCAGGATCAGGCAGAAAAAGAGCCGACGGGGATTTGACTTTGTGTTAGTATGCGCCTAATTGGGCCACGACCAGGGAGCGATGTCCGCCCATCAGTCGCAGCTAGGGACAAAGGTTGTGACGAGATGGGGATTAGAGTGTCAGCCTGTTCAGGGCGTCTCTCCTGCGAAAGGAGGCTCTCTCAACATGAACCGAACCATTGTTGGATCACCGGGAATAGCGCAGGTTGGGTACGAAGAGGGATCGGAGACTCTCGAGATCGAGTTTGTCAGCGGGAAAATATTTCAATTTTATAATGTGCCTTTGAAGCTTTTCAACACTTTGATGAAATCCTCTCAAAAAGAGCTGTATTACGAGTCCAATATATTAGTGCGGTTTCCTTACACGCGAATTTTGTGAGTCCCTATCGACTTGCCTGATTTTGGGCAGTTCGCAGTTCCGACGCGTCTTGTGTATGCGAAGCGTCAGCAACAGTGTCAAAATCTGGAAGCCCGCACATGCAATGAGCTGGGTTTAATGACACTCGATTGGGCGCAAGGTGAACTTGCCGAAGGCCTGCGATGCTACCGTTCGCGAAAGTTCTTTGCGGCCCATGAGCATTGGGAGAGCGTGTGGCTGGTGACAAAAGGGCCACCGAAGGCTTTCTTACAGGCGTTGATTCAACTGGCAGCGGCTCTCCACCACTTCCAGCGCGGTAACTCACGAGGCGCTGCGTCATTGATGCAGACTGCAATTCATCGGCTTGAGCCATATCCGGATTCCTTCGAAGGCATCGCAGTTGCATCGCTTTGCGAAGAAATTAGCGAATGGCAGGAAAAGCTGAAAACAGAAGACGCACCGGCTGACTTCGCGCCTCCGCAGATCCGAGTTTGCGGATAGGGGCAGCGGTAGAAAATCGCTGTTCAACTTCAGAGCGGTTGATACAAATCGCTGAAAGCGAGGCTATAATCCGACCATGGCTGCCGAGTCCGAAACCACTCGCATCGCCGGGATGGTCCCCGACGCATTGAAGCAGGAGCCGCGTTCCAAGGGGATCACTACCCCTCGCAAGAAAAAACCGAAAGAACTTGCTGTGATCACCGAATGCTGCACGGGTTGTGCGGGTTCGCCCGCATGTGTGGAATATTGCCCCGTGGAAGATTGCATGTTTTGGGTGCCGGATGAGGATCATCCGCCGTTTGGCCGCATCCAGATAGATCCGATCCTCTGCATCGGGTGCAAAAAATGCTTGAGCAAAGGGCCGGATGGGTGCTTCCTGGATGGCTGCCCCTGGGATGCCATCGTCATGGTCGATATCGCCGAGGTGGAAAAAGTCGTTGGGGCGATGTCCTACTGAGCTCGGAAGCTGGGGCTAACTAAACGGGCCCCACATCAAAAAATGAAGAACAACAAGTCAGGGCTGTTTTGCGGCCCTTTGCTGAATCGCTTTCTCGGTTAATTGAGCCTGCTGGCGGATCCGATCGGGGATTTCTGGAGAGTCGCGCTGGTAGACGCGGATGAGCGGCAGATCCGCGGCTTGGCCGACGAGATAGAGCGCCCGCAACGCCTCCCAGATTTGTTCGACGCCAGGGTCAAGGGTGGCCACTTCGGTTCCTGCAGCTACGCTTGTACCCTTAGTGATCGAAAGCGTACGAATGCGCCCGCTGATGGGTGAGCGCACGTCCGTCGTGGTTGGACCGTCCTGTAATTTCGCAATCAGGCCGCCTTGATGGATAGAGGTCCCGACGTGATCGGCGTCAACGACCAGGCCCGCATTTCGAGCGACGATTCTGGCGGGCTGCAATAGGGCGACAATCTGTGCTCGGCCTGAAGCGTCGCCAAAGCGTACAAGAGACAACGCCGCGTTTCCTCGGACAATGGTTGAGGAGTCTTGCAACATTTTCAAGAGCGTTTCGTGGAAGGCCGCATACGAAGTATCCAGTCCCATCAGCCACGCATCCGTGTTGCGCACTTCTTCGACCGGGTACGAGGAGAGTCGCACCAGTTCCGGATACCAGTTGGCCGCGCTGACCTGGTGAAGCTCCATACGTTCTCCTAATTGGACAAGGGCATGCTGGATGTGCCGCGGATGTTTGGCGTCGTTGAGGTATTCGCTGATTTGCTGGTCGGAAAGGTGGCGTCCGAACCAGGTGCTCCACCAAAACAAGAAGGGCATCAGCACGATCAGCCAAGCGACAAGAAAGAACAGGAAGCGATTCCGAGCGGACATGTGGCGGCGGGAGGGCGCTGCCTGTGGAGATGCAACGTCTGAAATCTTTTGTAATTCGTCCCGAGGGTGCGGGGAAATGGGGTAGCTCGCCATGTCTTTCTCGGGCCTCAACCCGCTTTGGACGCCGGCGGTTCCTTCGAAGGTGCCGCCTTTTTCTTTTGCAAGAAGGCCAGGGACCCGCGATCGCGCAGTTCCAAGAGCGCGTTCAGAAAAAAGATCCCTGATAGCGTCAGCAGAATCAGACTCATGAACAGGCCATCCACTGAGGTGATGGTCCTAGTCACGATGATCCATGCAATTCCCGCGAGAGGAATGCTGCCGAGCAGAATGGAAATCAACAATGTCCCGGCAAGCAAGAGACGCTCCCGCAGGTGCCGTTTTGTCATCACGGCTTAAAGGACAGGTCGAGGGTCTTGCTTTCCTTCGCACCGAGCGTCACTTTTTGGTCTTGCTCGCCCAGCTTTTCGTGCACGAAGGCCAGAGTGTACTCGCCCGGTGGCAGGCCTTTAATTTCGAACTTGCCGTCCGGTCCGGTGACCGCATAGAACGGGCTCTTGGTTACATTCATGAACATCCTCATCCAAGGATGCTGATTGCACTTCACGGGAAGCATGATTTCCTCGCGCGCAAAGCTTTTCTCCAGGGCCGGAGCCTGGGGAGCCTGCGACTCATTCCATTCCCGATTGTCCTTTGGCGTGGGGTGAATGTTGTGTGTTGTCGGATCGCGATTCTCGATCTTCACGCTCTGCCCCGCCATCACTCCGAGCACGTGGGGATGATATTTACATCCGCTCTGATCCAATACGACGGGATCCTTTGGAAGAGCAAAAATGCGGTTGCCCAGGCCATCTTTCACATACACAAAGACGTTTGCCAAGTCTCCGCCAGCTACGACGAGGTTTTCTGCCGTGTTCGATCCTTTGCAGTTAGCATCCTGGCTCATGTCAATCTTCGCAGGCTTAGGAGCTACACCTTCGAACTTCACAGTGCCGCTAACGGTGGCGGCAGTGGCGGGATCAATCGGAGTGGCCGCCGGCGCGGCAGCGGGGCTAGAGGCCGCGGGCTGCTCTTCCACAGGCTCCTTCTTGCCGCATCCCGCAAATGAGAAGACCCCCGTCAGAATGAATAGTACGGAATTTGTCATGCATGTTTTGCTTTTCATGTTGTCCTTCACCTCTTCTGGTGTCTGAAAGTCCACTTGAACCGAACTCTACTTTTGAATGCGCCGACTTGAGTCGCTGGCCGTTTTCACGCCAGACGACGCGCCGCCGTTCGCCATTCGCACGCGTCCCAACGATGCTCCGACCCGTCGCTGCTCCTCTGGAGTGAGCTGGAAGATGTAGTCGACCAGCAGCTTGGTATGGTCCTTGTCGTAACCATGAAACGAAGGAGGAGTCGGGCCGGAAAAGACCCACTGGCCGTTTACCTTCTTAAAAAGCCCGGAAGGCATGGATGTGCCCGGGCTGATGGCCTGCGGATCAATGATCCAGCGTTCCATCCAATCGGGTTTCAAGCGTCCCCGGGCTTGCAGGAAGTTGGGCGCCGTTGCGCTGCGATCATGAGCCGGATCTCCCGTAGCGTGGCACTTCAAGCAAGGCGCCGCGGTGCTGCTGAAGAGGCTGCGCGCCATTTCCGTTTCTTTGGTGGTCAGCACGGGAACTTCTTCAGGAATGTACGGAAAGGGCTGGCGCGCAAGAGCCTGGAAGAAGCGCACCAATTTGCCTAGCTCGTTTTCCGAAAAAGAGAACGTGGGCATGCGCACCTGTAGATACGAACGCACGCCGTTGCGGTTGTTGTCTTTATCACTAAGCGACGGATTTCTCAGGAAACGCAGCATCCATTCGGGATCAACACGTGCGCCCTCAGTGAGGAGCTTTGGGGGCAGTTGCTCCTGCGCATCCTGGTATCGGGACACGGCCATGAGCGAAGTCTTCTGGCCGGGAATGAGTTGATGGCAGCCCATGCAATTATATTTCTTGACGACCCACCAGCCTTCCTGAATGTCGCGGCGATAATCCAGCGGGCGGTATTGATAATTTGCGGGCAGAGGGCTTTCCTGGCTGCCGAGCAGAAAGGTGGTGAGCGCGCGAACCTGTTGCTGGGTCAGGTGCAGATTCGGCATGCGGAGTTTTTCAGTTTCCGGTTTGATCTTGCCCTGGTCCCAGATATTAGGCTCGGCGAGCTTATGCTCGAAAAAGCCCTTTTGGTCATACCAGGGCAGCTTGGCGGGGCCTTCCGGCAAACGCGCGAGATCGTCTGGATCCGTGATGGGTTCATGGCCGCCGCGCTGGGCGGTTTCCGTGAGGAGTGCGAAGTCCAGACGCTCAATCGGTTTGCTGCCCTCGATAGTCAATTCCGTGCCGATGCGGCCTTCATCTTCGAGGCCGGAAATTTCATGGCAGCCGGCGCAGCCGAAATGCTTGATCCATTTCTTTCCTTGGTCTTTCAAATTGGGATCGTTCATGAACGGCGCATCGGGGTAGGCAGACGAATCTGATATTTTCAAGGTGATCAAATAGCTGGCGACGTCTTCGGCATCCTGCGGAGTGAGCCGGAGACTGGGCATGACGGTCATATTCTGGACCTGCAGCTCGTGGCCATCGTTCGGACAGCGGCTGTGGTCCAAGTCAAAAACGTAGGGCAGGCCCTTCCTTTGGTAGTCCTCGGGACCGATGTCCTTCTTCTCATAGGGGCAATAAGGACGAGTGCGTTCGCGCGCGTTGTGAACCCAGCGCACGAGGTAGTCATAGTTGTCCTTCTCACCGACGCGAGTGAGATTTGCGGCAAAAGTGCCGCCCTGAAGCTGGTCGCCTTCGCCGATGGAGTGACACGCGAGACAGCCGCGCGTCTCGAATAGCTCTTTGCCATGCGCCACATTGCCTGGCTTGTGCCTGGGCAAGGAATCCGTGAGTGCCGACTGCCACAAGTAGGCCGAGATGGCGTTGATCTGGTCGTCGTTCAGGCGGAAATTCGGCATCTTTGTGGTGGCGCGGAAGTCGCTGGGCTTCTTCAGCCATACCGGAATCCAATTGGGATTCAGCTTGAGCCGGGCGTCCTTGAGATTGGGGCCAACCTTTTTCATGTCCTGCAGCAGACTCTGGGTGGAGCGGTCGAGCTGCACGATGCGCAGGTCGAGCTTGCTGTTGGTGACCTTTAGAGCCACGGCGCGATCGTTCATGCGGTTGGCTTCGTCGTTGGTCTCGGCTTTGTCGGCCTGCTTCATCAGGTCGTTTGCCTGCTTGAAATTGTCTTTCTTCTCCTGTTCAAGCTGCTTGATCTGCTGGCCGACGGAGAGCAAGTCTTCCGGTTCCTTGTCGTAGCCCTCGAAGCGATGGCAACCCACGCACCCGCGCTGGCGAAAAAGATCTTTGCCTTCGCTGAGCGTCCACCCCACATCGTTGCTGACGAGTACCATGTCCGCAGCATGGCAAGACTGGCAGCCTGCTTCCGTGTTTCCACGGGTGAAGAGCGGCCAGAGCCAATGTTCATAGGTGCCGTGAGCTTTCTCGATGCTCGTGGTGGCGCGGCCATTCCCCTGGTGGCAGGGCGAACATCCATACTTTTCGGGATCGTGAATCTTCAAAAGGTCGGGTTCAGGGTGGCTCGTGAAAGCGTGGGCGTACTCGTCCGGCTTCTTGCCCTTTAACGACATCGCGGCGGCGGTCAACTTCACCGGCTCACGAATCCCCATGTGGCAGGACTCGCAGCGGTCCACGATATTGGCTTCCGGCACGTTGATCTGCAATATCTTGGGAGTCCAGGCTTCGGTTTTGTTCTGCAAGCCCGCGAGTTGCGAGGGCGTGAGGTTCACCATGTGATCGGAGATGTAGAAATCCACTAATTCTTTCTTTTCGTTGACCGGCTTGATCAGTTCGCCGAGCTCCGCGCTGAGTGCGGTGCGCTCGTTTTTTAGGTCGTTGTAGGTCTTTTCCAGCTCTTCGTAATCCTTAAAAGATTTTTTCTTACCGTCCGGCATGTCGGCGGTGGTGCTTTCTTTCTTGTACTCCTCCAGGTTTTTTTGTTTGCGTTGCTTGGCGGAGGGACTCGTCTCCGTCTCGATGTCATAGGTGGAGGCGGTCACATAGGCGCGGCGGTCGGTAAAAACGCTTTGTACCGCCAGGATTTGGCCGCTCAAATCGTGCAGCCTCTCGTTGATCCTCTTGATGCGCGCGGCGGCGCTCTGGCTGGCGCTGTCGTAATCTTGTTTGAACTTCTGATAGTCGGCGTTGCCTTCGATATCCTTTTGTGTGTCGAGAGACTGGGTGCGCGCGGACTTCAGGAATGTCGAGTAGCGATCTTTCCACTCGCGTTGGTAGGCCTTCCAGGGACGCTGTCCGAAGTTCTCATCCCACAGGGCCCAGAACAAGGTGGTCATCAAGAGGATCGTCGCCACAACATAGGGAAGCGCCAGCGACTTGCTGACGATCGGATCCTGTTCGGGGATGGGCTTTTCGGGCACCTAATTCTCCTAAATGTTGAACCAAGGCGTGATCCACACGTACTTCACGTGGAACAAGTGCCGCAGCAGAATTTTGATCGGCAGTCCGGACATCGTGAGCAAGAGAAACAACATGAGGGAGTACTGCAACAAGCTCATCCGCCGATAGCTCTTCGCGTTGTAGCGCCGGAACAGAGCATGTGCGAGGAGGCCACCAACGGCGTAAAAGCCCCCAACGATTACCGCTCCGAATACCCCTTTGGCCCAGTTCGAGGTGATGCCGAATAGGTCGGGCAGATCGCGATTAACCTCATAAATGGTGCGATTGTGGTCCCAGGTTTGCCCCGGCCAGAACCATTGCCAGCCAGGTCCGCGAATAAAAGTCCCAATTACGATCATGGAAACCCATAAGACGACAAACCCAAAGAGAAAAGTCGCGATAGCAAACTTGCGCTGTTTCCATGTGTAGTAGCCGCAACCAAACGGGTTCGTGTCTATATACGGAATCACCATCAGCCCGACAATGATGAGCGTAGGCATAACCACACCCGCAATCCACGGATCGAAATACACCAGCATTTCCTGCAGGCCGAGAAAATACCAGGGCGCTTTCGCGGGATTCATGGTCAGGTTTGGGTTCGCCGGTTCTTCCAACGGCGCGTTCAACGTGATGGACCATACCATCAGAATGATTGTGACTATGATGGCAGCCAGGAATTCCATGCGCAGCAGAAAAGGCCACACGTGGACTTCCTTCTGCCAGCCGGGCTGAAAGGGCCAGGTCTTCCGATAATGGGTTTTGGCCATTGCCGGATTGGCTTCGAGCTGCGCAATCAAGCGGTCGTTGGCAAGCGCCTGCCTCCCCGCCAGAAAAATATAGAATGCGAGCAGAGGAATCAGCGCTACGATCGGCACATTGTCTGGAGCCGAGACAATTTCCCAAAGTTGCTTCCAATCCATATCTATCGCTGAGGCTCCTTCACCTCGGACTGCAAAACCACATCCGCTGGGCCGGAAATACCACCGTCCTTTCGAACTCGCCAGAAATGTAACATCATGAAGATCGCAGCAATGATGGGAATCCCGATGCAGTGCCAGATGTAGGAACGAAGTAGCGCGTTCGCGTCCACAATCGAACCGCCAAGCAGACCGAAGCGAACGTCGTTGTACGGAGTCATTCCCAACTGCTCACCGAAAGGGCCTTCGTGGCCCAGAAGGGGTGTGGCCCGGGCCATGTTCGTACCCACGGTAACCGCCCAAAACCCGAGCTGATCGTCCGGCAACAAATAGCCCGTGAAGGAGAGCAGTAGAGTAAGCACAAGCAGAATCACGCCGACATTCCAATTGAACTCGCGAGGTTTCTTATAAGAGCCGGTGAGGAAGACACGGAACATATGCAACTCGACTGCGATCACCATCAAGTGCGCTGCCCAGCGGTGCATGTTGCGCAATAACTTGCCGAAGGGCACATCGTGCTCGAGGTACAGCACGTCGCGGAAGGCCTGCACCTTGCTTGGATGGTAGTAGAACATCAGCAATACCCCGGTAAAGGTGAGGACAATGAACAGATAGAAGGTGATACCGCCCATCCCCCAGGTATAGCTGTACCGCACCGCGTCGCGGTTGATTTTTGCGGGATGCAAATGCAGGAAAACGTTGGACAGGACTCCTAAGGCTCGATTGCGGGGCGTATCGTCGTGTTTGTGACGGAAGATAGAAGTGTAAAGCTGGGTCTTCGCAGGCTTTCTTAGTGATTCGATTTGCTCTTTGGCTTTGGCCGGCAAATCGGTCTTGAGGGACTCGATATCCTCTCTGACGCCCGATTTAATCCGGTCTACCAGACCTACTGATTTGCCGTTCTTGCCATTCGAGTTTTTGTCATCTGACATGGAGTCTTCTCCCGCTCATTCATGGCTCGAACATTTCCCGGGTGGTCATCCCAGAAATCCGAAGTGTCCGCCTCATCGCCCATCAGGTCGACAAAAACGACCCAGGATCGTTGAAATGGCCTGCCTGCCCCTTGGGCCACTGATAAAGACGGGAAACATCAACAACGATCTGACCGTCGGGAGCCAGTTCTACGTGGGCTCTGTCCATTGGTCGGGGAGCAGGTCCTTCAAAATTGACGCCTTCGTTGTCGTACCCACTACCGTGGCAGGGACATTTGAATTTGTTCTCGCTGGCCTTCCAATCGGGGGTGCAGCCTAAATGAGTGCAACGCGCGTAAATGACAAACAGTCGGTCCGGCGTGCGGTCCACCCAGACGCGGTATTTCTGTTGAAACTTAGTATCGATACCCAATGAGTAATCCGAGGGATAGCCAATTTTGAATACGGTTGGAGGTTCGAAGAGGGTACGAGGCAGGAAAAAACGCAGGAACGCTATAAACCAGGCGCCGAGAAAAGCACTGATGGCGCACCACGCCAAGCGCCGTCGCTGCTGGTTGACCTGGCTGTCGTCCGGGCCGACACTCGCCACTCCTGCTGCCGCGGCTGCTTTCGAAGTACCTACCGCCGGCGTTCCGACGTAGCTGGTTGCCAGCTCGGAGTCAGTAGCAGGTACCTTCGCCGCTTCCGGTTTCAATTTGCCCGATTGAGTTTCCTGGGCCGCCACGTATTTCCTCCTTGATGGCTTACCCGTTCATAATGGCCGCCCTACGACGCAGCGGCTCTTCTCCGTGAATCGTTCGTTAGTAGAACGCCCCCATTTACGTCGAGGCAATGCGCAAGTTCTTCCACGTGCACCGTTGAAATCAATTTGAGTGCGACAAAAGCAGGGAGAGAAGAAAGTCGCGGTATTGGAATCGCTGGAGAAACTTCGGGACAGGGGCTGAGCGGACGAATAAACATGTAGGTCCGCTGAATTGGAAATGCACCACATCTGCAAACTGCGAGGCCCCAGCATTCCACGGACCCCCAATAACGGGCTCATAGTAGTGAAAAGGCAAACGTTCGTCAATGCGTGTTTGCGAGTATGCGAAGGGCAGATGAGTTCGCTTGCGCCAGGAGTCTGATGCGAGCAGAATAAATGGCGGGTGCAAGAAGTTGCTTGCGGTCGAAAGAAGCTGTGATAGACTCCCGACCGTTCGCGGCCCACTGTTTTGATTTCAGCGACTTCATGAGTTGCAGCAGTGGGAAGACCGAGAATCTTATTCGGGAGGTCGCGCTGTATGGGCCTCGTACTCCTCATCATCATTTGGCTGATTACGCTAATCAGCACCTATTTCTTCATCGCCAAGACATGGTGGTTGCCGGTGGGAGCATCCGCTGCCGCGGCCGGTATCGACCATTACTTTAGTGTTACGTTTATTCTAATGGGAATTGTGTTTGTCGCGGCGCAGGGAATCCTGGGGTATTTCGCCTGGAAGTATCGCGATCGGGGCTCCTCTTCCGTCGCCCGCTATTCGCACGGCAACAATCGCCTGGAAATAGCGTGGACCGTTCTCACTTTCATCCTGTTTGTCGGACTGAACCTGATGAGCAGTTCCATCTGGGCGTCAGAACGTTTTCGGCCCGCGCAACCTGGCGCCGTGCAGGTGGAAGTCACTGGAATGCAGTTTCAATGGTATTTCCGCTATCCAGGCCCGGATGGCAAGTTCGGAGCAACCAAGCCGGAGCTGATTGATCCTTCCACAGGCGGAGAAGGTGCCGTAGGTCTTGATGCCACGGATCCTGTATCCAAAGACGATTTCGTGACGGGAACGATGTACTTGCCCGTCGGGCGTGAAGCGGAAGTGATCTTGCGAGCCCAAGACGTGATTCACAGCTTTTTCGTTCCTGGGATGCGCTTCAAGCAGGACGCCGTGCCCGGCCTGGCGATTCACATGCATTTCACTCCAATTTCGACGGGCGATTACGAGATCGTCTGTGCGGAGCTCTGTGGGCTGGGACATTACAAGATGCACGGTATGTTGAAAGTGGTCAGCCAGCAGGAGTTCGACGCATGGTTGGCCGCGCGCGAGTCGGAGAAGCAATAACATGGCTACCGGAGAATTTGCTGCCTACGGAGCCCACGCGCATGCCGCGCCCCAAGGTTTCATCCGCAAGTGGGTTTTCAGCCTCGATCATAAAGTCATCGGCCTGCAATACTATTTTCTTGCGCTAACGGCGGTGTTCGTCGGCATGTTTCTTTCCTTGCTGATGCGCATCCACTTAATCTGGCCTAGCGTGTCGTTGCCCCTATTCGGAGAGATTAAACCCGAGGCGTATCTCAGCCTGTTGACGATGCACGGCACCATCATGGTGTTCTTCGTACTCACCACGGCGCCGCAGGGCGGCTTTGGAAATTACTTCTTGCCGATTCAAATCGGGGCCGCCGATATGGCCTTCCCGGTGATAAACATGCTGTCGTTCTGGGTGACGTTCCTCGCGTACATCGTCATGCTCTCGGCGTTTTTCGTGACTGGAGGAGCGCCACTGCACGGCTGGACCGGCTATCCACCGCTGAGTGCCCTTCCGTCAGCGGGGCCGGGCGAAGGTTTAGGCGCGGACCTGTGGGTGACCAGTATTGCGCTGTTCTGCATTGGCGCGTTGATGAGTGCGTTGAACTTCATCACCACGACGCTGGATATGCGTGCGCGAGGCATGTCGCTGATGCGCATGCCGCTCACTTGTTGGGCCTGGTTCATCACAGCGATCTTGGGACTATTGGCATTTGGTGTTCTGCTTGCCGCAGGCATTCTGCTGTTACTGGATCGCAACGCGGGCACCAGCTTTTTTGTTCCCTTAGTAACGGTCAATGGGCAACTCGCTGGCCATAAAGGCGGGTCACCGTTGTTGTGGCAACACCTGTTTTGGTTTTTTGGCCATCCTGAGGTTTACATTGCAATCCTGCCGGCCATGGGATTGTGCTCGCAGTTGGTTTCCGTGTTCTCCCGCAAACCGATCTTTGGTTACAAGGCGATGGTGTACGCGATGTTATCCATTGGCATCATGGGATTTATGGTGTGGGGCCATCACATGTTCATGAGCGGCATGAGCCCGTATTCGGGGTTCGCGTTTTCGGTGATGACCATGGCCATTGGAGTACCTTCGGCTATTAAGACTTTCAATTGGCTAGGCACGCTGTGGGGTGGGAAGATCCGGTTTTCATCGCCAATGTTGTTCGCAATCGGATTCGTCTCGCTGTTTGTTTCGGGTGGAATCAGCGGCCCCTTCCTCGCGCAGCCCGTGCTCGATATTCCTTTGCACGACACGTACTTCGTTACCGGTCACTTTCACCTGATCATGGGCGTAGCCTCCATCTTTGGTATCTTTGCCGCGACTTATTACTGGTTTCCTAAAATGTTTGGACGCCTGATGAATGAAAGTCTGGCGAGATGGCACTTCTGGTTCAGCTTTGTCGGCACTTACGCCATCTTCATGCCTATGCATTATCTCGGAATGGCGGGACATCCGCGGCGTTACTCTCAACTCACGGAAGTAGGCTATCTTCACAGCTTGCTCCCGCTGCAGAAATTCATCACCTACGTGGCGTTCATCACCATCGCCGGTCAGTTCATTTTCTTGTTTAATCTTTTCTGGAGCATGAAGTTTGGGAAGAAGGCGAGCGACAATCCCTGGGAAGCGACGACGCTAGAGTGGACGACCGCGACGCCGCCTCCGCATGACAATTTCGCCGGCCGCACGCCCGTCATCCATCACGGGCCTTACGAATACAGTGTGCCGGGCGAGCCCCGCGATTATGTGATGCAAACGGATCCTTTGCCCGTGGCAGTACGGTAAAAACTGTTATGACGATCCTCACAAGCGCAGAGAACTTTTCCCATGGCGACTTGCAGCAGCTGGAAATGCGGTTGCGGCGCGCCCGGTTGGGATTGGGAGTGGGCGTAGTTGGGATCGTGATGGTGTTTGTCTCTTTCACCAGCGCGTACATCGTGCGTCAGGGGTTGCCAACACTCGACCCGCGCACGAACACACTGGTTCGCGATTGGTTTCCGCTGCCCCTGCCGGCACTCCTGTTCTTCAACACCGGCTTGTTGCTCATTAGCAGCGTGACCATGGAACTGGCTCGCCGGCAAGTTGCGCACTTCACTACAGCCACGCGTGCCGCCTCTACCCCCAATGTTTTCGCAGGTCGGGAAGGAACGATTCTCTGGCTCGCGTTAACCGCGGTGCTGGGCCTTAGTTTCCTGAAGGGACAGTGGACCGTCTGGCGCGAGATGGAAGCAAGCGGCTTCTACGTAGCCAGCAGCCCCGGCAGCTCTTTCGTTTATCTTTTGACTGGAACGCACGGCGTGCACTTGCTAGGCGGCATTTTTGCGTTGCTGGCGGCAGGAGCAACCGTACTGTTCCGGCGGCCGGCAGAATCGCGCGTGGTGGTCTTGGACGTGACCGCCTGGTATTGGCATTTCATGACTCTGCTGTGGGCCTACATTTTGTGTCTGCTGGAGTTTGCGCGCTAACAGGAGCCTAACATATGGCTGAAGCGACATTGCCGCACGGTCGGCCAGAGGTCTACGAGCCTTCGCTGTTTGGGACATACTCCAAGAAAATCGGCATGTGGTTGTTTCTGCTTTCTGACTCGCTGACGTTTGGGGCGCTGCTTTATTCCTACAGCTACGGGCGCATTTCGATCGCAAACTGGCCGACGCCATTCCATTCCGAAAGCATCGTGAACGCCACGATCATGACGGCGTTTCTGCTCACGAGTTCCTTGACCATGGTGCTGGCCGTGCGTGCGGCGGTACACGGCGATGCCAAAGCGCAACGCCTCTGGCTTTTGGCGACGATGGCCTGCGGCACGGGATTTGTTGTTCTTCACGGACGGGAGTGGAGCCACCTGATTGCGGCGGGTCTGACTCTGCCCGTTTTTCCGGCGATGCCGGGACACGCAACAACTGGCGAGTTTGCGGACGTAGCCAAGAGCGTTCCGCAATTTCCCGCGACCTTCTTCGGTCTGACCGGAATGCATATGCTTCACGTAACGCTTGGAGTGGTTTACCTTGGCGTCGTTGCCCTGCGGCGAAATTTCATTCCTATTTTGCTTCTCTGCTGGTTGGGCGCTTGGCTAGGGTCACCCTCCTACAGCCCTTTCCACTACGGCGCTCACGTGTTGCTGATAGCGGCTGTTATGTGCTCCGTCATTCTGTGGCTGAAGCCCAAGGTCTACGATGCTGCCGACGTGGAAGTTGCCGGACTCTACTGGCACTTTGTGGACCTAGTGTGGATGTTCATCTTTCCGCTGGTCTATTTGATGTCGGCCAGGATTATCTAGGAGACGCGAAGCTATGGAAGCATTCCAACAAATCATTGCGGAACAGGTGGCCGAACGACATCGCCGTCACGCTAAAGCGCAGTTCTTCTGGGTTTGGGGTGCGCTGCTGGTGATGACGGCAATCGAGGTCTATCTGACCTATCAGAACTTGAAACCCGTTCGCATGCTGACCATCCTTATGGGCTTGTCGATCGTGAAAGCGGCCTTGATCATTGGCTTCTTCATGCACTTGAAATATGAAGTCTCGCGTATGAAATGGCTGACGATGAGTTCCTTGGTCATCTGTCTGGTCCTGATGTCGATCTTTTTCTTTCCGGATGCCTTTCGGATCCTCTATCTTGGAGTGAAATGAGACGTCGGTTTGCAATTCTTAGCGTGTTTGCCTTCCTGTGGGCCGCGCCCGCTTTCAGCCAAGGGTGCGCCATGTGCCGCAGCACGGCCGAGGCAACCTCTAAAGACGGGCGAAAAGCTATCAGTAAGGGCGTGGTTATACTTTTGCTGCCACCTCTGGGAATCATGACTGTCGGGGTGTGGATGGCATTTCGCTATGGAAAGAGACGGGATATCGAGCAGAGCCAACAGCTTGGATTTCTGGAATAGAAAAGAGGTGGGAATACGAGGTCCGAAATAGAGTGCGGCACTTTGCAGTGCGCCCTGTGGTGGCACAAGTTGGGCCCATGCGGCAGATTCCCTGAATGAATGGGGCGGAATATCAAGCTGCGATACACGCCTTCAGCCCTATGAAACCGCGGTCCAAGAATTCGGCAGGTTGGGTGCTTGGTTCTCGAAAGGCAAAATGAGCCACACACGGGGGACATCTTTTCAGAGGAATTTGAACCCTTTGAGAGACTATGTCGGCCTGTTTAGCTCATCTGTTCACTCTTACTATCGCGCTCACTTGGCAGAGCATAAAGTTAGTCCCAGGGCCCCAACCTATAAGAAAGTAATAAGCCTTCTAGGCATGGGATTTGTTAGAGCCGGTCTTAGATTTGCGAAGGCGTTCTTCGCGAAGCGCTGTAAGTTTCAAGATTACAATTACCGCGCCGGCGAGTCCGGCGTCTTCCCGCTGAAGACAGACCCCTTAGGCAGACAAGATCTAACTGCTGCGGAAGAAATCCGGTTGAGCTTGGCTGGCGATTGGGGGACTGGGACCCATGAAGCAGCCGCGGTAGCTGAAGGGATACTTTGGTTCAAGCCTCACTTCACAATTCATCTGGGCGATGTGTACTACGTTGGCGACGTGCAGGAAATTAACGAACATTGTCTGAACACACCGGCGCGAAGTTCGCAGTACGAGACAATTGAGTGGCCGCACGGATCCTTAGGCAGCTATGCGCTAAACGGTGATCATCAGATGCATGGAAATGGAGACGGCTACTTTCGGGCGTTTCTGCCGACCCTAGGCATCGGCAGCTCGAGGAAACAAATCGAGAAACCGCAGAAGGCAAGTTTTTTCTGTTTGAGGAATCGGCATTGGATGATCATTGGACTCGATACCGGGTACAATTCTGTCGGTCTGTCCTCAATTTTTTCAATGTGCAAATTGGAGGATGTTTTCTTGGACTGGCTGCATAAACATGTGCAGCCGAAAGACTTTGCAGGCGCCATCATCCTACTTGGACACCACCCGTACTGTTCAGCTTTCGAAAGAGGTTATGTTCGGCCGGCCACGCAGTTGAAGGGGCTATTAGGAGACCGGAGTGTGCTTTGGTTTTGGGGACACGAACACCGTTTTGCCATCTATGGGAAGTATAAGTGTGCAGCTGGCATCCCGGCATTCGGGCGCTGCATTGGTCACGGAGGGATGCCAGTAAGTCTCGGGAGACCGAATCCGAAGAGTAAAGCACCTTTGGTCATATACGACAATCGGAGGTACGGCAACTTAGATGGGGCCTTCGTAGGTTTCAACGGTTTTGCAAATCTCACCTTTGTTGGGTCCAAACTTACGGTGGAATACTTCTCGCTGCCAGGCTTTCTGCAGCCGAATTATTCTTTGCTCTTGCGTGAAACCTGGGAATCCAAAGCGGGTGACTTACAAGGCGCCAGCATCTCAATGATCCAGGATGGCCTGGCTCAAGCGAACCCCGACCTCAATGCGGCGCAGCGGTGAGACGAGCGCCCGAAGATTAAGGCTTACAATAAGGAGTGGTGCATTCAGTCCAATGGGAACGGGAGGGCAGCAGCGAAGCGAACATCAGCTACTTGCCTTTTGATATTTGTCCAGCTGGAACTTACCGCCGTCAACGTAGCTCTTGTTGGTCTCAATGTACGCGTGCCATTTCTCGGGCAGATCTTCCTGCGCGAAGATGGCCGTCACCGGACAGACCGGAACACAGGCACCGCAGTCAATGCACTCAGCCGGATCAATGTAGAGTTGAAGCACTTCGTCGAACGTGGGGCGTCCATCGTCATAGGCGCGGTCTTTCGCCGGATGGATACAATCCACGGGGCACACATCTACACAGGCGGTATCCTTTGTTCCGATACAAGGTTCGGCGATGATGTAAGCCACCGGTCACCTCCAATGCGTGGACCGCCGTATCAAGCTTCGAAGAGCGTTAGCTGCGTTTAACGCTTCTGTGGAACAGCTGCCAGCGGGGTTTGAGTCCTTGTGTGTGATATTGCACCGTTTCCGAGAGGTGTCAAGATGCCATTCTCGCCGTGCAGTTGGGGATCGCGACATGGATGATCAGTGGACTTAACGTTTGGTGGTACCTTGGGGCTGTTCACTGTTTGCGGAAACGGAGTGCTTCCGAACCCACCGCGAACAATCCTCGTGTCATTGCCGATTTCCACTGGTGATTCAAAACAAATACTCCGTGTGTCAACGGCGGAGTGCCCGCGTTCTTTGCATTCGCGGCAGAGCTGTGTCCAAGGCACCGGCAGAGCATCCACATGGACGCGGTCACCGAACTGGCCACCACCGTGGCACGCGCGCTGCTTGCCGTGCGTTGTTTGCGCCCCGCGCTTCTCACTACCGCAAACGGCGTGCGTCCAGCTGCCCCGCGGTGACCAAGACGCGGCCTTCTCCGCCAGGTGCTCTTGCTCCGGCGGAACGCGAAACGGTCCTGGCACAGCTGCATGGCGAACGCTTCCGGGATCGCTCGCCAGCCGCTGTTTATGCGACGATGAAGGAGAGTATCTCTGCTCGATCCGCTCCATGTAGCGCTTGCTCAAAGAGCGGGGCGAGTCCCGCGAACGCCGCGATCAGCTCACTCATCCGCCGTACCAGAAGCCCGAACTCCCGGCCACCGCGCCCAACCAGCTCTGGAGTTGGGACATCAGTGTGCCGCAGTAAGCAGCAGGGGAGATGAGAGAAGAGAGGAACTGACCTCTCGCGCGGCAGGGTACGCATCCAACGATTCATTTCACCTTTCTCGGCTACACGTTTCGACCGCGCAAGGCGGTCGATAAGTACGGTCGGGTGTATGTGAACTTTTCTCCAGGCGTCAGCCGTGAGGCGCTGAAGACGATGCGACAAACGGTGCGAGGATGGCACCTTCAGCTGATGTGCGACAAAGAGCTGAGTGACCTCTCGAACATGTTCGGCCCGGTACTTCGGGGCTGGGCAAATTACTACGGTCGTTTCTATCCGACGGCGTTGAAACCATTGTGGAGGCAAGTGAACGACTATTTGGTGCG
>Ga0073928_10005226_pt1 | contig 18380 bp, 25 predicted proteins | sample PaiPotPPA55metaG_FD_76969 | JGI IMG/M metagenome (GOLD analysis project Ga0073928, IMG submission 76969) | Iron sulfur acid spring bacterial and archeal communities from Banff, Canada, to study Microbial Dark Matter (Phase II) - Paint Pots PPA... ... | reverse complement strand
TCGCGGTTCCATGGGTGGTAGTCTCGTGAGACTACGTCTTGCCAAGTAAGGGACCGCGATCCGGCAATGTCGGATATGCGTGTTTCCACCCGATGCTGATGTTCTTTGGTGTCAGAACAGGTAACCTCGATTTCAACGGCAGGTACCTGTGCACGTTTCGCGACCTCGATCCAAGCATCGCGGGAGAGAGGAATAGGATTCACTGAGTCTGCAATCACTGTTCTACCGACATGGAGATTGTCCGCGGCAACTGCGTTGCCCACACGATAGCCAGCATCGTTGATTGGTGAGCTGAGCAATCCCGAATCCAGAATCGCCTCCTCAATAGAATCGATACGTACATGAACTGCACCTAGTTGGCGGGCAAGTTCTCGCGCAATGGCCGTCTTTCCGGTACCTGGCAGGCCGCCAAGGATGATGAGCATAGTGAGTTCCAGTATATTCTTGGCTTCATCGCTCAAGACGAAGCCTTCTCACCTCACTCAACCTGGCGTTTCCGCCGAGTGGCGTGCGTGCAATCGATACAGATCATTGTCGTGCTGAAGCGATGCGATCTCCTGCCTCAGCTCCAGCACTCGTTGCCGACTGAATACATCCACCCCTCACCCTCGCTCGCACCAGACTCAGCTCAGTATCAGCTAAGCCTTGCCCTTTACCTTTGCCCAGCGTGCTCTCTGTGCAGCAGCCATTTTCTACGACTAGCGGCAGAGATCACCCGTTTTGGTTTGTCTGGTTGAGCACCACCGCCCGCAAGATCGCCACTCTGTGTTCTACATCCTCGTCACCCGCCAAGTCGAATTCGACCACACTCTCTGGCACGCCACCGACGCTCAGCGTCAACGACGAATCCAAGCTCGACTCACGCGGCAAGCTCGTCGACTCGGCTACCAACTCGTTCCTTTGGAGGTTGAGATGACTCCGGTAATTAGCGGCTCGTGGGAGTATGAGGATAAGGTTCACAATAGGATAAAAATATGAAGCGAGTTCTGATTCTAATTCTGGCGATAACGACCTTAGCTGCGGCGCGAGACAAGAAATCAAAGGCTCAGCCGGGACCGTATACATTCACCAGCAAAGCGTCTGCCCAAGCGCTCAAGGTATTAATCGTCCAAGCGAATGTAAGAGAAGGGTACGCCCTCGACTCCGACAACCAGTTGCAATTTCGCTTTTCGAAGCCAGCGCAGATGCCCATCGTTAGTGCGCTGTTCGTTGCTTCCAGTGCGTGTACTGGCATGACCACAAAAAAGGCCTGGTCATATACGCTGGCAGAACTCAATGGCATGACAAAGGTGACCGTGCAGCCTGTTTGGGAATATCCGGACGATTACTGCAAAACGCAAACTCAGGAATTGATATGGAGCCAGCGAGATGAGATTGCAGCATTTCAAGCAATGCTAGACAAAGCTCGCTAACCAATGAAGCCCCTGACAGTCAGGTCGCATCGGAAAGATCTTCACCATTGGTACAAGAGCTTGGCAGGAGGGTTTCGGTGCGATTGTGAGGCATGGCGCTGCGAGTTTGCCTCAGGAAGCAAACAGTGTGACAGAGCGTCCGAGCACGGTAGCAAGTATTGCCCTGCTCATCTGGCATCCAAGCCCCACTGATTCCTCGTTAAACAGAGAGTCCCGCCACCGAAGCAGCGGGCTTCATTCTTGCGTCGTATTTTACGCTGCTCTCTTCTGCCCCGCTCGTATCTTCGCCCAGCGTTTCCGTTGTGCTGCGGCGATTCTTCTCCGGGCTGAGGCCGACATCGTATGACCCTTCTTATGGACTGAGCCTGCCGTCGCCGCTGGCTTCGATTCCTTTCCAACCCCTGCCCATCTCGCCTTTTGTGCCAATGTCATTTTCCGCCTTGAAGCTGCCGAAATTATTCGCTTCGGTTGGTTTGCGTTGCGGGACGTTCCCGAACCGTTTAACGACTCGATCACCGGTATCGCTTGATCTAACTTCTCCACATGCAACTGCGCCCGACTGCGCTCTGCACCAAGCTCCTGAAGAGCACCCGTTAGATTTGACATTGTCGCCCCCTCATATTTGACAGCGAAACTGATTGTAGGATGGGAATGATCTCTACTTAAATCGGAGAATTGGCGACAGATCAAAACGCCCGATAACAGTATCCATGCTTGACGCGGTCGCATCATCAGAAAAGATTAATAACACTTTGCAAAAGTAACCCACCCTCACCGGGGGAGGATGCCCGTGAGATTGAGCCCTACTCTTGTATCCTGTTAGCAACGCGGAATGGCAATCAACAGGAATCGAACATCGTTCCGGTTGTAGCTGTCACCAAGACAACCCTCGATGCACAAGTTTTGTGCTAAGTGCGGAACTGTTCTAGCGGATGCGAACGGGACTTGTGGGGCTTGCGGAACTTCCATTGATTCGGAGGCTGCTCCCACCGAACTCGGTGCTTCCCTAATAGGGGAGCCGCGTCAGGGGCGATTGAAGCTGACAAACGACGGCGAGTTCGTTTAGGTCTCACGGTGGCGCTCTCTTGCGTGCTGCTCGGAATCCTAGTGATGTTCGCAAACCGGAGGTCATCGCCCAAGAGCAACCCGACGACAGATTCTCGGGACGCGAAGCCGATGATCGCACATGGCGAGAAGCCATCGCCTGCAATACGACAGATGCCCGAAGTAGTGCCACGCATCGTAAAGCCTGGTAACGACTCTTCGGATCAGGTCGCCCGCTCAGCCCAGACTGCAAACGAGGAGGCAAAGAACGGCGCGATAAGAGCCAATGGCACACAACCTCAACCTTCCACTACGACGCAGGCCGCAAATCATCCCCTTGTTCTCCAGTTTAAAGCTGGCGTTCAACTGTGGATTCGAGTGAACTCGATCAATCGTCAGCCCGATGGAAGCTTTAGTTTCCGGGGCACTCTACTGCAGCCAATCACCCTTACAGATTCCGTTTCACTCGATCAAAGCACGGAACTGGTCGGGTGGGGCACAGTGAGCGGTGGACACACTATAGTTTCGGTGACAGAATTCAACGTCCGGGGAGAAAACTACGGATTGCGGTCTGCAAGCAACGCAAACAACAAACCCGGAAGCGGACCCGCGCTCGAACTTAATCCCCGCAAGTTGCTGGAGATGTGGTTCGCATCCCTATCGGTTTATGAGAAGAAGACCGGGTGACCCCCGAGTGCCGAAAACCGTTCGATGCGGAATGGCTCAGAATTGCTGGAAAGTTGCCGAAGGGCCGCGTACAGTGCGGGAGGAACAGGAATGTCGGGTGACAGCTATTTGGCCCTGCCGTACTTGCCTTTCTCAATTTGGATGGATGTCCAGATGAACCCCTGCACGTCGATCCCGATAACGAGGGTTCAACTTCCGATTCCGCAGTTCAAGATCGACTCGCCAGTTCTTGGAGTTTCACATAAGTCAGCCAGTTGGGTTGCGGCGCGTAGTTCAGGGAAATGTTTTAACGAATCAGCCATGCGTTTCATAGCCGATGGCTTCATGAACATCCTCTTGCCCCCACTCGCGAGGAATTGGAAGTAAGTTGCTATCGTCCAGTTGACGCCGAGACCGGAGTCGCGATAGTTGATGAGTTACCACACCGGATGTTCGACAAGTTTCCGGCCGCTATTCGTAAAGCCATAGGACTGATGATTGACGGCGGCATGTTGATTGATCGTTGTCGTTGCTTGCGTTCTGGTATTTCCGTCATCGGGATCGAAGCTACTGACGGCTACCCTGTACGGACACTGATTATATACGAGGTGCACACTGCCATTGATACGCTTCGTTGAGTAATATCGCATCTGTCTAATCTACTCCTTCTTTCTTCCCAATGTGGGAATCGTAACTTGGGTTACTGTTCTTCAGCCCAGCCTCTGTAACCCATTCCCAAATCGGGATCACTTATTTCACACACTGAGCAATAGTGAACAAGTCCCCTATACCTTACGGGTGTAGGTTCATCCCAAGGAGTGAGATGCTAAAGGAACTCACGCGGCCCTCCCCCCGTTGTCCGCTGTTTTCCTTTGATGGCGCAGTTTAGGGAGATACTGCGCCAACTATTGTTTGAAGAGGCTCGTCATGATAATCGAAGTACCAGCTTACGATTCCCGCCAGCGCCCTGATGAGGCGAGTTCCAAGGACCTCGCTCACAGATCCGAAGCCGTGTTCCAGTGGCCGCCAGATTACTTGTGGCCATTCATGGATGAGCCACCGCGCACCGATACTTAACAAGATGTCTTAGGAGGATATAGGCCATGGGTACCTTACTCTGAGACCTACGAACGGCATCCAGAAAGGATTCGTCCTTTGGACGAAATGCAGCGTCGTACGATTGTAGATGTGCTCGACCAGTGCTGTGGCAACTATCTTAATCGCAGCGTGATTACTGGTATCGGAGAACAACGATTTATCGGATGGCGAGGAAGTACAACTATCGGCCGCCAACGCCAAATGTGTGGGCTCAATTCAAGAGATCGCCCGAGGATGGCGAAGGAATTATACGAATACCAATTGCCAACCAGCAGAATGCCGCCGAATCGCGGAGGTGAAGAAGCGCGGTGTGCATAGGCTGGATGAATTATCGAGAGCGAGCTAGCACCATTGGGATTGCAATTTCCCTTGCCTGCAAACAATTCGCGGAATCTGTGTTCGACGGCTAAGTCCAGCGGGAGCAATAAATTATGACCAATCTCGGTCGAGTCACAGTCACGCCCCGTGATCAGCAGGTCTTGAACCTGCTCTCACAGGGTTGCAGCAATAAAGAGATTGGAGGCGAGCTAAGTATCAGTACTCGAACGGTAAAACATCACCTGCGCATACTCTTTGTTCGCGCCGGAATCCTCGACGGACGCAAACGTGTGAAGTTGGCTCGTTATTTTCACGAGGGAGGAAGTGCCGTCATGACATCATGCGACGGTCTCAGCCCAAAGGAAAGTCAGATTTCGATTCTAGTCTGGGAAGGTTTGACCAATCGTCAAATTGGCAAGATCGTCGGCAGCAGCGAACAGGTAATAAAGAATCATTTGCGCCGCGCATTTGACAAACTTGGAGTCTGGAGTCGGCTGGAACTCGCAATGTACATGGCAAGCAGTGGCGGAAAGAGCCGGATTCCCGAGACCTCGGACTGTAGCAACAAACCCGTCGTCCACGGATCGGAAGGCGGGTTCTTAGCCATTACTGGAGATGGGATTCGCTCTAGGCGGCCTTCGCTCTGACTTTCGCCCATCTCAGCTTTTGCGCTGCGGCAATTCTCTTCCTGCCAGCGGCCGATATCGTCCGTTTCTTGGGTACACCGGAAACGGCCTTTGTCTGCCCGTTCCTTCCCTTCCGTTTTGACCATCTCAAACGTTGAGCGGCTGCTATACGCGCCCGAGCAGCAGCCGACATCTTCGACCGTCTGGCCTTCGGCTTTCGGTAGGCTGCTCCAAAAGCTGAGAGTGCAGCAGAAATTCCTTGAAGTTGCCGGTTCAACCGATCATGCTCCGTCTTCAACAGCCGGACAACACCAGCTAACTGTGACATGAATCCCCCTCAATCTGCCTGCGAATTGGATTGACCCGACGCGGGCACTAGAATCCGCACCGCACAACTTCACATTCCCCAGCGCCCCGGCGAGTTGCCTGCAAGTATACGGTAAGAACGAACTGATCACCGTGGGGTAAATGGCGAACTTCCGCTTGGGTCTTATCGGAGTGAGGCGCTACTGAATTCGAGATTGTTGACGAAATCAGCGATAGTGCTCATTGCGAAATTGACCGAGCCAAGGTCAACGAGTGAAGGGGCGAGTTAATCGCCAACCGAGATTTGGTTTCACGCCGACTGAAGAATCAGGATCAGTCCTTGGGACCTCATGGCGACCCCAAAAAAGCCGGACTCGTAATGAGTCCGGACAGGAAAGGTGAAAGTAACAGCAAAGTAGCTGCGGTCGTGAGGGCTGAAACGGCGGGTCCTCCCGCCACTAGCCCATGATCGCGTCCCAGTTAAGGACCGGATGAGGATACCTGCCAGCCGTTTTCGATGACTGCTCACTTTTATACACTTCCGAAAATAAAGGAGCCGGCTCCTAGTTGGCGGCAGCGACCGACTTCACTGAAATGGTATCTCCGCTGGCGGTGCCCGTAACTCTGGCCTTCTCCCAAGCCAGCTTGTTCAGTTCGTCCAGCGAAGCTTGATCCTTTGCGTCAAGAGTATAGACCTTATCGCCGACCACTAGCGCATAATTAGCGCCTTTTTGCACGCAGGCACGAACGCAGTCTGCGGGAGCTATATTCCCCTCGGAGTGCTTCGCGCCGCACATGGCATCGCTAACCTTTCCGGTGAAGGTCTGCGTGTCACCCGCAGCTACTTTCGGCGCGACTGCTAATCCCACACACAGCACCGCAATCGCCATCAAAGCTTGCATCATTCGTAAACGAAACATAAATCCTCCTCACATTGTTCTACACGCCGGTATTGGATGCCCCGCATCAGCGGACCGGCCTCATTTGGTTGCACGTACATCCGACTCTTTGCGAATCTTCTTCCGGGCACGCTTTCGCGCTAAGGCTTGCTTGACTCGGCGCTTCGCACCCGGCTTCAAGTAGAAAGAGTGGCGCTTCACTTCCTTAATGATGTCTTCCGTCTGAACTTTGCGCTTGAAGCGACGAAGGGCGTTGTCTATTGACTCCCCTTCTTGCAATCGAATTTCTGCCAAGTTTATTCCTCCGGCCCGTCCTTTAAATCACAATCGACTAGGCGTTGAGACTTCGGTCGTTTCGACGGTATCGGCACATCAGGCTGAATGGCGTTCCTTGAATTCGTCGATCTTTTCAGTGGTTTTATTCTTTGCGTTTTGCACCGACTGACTTATCTTGTTCCGCCTCTCGTGTGCCTTGTCCGTTGCGACATTTTGGCGCGACTGTTGCACGTCTTCGGCAGCGTCTTTAGCCTTGCCCCACGTCTCCTTCGCCGCACCTTTAGCCTGATCCACAACTCCCTGATTGGCCAGTTTCTCGTTGCCGAGGGCTTCCCCAACGCTTTGCTTTACCTTTCCTACAGCCTGCTCAACCTTGCCGAAAACCTGATCCTTATTCACTGTTCTTCTCCTTTAAGTTACCGCAAGTTCGGCGTCCTGTTATTTGTGAAATATGAAGACACTCTTGGCACAGTGGCGGCAAAGGTTTCTGCGACAAAAGCCCACTCTAGTCTCGAAGCCACCCCTAAGAATGGTCACTTTTGCACAGGAGGTTTCAGAACAGGTCTCGAATTTATTTCGCTGCGACTTTAGACTTCGTCAGCCCACGAGCACATCCGAGCAGTATTGACCAGACTTTGAAGCACCAAGAGCAGACAGTGATGTCAGCGGGATTCTGTCGATGTGAATTCTCGCGCCAAAGGAGACCGACATGCACCGTGGATACCGATATCTCAGTTCACTTCTATTGACTGCTGCCCTTGCTACACCTGTTGCCCTGATGGCGGCTGCCAGCCCGCAAGACGATAGGAACCACGAAAATAGAGAAGGTGAGAACAACAAGCGTTACTACGACAAGGGCCACAAGGACTATCACAACTGGGACGCCAACGAAGACCGCTCTTACCAGCGGTATCAGACCGAACACCACCAAAAGCGGGATTTCATTCAGTTGAGTCCCCGTCAACAGACCGTCTACTGGAACTGGCGTCACAGCAATCCGGATAACAGATAACGAAATCGCCGTGCGCAATTGGTGATCATCGAGAAGGTGGATGTCAAAGGCTGCGGCATCCGCCAGCCCGAGACGATTGGCGTCAAAGCGGTCGCACAATCGTGTAATGATCCATCAAGGGAGGAGGAAGATTGAGGTTCGCTACGATTGCAGAAAGCGGAATTCGCTCTCCAGCAGGAGGCAGCTTTACCGCTTAAATAGTGATCGCAAAGAATCGTCATCAATGTGGCTATCGGGTGCCATCCAGTACTCTCTGGCGCTGATGTGTGGGGGCTTTTCAACCGCCCTTTTCTCAAGGCCGGATTCAAGGTTCGCTTGTTTGCCCGTATGTACGGCCTGAGCCCGCGGAAGTCGTCCACAGCTTTCGAGGAAATCTCTGATCCGCCAAAACTCAAAAAAACGCGAACTGTCATCGGGCGTTCTGAGTTACTGTCTCACCGCCCCAAATCCAAATCTAAGTGACCCGGTGCAACGTAAGCAGGAGATTTGTTGTTGCCGTTCTCATCGCCGCCGTTCGTTGTTGTTCTTATGGTTGTCGTTTCATGCTTTAATCCTGATCGGAATGCTCCAGCTTAACGTGATTGCGAAACGCTTGATCGAGCATTTTAATGGTTTCTCGATGAGTGCTCGGTCCACCGGCCACGGCCTTTTCGACGCAGATGATCTTATGGCACTCAGAGCACTTGCCGAAACGATGACTGGCGCGATCCATTTCGCTCCGTGGCCCAAGCCAACCCGTGTCGATCAATTCGGGCTTTTTCATACCTCAGTTTCCCACAGCCCAGACCCCGATTGCCACCCCTTGGCGAAAAGACTTGGTGGGGCTGTCAACGCAGGTGCCAGCGCAGAACATCTTCCTGACTGAAGGTCCATCTCGCACTCTGAAGATTGGAAACCAAACAATCGTTCTGAAGCACGCTGCTTCCTCAAGAATGATCGGGGCGGGAACAGGAAGCTGGAGTTGTCATTCAAGCTGTCAGAGCTTTTGGTCCAAAAGGCGCGAATGAAATTCCGGTAGTGGCACTCTCAGAAAAACTGTCTGGAACAGTGAAATCTGAGATTAAACGCCTGCTGCCAGCAGCACCGGTGTGGGCACAGCCGGTTCTTAACCGAATCGTTACGGGAACAGTTGAATGAACAATGTTGCTAAACTTGCGGCGGACGAGCGGAGAGCCTACGTCGAAGAGACCGCCAATCGTCGCAATTCTACCAACACTGCCATCGAAAAAGATTTCTGAATCTGTTGGACACTACGACACCTTTTCTCTCTCCAAGGTGTCCCCCGAATGTGCTTTAAGGGCGGCCTCAGAACACACAGCCTTGCTTCCAGCCAATACACGGACATGTTCACAATTGACCAGTTCAGGAGTGCTTCAGGGACTATTGTTGTGGCAGAAGACGGTGTTAGACGGCTACTTCAGTCAAAGTACCAATCGCACACAATGTTCTGATGGTGGATGACAAATTGGAGGGGGGACAGTGAGCGTAGCGCGATACTGGCTAAATCAAGACCTCGCTGATCGCAGATTGGTTGACACGAGCAAAAAAGACTCCTGAACTCAACCAGCTTCTTAGCGATGAGGAACGCACCGGACACGTTCCTAAGCTGGTGGAAGACTTAATCGAACGTCTGACCAAGACCGAATTGCCAAGGAAAGTGACGCCATCGTGTTCCTCGCCGCCATCGCCCATGAGAAGCTCCGATGTCAGCAAGGCTATTCTGCGGCCATGCTGACCCATGAATCACGAATCCTTCAAGTGACCATCTTTGGGACATCGCTCCGGGGTTAGAGGGGCTATCGTGGGGTAGTCTTGCGAGAGTTGCAGCCGATCTATAGCACGGAAACTACTAGGTTGTCGTATGAAAATCCTGCTTGTTGAAGACAGCAAGTTCTTAAGACTAGCGACGGGACGGGCGTTGGCCCGTGCGGGCTATGAGATGAGCTTCGCAGGCGATGGAGACGAGGCGTTGCTCATGGCTGTCGAGAATCTGCCGGACCTCATTCTGCTCGACATGATGTTGCCAAAGATGAGCGGGCCGGACGTTTTGAAGGCACTAAAAAAAGAACCTGCAACAGCAGCGATTCCAGTCGTGGTGCTCACTGGACTCTCGCAAACAAACGCCCAGCGACTGGTGAGCGATGGGGCTTCCGCTTTTCTGACAAAAGCTGACCTTGCGCTGGATCAGGGTGTAGAGCCGCTTCTCGCTGCGTTGAAGAAAATCCTCAAAGAGCTTCCCAAGGTATCTGCCGCAACATCCGGAAAATAGGTTCGTGTTGCCTTTCAGTGAGCGGTAACTCGGCCGCCGAAAGTGAACGCGCCTGCTTAGGTCCGACAGGACTTTGGAGCTGACGTTTGGTCGATGAGCGATATTGCGAGTAGAGTCGGGAACAGGCGCAGTAACTGTAGTCTCCCGGTGGTTAGTCGACTGGGCTTTCGCCTCGTCACCTCAGTCCGGTTTGGCTTGGTCCTGTTTCCTGTTCCCGCTCATCGAACCGGACTGGCAGTTTTCCCGCATCCGGCTCTCGGAAAAGACTCACGCTTGCGCCCACGGAAGGTTCGCGGTCCGGTGTGGCAACTGGACCAAGCCATACACAGAGTTCAGAGACGCCAGTCAGCAAAGCCTACAGTGCGGTCGATATGCACGCCCACAGAAGGCTGCGTGGGTGGTTATGCGACAAACACAAAGAGCCGCCGCCGGCATACAAACGCTTTCCGGAGACATGCGACGGTTCGTGCTGGGGTGGAAGAAACTCCGGCACGAGGAGCGTTGGAAAGCGTACATCGTGAACTATGCCGATGACCTCGTCATCTGCTGTCGAGTTGGAGAGTACATCGACCTTCGTCCCGGTTGCGCGTACTCCGATGTTTGTTCCCGCGCTCATCAGTTTCCTCGACCGGGGCTTCCAGCCACATCTTGATCAGATGCAGCATCGCTCCGTCGACGACCCGGCGAGCTACCGACTTCATTAGCTCGGCATGTCGAACACTATTGAAGTAGCTGCTGAGATCCGCATCAACGATCTGCCCATGTCCCGTGTTGATCAGCTTGTGGACGTGCTGTACTGCGTCCAACGCGCTGCGGTCCGCCCGATAGGTATATTGCTCCTTCGGTAGGTCGGCCTCGAAGATTGGTTCGAGTACCAGCATGGCCGAGGTTTGGCAACCCGATCCCGGATTGTCGGTATGCCTGACGGTCTCTGCTTCCCATCCGGCTTGGGTATGTAGACCCGTCGTACAGGAAGTGGTTGATAGGTTCGACTTTTCAGCTCTTGCGCCAGTTCGTCCAACCACCGTTCCCTGCCGTACGCTTCGATGTTCTCGAATGTCTGGTTGTCCACTCCCGCAGCTCCGCCGTTGGCTTTACAGCGTTCGTAGGCATAGGCCAGAACATCTTTTCGATACACCTTGTCGTACAGCGCATGGAAACGAAAGTTGGGCGATTCCTTCGCTTTTGCATGCAACGCCGTCTGCAACTTCTGAACACGGAATGGAGTTGTTGGGCTCATCGCCAATCCCTCGGTCCTTTGTCGCTGCTTGCGTTCGTCTTTAACTAAGGCCCCTTCCCTCCGGCGTGGCCGCGTTCGGAGACGGAGGCATCCTCGGGCCGAATGAATACTCGCTTCAGCTCAATACGAACTTCACGGGCACCACATCGGCGTGTGACGGTCATGCCGGTTGTGTCGTCTGGCAACAATTCATTTACGCGACGGACTACGAAACCAAGGGGAAAGCGGCTGTTTTCATGCAGTATTGGCTGATCGGCTGGGGCGACTCGGATTGTCCGAGCGATTTCGACAGTGATGGCGCGGGCGATTGCTTCGGGAATAGCAAATCCGTAGCGGCACCCGATGTGAAGGGTACATCCCTTGGCAAGCTGTCGCTCTCGGGCGCTGCGGAAGCGGGTTCCAAGGATACGGTGGTATTCACCGATGGAACCACTGCCTACTCCGTTAGCGGCTCCGACAGCGTGCTTGATATCTCGAAGGTTTGGCACCAGTCCGAATTCAACGTCGTCGGTGACGCCGGCGGCTCGCGAGCGGATTTCAATACGCCTGTCTCGATCACCGTGAAAGTAGCGCTGACGGATGGTTCCACCTCAGCCCCAACCTGTGTCGCGAATGCTGGCACAACCGGAGAGACCAATAACTTGAATCTGGGCAGCTGCAGCGGCAAGGGCGGCGCGAAGCCCTTTATCGAGTTCACCGAGTCGAACTGAGGCGGCCGTGCCGCCGGATGAGCGTTGACCACGAGTGAAGGCCGAGAGGGAACTCCCCCTTGGCCTTTTTTGGGTGTGCCCGGTCCGCTAGCACCTCACAGGTGGCTTCCTTTCGCGTTGGCTTGGCGTCAGCACAGTAGCCCCATTCATCGCCAAGCTTCCACCTCACCTCGGATGACTCTGGCAATCAGGCGATGACGCTCAAAACCCGGTTACGGAGGGCGATGAGCGCAATCGCGAGTAGAGTCGAGAACAGGCGCAGTGACTGTAGTCTCCCGGTGGATATTCGACGTGACTTTCGCCGCGCCACCTCAGTCCGGTTTGGCTTGGTTCTGTTTCCTGTTCCCGCTCATCGAACCGGACAGGCAGATTTCCCGCATCCGGCTCTCGGAAAAGACACACGATGTTACGTGTGACGCCGTCTGCAACTTGTGAACACAACTCGGGGTGGCTAGACTCATCGTCAATCCCCATGCCCTTCGTGGCTTGTTGCGTCCGTCTTTAACAGAGGCCCCTTCCCTTCACCGGAGTTACCCGACTTCCTCGGTACTGCGAGCCTCTCCGCCGCCCCATGCGGCCCGGCCTGTCTCTCGCGAGTTGCCAGTTGATCCCGACCGCGATCACCGCTGGGGCTTCCCGTGTTGCGTCAGGTCTCCTATGCGTCCATGGCGTCGCCATTACGCCGGCAGGTTTCAATGGAGCTGTTCGCTCGTGCCTCTCTATCGACCGCGGCCTTCCCCGCGATAAAGTCTGGTCGGCTCCTGCAATTATTTTTTGAGGCCTGCTCAGCGTTCACTTCTGTTACGGCCTGCGCGCTCGCCGAGTCGCTAAACGACCCTCTACACCGAAGGCTCCAGCAGCTTCGTTGCCTCCGCTGCCGCTTCGATTGCTACCGGGTGGAGCGAACCAGTTCCCGGGCGGGAGTTACACCCGCTGAAGTCCAGCGCCTTTCACGGCGCACTTTATCAACAAGTAACCTCTGCATACGCCGAGAACAGTGACGTTCGTAATCTCGACTCCGTTCATCAACCGGCGCACCCTAGATGTGATTTCAATCACAGGTCCGTCTTCAATGACGGCATTCTCCGTTGAAACCGAAAGCGCAAGACCTGCGAACCGATAATGCTGTCCCGGAATATTGTCCGGTCCCCTGTACAGTATCTTCCCGCAAGTTGGGATACGTCGTTGGGAGCGGGAGCAGTAGTAGCCAAATCTCATGCTCGGGTGAACTACCCGGTTTGCGGAAACCGGCAATCACGAGCAGCAAGGGGACGGGTATGCGCCGATTTGTTTCGCGGTCGTTGTTTCTAACAAGTTTCTTGGCCGCCAGCGCTGTGTCTTTCGCGCAAAGCGACTACAAGGTCGTCACGGTCACCAACGGGGGCACCATTTCCGGCACCGTGAAGTGGTCAGGGCCGGTTCCCCACGCGCTAACCTTTCCCATCACCAAGGACCCGCAGATCTGCGATCCTGAATCCAACAAGACCGCAGACCTGGAGCGGCTGATCGTTGGTCCCCAGGGTGGCGTAGCTAACACTATCGTCTATCTCAAAAACATCATCAGCGGAAAGGCGCTGGAACTGCCTGAACAGCGGCGCCACCTCAACCAGAAACATTGCCGCTACATCCCGCACATTCTCCTGGTTCCGCAAAACGCCACCCTCACCATGATGAGTTCCGATGCGACCTTGCACACCATCCACATGGATGGCGCGGCCACTTTCAATCTGCCGTTTCCTTTCACGGACCGCGAAATCAGGCGCGCCATGTCCACGCCCGGGCTCGTTCACCTGCGCTGCAACGGCGGCCACGTCTGGATGAATGCCGAGATGATGGTGGTCTCGCATCCCTACTATGCCGTGACGGACGAGAGCGGAAGCTTCGAGTTCACCGACGTACCGCCGGGCACGTATCAGATCGTGGCCTGGCATGAGGGCTGGAATTTACTCGGCAAGGAACACGGCTACGACGTTCTCACCGAGCACAGCGTCGAGCGCCCATTGTTCTCGGAACCGAAAGCGTTGGAAAAATCCGTAAACGTAAGCGGCAATCAAGTGAGCACAGTCAACTTCGTGGTCTCGAACAAGTGAAGGACGATTTGACAGTGGCACTCCAACCAGAATGACACTGGCCGTGAATAGCTGTCGCTAACAGCGTTTACGCTCATTAACCCCCCGCAAGGGCACTGGTGCCGCCCTGCTGCCCACAGGGAAATTCTTCTCAAGGTGTTGGAGCGGTGGCAAAGGCCAGCACCCAACTCGGATTCGACAATACAATCTCCATCCAGAGACGGCAGATCAGGTATTGCTGGTAGCGGACGCGACCACGGAACTTTCTTGCTCCGTTTGTTTGCAGCGGTGGTAGTGGGATGCGAGCAGATCAATGAATAGATGGAGACTCTTTTCCGATGTCAGAGTGCGCCGGAGCTTGGGCCATACCGCAATGAAAAGTCTCTGAGCTTCTTCCTCGGTAGGTTCCGAAACTGGCTCACTGAGTCGATTCGCATCTGGGTCTAGCGACCGCAGGTGACGTGCAACGAGTCTGTCCGCTGTGGCGCGTGGAATTTGTCGCTCGACGGAGAAGGAACAACAGAAAAAGGTGTTCCCCTTGGATGCCCTAGACGCTAACCACGCCGATCTCATCCGCCGCATCCGGGCATTGGGTGAGGGGCATGAATGGGTTTTCCGGTCTCGCACTGGAACGCCCATCAACCCCGGCAATACGCTCCGCCGTTATTTCCATCCCGCCACAGAAGCGGTTGGGGTGGCACATCGGGGGCTTTCATGACTTTCGGCATACCCTATAGCGCACGATGCGGAGGGAGGGCGTAAAGCCAAGGGTCATTTCTGATGTGTTGGGGCATGAGGGCGTCAACGTTGGGGCGACCGTGTACGACCGTGCGAAATCGCAGCGACTTGCGGGATGCACTGGGCGTAATGAGCAAGCGGCTGGTACCAAGCGTGGTACCAAAAGGCTTGGTGCAATAAGGCGACTCGCCAGAACCCGCATGAACACTGGGGAATGGTGAGCGCGGGAGGAATCGAACCTCCAACCTACTGATTAAGAGTCAGTTGCTCTGCCAATTGAGCTACGCGCCCACGGTGTGATAAGTTATTGATTTGGCTGGATTAATTAACGCTGCTGCTCTCGTCCTTCCCGCTAGATTTTGGGGTCACTGTGCCACTACTGTGCCGCAACTTTCGCTGCTGCGCTTTGCGATCAAGTCTGGCAGCAGCATCAGCGAGGTCTTTCTCGTCCACGATATTATAGCGGTCAAACACCGACCTTGTCTTCCATCCGCCGATCTTCATGATCGTTTTTTCGTGCACCCCCAAGCGGCGTAGATTTCGGCATCCGGTTCTGCGGAGATCGTGCACGAGCAGTCCAATGTAGCGCGGGACGGCACGGCCGCATTCACAATTACCCTCTATCATCGGCCGATCACAAACGCGACACGCCATCCGGCCTAGTCCGACAGCACAGCACATCTTGTACCACACTTTCCGAAAATCTCCGATTGGCTTCCCATTTTCATGAGCGAAGACGCGGTCTTCTGGTTTCTTCCCAGCGATACACATCGAAATGATCGCACGAACTTCCTGTGTCATCTTGATCACGCGGGCATCTTTGTTTTTCGTCGCTCCGGGGTTCAGATCGATACTGCCTTGCAAGAGGTCAACTTGCTTGACGAGCAGTTCGTCAAGCGGTTCAGATCGTCGCCAACCATAAGTGCTGTAAACAGCGAGCAACCCTCGCATCCATAACCCGACTTTCGCTGCTTCCGCTGCCAGCGAATCATAATTTTCATCTTTCAAGAAACCCTCACGAGTGTTGTCCTCCTGAAGCATCGGGAAACTGGGCACAAGAAACACCTTTGGTGGAGTCGCTTCATAGCCGAGGTAGAACCCAGAACGAAGCAGAGCCAATTCGCGGTTGATCGTTGAATTTTCAGGAGGCTTACCCCATTTATTCAATTGGGTTTTTCTCTCCTTCACGTACCGCCTTAGCAGGTCGGTAGTGACCTGCACGCCACGCAGATTTCCGAAGAATGGTTTCAGGTGCAGTCTCCAGTGGCGCTCCTCATCCGCAATCGCTTTGTTCCCATTGATCCGGTGCTGATCGAGCACGTCTTGGATCAGTTCAAAAACCATGACCTTCGCGACCTGTTGACCTGAGTAGTTGCCGCTCGCGATCTCGGACTGTCGCGTCCTCAACCAAGCAATAGCCTCCCGCTCATTACGGCAGCCCGTCGAGCATCGAACACGCTGTCCGTTGATCGAATAGTCAGCCATGTAAACGGTGCTGTCTTTCGGCAAGTAGACCCTTCCGTCTCCCCGCATTCGCTTCATCGATTTCTCCCAGATCGGATGAATTCGCCATCCCGGACCGCTGCGGACGCCTGACTCCAAATCAGCAGTGTGCATTGTAAAACCCAAAACTGCACCCTATGGCGTTCCACCCATGCATCGAGGTCGCGCACATCAAACTTCCAGCTTGAGGTGTGATCCCCGGACGATATGAACGGAAGATTACCCTTGCTCACTTCCTGACGCAGCGCCCACGAGGACATCCCGAGATAATGGGCGGCATCCTTCGTCCTGAACCGTCTTGGTGTGACGACGGTACTCTTCTTGATCACAGTCCGATCCTTCACCAGCGATTTCAGACAAGAGCAAAGCACTGGAACGTGTTTCGTCGTGCTTTGCCGTGTCTTGGCGTGTAATACCGAATTGCATCGTCACAACGGAAGAAACGTGAGTTTGGACGCGAGCCGTCTTGTTTTTCAGCAGCTTGGCCGACTTGCTCTCGGAAATCGAAAGGGGAATGTTGCAGAGGCCGCAGCTTTCCAAATTCCGGCGCAGCGAATATTAGATTTCCCAGAAACCGATTTCTGGCTCGCAATGCTTCCGGATTGCCCGTCAAAGATCTTGTGTTCCGATGGTGCGATTTCGGCCCAAATTAGACGACTAAGGTGTCCCGCCGCCAACCGTATTACCAGTCCCCAGATTCTTCACCATGGTCGAATAATTTGAATATTCGTTGGACTGAACGTTGGCGCCAGTCGAGGCGCGATCCAGAACGATCGCGGTACGCATGTTGTCGAACAGATTTCCTGTGATGGTACCGCCGCCCGCCGTGCTTCCGACCTCGATGCCGATTGGGTAAGTGCGACCCGGGGGGCCGCCAATATTGAAAGAGTTGCCCGTCGCACTGTAAAGATAGGCTTGCTGCAGATGAATTCCCGTTCCTGTGTTCGGCACGATAAATAGGTTGGCGCTGAACAGGGTGTTCGAAAGACTACTGCCAACGTAGATTCCGGCGGTTTGGCAATTGAACTGGCTGCCAGTTACCGTCAGTTGATCCAGACCGCTGGTATCTGGCGGAACATAGATTCCATAGTCATCGCCAACGAAATTCGACTGCGAGACGGTGAGCCCCTGCACCTGTTGACCGTAGACAATTCCCTTGGATAGGTAATCGAAAGTTGCACCCGTGACGTTGAACACGACGGCCGGATTATTGGTGCTACCTTCCACCACGACGCCAATGCCCTTGGTGGAGTAGGCGACGCCGCCTGGGCCAGAGATGACGAGCCCCACGAGATTCACGTTGGAGATCTGGTTGATCTCCACGGCCCGCTCCCAATAGTCATTCTGGCTATAGCCGTCAGCCCCGCGGATCGTAATATCGAACAAGTCGGACAAGGCATTGTCAGCCACGCCAACGTTCCCGTTCGTTTGGTTCAGCACAACCGCACTTCCAAGACCCACCGAGCCGGTCGTCAGCGACATATTACGAAGATGGACTGAGCTCTCCGCGCCGACGTAGTCGATGGTCAAGCCTCCGCCCGCCGGCCAGTAGAGCTGTGTGACGTCGGCCCCGGCGCCTGTCAACGTGATTGAGGCGCTGCCGTTCGGCAACACAAACTTCAAGTTGGCTGCGAAGGTAAACTGACCCGGCGGAAAAGAGACGCAACGTCCGCTGCCCGAAGACGCATTCAAGGCGGCTGCCAACGCAGCCCTGTTGTCAGGGTTCGCCGGCGAGCCGCCATACGCCGTGATGTCCGCGCAGGTGCCAGTCGGCGGAGTTCCGCTGGCGGTCCCAAGCAACCTGGTAATCTGCGCTGACGTCATCTGGACAATGCCGAGAACCATCAAGAAAGCGATAACGAAAACGATAATAGGTTTCGCACGATTCCTTGCCGGGCCGATTCCAACTCGCGGCGCTTTGCTCATTTTCATACAATGGACCTCCAATCGATTCATTGTTGATGACTCAAACAACTTGTACGAACCCGGGATGTGGCAGAGACATTTGAAAGAAACAATAATATCTACCAGGGCCAATGCGGAACTAAGGACAGGCGGGGGTGACGGTTATATTCGTGGCAGACGGATCCACGCCGATAGGTCCGGAAGTTCCAGTCAGGGTGGTGCCGCAGACGGTCCCGTTGTTCATATCCAGCATCATGATGGAATCGAGCGTTGTCAGGCTTCCCCAGCC
>Ga0073928_10005225_pt1 | contig 18380 bp, 7 predicted proteins | sample PaiPotPPA55metaG_FD_76969 | JGI IMG/M metagenome (GOLD analysis project Ga0073928, IMG submission 76969) | Iron sulfur acid spring bacterial and archeal communities from Banff, Canada, to study Microbial Dark Matter (Phase II) - Paint Pots PPA... ... | reverse complement strand
CGCGGTGCCGTCGGGCGCGTCGACCGGCGAGCACGAGGCGGTGGAACTGCGCGACGGCGGTAGCCGCTACGGCGGCAAGGGTGTTGACAAAGCGGTGCAGGCCGTGCTCGACGAGATCGCGCCCGCCGTCATCGGGCTCGGCGCCGACGACCAGCGGCTCGTCGACCAGGCGCTGGTCGACCTCGACGGCACGCCGGACAAGTCACGGCTGGGGGCCAACGCAATCCTTGGGGTGTCGCTCGCGGTTGCCAAGGCCGCGGCGGAGTCGACCGGGCTGCCGCTGTTCCGCTACGTCGGCGGGCCCAATGCACACATCCTGCCGGTGCCGATGTTCAACATCGTCAACGGTGGCGCACACGCCGACACCGGCGTCGACGTCCAGGAGTTCATGATCGCGCCGATCGGTGCGCCCAGCTTCAAGGAGGCACTGCGCTGGGGCGCCGAGGTGTACCACTCGCTGAAGTCAGTGCTCAAGAAGCAGGGTCTGGCCACCGGCCTCGGCGACGAGGGCGGGTTCGCGCCCGACGTGGCAGGAACCAAGGCCGCACTGGACCTGATCCTGAGTGCCATCGAGGCGACGGGCTTCAAGCCGGGCTCCGACGTCGCGCTGGCGCTCGACGTCGCCGCCACCGAATTCTTCACCGAGGGAACGGGTTACCGCTTCGAGAAGGAGACCCGCACGGCCGGGCAGATGTCCGACTTCTACGCAGGGCTGATCGACTCGTACCCGCTGGTGTCGATCGAGGACCCGCTCTCGGAGGACGACTGGGACGGCTGGGTGGCACTGACGACGGCGATCGGCGACCGCGTCCAGCTCGTCGGCGACGACTTGTTCGTCACCAACCCGGAGCGGCTGGAGGAGGGCATCGAACGTGGCGCGGCCAACGCCCTGTTGGTGAAGGTGAACCAGATCGGCACGCTCACCGAGACGCTGGACGCCGTGGCGCTGGCCCACAACAGCGGCTACCGCACCATGATGAGCCACCGCAGCGGCGAGACCGAGGACACCACGATCGCCGACCTCGCGGTCGCGGTCGGCAGCGGCCAGATCAAGACCGGTGCGCCGGCGCGCAGCGAGCGCGTCGCCAAGTACAACCAGCTGCTGCGTATCGAGGAGACCCTCGGCGACGCCGCCCGCTACGCAGGTGACCTGGCCTTCCCGCGCTTCTCGCCGGGCGATGAGCCGCTTGCGCGAAGAGCAGACGGCGAGGCCAAATAACCCGTGCCCGAGGCGAAACGGCCCGATCCGAAGCGGCGGTCCCCGGCTTCTCGACCGGCCAAGCCGCGTGGGGCAGCGCCTGCCCGCCGCCAGCCGCGCGCGATCGAGACGAAGCCGGCGCCGCAGGCCGAGCCGAAGGAAACCATCCGCGAAGCCATTGTCGCGTCAGCGGAGCAGCAGTCAGAGCAGCGATTCGGCTCGGCGGCCCGGCGGGCCGCGATTCTCGCCGCGGTTGTCTGCGTGCTCACCCTGACCATCGCGGGCCCGGTGCGCACCTACTTCGCGCAGCGCACCGAGATGAAGCAGTTGCAGGCCACCGAGGCGCAACTGCGCACGCAGATCGCGGATCTTGAAGAGCAGAAGGTCAAACTCGCCGACCCCGTGTTCATCGCGGCGCAGGCCCGCGAGCGGCTCGGATTCGTGAAGCCAGGTGACATTCCGTATCAGGTACAGCTCCCCGCCAACAGTGCGGCGCCGGGTACACCAGGAGCTGAGCCGGCGGCGGCACATACCGACCAGCCCTGGTACACGTCGCTGTGGCACACCATCGCCGATGCGCCGCATGGTGTTTCGCCGACCATCGCGCCCGACGCGCCGCCAGCTCCGCCGCCTCCGACGACCGCTCCACCCAGTGCGCCCCCTCCCGGTGGTTGAGCCTGCCGATCTGGACGCCGTCGCCCGGCAACTGGGCCGCGAGCCCCGCGGCGTGCTGGAGATCGCCTACCGGTGTCCGAACGGCGAGCCCGGCGTGGTCAAGACGGCGCCGAGACTGCTTGACGGAACGCCGTTTCCGACGTTGTACTACCTGACCCACCCGGTGCTGACGGTGGCGGCCAGCAGGCTTGAGTCCGCAGGCCTGATGCGCGAGATGACCGAGCGGCTGCAAGAGGATCCGCAGCTGGCCGTCGCGTACCGGCGGGCGCACGAGTCCTACCTCGCCGAGCGTGATGAGATCGAGCCGCTCGGCACGACGTTTTCCGGTGGCGGCATGCCCGAGCGGGTCAAGTGTCTACATGTTCTGATCGCGCACTCGCTGGCGAAGGGTCCTGGCGTGAATCCGTTCGGCGACCAAGCGCTGGCGGTGTTGGCTGACGAGCCGGCGATGGCGGGCATCCTGGAGAAGGACAGATGGACCTGAATCGGGTGGCGGCGATCGACTGCGGCACCAACTCGATCAGACTCCTGATCGCCGACGCCGTTGACGGCGGATTGCAGGACGTGCACCGCGAGATGCGGATCGTGCGGTTGGGCCAAGGTGTCGACGCCACAGGGCAATTCGCCGCGAATGCGCTGGCGCGCACGAAAACGGCATTGATCGATTATGCCGAGCTGCTGCGCAGTTTTGCGGTGTCCAAGGTGCGGATGGTGGCGACATCGGCCGCCAGGGACGCCGCCAACCGCGACGTGTTCTTCGCGATGACGGCCGACGTGTTGGGTGAAGTGGTTCCCGGTGCCGTCGCGGAGGTGATCACCGGCACGGAGGAGGCGGCCTTGTCGTTCAGCGGGGCTGTCGGCGAATTAGACGCCTCCTCAGCCCCTTTCGTTGTCGTCGACCTCGGCGGCGGTTCGACCGAAGTGGTGCTGGGCGAGCGTGACGTCGAGGCGAGCTTCTCCGCCGACATCGGGTGCGTGCGACTGACCGAGCGGTGCCTGCACTCCGATCCGCCGAGTCCCGCCCAGATCGCGGCTGCGCGGGATGTGGTGCGCGAGGGGCTCGGAGACGCACTGCGGGTGGTGCCCGTCGAGCGGGCCCGCACCTGGGTCGGGGTGGCAGGCACGATGACCACGCTGTCGGCGCTCGCGCAGCAGATGACGACCTACGACCCGGATGCGATCCACCTTTCCAGGGTGGCGTTCGGTGACCTGTTGCCGGTGTGCGATGAGTTGATCGCGATGACGCGTCAGCAGCGCGCCGCCCTCGGACCGATGCACGAGGGCCGTGTCGACGTTATCGGCGGAGGCGCCATCATCGTCGAGGAACTCGCGCATGCGCTGGGCGACCTGGCGGGCATCGACGAGCTCGTGGTCAGCGAGCACGACATCCTTGACGGCATCGCCCTGTCAATCGCCTAGCCGGCACCGATAGCGAAAAGTGTCCGCCTAGCCAGCGACAACTCCCGCGCCGTGCGACTTGTCGCTCGCGGGGTGGACACTTTCGATGTACACCCAGGGACACCGAACCTGCGGCTACCTTTTGATGTTGCAGTTGGGCGGGTTACCGCAGTGATGGCCGCCTTTGCAGGCGCCGCAATGGCAGGTACAACCCGAGCCGGCCTTGGCTTTTGATGCTCGCATCGCCGATCAACTCCTCCAACATATGCCGAGATAAGAATAGTTCGCATCAGATTGGAAATGAAGGAAAGCCGACGCCACCGACCGAGGATATCGTCGGCTGTCCAAGTTGACGGCCAGGTGAACGCGGGTAAAACTTTAGGTGTGATCGAGTTGAGCGAACAGACGGTCATCGACCAGTTGGTCGAGCGTCTCACCAACCGTTATCCCGCGATTGCGCAGTCCACCGTGGCACGCGTCGTCCTCGAAACGCACGCCAGATTCCAGGACAGACCGGTGCGCGATTTCATCCCGTTGCTGGTTGAACGCAACGCCAAGCGTGCGCTCGACGGGCTCGGCGCTACCGCCGGCTAGTGCTCCGCCGGCGCGGTAGCCGGCTCCGGCGGCTTCAAGGGCCGCTTCGCACCTGCTTTCCGGCCGGAGGCCTGGCTCTCCTCCGCCGTGGCCACCGGCTCCGGTGATTCGGCGGCAAGCCGCCGGTGACCATTTCCGATCGGTGCGTCGGCAGGTCGGCACATCTCGATGGCCTTCTCGGTGTACACCCGATACCCGAAGTCGGGCTTGTACCCGTGGATCTCGGGCGTGTCGAGATCGCGGATGAATGCCAGGATCTGACGGCTGACCACCTGCCCCGGCACCAGCACCGGAAAGCCGGGTGGATAGGGCGTCACGAACGTTGCCGAGACCACGTCGATGCCGGTGTCCAGCTTTGCTTCGATCTCCTCGCCGGTGAGGTATTCGCAGTTGGTGTCGTCATAGGACAGGTAGAACGCGCGCCGGACATCGCCTTCCGGGCTGTCCTCGTCGCCGCTGTGATCGCGGAACACCGGGTGAAAGCCGCTGAAGTCTGGCTGTACCGCGGCGCGGGCCGTCAGTCGGCGCACCTTCTGCTCGAACCGGCTGCGCTCCCCGAGCCCCATATCCGAAATGTCTTCGTCGAGCTCCCTTGCGATCTTGACCAGCACCTCCACCAGGAACGCCACCGAGCTGCGGGTGGTGCCGATGTTCGTCATGAACAACACGGTGTTGCGTGAGGTCTTGTTGATCTGCACGCCATGACGGTCCATCAACTGCTCGCGCTTGAACGTGTCCCCGTCGTATCCAGTTCGGCCGATAGACAACGTGATTCGCGACGGATCGAGCACGAACTCGTCGTCGTTCCAGGCCGCCATCATGTTGCGCAGGCCAGACCGCAGCGGTTGGGCGATACCCGAGGGCCGAAACTCGTCGGGAATGAGATCCGACGTCCGCAGGCACTCCATGTAGCGGCTGAGCAGCGGGTGGTTGTCGATCGCGTCCCGCAGTTGCATGGCGTTCTCGATCTGCCGCTGCACCAGCTCAACGCCTTCCAGCGCGACTTGTCTGCGGCCAAGGTCGAGCGACGCGAGGATCTGGTAGTTCGGCGACGTCGAGGTGTGCGCCATGTAGGCCTCGTGGAACGGCTCGGCCACCTTCTGGTCGAAGTCCTGGTCGTAGACGTGGATCATCGACCCCTGCCGCAGCGACGTCAGCGTCTTGTGCGTCGACTGCGTGGCGTAGACCCGGACGTGGGCCTTGGCCGGGTCAGGAGTAAGCCTGCGGTTGAGTAGCTCGTCGTCGCTGGGGGGGCGATTGGCATCGGCCGTCCACTGCGCCTCATACCCGCGTGCATACTCGGGATCTGCCAGCTTTTCGCGCAGTGACTTGGCCGCGGTCATCGCGGTCCGATCGCGGTACACCGGGTGGAAGCGGGCGAACGCGAACCACGCCTCGTCCCAGAGGAACACCAGATCCGGCTTGATGGCCAGGCATTCCTCCATCACGCGCTGCACGTCGTAGACGATGCCGTCGAACGTGCAGTTCGTCAGCGACATCATCTTGACGCGGTCCAGCTTGCCTGCGCGCTTGAGCGCCAGCAGCCTTGACTTGATCTCACGCAGCGGAACCGCACCGTACATCGAGTAGTCGGGGAGCGGATAGGCCTCCAGATAGATGACCTGCGCGCCGGCCAGCATCATGCCGTAGTGATGCGATTGGTGACAGTTGCGGTCCAGCAGGACGATGTCGCCGGGTGCGACCAACGACTGCGTGACGATCTTGTTGGCCGTCGAGGTCCCGTTGGTGACGAAGTACGTGTGCCGCGAGCCGTACGCCTCGGCGGCCAGCTGCTGGGCTTCGCGCAGTGGGCCGGTCGGCTCGAGCAGCGAGTCGAGCCCACCGCAGGTGGCCGACGTCTCGGCCATGAACACGTCGAGGCCGTAGAAGCCGACCATGTCCTTGATCCAGTGCGAGTTGACGATCGACTTGCCCTGCGAGATCGGCAGCGCATGAAAGACACCGGTCGGCCGGTGGCTGTATTGCTTGAGCGCGCTGAAGAACGGGGTGCGGTAGCGCTCCGCCACGCCGTGCAAAATCGACAAGTGCAGTTCGAGCATCCCCTCGCGGGCGTGGAACACCCGGCGGAAGTGCTGGCCGAGCCGGCCTGCGATTTCCTCGACCTCGATCTCGGTCATCAGATACAGGTCGAGCTCGGGCCGCAGCTTCGCCAGCGACATCGCCAGAATCTGCGCCCGGTCGTCGGGGGATTTGTGGTCTTCGAGCTCGTGGGAGATCTTGGTGTCGACGAACTCGGCCAGCGTTGACAGGTCGCGCGTCGACTGGTGGGAGAAGCGCCGCCGGATCACCACCGCCTGCAGGTTGACGTTGAGCCGGGCGGCTATCAGCGCCTCGTCACCGGATGCCACCACCACCAGCTCGTAGACGAACTCGTCATCGGGACGCCGCCAGCTGCGCACGTCCCTGCGCAGCGCGCGCTCCTGGGCCTCGGTCATCGACTCGACGACCAGCACCTCGAAATACAGCTGGTCGTGTGTGGTGGCCGATTGCTGCTCGAGCTGGCGCGGATCGGCCGGGAACATGTCGTTGTCGTCGAGGCCGGCGTGTTCGATGTCGCCGGTGCGGTATGACTCCGTGGTCAGCGCGCGGTTGATCCGGGCGACAGCATGCGCGAATTTGTCGTAGCTGCCCGCGGCGAACATGCGCTGAACCCTGGCGAACTGCGGCGACCCCGGATAGGCCCAGTACGGTTCGAGCGGCGTCAGCTGGGTCAGCAGGTCCTGACAGATCGCGACGTAACGCTCCTTCAGCCCACCGTCGGTGGTCGGCCGGGTGAGCCGGTCAGCGGCCTCGTCCAACCGGCACCATGCATCGCCCCGCAATTGCCAGACACTGTTGTATGCACGCGAATTATCGCTCACAGCAGACCCTTTCGTCGGGACCAAGCGTGGCAGAGTGATTACCACCGGCAGGCGATCGGCAGGCGAACGCTATCCGACCATCGGGTAACCACGAGTCGCTCACAAGGTGCTCGCCAGCCGCTCGTCGAGGGTGGCGTGGAACCGGCCGATCGCGCTTTCGTGCCTGCCGAACTCCACGAACGTGTTCGCCCCTGCGCGCAGGCCCCGCTGTACGCCTTGCGACATTTCGTTGTCCTCCGACGCGCCCGCGTCCAGCAGGCTGCGCGCGCCTTCGACGCCATCGGGATTGAGCGAGATGTTCTCGGCCACCTTGGGCGTGACCATAGCGTAGACCGTGACGGTGGAGTGGTCGACGTCGACCGGCTCGATGACGACCAGCAGCACCTGATCGGGGAACGTCACCAACATGACGTTCGGGAACAAGTGATACACATAGGTGACCCGATGGTCGGTCGACCATGTCGATTCGGGGCGGTCACGCAGGCGCTCAATGTTGCGGTACGGGAACGTGATTCGGGTATTTGGGCCGAACGCCTCCACCACGTTGAGGTCGTCGTACTGAAGCGGGTAGAAGGTGTCTTTGTGCGTTGAGCGGATGTGGTAGCCCTCGAGGAACTGCTCGACGAGCACTTTCCAGTTCATGGCGCACAGAGTGGCCGTGATCGCTACCAGACGGTTGGCGGGCAGCAGCTTGTCGCGCCACGGGCTGCCGTCGGCAAGGGCTGTCATCGCGGCATCCGTTTCCTGCCGGCGGGAATCCGTCAGCGGGCCGATGACGATGAGGCCGTCCACTTCGCGGCCGTCGACTTCGACCAGCCCTCGGGTGGGCATGTCCAGAGCAGGGAAGGCCTCGGCATGGGGGACATGCGAGAGCGAGCCGTCGAGGCGATAGGTCCAGCCATGGTAGCCACACACCAACGCGTGGCCGCAGCCCTGCCCTTCGACGAGGGCCATCCCGCGGTGTCGGCACGCGTTGCGGAACACCCGCGCCCGGCCGTCGCGGTCGCGGACGGCGAATAGCGGCACGCCGAGGCTGACGCGCTCGGCATGGTCGCCCGCATTCGGGATCGCGGCGGACGGCAGGTAGACGCTCGGATACGAGCGCAGCGTCTCGAGTTCGGCGGTGAATCGGATTGGATTCACATAGTTCTCGACTGGCTCCCGCCAATCGTCGCCCTGATCGGTCGTGCCTGCGTCGATGTGCGCGAGGATGCGGCGAACGATCTCAGCATCGTCGGCGACCGACGTCTGTGTCGGGGTGCCCATGGTGCGAGTATCACGTTATTTACGTCGCGCGTCAACGGTCTTGTGAGATACGGTAACCTGACGGCCATGCCGCAGCCGTCCTTCTATTTGGACGCTTAGGCGGTATGTGGATCACCATCCTGGTGATGGCCATCGCCGTCAGCATGGAACCGTTCCGCATCGGGATGGCGGTGCTGATGCTCAACCGGCCAAGGCCGATTCTGCAATTGCTCGCCTTCCTGTCAGGTGGTTTCGCGATGGCGGCGGCCGTTGGCCTGGTCGTCATCTTCGCGTTTCGGCCCGGTCTCCTGTGGTCGGCGCACTTCACCTTGCCCAAGGTGCAGATCACGATCGGCGTCTTGGCCGTGCTGATGGCCGCCGTGCTGGCCAGTGGGGTGGTGCCGATGCCCAAGATCCCTGCGCGAGCACGAGGTCTTGCGCAGGGCCCGTCGCTGTGGGTTGCCGGTGTGGCGGGTCTTGGGATCGCGCTGCCGTCCATCGACTACCTGGCGGTGCTTGCCGTCATCGTCGCTTCCGGCGCCGCCCCTTCGACACAGGTCGGGGCGCTGCTGGTGTTCAACGTCGTCGCGTTCGCGCTCGTCGAGCTGCCCCTGGTGGCCTACCTGTTGGCGCCGGACAGGACGCGGGCGTTGATGGCGGCGCTCAACGACTGGATCTGGTCGCGTCGCCGCTACGGCGCGGCTGCGGTGTTGGGCGCGGTCGGGAGCGTGCTGCTCGTCGTCGGGATCGCGGGGCTGTGATCGGGCAGCTGACCGACGAGATACTCGGCGAGCCCCCCGATGGTCGGATAGTCGAATACCGCGGTCGCGTTGATCGTGAACGCGCCGCCGAACTGACTGTGCAACCGATTGCGGAGTTCGATCGCCATCAATGAATCGGTACCCAGGTCGAGGAACCGATTCGTTGCGGCGGGCGGTTGCGCGAGCCGCAGGAAGTTCTGCACCTCGTGCTGAAGGAACTCGGTCACGAAACCGGCGCGCTGCGCCACCGGTATCTCCTGTAGCTGACGAAGCAACTCATTGTCACCGGTCACCTCCCCGACTGCGCTTGGCAACACGAGGTCGAGAATCGGTGGACGCGAACTGCCCAGCACCTTCGCGGCCCGCTGCCAGTTGGCCTTGATGACGGCGGCCTGGCCGGTTCCGTTGGCGACGACCTCGGCGAGGGCGCTCAGCGCGGCCGAGGGTTCCAGCGGAATCAGGCCCTGCGCACCGATATTGGCGCGCGCGGCCTCCGAAGAGGCCATGCCACCCTCGGCCCAGGGGCCGAAATTGACACCCGTGGCAGGCAAGCCTCTTGCCCTTCTCTGCGCGACCAGACCGTCGAGCAGCGCGTTGGCAGTCGCGTAGTTGGACTGACCTGGTGAACCGAACAAGCTGGACACCGAGGAGGACACGATGAAGAAGTCCAGCTCGTCGTCCTCGGTCAGCCGGTCCAAGTGGCAGGCGCCGAACGCCTTGGGCGCCAACGTCGTTCGGAAGCGTTCCACGGACTGTTGCGACAACAGCGCATCATCGAGCACGCCGGCCACATGCGCCACTCCGGCGAGCGGCGGCAACTCCGCGCGAATCCGTTCGAGCAGTTTCTCGACCTCGGACTCGTCGCTGACATCGGTTGCGAAGGTATGGATGCGGCACCGGTAGCGCTCGGTGAGCTCCTCGATTACCCGTAGCGCGTCCGCGTCGGGCGCACGCCGGCTGGTCAACACGATGTCCCCGGCACCGAGTTGGGCCAGATACGACGCGGTGTGCAGACCAATTGCACCGAGTCCGCCGGTGATCAGATAGCTCCGATCGGCGCGCGGCTGCAGCGGGGTCGGGATCTGCACCACGATCTTCCCGATGTGGCGCGCTTGCTGCATGCGGCGGAACGCTGCCCTGGCCTCCGTCAGCGGGTAGATCTCCGCGGGCAGTGGAGTCCACTCGCCCTTCGCCAACCCCTCCGACACCTCGGTCAACAACCGCTTGATTTGCGCGGGGTTCTGCAGGGTGGTCACGTCCAGCGCGACGATCTCGTAGTCGATGTCGGGACGCGCCGCAGCCATCTGCTCGTGCGTCCAGATATCGCGCTTGGCGATCTCGGCGAAGCGGCCGTTCTTGGCGGTGGCCCGCACAGTCGCTTCGAGGAACCCTTCGTTGGTCAGGCTGTTGAGCACCACGTCGACGCCGACGCCGTCGGTGTCGCCGAGGATCTGGTCGGCAAAATCCGTTGTGCGCGAGTCGTAGACGTACTTCACGCCCATCTTGCGCAGAGTCGCGCGCTTGTAGGTGCTAGCCGTCGCGAAGACGATGGCGCCGTGCTGCTGTGCCATCTGGATCGCGGCCAGTCCCACGCCGCCGCTGGCGGCGTGGACGAGCACACGGTCACCGGGCTTCAGCTGCGCCCAGTCGAACGCGAGTCGGACGGTGAGCGCCGCGGCGGGGATGGTGGCCGCATCCACCGCGCTCACCCCGTCGGGAATGGGCGCCAGCAACTGGACCGGCACGTTGAACCGGCTGGAGAAGGCGCCCTGCATGAAACCGTAGACGCGCTGGCCGACTTCGAGTCCGGTGACGCCGTCACCCAGTTGTGTGACGATGCCTGCGAAGTCCCCGCCGATCGGTCCGGGATCGCCAGGGTAGAGCCCGAGCACGTTGAGCACGTCGCGGAAGTTGAGACCCGCGGCTTCCACCCGGACCTGTGCGTAGCCGTCATCCGGCGGCGACACGTCCGTCTCGGTCAGCCGCAAGTTGTCGATCGCGCCGCGTTCGGTGGGCGCCAAGACGTAATCGCCACCGCGCGGCACCGTGAGATGACCGCTGCGCGCCCATGGCAGCAACCGCGAGGCCAACAGCTTGCCTTGGCGCAGTGCGAGTTCCGGCTCGTCGACCGGTGCCGCCAGCAGGTTGGCCAGTGTGTGCACGGCCTCCGGTGATCCGTCGCAATCGACGAGTCGGCAGCGCAGCGCCGGCTCCTCGTTGATCACGGTGCGCCCGAACCCCCACAGTGCAGCCTGCACCGGGTCGACGGGCTCGCCGGATTCGCATGCCACGGCCTGCTCGGTGACGATCCACAGTCCGAGGGGCAGTTTCACCTCGCCGCCTTGCACGGTGTGCACGGCGCTCAGCAGGTTGGCGAGTTCGGTCTCGATCCGCTCGGCCCCGCTTTCCGAGCCGGCGCTTTGTTCCTCTGGGCTCCGGCCGGTACTGCGCCAGACGACGCCGGAGAACCCCATGCCGCGCTGGTGCGCCTGTGCCAACAACTGTCCGAGCAGCTCCGGATCGGTGGTGCGGTCGAAGGAGATGCAGCCAGGAACGGTGACCGCCAGTTCGTCGAATCCGCTGATCAGCCATCTGCCGTTGGCGATTGCGGCGTCCTCACTCGCCGCGGGCGGTGGCACTTCGTGCCAGCCGAGGGTGTACAGCAACCGGGTGGCGTCGCCCCCGAGCCCGCGCAGCAACGCCTCTCGCGGCGCACGTTTGACGGTGAACTCGCGAATCCCGCCCAATTGGCGGCCATCTCGATCGACGAAATTGAGATCGAACACCTGAGTCTCGCTGTCGAGCGCGCTGGGGTGCCACGTCGCGCGGCAGTAGAACCGCCGCGGCATACGTTCCCGTATGGTCACTTGCCCGTACCGCAACGGCAAGAACAGATCGTTCACGCCTTGTTCGGCCGCAAGAAGTGCCGGGAACGCCGGGAACGCGACTCCGGTGCACAGGTCCATCAGCACCGGGTGCATCGGCTCGGTTCCGAGTTGTTCAGCGAGTTCTTCGCCGACGGAGATATCGCCGATCGCCTCGCCGTCACCGAGCCACAGCGACTTCAGGGAACCGGACCAGGTCGGCCCCCATGCCAGCTCCAAGTCGGCGAAGGTCTCGAACAACTCCTGTGGACGCATGCGGCTCAGCCGCTCGATTGCCGTGTCGACTGGATCCGCGTTCTCGGATACCGGTTCGTCAGCGACGCCGGTGACGACCGTGCCCTCGGCGTTCAACGACCATTCGGCGTCGCGAACCCCGTACGGACGGCTGTGCACCTTGAAAGTCGAACCGGTGCCGTCCTCGAGCGGATGCAACATGAGCTGCACTTCGCGAGAACTCTTCTCGGGCAAGATGATCGGCTCGTAGAAGAAGACGTCCTTCACCCGCGCCGGGGCGCCGACTGCGGCCAAAGCCATCGCTGCATACGTCGCACCGGGGACGACAACGGTCCCATAGATGACGTGGTCGGAAAGCCACGGCTGCGACTTGACGGACAACCTGCTGGTGTAGACAGAGTCACCAGAGGCGAGGTCTTTTGCACTACCCAGGATTCCGGATACCGCGGGACCGTCGATTGCGATGTTGGACGTCTTGGGCCAAAAGCGGCGACGCTGGAACGGATAGGTGGGCAATTCGAGGCTGCGGCTGGGCTGACGGTACAAACTGGCGAAATCGGGTTGGTGGCCGCCGACGTAGGCCGCGGCCAGCGCGTCGGCGATCTGGCGCCGGTCGCCAACGCCTTTTCGCAGCGAGACGATCGCCCGCGGTGCAGCCAGGTGCTCCGGCCAGATCTGTACCGCAGCTCCGGTCAGCACCGGTTGCGGGCCGATCTCCATCAGTACCGAGCATCCCAGCGCCGCCACGGTGCGCACGCTTTCAGCGAATTGCACCGGCTGGCGGGAGTGCCGCCGCCAGTATTGAGCGTCGATCGGCGTTTGGAGCGTTAGCACGGCGCCGGTGCGGTTGCAGACCAACGGCAGCGTCGGGACATCGAACTCCAACTGCGCTGCGTACGACTCGAATTCACCGAGCACCGGATCCAGCAATTCCGAGTGGAAGGCATGGCTGGTTTCTAGCCAGGTGCAGCGGGTCCCCCGGTCAGCAAATCTTGCGACGATCTGTTCCAGATCCTCACCCGGACCCGAGAGCACGGTGTTGGGTCCGTTGTAGGCGCCGACCGACACTCGCGGGAACTCGCCGGCGAGCTCCTCGACGTGCTTGGCGTCGGTGAACACCGCCACCATTCGTCCGCCTTCTGGCAGGCTGCCGAACAGCCGGCCGCGCTCGGCCATCAGCCGTGCGCCGTCCTCGAGGCCGAAGACTCCGGCCACACATGCCGCTGCGTACTGGCCCACGCTGTGCCCCAGCACCACGTCGGGCTGGATGCCCCACGATTGCCACAGCCGGGCCAGGCCCATTTCGACCGCGAAAAGCGCCGGCTGCGCAAACGACGTGTGCCGCAGCGATTGTGCGATTTCGCGGTCGGCGGCAAACAGCACCTCCAGCAACGGGCGCGGCAGCATGTCACCGACCGCGTCCGCGCAACGTGTCACGGTTTCGGCGAAAACCGGCTCAGCGTCGAACAATTCACGCGCCATCCCGGGATACTGGCTGCCCTGACCCGTGAACAACCAGGCCGTCGTCGGGCGGTGCGGGTGCTCGCCACGTACGACACCGGGGCGCAGCCGGCTCTCGGCCAACTCGGCCAGGCCCTCGCGCGCACCCTGGACAGAATCCACGACCAATGCGGCCCGATGTTCGAAGTGCGAACGGCCCGTCCCAACCGTGTGGCATACGTCGGCGAGGTCGACCTCCGGATGAGCACCCAACCAGGCGTCGTAACGCTGCGCCAACGCCACCAGTGCTTCTGGCGACCGCGCGGACATCGCCAGCACGTGGAACGGTTGCTCGTGATTGTCCGACCCCGACCTCGCCGGTTGTGGTGGCGCCTCCTCGATCAGCACGTGCGCGTTCGTGCCGGTGAACCCGAAGGAACTCACGCCGGCGCGCCGCGGCCTGCCCGTAGCCTGCCAAGGGATCGCCTCGTCCACGACCCGAACCGGCAGCGAGTCCCACGGGATATGCGGCGACGGCGTCTCGAAGTGCAGGCTCTGCGGCAGCACCTCGTGCTGTAGCGACAACACGACTTTGATCAGACCTGCTGCCCCCGAAGCCGATTCGGTGTGACCGATGTTGGTCTTCACTGATCCCATCAGCAACGGTCGGTCCGCGTCACGCGAGGCGCCGTAGGCCGCCGCGGCCGCCTGCACCTCGATCGGATCTCCAAGCGGGGTACCCGTCCCGTGCGCCTCGAGGTAGTCGACGTCCCCACCCGTCAGACCGGCGCGAGCCAGCGCCGCCTCGATGAGCCGTTGCTGTGCGCCACCGTTGGGCACCGTCAAGCCACTGGAAGCGCCGTCCTGGTTGACCGCGCTGCTGGAAATGACCGCGCAGATCCGATCGCCGTCGCGCTCCGCGTCGCTGAGCCTCTTGAGTACGAGAACTCCGCAGCCTTCACTGCGCACGTAGCCGTCGGCGGAGGCGTCGAAGGTCTTGCACCGGCCGACGGGGGAAAGCATCCTGGCGCGTGACGCGGCGATGGCTGTCACCGGACTCAGCAAGACGCTCACACCGCCTGCCAACGCGAGGTCGCAATCACCGGAGTGCAATGCCTGGCAGGCCTGATGGACGGCCACCAAGGCCGAGCTGCATGCGGTATCGACCGCCACTGCCGGTCCTTCGAGTCCGAGCGCGAAGGCGACCCGACCGGAGATGGCGTTGAGCGCATTGCCGGTGATGAAGTAGGGCTCGATCTTGTCGACCGACTCCGACGACAACAGATGCGCGTACTCGTTGGCGCCCACCCCCGCGAAGACGCCTGTCCGGCTACCGCGTAGCGCGGACGGCGCGTACCCAGCCCTTTCGAGACCCTCCCACACCGTTTCGAGCATCAGCCGCTGCTGCGGCTCGATCCAGACAGCCTCGCGCGGGGAGATGCCGAAGAATTCGGGATCGAATCCGTCGACTCCGTCGAGGAATCCGCCGAAGCGCGTGTAAGTCTTTCCCGGAGTCTCTGGATCCTCGTCGTAGAACTCGTCGATGTCGAAACGGTCCTCCGGGACTTCCCGAATCGCATCGACACCGCCGGACAGCAACTCCCAGAAGGCTTCCGGGTCGGGTGCCCCGGGGAAGCGGCACGACACCGCGACGATCGCGATCGGTTCGTCCGTGCGCGTTCTCACCACCGACGCCGGCTGCGTCGCGGATGCCTGTTCGGCAATGCCGAGCACGTCGCCGAGCAGGTAGTCGGCCGCATCGGACAGACGAGGGTGATCCATCACCAGGGTGACCGGGATCTCCTTGCCCACCCCCTGCTCGATGCGGCGTCGCAATTCGACTGCCATCAGCGAATCCATGCCGAGGTCGAAGAACCCCGCGTCCTCGCGGATCTCCGCGGCATCCACGCGCGTCACCTCTGCTACCACGTCGCGCAGGTAGTCGGTCAGAAGTCTCTTGCGCTGCTGCACTGGAGCACTGGTGAGCCGCTCGACTAGTTTGGTCTTCCCGGAGAGAATTGAGGACGGCACCACGGCGTTCGTCTGCGAGGGCACCTCGCGCTCCAACTCCGCAAGGAATGCCCGCCTACCCGTTTGCTGGTAGAGCGGCAGGAAGCGGGCCCAGTCGATCCGGGCTACCACGCCCTGCGCTGAGCCCTGCGCCGAAGAAGCCGCCACGACATCGGCCAGACCCGCCAGTGCATCGGCAGGTGACAACGTCCGGACCCCGCGCTGATCCAGTCGCGCACGTGACTCCGCATCGGCCATGCCCGCCGACCACGGACCGAAGTTGACGCTGACCCCAGAGATGCCCTGCTCACGCAGGCGCCAGGCCAGTCCGTCGAGGAATGCGTTCGCCGCGCCGTAGGCGGTTTGACCGAATCCGCCCCATACCGAAGCGATCGAGGAGATGCTGATGAAGAAGTCGAGCTGCAGGTCAGCCGCTGCCTCGCTTAAATGCCAAGCACCCCAGACCTTCCCAGCGAAGACGCGATCTACTTCGGCGTCGTCCAGGTTGCTCAGCGGAGTGGTGCCGATCTCGCCCGCGGCATGGACGATGCCGGCCAACGGCGGCAGCTCGGCTCGCACGGTGGTCAACAGGCGTGCGACGTCGTGCGCATCCGCGACATCACCAGCAATGACGCGGAATTCGCAGCCGTGCTGTTCGCTCAATGTATCGATGTGCTGCTGCGCGGCATCGCTTGGCGCGCGCCGGCTGGTCAGCACCAGATGTCTGGCGCCGTGCGCGGCCAGGTATCCGGCAATCTCCAGCCCTATCGACCCCACCCCGCCGGTCACCAAATACGTTGCGCCAGAGCGCAGTCCCAGCGGTGTAGCGCCCGCCGTCCCCGCCCGCCGAACCAGCCGGGGAACGTAGACCCCCTGATCGCGCAGCGCGATCTGGTCCTCCATGATGGCCGAGTCGCGCAGCGTCGTGATCCGGCTGATGAACCGATGCCATTCGTCGGCTTCGTTTTCCCTGCCTTCCGACAAGTCTGCCAGTCCGCCCCAAACATGCGGAAGCTCCAGCGAAGCCGCCCGACCGAATCCCCACAGGCAACTCTGATCCGGCGCCACGGTGTCCGCGTCGGTGACCCGCTGTGCGCCACGCGTCACCACCCAGATGGGGACTCCCAATTCGGCGGCAATCGCGGCGCGGAAGAGACGCCGAGTGCCACCCAAGATCCGGTGTTGCATCCGCAACAACGACCGCATCGACGTTGTGGTCTCGGAGTCGAGGGCCGCGACATGCACGATACGTAGCGTCGAATCGTGCACTGCTGCAGCACGCAACGCGTCCGCAAGCTTCTCCTCGTCCGGGTCGGACACCGGCAACCCGAGGATCCGGTGCCGGTGGCCACCTGCAGTCAGCACGTCGACCAGGGGTCGGATCGCATCGCGGTCGTCGCCGATAAGAATCCAGGTCAATCCCTCGCCGGCTTCAGCGCTGGATAGGGGAGCAGCGGATTTCTCCCAGCGGATCTCGTATCGGTCTTCCGCGATCGACTGCGTTGTCCGTTGTTGGTTGTGTTGTGCCGCAAGCCTGGTCAGCACATTCAGAGTCTGATGATCGCCGCTCGCGCCGTCGAGCAGTGTCGCGAGCTCCTCGATCCGGCCGTCCTCGAGAAGGCGGACGGCCTCGGTACGCGCGGCCAGCTGCGGTTGCTTGTCGGGGCGCTGCCGATTGTCTCGAAACCAGTACTGGCGGTGCTCGAACGGATAGGTGGGCAGGTCGATCTTTCGCGCATGCGGCTGCCCAAAAGTGACGAATTCGGGCAAGTGGCCCAAGACATACGCGTCGGCGACGGCTTCGGTGATCTGCCGTTGGTCTGCGGTGGTTCGGCGCAGAGACGTGATCACCCGCGGTGCGGTGGCCGGGTCAGGCCATGTCCCCAACGCTGCGGCGGTGAGTATCGGTCGGGGGCCGATCTCGAGCAACACCTTGCAATTCAGATCGGCAAGGGTGCGCACGCTCTTGGCGAATTCCACCGGTTGGCGCGCGTGGCGACGCCAATAGGCGCCATCGAGTTTCACGCTTCTGCCGAGCGCGGCGCCCGTGCGGTTGTCAATCAGAATTCGTTGTGGCGTACTGAAATTGAACCGGTCCGCATACGACTCGAATTCATCGAGGATCGGATCCAGCAGCGCCGAGTGGAACGCGTGGCTGGTCTCCAGCCAGTCACACCGGACACCATCGGCGGCCAGTGCAGCCACCGCCTTCTCCAGATCCTGTGCAGGCCCGGACAATACGGTGTTGGCACCGTTATAGGCGGCGACCGACAGACTCGGGAAGTCGTCGGTCAAGCTCTCTACACGCGCTGCGGCGGTGAACACCGCGACCATCCGACCGCCCGCAGGCAAACTTCCGAAGAGGCGACCGCGTTCGGCCATCAGCAGCGCGCCGTCCTCGAGAGTGAACACGCCCGCGACGCAGGCCGCCGAGTATTGGCCGACGCTGTGCCCCACCAGCACGTCGGGCTCGAAACCCCACGACTGCCAGAGGCGAGCCAAGCCCATCTCCACCGCGAACAAGGCGGGCTGTGCGTAGCAGGTCTGCCGCAGCGTCTCTTCGCTGTCCGGGCTGTCCGCATCGAAAATGACTTCCAGCAAGGGCTTTTCGAGCGCGTCAGCGACCGCCGCTGCGCACCGATTCAGCGTCTCGGCGAACACCGGCTCGGTGTCGAACAACTCACGGGCCATGCCGGGGTATTGGCTGCCTTGACCGGTGAACAGCCACGCCGTCTTCGGCGTGTCGTGGGATTCTCCACGAACCAGACCCGGCGCCGGCCGGTCGTCCGCGAGCGCGCCGAGTAGTTCGACGGCGGACTCTCTCGAGTTGACCACCAATGCGGCTCGGTGCTCCAGGTGTGCCCGCCCCACCCCGGCGGTGAAGCACACGTCCGCCAAGGTGGCCTCCGGGTGCGCGCTCAACCAGCTGCGGTATTTATCGGCGACCTGCACCAATGCGGCAGGCGTGTGCGCCGAGAGCGGAAGAATGTCGAAGCGCGGAGCCGCTCCGGCGGCGACATCCCACTGCTCGACTTCCTCAGGCGCTTCTTCGAGGATG
>Ga0073928_10005224_pt1 | contig 18382 bp, 14 predicted proteins | sample PaiPotPPA55metaG_FD_76969 | JGI IMG/M metagenome (GOLD analysis project Ga0073928, IMG submission 76969) | Iron sulfur acid spring bacterial and archeal communities from Banff, Canada, to study Microbial Dark Matter (Phase II) - Paint Pots PPA... ... | reverse complement strand
TTTCCTCACGCTCCGACGGGTATGGAGCACTTCTCTCCTTCGCCCACTGGCAATACAGGAGACGGGCTCCGCATGGCCGAGGCCGTTGGAGGTCAAGTTAACAAGACTCTCCCCAACGCGGCGGCTTGGGTTCCGGTTTCCACTTTGACGCGCAAGGACGGCTCAACAGGCATCATGCCGCACTTTATCGACCGCGCGAAGCCGGGCGTCATCGCCGTGCTAAATGACGGACGACGCTTTACGAATGAGGGCAATTCCTATCACGATTTTGTGCAGGCGCTGGTCGCCGCTACGAAACCGGGGGAGGAAATTTCCGCTCACTTGATTTGTGACCATAAAACGTTGCGCACGTACGGTCTTGGCAGTGCTGCGCCGTTCCCGATGCCAATTGGCCGATATTTGCGCACAGGTTATCTGACGCGTGCAAAAACCATCGAGGGGTTGGCGGGACGTATTGGTGTGAACGCGGATGGTCTTAGAAAGACCGTGATGGCGTTTAATGAAGAGGCCCGCCTTGGCCGGGACCCCGAATTCGGAAAGGGTAGTCAAGCTTACAATCGGTATCAAGGAGATGCACTTCACGGACCGAATCCTTGTGTTGCCCCCATTGAGCGCGGACCGTTTTACGCCCTCAAGCTGCGAATCGGTGACATCGGAACATTTGCTGGCCTGAAGACCGATGCAACCTGCCGAGTTGTGAACGAAGCGGCAGCGCCCATCGCGGGTCTCTACGCGGTTGGCAACGACGCCTGTAGCATTATGGGCGGCAACTATCCGGGCGCTGGTATCACGCTCGGGCCGGCTCTTACGTTCGGATTCGTTGCCGGTTCTGCAATAGCGGAGTCGAGCGGAGAATCGGTTTCGTCATTGCATTTGGCACCGGTCGGCAGCCTTGCCTAGCACCACTTAGTCAGTCGTCGCTGCCTTGCGGAGCCGTATAGCCGAGGCGATACGAGAGGTCGGTGGCCGTCTGGCGGAGGGTAAGTGCCAGGTCGCCATCCCAACGCGTATCAAAAGTGCCCGCAGGGCCGACGAGGGTGATTGCCAGCGCAATCGTTCCGTTGAACATGAAAACCGGTGCTGCGATTGCGTTAACGCCAGGTAGTGGATGGCCCGTCGTCCGGGTCATCCCATCTTCGCGAATTTGCTCGTATTCTTTGAACAGCCTTTGCTTGTCCTGAGCCTTCAGGCCGGTTGCGCCGCTCAGCCGGATATGTTCATCGTCCAGCGCTTTGCGTACGAGGGATTCGGGCATATATGCGCCGAACAGCCGTCCCGTCGCCGTGTTCACCAACGACATGATTGTTCCGATGCGTAAGGTCAGATGAAGCGGATACGATGGGTCTTCCTGGCGTACAACGACGGGACCGTTCGGGCCCCACGTCGTAACGAATACACTTTGACCGGTCTTTGAGGCCAGTGCGAGCACGTCCGCTTCGGCCTCCCGGAGAGGATTCAGTCGTTGCAGTCCATAAAGGCCCAAACGCAGGGCTAACGAGCCCGGTGCATAGTCGCCGGACGGCTCTACCCGCTGAACCAACTGCAGCTTGATGAGGCTTACCAAGTACGGGAAGAGTTTGGCCGGTGGCATACCGGTAACCCGCGCAATTTCTTTGAGCGGCATAGGACTATCGGAATAAGTCAACGCGAGGAGTATCTCGCTTCCTACTTCGACTGACTGGATTCCCCGCTGGGCCTTTTCGGTGCTGTCGGTGTCCATGGGCGTGTCGCGATTGAAGAAAAGACGATTCAGAAAAAGCGGCCCCATCGCAATGAACTCGGAAGCCGGTAGAATTAGGTAATTACAATTGCATTTGTGGGGCAGAGGATTGCATGGTAACGAAGCGCCCGGCAAAAGAACAGCTTTCAGACGAGCAACCATCACGCAGCCGCAAAGAGCAGCGGGGCATCCAGAGCATGGAGATTGGCGGCCGCTTCCTCGAGGACCTGGCGAGCGCCGGAGAGCCGCTGACTCTGGCAGAACTGAGTGCGCTCAGCGGGATTCCACCGAATCAGGCGTTCACCTACATGGTCAGCCTTCTGCGTACCGGTCTCCTCAAACGCGACCCGGTTACTGCGCGCTTCGAACCGGGACCGCTTTCATTGCGGCTCGGATTGCATGCGCTGCGAATGGTGCCTGCTGTACGCAATGCCATGCAGCCAGCAAAGGACCTCGCGACACGTGTTGGCCAGAGCGTGCTGCTGGCCGCCTGGGGTGACCGGGGTCCTACTGTTTTACAGAGCATTGAACCTGAGGCGTCGCTGCATGCGGGCATCCACGTCGGTACCGTGATGTCACTCGTGCATTCCACGACAGGCAGGGTATTTGCCGCATTTAAGCAAACCCCCAATCTCCGTGACCTCGTCAAGACCGATATTGGCTCGCAGACTCCAGAAGGTGCTCGGCTTACTCCGGAGCAATACGATGCGATTCTTGCGGACATCCGTAAGCGCGGTCTGGCGCGCGGTGAAGGTCTACCGATTCCCGGCATCAACAGCATAAGCGCCCCGGTTTTTGACAGCAGCGGTGAGATTGTTCTCGTGCTCACGCTATTCGGGGTCGCGGGCACGTTCGACGTCGCATGGAAGGGCACGCTAGCAGCTAGTCTGCTTGAAACTACCAAGGCGTTGACAGAACAGAACGCAAGCACCGGCGTACGCATACCATAGTGCAAATCAGGTACCCAGACGGAGGCAGCCGGCCGGTATCCAGACTCCCCATGTCGGCGCGGGGCCCTGCGCCCTATCGCACGCGCGATGCTGCGGCGGCGCACGTTGAGACTGCGCCTGGAGTGCATTAGTGCCCCCGGTTAGAGCGCCAGCATTGGCCTGCCCCGCGCGGGTTTAGCTCGCTGAATTGCCTGCCTTGTTGTTGTGGGCGCGACTTCGAATCACGTGTCTGGCATAGCAAGCCAGGCCTCCGCGCTCGAACGCTGCCCCATCTCGATAGTCGGTCAGCCGCAACAAGGCGAAAGGCCACCGCTTCGACCTTATTGCCGACTGGCTGGCGAGCATGCCGGAGATAGCCCGTTTCACCTGGACGGGATTGTTCGGATTGAGGCCTGACCATCGGTCAGGCAGCTAACCGCAGTCCATTCTCCCGCGTTGGGCCTGTCTCGTCGTCATACCCCTGGCCTAAAGAGGCCATTCAATATGTCGTGTTGAGTCGCGAAGAGCCTTTGTGAGGCTTCTATAGTCGCCACATGGCTGTCGAAACCGGTGTTTGTTTGGGATGGCCGACTCTAAAGAGGAGAGGAGACGATGAAGCATTTTGTCAGGTATTCCGCGTGCGTTCTCGCTGGCGGTTTGGTGGCGGGAACGGCATCGATGGCAGCGCCGGCAACGGACTCTGTATCGGTTACGAGTCAGGGTGACATCACGTCCATGTGCGGCACCAAGCCCATGGTCGTTGGACTTTCGGATGGCTATGGTGGCAACACTTGGCGAAAGACCGCTCTTGCCGAGTTGAAGGACGAAGTCGGTCGCTGCACGAATTTAAAACGTTTTATCTATACGAACGCCAACGGAGACCAGCAAAAGGCGAATTCTGACATCAACAGCATGGTCGCGCAGGGCGTGAACGTCCTCATTGTGTACCCGGACTTTGGTGCCGCGCAAATACCGGCCATGCGCGCGGCAACGAGGGCCGGCGTAACGGTCGTGCCGTACATGGCGGAGATTCCGGGAACTCCCGGGAAGGACTACGCGGCGAATGTGAGCGCTGACCTTCTTCGTATGGGTAGGGTGTGGGCGGATTGGTTTGGCAAGAATCTCAAGAAGGGCAATGTTGTCTTTCTCGGGGGTATCCCAGGCGCACCGGCTTCGCAGATGTTCTTAGACGGGTTCAAATCGAGTCTATCGCAATATCCCGACCTCAAGTTGCTCCAGAAAGACTTCGTTGTGACTAACTGGAACCCTATCGACGCCCCGAAGGCTCTTGAAGGCGTAATCGCTAAATACTCCAATATTGACGGTGTGGTGGCGGATTATGGTGTCACGGCGCTTGCGACTGTAAAGACTTTCCAGCAGGCGAATCTGCCGATTCCCGCGATTGCGACCGACGCGAGCAACAATGAATTGAATTGCAAATACCTCTCAATGAAGAACTCCGGGAAGGCCTTTCCATACTTCTCACTCGACGGTATGACCTCCGTTATCCGGTTTGCTGCTCGTCGCGGAGTAGCGCTGTATCAAGGCACGACGAATACTGAACCAACGAAAGTATTCCCGTACACGTATGCTGATAGCGGGAGCGGTATCACACCAAAGTGCGACCCCACGGCACCCTCGGATGCAGACTTTTCGTCTGCACTGTCTGTAGAGAAGCTCAAGGCCGTTTTCAAGCAGTAACGTCGGCAATTGATATTTTGTACGACCCTTGCCTTCTGCCTTCTGCCAACGGGTAGCTGGGGTGGAGAACGCTCTTGAATCGCGCCATCCAACCTAGCACCCTGTTGAGTTCCACGGGCGGGGCGGCCGCGACCGAGTGTGTCGTCGGGTTGAGCAGGCGCTCGTCGAAGAAATCCTGCCGGAGGTACCGGTACAGCGGTTCAATCCTGCCCTTAGTCTTGGCCTGATATGGCTTGCCCGCGTGGTACGAAACCGTATTGCCGGACGAGCGAGGCTGTAGTGCTATTCGAGCGATAGCGCGGGACCGGGCCGAAATTGCTCAACATCGTTGCGCGCGCGTGCGAGTCCAGGAGCTCGCTTGGCGAGCCAGATTCCATGACGCATGGGCCAAAGTTGATATTTCGGGTCGATGCCGAGTTCGGCCGCCGCATGCAAAGGCCAATACGGGTCAAAAAGGGCCTCCCGGCCAAGCGCTATGAGGTCGGCCTGCCCCTGAGAGAGCACCGCATTCGCTTGCGCCGCATCCACTATCAAACCCACAGCCTGGGTCGCGACCTGTGCATCCTTCCGAATGCGTTCCGAAAACGGAACCTGAAAGCCGAGCGTGCGAGGCACTGGCAATCCTCGAGTCTCTTCGGTCAGTCCGCCAGAGGAACAGTCAATCACGTCGACGTCACATAACGCGAGTTCGCGCGCGAGTACGACAGAATCGTCAAGGTTCAAACCATCAACGCTTCCGTCGACGGCAGATATACGGCAAAACAGTGGTTTGTACGGTGGCCAGACTTCACGCACTGCACGAGCAATAGTAAGTGCAAGGCGCATGCGTCCATTAAGGTCACCGCCCCATTCGTCAGTGCGATGGTTCGAATTAGGCGAGAGAAAGCTGGCCACGAGATATCCGTGACCGAAATGGAGTTCGACCACGTCGAAGCCAGCTTTGTCGGCTCGCACCGCGGCCTTGACGAAAGCGTGAACGATGACTGAGATGCCGTGCTCGTCGATGGGCAGAGGAACCGACCAGCCGGGGCCGGCGGGGATGGCGCTTGGACCAAGACGCTCCCACGGTTCCGGGTCCTGAGCCAATCGGGCAGCGTCCAGTGCGGCTCCGCCTTCCCACAGAGGCTGACTGCCGGCCTTGCGGCCGGCGTGGGCAAGCTGCACTCCTATCGCGGCGCCGTTCTCATGTACGAAGTCGACCACTTCCCTAAGTGGAGCAATCTGACTGTCAGCCCAAAGGCCCAAGTCATCGGTGCCAATTCGCCCGCACGGGTCGACGGCTGTGCTTTCGGTGAGTATCAGTCCCGCACCACCGAGCGCGAACTTTCCAAGATGCACCATGTGCCATGCAGTGGCGTGACCGCCAGACGCAGCATGCTGACACATCGGAGATATGACGATTCTGTTTCGCAACGTCAAGTCTCTGAGTTCTATCGGTCGAAACAGGAGAGGAGTGGCTTCGGTCATGTTGATGTCGACTCCGACGTAGACTTATAAATTCTGCGAAGCCGCCATTGGCAACTTGTCGTCCCAACTCGTTGCCGCGCGTCGCTTGTCGCTTCACGCCTTGGCCAGAACCGAAACGCGCCGGGATACCAGCAGGGAAAAAACTCCCGCTAGCATGAGGAGACCAATCGCAGAAACCATGAAGACAGGTGGCGCAGAAAATCGGTCGACAAACCAGGCGGCGCAAAAGACGCCGAGAGATTGGCCAAAAAACAGGAAGCAGGAAAACAGGGAAACCGCTGTGCCGCGCGCGCTGGGCGCCATTTGTGTCGCGTGAGTTTGTAAGGTGTTGTGCAGAGCATAGAAGCCGAAACCCGCCATAAGGCAGGCGGGCAACGCGAATCGCCAGTCCGACAGTAGGGCGAGTGCGCCATACGATACCGCGAGGCATCCGCCGCCCAACCGCGAAAGGTTTGACTCGCCCAGACGCCGGACCAGGACGCGAGCACAGCGGCTATAAAGTAATCCGCCCACGCCATACAACGCCACAATCGCACCGGCTCTTGGCATCGGGATATTGTAGAAGGAGTGGAGATAGCTTGGGATGAACGCCAGCGTACTGAAGGCGAGAGAGCCTTCGATGAAGGTAACAATGAGGATGGTCCGGGCCCAGGGAATCGCAAGCACTTCGACCGCTCGGTGACCGAATCCCTTGCCCGAGGTGGTGCCTGTATGTGGAAAGGTCACACCTTCGCGCATAACGAGCAGACCGCCAGTAAGTGAAATCAAGGCAAGCAACGCAAACGAGATGCGCCAGTTGAATGTGTCGGCGACGACCGCACCGAGCCACTGACCTGCAATCATCCCGAAAACAGTTGCACCCAAGAGCTGCGCGAGGACTTCCTGTCGGCGCTCGTACGGCACCATGTCACCTATCCAGGCCATCGTCAGCGGCACTATGCCGGCGGCGGCTGCGCCGGAAACGACGCGAGCTATCACCAATTGGTCGAAGTGCATTGACAGCGCAGCGCCTATGTTCCCCACGGTGAAGGCGAGAGCCGCGAACGAAATAACACGCACCTTGCCATGTCGGTCGCCGAGTGGGCCGAAAAATAGCTGCATAACAGCGTACGCCAGCGCAAACGCTGAAATGGCTTGTGCGGCATGTCCGGTCGACACTTGAAACTGTTGGCTTAACGAAGGTAGCAGGGAATCGCAAACCCGCATCGAGGCCATGCTGCTGAAACAGCATGTGCTCAGAAACCATAAGACCTGTCGTGATACCGGGTTGTCCACGCAATTCATACGAAATTCGCTTTCGGGGCGATTGGAGGCCGGCGGCTTGGGGCCGCGCATCGGTCAACGTACACGGGGCACATGCAAGTTGCGCCAATTGCGAAAATATTATACATACGCAATCTTGTACGCGAAAGATAAAAATATAGTAGGGGTTTGTACGCAATATTGATGCGGCAGTTTGCCGTCTTCCGTCGCCCGTCTTTCACGACCGAATCATCGTGTGCGGCGGCTCAGTCGCCGCATTTTTGGTGGCGTGTTGGGACCATCGATTGTGTCGTGTTGAGTCGCGAATGCTCGCGCAGAGTCTCCTATAGTCGCAGCAAGGGTGTCGAGAACAGTTTCATTCCTGAGCCCGCCGACACTAAAGATGAGGAGACAATGAAAAACCTTTTAAAGCATTCCGCTCGCATTCTGAGCGTTGGCCTGTTGGCAGGGTCGACATCTATTGCAGCGTTGGCCGAGGAATCGGTACTGGTCACGAAACAGGGTGATATCGCGCCGATGTGCGGAACAAAGCCCATGGTGGTTGGGCTCTCAGACGGATACGGCGGTGAAACCTGGCGCAAGACAGCCGTCGCAGAGTTGAAGGACGAGGTCAGCCGCTGCAAGAACCTGAAACGGTTCATGTACACCAATGCCAACGGCGACCAGCAAAAGGCCAACTCAGATATCAATAGCATGGTCGCGCAAGGCGTGAACGTTCTTGTTGTATTTCCGGATTTCGGCGCTGCACAGATTCCGGCGATGCGCGCGGCGACGAAAGCAGGTGTGACGGTCGTGCCGTATTTGGCAAAGGTTCCCGGAAATCCTGGCAAGGACTATGCGGTGAATGTGACTGAAGACGTCTATCGCATGGGGACCGTTTGGGCAGACTGGTTCGGGAAAAACGTTAAAAAAGGGAACGTCGTCTTCCTTGGGGGAGCGCCGGGAGCGCTCTCGTCGCAGATTTTCTTCGATGGTTTCAGAACAGGAATTGCGAAATATCCGGACCTGAAATTGCTCGAAAACAACTTCGTGGTCACGAACTGGACTCCCGTAGATGCGCAAAAGGCCGTTGCGGGCCTCATTGCGAAGTACCCCAAAATTGACGGGGTCGCGACGGACTACGGTGTTACGGCTTTAGCAGCCGTGAAAGCCTTCCAGCAAGCTCACTTGCCGGTCCCTGCGATTGCAACCAACGCGAGCAATAACGAGTTGAACTGCAAGTACTTGTCGTTGAAGAAAGCGGGAACCAGCTTCCCTTACTTCTCACTTGACGGCACTACTTCGGTCATTCGCTTCGCTGGCCGTCGCGCTGTTGCGACGTACCAAGGCACACCCAATAGCGAACCGATGATGGCGTTCCCGTTTCCTTATGCGGATAGTGCGACTGGCGTTGACCCAAAGTGCGACCCGTCTGCACCGCCTGACGCGGATTTCTCGTCCGCATTGTCGGTAGAAAAACTGAAGGCAGTTTTCGAGCAGTAACTTTCTGTCAGCGCGACCGGGGCGCGAATGCACGTGCAAGGCCGTGCCTCGTGTCGCGTCGCGGATAGAAGGATGGCCTGCCGCGCATATTCATGTAGGACTTTCGTTATCGAACGTCAAGCGGTCGTCACAAAGCAGAAATCGCCCACAAGTGCGAGCGGGCGACGTTTAGACATTGGAGGAAGAAATGACTGATTACATCATCATCGGCGCTGGCTCTGCAGGCTGTGTCCTTGCCAATCGATTGACCGTCGACCCGAGCGTGCATGTGACGCTTCTCGAAGCAGGCGGTTGGGATAAAAGCCCTTTCATTCATATGCCCGCTGGATACTTTCGTCTAATGCAGACGGGCCAACTCGATTGGGGCTACCACACCGTGGCCCAACGATACATGAACAACCGGGAGATGTTTATTCCGAGAGCGCGCAGCATGGGAGGATGTACTACCGTGAACGGAATGATTTATACGCGCGGAGACCGCACCGACTATGACGGCTGGCGCGACCTTGGCAATGAGGGCTGGGGCTATGAGGACTGCCTGCCGTACTTCAAGAAAGCGGAAAACTGGAGTGGCGGTGAGACTCCGGTCCACGGGGGCAGCGGCCCTCTGAAGACGAGCCGCTTTGGCATTAAAAACCCTATCGCCCTCGCATTCATTGAGGCGGGCAAGCAAGCAGGCTACCGCTACAACGATGACCTTAACGGTGGCGACCAGGAGGGATTTGGGCCGTGCGACAGTACGCTGGCCGACGGAATTCGCTCAAGCGTCTCGCGCTGCTACATCACGCCTATTCGGGAACGCAAGAACCTCCATGTCATCCCCGGTGCGTTGGCCTCGAGGATTCTGTTCGAGGGCGACAAGGCAGTTGGAGTCGAATTCGTCCAAGGGAGGACGGCAAAGAAGATTTACGCTTCCAGAGAAATCATCCTCTCGGGCGGCGCTTTCAACTCACCGCATCTCCTTCAGATTTCGGGAGTTGGCGACCCGGAACATCTGCGTTCCATCGGGGTGCCCGTCCAGCACGAGCTTCCTGGAGTTGGCCGGAATCTCCAAGACCACGTCGGTTGCGGGCTCAAGCAAAAGATTACCCAACCGCATTCGATGCTGAAGCACCTGCGTTTCCTGAACTCGGCGACAGCTGTAACACAGTACCTCGTGAGCAAAACCGGGCCTGCTTCGTACCACGGCGTGGAGGCTCTCGCGTTCGTCAAGACAGGTCCGGATGTCGTCGCACCCGATATTCAATTTCACCTCAACATGATTATGTATGAGGACCATGGTCGGAAGATTTTCTATGAAGAGGGAGTAATGCCCTATTTCAATCTCTCTCGGCCGCAAAGCCGCGGCACCGTCATGGCTCGTTCCGCGGACCCGAAGGCGCTGCCGACTATTGACCCCAACTTCTTCTCTGTTAGCGACGACGTCAGGGTGATGAGAGACGGGCTTCGAATCTCCCGTGAGCTCTTCAAGCAGAAGGCATTCGACCCATATCGGGGCGAGGAATTTGGTCCCGGCAAAGACGTTAAGTCTGACAAGGATATTGACAACTATCTGCGGAACAAGGGCGAGAGCGTCTATCACCCGGTTGGTACCTGCAAGATGGGCTCCGACCCGGACGCGGTGGTTGACTCACGGCTTCGAGTGCGGGGCATTACCGGACTCAGAGTCGTCGATGCCTCGATTATGCCCACTCTGACGAGCGGCAATACAAACGCGCCCACCATCATGATTGGCGAGAAGGCTGCAGACATGATTCTTCAAGATGCGGCTTGCAACCGCGCGACTGTCGGCGCCAAGGCGGACCGACAATTTGAGTACCTCGGCATCTGAACATCTCAATTTAGGCAAACGTGTTGCGCGGGCTCACATGGGTCTCGTCGCAACGCGGTTGCACGGATTGTATGGCCGAGGATGTATCGTCCAACCATCAAAGGTATAAGCCATGGCATCTGCAATTGCAGCCATTGATACGGCAGACACAGTGTCCGAAACCACCAAACGGTTTCTTTCGAAGCAGCATCGGCTCTTCATTGGCGGAGAGTGGGTCAACGCGGCGTCTGGTGCAACTCGCGAAGTACTCGACCCAGCCAGGGGTGGAAAGATTTCCACCATGGCAAGCGGCGATGCGAAGGACATCGACCTAGCGGTCAAGGCCGCTCGAGAAGCGTTCGAGCATGGGGCGTGGCGACGCATGTCTACGACCGACCGCACGAAGATTCTCTGGAAAATCGGTAGCCTGATTGACGAGAATGCCGAAGAGCTGGCCCAGCTTGAAGTGCTCGACGAGGGGTCGCCATACAACGTAGTTAAGAACTTCTACGTGCGTCTGGCCGCTGACCATTTCCGTTACTACGCGGGCTGGGCGACGAAAATCACGGGCAACACAGTTCCAGTCAACATGCCGGGGGAGTGGCACGCGTACACGGTTCGCGAACCGATAGGTGTGGTCGGCCAAATTATCCCATGGAACGTTCCGCTGCTAATGGCAGCTTGGAAGCTCGCGCCCGCGTTGGCGGCGGGTTGCACGATTATCCTTAAGCCGGCAGAAGACACACCTTTGACCGCATTGCGACTTGCCGAGCTGTGCCAAGAGGCGGGTCTTCCTCCCGGCGTGCTCAACGTTGTGACGGGCGACGGCACCGCGGGCGCGGCTCTCGTCGACCATCCGGACGTCGACAAGGTCGCTTTCACGGGTAGCACAGACACGGGTAAAGCGATTGTTCGTGCCGCTGCCGGTAACCTGAAAAGGGTAACGCTCGAGCTCGGCGGAAAGAGTCCGGTATTTGTTTTTCCCGATGCTGACATGGAGCGCACCATTCCGGGTGTCGCCGAAGCGGTGTTCCTGAACAGCGGGCAGGCATGCACAGCTGGCTCTCGCCTGTACATTCACGAGGATGTGTACGACCGGGTCGTAGCGGGTGTCGCTGAGTACGCGAGCTCATTGAAGCTTGGTCACGGGCTCGACCCTTCGACAAATCTCGGTCCTTTGATTTCACAAAGGCAGCTGTCGCGCGTGAAGAGCATTCTTCAGGCCGGGATTGACGAAGGCGCACACGTGCTTTCAGGTGGGGAGCAACTCGACGGACATGGCTTCTTCCTGCAACCCACCGTACTCACCAACGTTACTTCGAAAATGACGGTATACCGCCAGGAGATTTTTGGCCCCGTAATCTCTGCCATGAAGATGGACTCCACCAATCTCGACGAACTCGTCCGAGAGGCGAATAACACGACCTACGGGCTCGCCGCCAGCATTTGGACTCGAGATGTCAGCATGGCTCACAAGCTTGCCGCTCGAATTCGGGCAGGTGTGATTTGGGTTAACAACCACAATCAGACCGACGCGGCACTTCCTTTCGGCGGCTACAAGCAGTCTGGATGGGGTCGTGAGATGGGGTTGTCGGGAATCGAGGCCTACACGGAACTCAAGTCCGTCGGCGTCTACCTCGGCTGAGCAGACAGGACGGAAAGAACCATCGTTCGCGTGGCATAGCCGGTGCTTTCGAGCGCTGGCCTTGTCGCATACGGCCGAACCGAAGGCGCAGCAAATCACCGGCAAAATTAGCCGCGGCCTGCGATGCTAACCATTGTTCTCAGCGGCGCCGGAGTAAGTATCGAGCTTACTAATTTCAAGCGTTGGCGATGGACGGTAGCAGGGTAATTCTTGCGGACCTGCTGCTCGAGGAGAGGAAGCTCGCGCCGCAAAGTGGACGAGGGGCGGAGCCACGCACCTCCTGCCTCTCGATGTAACGAACGTCGCATCCATCAAAGATGGGCGCTGGTTTGTGGTGGATGACGACTACGACAAAGCCTAATTCTGCGACGACGACGCATGTCCCTCGTTCAACACGTGCGGCGACATTGGAACGTGAAGGTCATAGCGTTGCTACGCGCGACGCTTGACTAGCGTGTTGGGTGCAATCCCATATGTCTTCTTAAAAGCACGGCTGAAATGCGAGAAATCGCTGAAGCCGCAAGCGACAGCCACGTCAGCGATGTGATGTGCCCTGCCTTCGGTGAGCGATGTGTGGCTTGCTTCCAGGCGCTTCTGCCACAGCCAGCGCGCGGCTGTTGTCCCGTGTGACGCAAAGATTCTGTTTAACGTGCGGCGCGACACTCCGATTGCATTGGATACCTTTTCGACATCAAGCTCCGAATCACCGAGATTCGCCTGAATGTAATCCTTCGCCTTCCCAAGGATATCGCCATGTCTTTCAGGCATTCCCCTGGCGCCACGGAACTCAGTTTCAACCGACGCAGCGAGGATATCGATGACCGACGCCGCCAATCTCGAAGCGGCGCACGGCTCCAGCTCAGTATCGACATTTGCCGCGCCTCGGATGACGGCACCAGCGAGTGCCCCCATGGCTGAACGACCGTCGAGGGCAATTGCAGTCAAGCGCTCTGCGTCCGACAACCTGCACAGGAGCTGCTTTCGAGGAATTTTCAACAGGACGATACGGTAGTTTGAGGAGAAGCGGTAACTAAACGAGCGTGCAGTGTCGTAAAGCACAATGTCTCCGACGTTCTGCGTGGTAAGCCGACCGCTTTGCTCGAGGGAGGCGCTACCTTCAAGAAGCAGGCTTGCCAAGAATTCCTCGCTCGGCGTTTGGCTAAGGTCACTGCGAGTGCGCTCGTATTGAAGGCCTGGCGCTGCTATGTCCCCAACCCCCAGCGAGCCGAGCGGCTTTTGCGTCACGCGTGCGCGGAATTGGTCGCCGGTTTCCGCGAATGCTGGAAGGTCAACGTGGCAGTAGAGGCGGCAGATTACGTCGTGGTAATACGCGAGTCGCTCGCGAGCGAGCACAGCAGAGGTGTCGTACTGTTCAATCATAGCTTTGCGTTACCAGATGGTTTGTTCGCCACAGCGGGTCGCTCGAGAAAACTTGCATATATACAAAGTAAATTGAATACATTGAATTTCATATGCGAACAAACCCGGACGCCGTGCAATGAAACGCACGCTTACAAAGCTGTCTTTGCATCTCGGCGACGTCGGGAGGCACCACCCCAATCAGCGGTTGCCCGTTAGGTTGCACGCCTTCGCGTCACGGATTCTGTTCGAAGGAAGTAAGGCCGTTGGCGTCGAACATAAACTCTGCAAATTATCGACCCGAACTTCTTCTCCATACCCGACGACGTCCCTGGGGCTCACATGAAAATGTGTATGACCGGGTCGCGGCCGGCGTCGCGGAATACGCGAGCTCCCGGAAACTGGGCCACGGGCTCGACCCGTCGACGAATCTGGGACCGCTGATTTCGCAGCGACAGTTGTCGCGAGTGACGAAAATCCTGCAAGCTGGTATTGGCGAGGGCGCCAAGATATTCTCCGGGGGTGCCAGCTTGACGAGAAGGGATTCTTCCTGCAGGCGACCGTCTTGACTAACGTTACACTGGACATGACCGTCTACCGCGAGGAGATGTTCGGGCTCGTGATTTGTGCGATGAAGATGAACTCGACCAACCTTGATGAAATCGTCCGAGAGGCGAACGACACGACCTAGGGACCGGCTGCGAGCCTCTGGACACGCGATGTCAGCATGGCTCATAAACTTGCCGCTCGCATTCGGGCAGGAGTCGCTGGGTAAACGACCATAATCAGACTGACGCGGCAATGCCGCTCGGCGGCTATAAGCAGTCAGGCAGTCTGGCTGGCGGCGAGAGATGGGGTTGTCGGGCATCGAGACCTACACGGAACAGAAGTCGGTAACGTTGTTCCTCGGCTAATAACTCGTTGTGCCGGGGCGCTCCACTAGAGGGTGCTGCGCCCCAACTCAGTCGGGAATTTGGCAAGTCCGCTCTTGACCCGCCGTTTCGAGTGAACAGGTAGTCCTTGTCGCGTCCAGTCAAGCCAAATTGTCCTGCTGGGCAAAGCACCCACTGGTACCCATGACTAGAATTCGTCTCATGAAGGCATTGATGCCGGTCCGTGAACTCGACGGAGGCTGCCCCGGCATTCGGCGGATTCTTACCGCACGTATCAAGAACGCCTCCTGCGGGTCGCCACGGTGACAAACACGTGTTTGTTATAAGCAAAGTATCGCCATCTCCCGTGCTCCGATTTGCCTTGCTGCTACAGCAGAGCTGCGCATCAGTGGAAATGAGGGAGGCTGAGATGACTAACGCGAGAGAAACGCTCCGGTCAATGGTCGACAAATGGCTTGCGCCGAATCTTCCGGAGGAGGTTCGAGTCACCGAGTTCCGACACATCGGGCCTAATCGCGATTGCTATGTACGAGTCGAGGCGTCCCGAGCATCAGGTGCAATCGCGTTGTTCTTCTTTCGGCACGATGACGGGAGCTGGTGCGTATTTCCGCCCGCCCGAAAACAGCCCTCAATGAGTACTTCGCTGCGTGCGGCGTGAATGCGGCGTCCGTCACAAAAACATCAAGGGAAAGACCCGTCATGCGAAACGCCGCTGACGAAATGCTTCGGCGGTGGAGGCAAGTCGGGCGATTCAGGGAGCGGCGCCGCCACGTCAGTGCAAAGCTGCCGCATTGTACGTGTTTGGCGCCGCGAGATGTCATGCCCTGCGTTTCAAGAGCGTATTCGGAGCGACGCCGTACGCTTGCCTGAAGGCCCTGCTGAAGTGCGAAAAATCACTGAATCCGCAGGCAACCGCCACGTCCGCGATGTGCTGCGCGCGCCCTTCGGTCAGCGAGGCGTGGCTCGCCTCAAGACGCTTCTGCCATAGCCAGCGCGCCGCGGTCGTGCCGTCGGAAGCAAAAAGTCTATTTAAAGTACGCGGGGATACGCAGATTGCGTTCGACACATGTTCGACGTCAAGGTCGGAGTCCCCGAGATTAGCTTGAATATAGTCTTTGGCACGCTGAAGGATATTGTTGTGCCTATCGGACATACCCATAACACCTCGAAACTCGGTTTCCACCGAGGCTGCGATGATATCCATGACTGACGCGGCCAACTTGGCGGCGGCGCAAGGCTCCAGTTCTGCGTCGACGTTTGCCACGCCGCGAATCACGGACCCTGCCAATGCCCCCATTGCCGACTGCCCGTTAAGCGCGATGGCGGTGAGGCGTTCAGCGTCCGACAACCTATGCAGTAGTTGTTTACGGGGTATCTTCAGTAGAGCTATCCGGTAATCGGATGAAAATTGGTAGGTAAATGAACGTGCCGTGTCGTAGAGAATGATATCGCCGACATTCTGTGTCGTATGGCGGCCGCTCTGCTCGAGGCTGGCCGTTCCTTCCAGTAGAAGACTCACCAAGAAATCGTCGCACGGCGTACGACTGAGGTCGGCGCTGGTCCGCACATACTGCAGTCCGGGAGCCCTTATGTCGCCGAATCCCAGGTACCCGATTGGCTTCTGCGTTACGTGCGCGCTGAATCGGTCCCCTGCATCAGAAAATGCAAGGAGGTCCACATGGCAGTAGAGCCGGCAGATGACGTCGTGATAGTAGGCGAGTCGCTCGCGAGCGAGCACGGCCGAAGTGTCCAACTGTTCAATCATAGGTTACTTAAACAAAACGGATATTCGCGATAGCGAGCGCACGCGAAAAGAACTTCCCTATATGCAATCTAGATTGAAAATATTGATTTCCTATGCGAATAAACCCGGACTAGCGCGGACGCAACAAGTCCACGGTCGTGTGCCTGAAGCGCTACCAGTCGGGTGGAAGGAACGGAAGAGGGTAATTGTTGTTCCACAGGACTCGGAAAGGCCGTCGAAGAAGGCTACGGGTCCCGCGTCGCTACCCATGCCCCGTTCCCCGTTCGGCGTGGCGCGCGGGGACTATTCAATCTGTCGTGTTAAGTCGCGAACGACGTAGGAGCGTCTTCTATAGTCGTCGCAAAGAGGCCAAGAAGCCTGTGCTTTGCAGGTTATCGGCCCACATAGTTAAGGAGACGGTGTTGAACCCAACGACAGATTTTCCGGGTGCCCAGTCAGCGGCTGGTTCCGAAAGCCATTTGGAGTCCGCTCTTCAACAGGCGCCTCTTTCGCCGAGGAGCGGGATGCCTCGCCTCGCAAGCCCGTAATTCGTCCGCAGTCCAGCAACAACTGACGTACCGGCTTCACCTCGCTTTCTGCATCCACGACCCGGCGATGAACCATCGAAGCGGGTCTGGTCAGGTCGTGCCTGGCCCATCAACAGGCCGGGTCGAATCAGTTTTCTAGAGAATTTTTAATTCAATGGAGGAAGCCATGGAAGGCTCCAAATTCGGCATTGAGCCCGTTCGTCAGAGAGAGTTGGGGAGTTTCCATTGCACGCTTCTCCTGGTTGACTCTCGCCCCATCCCCGAAAAATCGCGCCTGTAACGGGCAATGCGAAGCGATAAAGCTTCGCGCGAGAGTTCTCTATCTAAACGACCCGAACGAAGGAAATGTGATGAGCCAGCTACTGAAAAGTTACGACATGGGTGGTATCCGCTTGTCAAACCGTATGGTGATGGCCCCGATGACGAGGTGCCGCGCAAGAAGCACCGTTCCTGATGACCAGACTGCCGTCTACTATCGCCAACGGGCCAGCGCCGGTCTGATTATCACCGAAGCTTCGCAGATTTCAACCGAGGGCGCGGGGTATCTCTATACACCCGGCGTCCACACGGCAGAGCAGGTCGAGGGCTGGAAGAAGGTGACGAAGGCGGTCCACGAACGCGGCGGCAAGATGTTCATTCAGCTGTGGCACGTTGGGCGGATGTCACACCTCAGCTTGCAAAAGGATGGAGCACCGCCCGTCTCGTCTGTTCCGGTTGTCGCCCAAAACTGTAATTGCTACGCCTATGGCGAGAACGGAGAACCTGGTCCAGTGCAGGCGAGCGAACCTCGTGCCCTCGAGACACACGAAGTCGCGAGAATCACATCGGACTTCGTCACCGCCGGCGTCGAATCCATGCGGGCCGGTTTTGACGGAATTGAGGTGCACGGTGCGAACGGCTATCTGTTCGAGCAATTCATGAGCGGCGCGCTCAACACGCGCACCGACCAATACGGTGGCAGCACCGTGAACCGCTTGAGGTTCACCCTGGAGACCATCGATGCTCTGTCAACGGAAATCGGCAATTCCCGTGTAGGCATTCGATTGTCGCCTTTCGGGCGACTGTACGACATGCACCCGTTCGACGATGAAGAAAACACCTGGCTGACTTTGGCCGGCGAGCTGAACAAGCGGAACCTTGCCTACGTTCACCTCAGCGACCAAAAATCATTTGTTGGGGTGGGTATTGGAAAGGACTTTCTTCGGAAGTTCCGCGGCGCATACAAGGGCACTGTCATTCTGACGGGCTCGCTTGACCAGCAGGCGGGTGAAGAGTTCATCGAACTCGGGCTTGCTGACCTCGCAGGCTTCGGTCGCCCCTTTGTGTCGAATCCGGACCTTGTCGAGCGGTTCAGGAACGGCTGGCCGCTCAGTCCAGTCGACCTGCCGACGCTCTACACAGGCGAGGAGAAAGGCTACATCGACTATCCGGCGTATGGCGAACCGCTCGAGTACTCTGAGGCTGAATCGCGTTGAAGCATTGCCCTGTAGAAAATTGCTCCGTGTAGCTGCGGAGAACCTGAGAGTAGGGGTCGAGGGGAACGGGCCGCCCAGCGAGTGGTGAAAAGCGGCAGCTCTTCGAGTCGGCTCCAATTTTGTAGATTAAGAGTCCTCACGATGTCGCGATGCGCGGCAGGTAAGGACGGGTGTTGTTGTCTCGAAATGGACGTACGAGCCATTGACGGCATGCGCCTGTCTTCCGGGAGTCGCGGTCTGACTGAATGGGTGGATATCCACGAAGCCGGGCCGAACTCAAAACTTCGACAGCATCGCGAACGAATCAGCGATGCGCAGGAGACGAATTATGGATGCAAGGAAGATA
>Ga0073928_10005223_pt1 | contig 18383 bp, 15 predicted proteins | sample PaiPotPPA55metaG_FD_76969 | JGI IMG/M metagenome (GOLD analysis project Ga0073928, IMG submission 76969) | Iron sulfur acid spring bacterial and archeal communities from Banff, Canada, to study Microbial Dark Matter (Phase II) - Paint Pots PPA... ... | reverse complement strand
GAGTCGGCGACGGCCAGTTCGTCCTGTATAACGGCAACGGATTGGAGGTGGCGGGCAATGCTTTGGTCACTGGATCACTCACGATGGGCACGGTCGGCGGCGCGGCGAACGGAAGTTATTCCGCGATCACAAATAACGGAATCGTTTGGTATGCGCTTTCGACGAACGTCGCAGGCAAGCCGCTCTTCATCGGACCGCCCGGATCGATTTGCACTGAGACCAACGGCAGCCGGTGGACGGCTACGAACAGCGCCGGCACCCTGACCTGGGTCCAGTTCTGAATCACTCATCACGCATCACGCATCACGTTTCACGTTTCACGCTTCACGTTTCACGCTTCACGCTTCACGTTTCACGCATCACGTTTCACGCTTCACGTTTCATGTCCGACGACTCCCTCGACATCCTCGTCAAGATCACCACCGACCCTCTCGCCGTGGCGCGCGCCGGCGAAGAGTTGAACGCCCTCAAAGCCGCCGGCGAAAGCGCGTTGGCCAACCTTCGCGAACGGGCCGATCCAGGGCAATCGCAGACCCATTCGACCGCATCCAACGCCGGGACCGTCGGCGGCGCTGAGAAACAATCTTCCCTCCCGCGCGAGCTGACCGCGCAAACAGCACCCGATCACAGAGGAGATCAATCCGCGCCAGCGACGCCGCCTGCGGCGAGCGCCGACGACGAAGCGGCCCGCTCGCAACGAATATTCGACAAGCTTTATTCGCAGCTCGAAGGACTGACAGTGAAATTGGAGCGGCTGCAGACCACAGGCCCAGCGGGAACAGCCGGAAGCCCGGCAAGCACTGGCACTCTGCCCCAGATGGCCGCCCTCGAGCAAAACCTCAACGCCGACGGACAACACCCAATCCTGCTCCGCATCCTGGCCATGACCGAGCGCCTCGCCCACAACACCCGGCTGAAGAACAAGGAGATCGCGGACCGCCTTTACCAACTCGAACAGCAAATCGCCGCCGCCCATAACCCATGATCTTTCCCCTCCTAATCTTAATCCTAATCGTAATCTTAATCTCTGCGCTTGTGGCCATAGCCCAGGAGCCGGGATTAGGATTAAGATTAAGATTAGGAGGGGAAATTAAGCCATGAGCCTCTGGACGCTGAATTACAACGGCACCGAGCACGATCTCCCCACGTGGAACATCCGCGCGGACATCTCTATCGAGTTCATCTCGAAAGGCCGCTGCACCGCCCGAGTCTCGACCACCGAAGCGTTCGACGCGGCGACGCCACAATTCTCGTGGAAGAACCCCGTCACGATTTATGCAAACCGCAGCGCCGTAGGCGCGGGCGGCTTCGCATACTTCCGGGGCTACGTCGGCAAAATCAAGCGCGTCGCGGAAGGGCCAAATCAAGGCATCGCCTATGAGTTCTATGATGTCTGGTGGCTCCTGGAACGGCAGAATTTCAAACAAGTCCGCAACAACATCACTGCGGTGGACGCCACCACGCACGCCAGGACTTATGGCACGCCGGTTTTCCTGAGCGAAATTTATTTGGGCGAACAGGTTTCGCTTTCGGGCTTCCTGGTTTCGCTCCAGACCAACGGCGCGGAGATCAGCGAAATCCTTTCCTGGCTGAACGAGTGCAACAACACGACGCGCCAGGGCAACGCTTACACGGGCCACTCCTCGAGCGTGACGGTGGCGAACGACATCGTGAACTTTTGGGGCCGGCCCGGACAGGACCAATGGCCTCCGGGCGGGGGATTGCCGGGCACCGCCATAGACTCGGGCAACGGCAACGCCGTGATGGATCCGCAAGCGATCATCCCTTACACGCGCGTGCAATCCATTTCCTGCGCCGAAGCGATCATCAACATGCTGCGCTGGTCTCCGAGCGTCACGGTGCAGCGCGACTTCACCACCTCGCCCCCCACGATCAACTTCCGCGATCAGCTCGGACCAAACACTCTCCCTCTATCAACTATCAACTTAAGCTCCGCCCAGGAGCGATCGGTCCAGGCCCGCGCCGAATACGAACGCCAGCTTCCCGGCGTGATCATCGAATACAAGCGCACCAGCACGATCAACGGCACGCCCGTGATTGCGCGGTCGGTGGATTATTGGCCGCTGAGCATCTTCGACACCGGGCTCTCGCCGTACAACGGCCCGGACTTCACGCCCGAGGCGCTGAGCCTGTTCGTCGAATTGTCCGGCGGCACGGTGACGGTCACCAGCGTGACGCCAAGCGTCGTGGCCATCGCCAACGCGACGAGCGGGGTGAGCGCCACGCAACTTGCGTTCTGGGCCGAATACGAGCCGCTCCTCAAGAACAACCCGAACATCAGCGCCATCACTTTCACGAACAGCAGCTTCACCGTCGAAGCGCCCGGCTCGACCACGGCCATCAACACGACCGCGTTCCCGAATGTGCTGTTGCCGAAATCGAGCATCCCGGCGTGGCTCGTCAATCAAGGCACCGTCGTCGTGACGGACGCCGTCATGTCGATCCAGGCCACGTTCACGCAAAAAAACGCCGCCGGTTTGCAAACCCACCAGGTCACGAGATACATCCATGCGCGCGTCAAAGTGACCAATGCGGCCAATACGTCTTATGCCGGCGTGAGCACCGGCGGAACGGTCGATCCCGTGCCGACGCTCGGCGCCGGGGGACTGGCGAACCAGATCTATAATGGACTGAGCGCTCTTACTTATTCAGGCCGCCTCACGATTCTGGAGACACAATTCGCCAGCGGCGATCTCACCGGCCTGGTTCCGGGCGCGCCGCTCAAACTCATAGGTCCCACCAATTCCTATTCCAACCTATTTATTCAATCCGTCCGCTGCCGTCCGCACTTCGGCGAGCTTGAGGTCGAATACGGTCCGGCCGCGCGGCTCGATGCGCGCGATCTCATCGAGCTTTGGCGCTGCACGCGCGAGCGGCGCCTTTACGACATGCCCAGTGGACGCGGCAGCGGCCAGCCCGGCGGCGGCGGCGGCAGCCTCGATCAAAGCGGCGACACGCCCGTGGAAAATAATTCCTCGCCCCCCGGCGACAACACCTACATGGCCGAAGTCGCACCTCATTAAAGGGTAGGGCGGCGTTGCTGCGCCGCCCCATAATCGCATGTCCAACTTCAACCAAATCATCCGCGACGCCAGCAGCGGCCAGCACAAGCTCCTGCTCCAGGTCACCGACGCCACCGGCACACCCGTCGCCGGCCAGCCCACGATCTTGATCGACATCCCGACTCTGGCCGGCCTCGGCCTGACCAACATCGCCGTCGGCTGGCAACTCTTGCACTTCAACGATGCGAACAATTCCTGCAAGCCCATGAAAATGGCCGTCCTCGGCACCGCCCCCGAACCCGCGTAAAAGGTGGGGCGCTGCTGCCGCGGCGCCCCAATATTTCTGATGATAAACGACAACTGTTGCACCTGCGGCGGCCCGCCCTGCGGCGGTACTTCCCCCGGCTGCTGCGAAACCGCCGAATGGCAAATGTGCCTCGTCGGCCTCTGCGTCATCCCCGGCTGGCGTCCCTTCGACTGGTTCCCCACTTACACCGGACTCACGCCGGGCGCGGACCAATCCTACTACACGCCCACCACGACCTATCGCACCGTCACGATCCGTTACAACGGCTTCACCAGCTACACCAATCCCACCACTTATACCACCGGCTGGCAGCAAATCGTTTACACGGTCGATCCCCAAATGGGCGACATCGCCAGCATCACGGTTTCGGACTCCGTCTCCGGCACCGTTTACACCCGCACCGTCAATGGCGACGGCTCCATCAGCACGACCGGCAGCATGGCCGCGCTCACTGCGCTGGTCTCCCCGCCCGGCTTCGGCGGAACCAACTTCTTTAACTATCTTTCGGGCAGCCGCACTCCCACCTTCTGCCAATTCCAACTCACCGGCACGGCGGGCGCGCCATGGAATGCCAATTACGATGTTCAATACACCCTCAGCGACGCCTTCACCATCAGCAGCGCCCTCGCGACCGCCGAGGGCCTGGCCGACGCCATCCCTGTCACCGGCAGCGTCACCGCCTACACCTCGGGCGGCGGGACCACTTCGGTAAATGTCGATGCCCTCAACTGCGTCGGCGTCACCACCTTCGGCGGCGGCGGAACGACGCCCAACGTCCTTTACAATTTCTACGTGAGGCAGGCCGGCGGCATCGCCACCATCTACGCCTACAACTGGTTTGCCACCACCGGCACTTTCACGACTCCCTACGCATTCGATGTGCTCACCGGCGCGGGCTACATCGGCGGCGTCGGCTCCGTCCCCGGCAACATCTTTTGCAACGGCGTGGACGACACCGGAACCAGCGGCACTGGCACCGGCGGCGGCAATTACGATGCCACCATGGAGATCGATCCAAACAACAGCTTCGACAACCTCACCGGCAGCTACCACGGCGCGACCTATGCCACCACGCAAATCCGCGTCTGCATGACCGTCGAAGCCTGCAACACCATCAACGCCTTCGGTGTCGTGTGGCTCTCGGGAGCAACGAAATATCAGTGCCATGACCTCATCTGCCTCGGCAGCTTCCACGTCTATTCCACCACTTACTCGATGGACATCGACTACGTCTACGGCTACGACGTGAACCCCAACAACGACGGCTTCTCCGCCGAGACGGCCTCGACCGCCTGCACTTCGATTGCCCTGGACGCTTCCGCCATGCCCGGCTACGCCTGCTCGCCCGCCGGCATCTTCTCGATCAATTGCGCCGGAGGCCCCGTCTTGATCAAAGGCGAGAACGCGCCCGAATTCGGCTACATCGTCGCCGTCAACGCCGGCTGCTGCATGACTTGCGGCGGCGCCGGCTGCGTCGGCCAAACCTGCAACTCTAGCGCCCATCCGCCTGCCTAATGAACGCTCCATCATCGCCGGTAGGGCAGAGCTGCCGCTCTGCCCCAATATCGAATGATTACGGCAAAGACGTGTGGCTCTCTGAGGTTGGCGCCCGCATCAAAGAGAAGCAAACCCCCGGCTACCTCGCCGCGCTCCGCTCCGTCGCCACCGTCCAACGCGGCCCGCGCTGGAGCCTCACCCTCCGCGATTACAAAACCCTCTGCGCCCAATTCGGCCCGCAAGACGACGCCGACTGCGATCCCAACGCGCCGCATATTTGCGCCGCCAGCTACCGCATCGCCGCGCGGCAACAACAGGGCCTGCCCATCCTCACGACGCCCGAAGTTCAACAAGCCCGCAAAGCCGTATGCCAAAGCTGCGATGCATGTGTTCCTGTCACGCATCACGCGTCACGCATCACAGAAAGCCTCTGCACGCTTTCTGCCTGCTCCATGACCAGCAAAGTCGCCAACAAAATAAAGTATGTCCACGAAACCTGTCCCCAGGGATTTTGGTCTAGTTAATCACGTTTCACGTTTCACGTTTCACGCATCACGAATAATGTCCACGAAACCTGTCCCCAGGGACTTTGGCCTGGTTAATCACGTTTCACGTTTCACGCATCACGAATAATGTCCACGAAACCTGTCCCCAGGGACTTTGGCCTGGGGGCTGACGGGCGCCTCGCCATCAGCCCCGCGGAGTTCCTGGCCGCTCACAAACCGGCGCCGCGCCCGCGCCCCGGCCTCGGCGACCTCGTCAGCAAAATCGCCACCCCCATCGCCCGCGCCTTGAATTGGGACTGCATCGACCCCGCCACGAAAGACCTCAAGCCCGACAGCGGCTGTGCCGGCCGCCGCGACGCACTCAACGCGCTCACGCTCGATGCCGACAACATCCCGCGCTTCGACCTCCACGGCGGCCTGGGCGACGTGTTCATGGACCTGTTCGAACGCCCGGTCTACGACTGGCTCGGCGCCATGAAAGCCGAAGACCGCGCCCGCGTCGTCTTTTGGTGCAGCAACCCTTTTGCTCCCGAGCTATTCCAATGGCACCCCAAACGCGAACAGATAGAAGTCCTGGCCTGCCAAAACTGGAACGGCAGCCACCACGACACCGCCTGCGCCAAAGCCCTCGGCATCAAGCCGCCCCGCATGAACCGCAGCCTGGTGCCCCGCGCGCCCGAAGGCGGCTTGCCGCTCGAATTTTACCCCAGCCCGGCAGACTTGGTCGTCCTGGAAGAAATTCGCATCGCCGCTGCGGACCGGCCAATAATCGTCCTCGCGCCCGGAGCCGGTGAGGCTGTCCGAAATATACCGAGGGCAATGCTTGGCGAGATCGTATCTGGTGTGATCGTGGCCGGATTTTTCCCCGTCCAGATTGGACGCCACTACCCGCGCGGCAGCCGCCATGAGCCGCCACATGCTGCCTGGGCGCATGACGTCATCGGCCGCCTCAGCGTGCCTGGCACCGCGCGCCTGGCGCAAATAAGCGCCGGCATGGTCACCTGCCACAGCGCCATGAACATCCTTGCTTGGTTCCTCCGCAAGCCCCAACTCCTCCTCTATCCCGATCCGGTCGGGTCGGCCTTCTTCCGGCGCACCACCCGCTGGAGCTTTGGCGCGGACTTCCCAGAGACCACCCATTGCCCGTTCTCCGCCTTCTGCCCACATCACTTTGAGAGTTTCCTGGCGTCGATGAAGACTTAGTGTCCGAATCGGGCGACGTTGCATCATCGTTTTTCCCATCGGACGGTGAAACTATGGAACTTTTCCAGCAAGGCGAGGCATTCGTTGGAATGGTTGAACATGCGGAGACTGGCCTCTCGCCATGCGGGCTTCTTGTGTACTCGGTGGTAGTGTCGTAATTTGACTCGGGATGTGGCACGATTGATGCTTTATGCATTTCGTGGAATGTTAAGGCAAATAAAGAGCTTGACAAGTATTCCTATATGGAATATTATGTCACCATTATGTGGGAAATCGAGACAACGCATCGATGGGAGAAAGATCACAAACATTATGAAAAGAAGCGGCCAGACGAACTGGCGGCAGTTACCAACAATCTGCATCGATACTTGAAGATTTTGGAGGTTTCCAAGAACTCTAAGTGTGTGCAGGCTGGCTACTTACACCCGGAACCGGGCGGGGTAGTCGCTATTGACCAAAAGGCAGGAGGTGGTAACTTGCAAGAGACACGGCTTTATACGTATGCTGATGACGAAACCCGAATATTATATCTATTGACGATTGGCGATAAAGCTGCTCAGGATTCCGACATAGAATATTGCAAGTCAGCCGTCAATGAATTAAGAAGACAAAAAGAAACCAACGAAGAACACTGACAACCATAACACAGTAAACGAAAGGTCAAACATGAACACCGAGAATGCCAGCAAGCCGACGGGTCGGCGCTACGGCTCCGTGGAAGAGCTGATGGAGGGGAATGGCATCTCCCAGGAAGTGCAGGCGAAGGTCGAGAAATTAAAAAGCGAAACAGCAGTGACATTGCACCTTGCGAGGCTTAGGCAGATGAAGGGGATCACCCAAGAGAAAATGGCCGAATTGATCGGAGTTACGCAAAGTGCCGTCTCAAAGATTGAAAGCGGAGCGGATGATGATCTCACGCTTGGAATTATTAAACAATACGCAAAAGCCACAAAGATCAGTTTTGGCATGGAGATCGGTAAGCGTCCTACCCACGTTGAGGCAGTAAAGACCAACGTCTCTCGGATGAAATATCATTTGGAGGCTTTGGCAAAAATCGCCAACCAGCATGAGGAGTTGCAGAACGACATCGAAGCGTTCTTTTCTGAGGCACTTAACAACATCCTCAGCATTCTGGCAAAATGCAGCCGACAGCTTCCCTTATGCGGGGGTGCTGAGAAATCGGAGGTCGAGATTAGCGTTGTGAAAACCGACATAAAAATTCCGTCCGCGAAGGCGAAAGAAGAACCTCCAATGCCTTTGGCGGTATAGACCGATCCCCTCGTTCGATTCCAAGCCCCGGCAAATACTGCCGGGGCTTTGTTTTGAGGAGCAACGTAAACGTAAACGGGTCGGTTCCTAGTATTATAGTATTTGTCATTCATCTCACTGCTGTTGACGATGCCAATATAGCAGATGGTTCACGTGAGTCCACGTCCCAGGAATTGGTGCCGGTCGATGGAGGAGAGAATTCGGTGCCACCGGTGGTCGAACCTAACACCGTCGATCCTATCCCTGTTCGCGGACGGCCATTTGCCCCCGGGTAACGCCGAGTTGGTTGAGCAATTTGAACTCGCGCCAGAGTTGCGCGCCGGTGATTTCACCTCGGAGCAATTGGCGGTATCGGGAAATCGTCCGGGCCACTTGCGCGGGAGTTTCGCCAAGGAACTCGACGCGGAAGTGGCGCGCTCCCAGCGCGAGCAGCCGCGAAACATAATCCGCGCCGGTTTGGGCGAGCGCGTTGAAGACGGTGTTGCGGCAGCCGGCGTCGGCCTTAATCGGGTGGAGCGCGCCGACGCGGTCGCGCAGTTTCAAATCGTGTCGGTCGCACGGGCGCCCGCAATTGGTGTAGTCCGTGCCCTCGGAAAGAAAGGCGCAGAACACGCAATGCTCCATGTGAAACATCGGGATGTGCTGATGAATCGTGATTTCGAACCACTCCGGCGGCGCGGCGCGCAGGAGCGCTTCGAGTTGCTCGAAATTCAGGTCGTACGAGGCGGTGAGCCGTTCGAGGCCGAACTTGTTCTTGAAATAATCCGCCGCGAGGCGGTTGGCCACGTTGAGCGAGTAATCGCCGACGCAGCGGTCCGCGGCAAAAAACTTCAGGTGATCGTAATTGCGAATCAAATAGCCGTCGGCCGCGCACGAACGGACTTGCTGGAGCGTCCAGTCCTCGCCCATTTTGAAAATTCGCGGCGGCGCGACGAAGATCGCCCGCTCGTCGTCGCCGGCCTCGCCAGGAGGCAGCACCGAGCGACGCGTGGTACTCCGAAAAAACTGCACGGCGTCGCGGTATTTTTTTGGATCTTCGAATTCGCAATAAACGGTTTGCGCGCCGCTTTCGAGCGCGGCTTCGAGCTGGGGGAGGCTGCGGACGAGGATGGTCAAGCGTGGAGCGGGGTGTGCGTGATTCGAGCTGCGGAGCGCGGCTGTGCCTGGAAGGCCAGCCGCAGCGGCCTCACATCCGGACATGCTGCGGCTAGGCTGCGCCATAGCCGCGCTCCGGGACGTGATGGGCGATGCGTGATGGTGACTATGAAGCTCATTAGGCGAAGAGTGTTCCGAAGTTGTACTCTGTTCACGCGCCGGTGGCTGGGAAATCGAGAACGAGGACGAGGAGGAAAGCAAGGTCCAGCGTTTGGGGCGGGCGCGCAGGGCTTCCAATTCGCTCACCATGGCGCGGCGCAGGCGGTTCAATTCGCTGATGGGCAGCAAGACGTCGCCTTCGAGATGGCATTTCAATTCGTCCAGCTCGAAGGGCGTGCCGCCTAGGCGGCCAAGTTGCGCGCGCAATCGATCCGGCGTGAGCGGCTGCTTGTCCGCGCGAGCGAGCGGCATCGCCGATTCGAGGCGGACGCGGTGGCCCAATTCGTCGCCGGCGAGAAGGGTCAGGGGCTTGCCGGCCACCCCGTGCGCTTCCATGAAAATGGGGCGCCGAAATTTCGGAGTCTCGCCCGCGAAGCTCTGGCGCAGACGCCGTTCGAGCTCCGGGTCGCTCGTCTTCCAAAGCTTGTCGCCAATATGAACGCGAGCAAAGTCGATGTCGCCCCGGCCAAAGCCGAGCCAGGCCTCCGCGCCGCGCCGCTCGACGGCATAGACGCGTCCGCCTTCTTCCTTTTGCTCCGGCTGGCCGGCATCGAACACCACGCCGTCGCCCGGCTTGAGCGGCCCCTCGAGTTTGAGGCGGACACGCTGGCCTTCGATGGCCGAAATTTCGCCGAGATAGACGCCGCGCTTTTTGCCGAAGCGCGCGTGGACGAGTTGCTGATTGTTGATGCCGCGGAACCAACCGCTGTACAGGCCGCGCGAGAAGGCCATTTCCATTTCGTATTGCGGGGTCGGGGACCCACCTTCGCAAGGCTTCGGCGCGGCAAGCGGGGGCGAGGCGGGATTAAGATTAAGATTAAGATTAGGATTAGGATTAAGAGGGGGAGCAGCCAAGCCGTCGAGGGCTTTACGGTAAATGCGCGTGATGTTCGCGACGTATTCCGGGGACTTGAGGCGGCCCTCGATTTTCAGCGAGGCGACACCGGCGCGCACGAGGTCCGGCAGCACGCCCAGGCCCGCCAGATCTTGCGGACTGAGAAGATACTTGCGGTCGCCGAGAGGGACGGGCTGGCCGTCGGAGAACAATTCGTAAGGCAACCTGCAGGCCTGCGCGCACTCGCCCCGATTGGCCGAGCGGCCGCCGAGCGACTCGCTGGTGAGACATTGTCCGGAATAGGCAACGCAGAGCGCGCCGTGGACGAAGACCTCCAACGGAAGACGTGTATCAGGCGGCCCCTGGTCTGCGGTGACCGCGGAGGACGCCGCCTGGATTTTCTCGATTTCCTTGAGGGAACATTCGCGGGCGAGAACGACGAGCTGGCAGCCGAGTTCGCGGGCGAAGGCCACGCCGGCGGCGCTGGTGACAGTCATTTGCGTCGAGACGTGAATCGGAAAATCCGGCGAGAGCCGGCGAATCAACCGGCAAATGCCGACGTCCTGCACGATCGCGGCATCGACGCCGGCGGCGATGATCGCGCGAAGGCATTGCTCCGCGTCGGCCATTTCGTTTTCGAACACGAGCGTGTTGAACGTGACGTAGCCCTTCACGCCGCGCCGGTGCAGGAACTCGATGAGCTTCGGCAAATCGGCCTGCGTGAAATTGTGGGCGCGCATCCGCGCATTGAATTTTTCCAGGCCGAAATAAATCGCGTCGGCCCCGTTCTCGACGGCGGCGCGCGCGCAGTCCCAATCGCCGGCGGGCGCGAGCAATTCGGGGAGGCGGGAGGAGGCGTGAAGCTTGAGCCGACCTATTTCGGATTTTTGTTTTTGTCGGCTCCCCGAACATATGCTGGATTCATTTGGTTCGGGGATACGTGAAACGTGATGAAGAGCGCTGGACGCATTTGCTTCGACATCAGGACGCGCTGGCTCGGTTCGCGCGCCGGGTGGCGTCGAGGCGGGAAACGGATTGGTGCGGCGACTGTTCATCGGCAAAACAGAGCTTACGCTTGGAAACGCAGGGGCACAAAACCTAATTTGAGAAGGCTTTTTGAGTCTTACGGCCTAGAGATCCGAATGGCTAACGGTTTGAAATGTAGCAGCACAAATGTTAGTATTGTTGGTCACGGTTCGCACCCGCCGACTCTTACGCCGACAGCCGTAAAGAAGGCAGGTCTGTTTCCTGGGCAGAGCATGGACAAACCAGACAATTACAACAAAGTATTGAACAAAATCGCACGTTTGTTCTGCGGATCGATTTTCACCTTTCTTGCGGTTGTAGGTATTTGCACCGGAGAGGTTGTCACCGGAAAACGTTCAAGTATAAAATATTCCGTGAACGAGCCGGTTCTATTCTGGTGCGGCGTGGGTTTTGATGTCCTAATGGCAGGGGCCTTCTTTTATTCGGCCTGGAAATACGGCAAGAAATGAACCTATCAAAACCACTGGAGACAAAGTCCTGGCGAATTTCTGGACTCTCGACCATCGCGCACAGTCCTTCCAAGGTGGCTCAGCTTGGCCAAGTGCAATTCGATTCAAAGATTCAATTATGCGCGTCTTGATCGTCGGCTGCGGTTACGTGGGGCTGCCTTTGGGGGCCGAACTCGTCAAGCAGGGCCACGAGGTATTTGGCTTGCGGCGCAGCGCGTCGGCGCAAACGGATTTGATTGCCGCCGGGATCCAGCCGTTGGCCGCCAACATCACGCTGCCGGCGGAGCTGGCCAAATTACCCGCTGCGTACGATTGGGTCGTGAACTGCGTCGCGTCTTCCGGCGGTGACGCCGAAGCGTACCGCAGCCTCTATCTGCAAGGCGCGCGCAACTTGATCGAATGGCTGGCGGCCGCGCCGCCGAAGAAATTTGTCTATACCAGCAGCACCAGCGTTTATGGCCAGGCCGACGGCTCGCTCGTCAAGGAAACCAGCCCGGCGGAGCCGGCTGTGGAAACCGCAAAGGTCCTGGTGGAAACCGAGCAGGCGCTGCTCGAAGCGGCGCGACAGAAAAAACTTGCGGCCGTCATTCTGCGCGTGGCGGGCATTTACGGGCCCGACCGGGGTTACTGGCTCAAACAGTATTTGAAGAACGAGGCGCGGATCGAGGGCAAGGGCGAGCGGCTCCTGAACATGATCCATCGCGACGATCTTGTGGGTGTGATCATCGCGGCGTTGAAGAGCGGCCGTGCAGGAGAGATCTACAATGTGGTGGACGACGAGCCGGTCACGCAACTGACCTACTTTACCTGGCTGGCCGGCACGCTCGGCAAGTGGCCGCCGCCCTTTGCTACGGAAGCAGAGAACGCGGCGCGAAAGCGCGGACAGACGAACAAAAAAGTTTCCAATCGCCGGCTCAAGATGGAACTGGGTTATCAGTTCAAGTATCCCAACTTTCGCCTGGGCTACACGGCGGAAATTCTGCGGATGGATCGAGCCGGAGAATTGGACATCAAACTCGAGCCGCGGTGATCCTCTTGCTGCCTCGCGCCGGTTCGACGCCTGTTTTTTATTTTCGACCAATCGCTGCCGGATGGAAGATGAGGCAACGCAACCAGGATTCGACGCGGGCAGTATCGAGATTCATTGGCCGGCTGTTTGCGATGAATCTTTCGGAAGCTTCCATCCTTTTCCATCGGCCACGGCCGTGCCTCTCATCATAATCATGTAAATCGTGTCGTATTCATCATCGACGGGAGCCTTCTCGGCAATCAAGGGTTGATTGGGCGGCACATCGCTTAATTTTCCGGTTTGCAAAAGCTGGTAGCGCTGGAGAATGGCGTTGTCCACCGACGGGTCCAGGAAGGCTTGAAGTTGGGAGAGGTTGGCGGGCAATTGGCCGCCGTTGGCGTCGGTGTATTTTTCGAAGGCTTGTTGCACCATGGGAACGAGATCATTCTTGGCCTTGCGCCGCAGGCGTTCGAGCGCTTGCCGGAAGTCGGCGTCGGTTTGCAGTGTGTTCGCCTGGCCGACGGCATCGAACCAGTCCTGGTCGGAAACGAATTTGAGTTCCGGGATTTTTTTCTCGGGCCATTGGTCGAGGCGCTCTTTGAGCTGTTTGACCTGGACCGCCCAGACTTTCGCCATGGCCTCGGTCGGGTCGCTTTCCTGCTGGGCTTGGGCCGCTTTCGATTGGGCCAGCTCGCGCGCGGAGTTGCGCCAGCCTGTGTTCTCGCTGCGGAGCTTTGGAAGCTCGGCGACGTCGCGACGCAATTCCTGGATTTGGTCCTGGGCCAACTGAAGCTGATTGGTCGCTTCGTCGCGCCGCCGCCGGGTCTCCTGGAGTTCGGCGGCCAAAGGCTCCTGTTGTTGATGCAGCGCCTGCAACTGGTTCTGCAAATTCGATATGCGGCGGCCCTCGTGAACGCCGGCTCCAACAGCGAGCGCGGCGATGGAAGCGGTGAGCAATGTTTTTTGAGTCGTTGTCATGGCGATCGTTTTGGCAATGGTTAATGTTCCGGAAGTGTGAAATCCGCCCATCAGCGCGCTGGCGCAAATGCCAGTGCCGAGTCCGGCGGGCGCAGCCTGCACCGCGTTGGCGGAGAGCAGAGCGGTCAGGCCCGGGCCGGCCACGGCGACGCCGCGTTTGGAAAAACAGCTACGAAGCTGGTCCACCGCGCGGCTGACCCGTTTTTGCGCGGCGTCCTCGGATGTCCCGAGTATTTGTCCGACTTCGCGCAGGCTCTTGTTTTCGAAGAAGCGCAGAAGGATGGCGGAGCGGTCGAGGTGGTCGAGATGCTCGATGGCTTCGTCCAGCAGCGGCTCGATGTTCGTCCAGTCCGGGGCTTCTACAGTGAGTTCAGCCAGGTTCTGGGCGGCTTCTTCGCGCAGGCGGCGCCGGGACTCGGCCCGCGTAAGGTCGATGGCGGCGCGGCGCGTCACACGATAGAGCCATGCCGTCAGGATAGTGTCGGGTTTCATTTTGGCGGCGTTTCGGGCCAGGATCATGAAGACCGATTGGGCGATCTCTTCGGCCAGTTCCGGCGACCTCACCTGCCGCATTGCGACCGAGTAAACGAGGTCCAAATGGCGGTTGACCAGTTCGGCAAAGGCATCTTCGCACTGCTCTTGCTCATATCGCCGCAATAGCTCCAGATCGTTCATGGCACCACTTAATATAACGTCACCGGAGGCGGGAATCCGACAGAATAGTCTAGTTTGCGCACGCGAGTTTTCGGAAACGGTCGGCCTACGATTCGAACATTCCTTGAGCGGCAAGCCTTTTGGGCGGAAGCGGGTTTGGCAAGCAGCCATACATCCGGCTTGGCAGCCTGCACTACATGATCACTCAGACTTGGTTCTTGAGGCTAACTGCTCACCCCACCCGAAAAGAAATCTTCGCGATGAAATCGCGGCCGAAGCTGTGCTGGAGGCGGTTGAGGATTTCCTTGCGGCGATAGCGGACGATCTCGCACAGCCAGACGTGGTTGTCCACGGTGACGAAGAGGGTGCCTTTGCGCAGGCCGGTGGGCTGGGCGTGCGCGACGATGTTGGGGTCGAGCAAGTTGTTCCAAACCTTCACGACCTCGGCTTCGGCGCGGCGCTGGTCGATGCGCAATCCCGACAGCACGGCGGGCAGGACGTCGCTGAGGTGCTTGGCGCGCAGCGTCCGGGCCTCCTGAAGCGGCGCGAGGTCGAGTCCGCGCCATTCGGCAAGCGCGCGCTGGCGCGGCGCCGGCGGACGGGGACCCAGCGCCGGCATGGGACGATAGGGAAACATAAAGCCCGGGCTGCTTATGTCTTGGCGCCCGGATGCTCGTCGAGCACGAGGACCCCGTGCGGCGGCAGGTCGTAATTGCCGGAGAAAGTGTTGCCGGTCAGGAAGTCGTGCATGGGCTTGTAAAATTGGATGCGGTACGGCGAGTTCTGATGGTTGAGCAGGAAATAGACCTTCGTGTCGTCTTTCTGGCGCATGCTGACTTCGACGTTCTCCGGCACTTTGAGGAGCGGTTGGAGATTGGTCATTTGGCGCAGCCACGTCACGAGGTCGTTATAGAAGTGCTGATGGCTCTGCGTGCCGATATAGATCGCCTTGCCCAGGCCGAAAGTGTTCAGCGTGAGCGCCGGCCGGCCCGAGTAGAAGTCCTTAGCATAGGTGGCCAGGATTTGACATTCCTTGGGCTCGATGATGTCGCACCAGAGGCGGGCCGGATGAAGATGGCTCGTGGGGAAGGTGCCTTTGAAGGTGAGGTGATTTTCTTCGCCGGGCGGCAATTGATCGAATTCCAGCACCTCCAGCCCGAAAAGGTCGATCATGTCGTGGGGATAGCCGGTGTCGGGAGACAAGTTGTGCTCGTCCACCAGACCCGTGTTGAACGTGGCGACCAGCGTGCCGCCGTTCTGGACGTAGAGTTTGAGGCGGTCGGCTTCGCCGCCGGAAAGCAAGTGCAGCGACGGAGCGAAAACCATTTTGTAGGAGGCGAGCTCCTCCAGGGGCCGGGCAAAATCCACGGGGATATTTCGATCGTGAAGGGCGCTGTAGAAAAGTTGGATGTGCTCGCGCAGGTTGAAGTGTTTATTCGGCTGATTGGGCTGTTGCAAAGCCCATTCGTTGTCGTGGCTGTAGAGGATGCAGGCTTCGGCCTTGATATGCGTGCCTCTGATCGCCGGGGCGAGCAGCTTCATCTCGTCGCCGAGCTGGGCGACTTCCTTGAACACCCGGCTGTCGCGGCGGGCGCTGTGGGGCAGGACGGCGCCATGGAATTTCTCGCTGCCGAAACGCGGCTGACGCCAGCGGAAAAAAACGATGGCGGTCGCCCCGCGCGAAACCAATTGATAAGTGAACATCCGCAGCACGCCGGGACGCACCAGCGAGTTGACTTCCTGCCAGGAGACATTGCCCGCCTTTTGTTCGATGACCCAGAAGCCCGAGTCGCCGTCGGGCGTGCGGATGCCGGTCTTTTTCAGCGAGCGCAGCATGTCGATTTCGCAAGCCAGCTCGGAGGATTTGGCTTTGATGGCGGCGGTGCTTTCGATGGATACGAAATCGATGACCTCCGCGAGGTCGAAATGATCGAAGCGGTGGAGGAGCGGGCGCAAGTTCGTCGTGACGGGATGTTTGGGCGTGATTTGCCGGAGCAACTCGGCCTGCATCTTGACGAATTGAACGATCGTGTCGCTGCAAAACCGGCACCAATCGAGCACCAGCGCGGGGTTGTGGTGGGTGGGCGCGGCCATGGGCATGGGCACCTGGTTCCAGGCCGTCACGATCTGACCCCAATGGCGCAAGCCCATGAGTTCGTTGAGGCGGCCGATGCTTTCGTACTTGGCTTCGAGCCAGCTGTGCCAGTCACGGCGGGTGTCTTCGTTGAACGAGGCCTCGGTGAAGTTGCCGCCCAGACTGTTGTCGATCTGCCAGGCAATGAGCTGCGGATGCTGGCCCAGGGCCTTGGCCATTTGTTCGACGATGCGTTTGGACTGCTCCCAATAGACATCGCTGTTGAGGCAAAACGCGCGGCGCGTGCCTTCGTGCTTGGTCAAGCCTCGCTCATCAATGGGCAAAATCTCCGGATGTTTGCGCGCGAGCCAGACCGGCGGCGCGGCGGTGGGAGTTGCCAGCACGATCTTGATGCCGGCCTTGCCGAGGATGTCCATCACGCGTTTGAGCCAGGCAAAATCGTACTTGCCCTCCTCCGGTTCGCAAAGTCCCCAGGTGAATTCGCCCACGCGTACGACGTTGATGCCCGCGCTCAACATCAGTTCGACGTCCTTCTCCCACGCGGCCTCGGGTTTCTGGATGGTCCCACCGTAAGGGAAAACCCACTGTTCCGGATGATAATCAACGCCGAAATACATATGGTGTGTCCTTTCGCGTGCGGCCTATTTGCCTATTTAGCGAGCTTTGCCCGGAGGATGCAACGGAAAAGTAGCGTTCGAAACGATTTTTTAATTGTGAATAACTTTTGGTTGACGGGACCCGGCCCTGATTCCTGAATGGCCCTTCAGCCGAACACGCATGAACAGCCCATGCGAAGGGCTGCAAAGAAAGGGTTGAGAATTATGCAGGCCACCACTCGATGGAACTCGGCCGTCCGTCTCACGAAGACGTCTTCACTGGCGGGATTGGCTCTATGCGCCGCCCTGATAGCCCGCGCGCAACCGGCCCCGCCGGGTGCCGGCCAAACCAATCTGCCGCCGGACACGGATTACGCGCCCGTTTCCGTGAGCGCGAACTCCCGCGTCATGCAGCGCGTCACTTATCAACTCGGCCCGTCCGGACAGGTCGTCAGCAGGGTCCATAGCTACACGGAGTTGGCCACCGGCTTGAACCACCTGGTGAATGGCGCCTGGGTTCCGTCGAGCGACCAGATCAGCTTGACGCCTTCGGGCCCCGCGGCGGCTGCCGCCACGAATGGCCAGCACCAGGTTTTCTTCCCGGAGGACATTTATGAGGGCGTCATTACTTGCATCGCCTCGGACGGCCTACAAATGCAAAGCCGCCCGCTTTGCATTGCCTATTTTGACGGAACCAACCGCACCTTAATTGGCTCATTGACCAATTCCGTGGGACAGCTTCTGCCTTCGGGCAACTCGGTCATTTATACCAATTGCTTTTCTGACCCTGACGACTCCTCATTCGCGGCCGATCTTCTGTGTACCTATCGGAAGAGCGGTTTTCAGGCCGACCTCATCTTTCGTTCCCGGCCGGTCGCTCCCGAGTTGTTAGGGCTTGGCTCCAACGTCCGCATCCAGTTGCTCACCGAGTTTTTTGGCACACCGGCCCCGGCGCAAACCTCTGCGGTCACGAACAGCGTGGACGGACTCTCGGACAGTATTTTGGATTTCGGCGCGATTCGCATGGCTTGGGGAAAAGCATTTCTCGTGGGCGACCCGGCCCAATCCGCCTCCGCCGGATTGGCCTCGACTCCCGTCTATAAGTCCTGGCAAATCGTGGATGGGCGCAGTTTTTTGGTCGAGGAACTGCCTTACGTCAGAATTCAGGCGCAATTGAACCAACTCGCCGACCTGGACAAGCCGGCGCGCCATTTCGCTGCCACCGGTTCCGGCGGGCCGTCGCAACGACTCAGAGTTTGGAATTCGGCTCTCCCTCGGTTTCCCGCCTCTTCCAAGAGGGCTTTTATGTCGTCTTCGCCCAACACCCCGATTCGCCAATCTCCCTCCCGATTTCGGCTTGCCGCAGTGTGCTAGCGACCAGATCATGAGAGCAAATTGAACAGGAAAGTGGTTGACACTTCAATGTGAGAGAATTGTCAACATGAATGATGATGAACCCATAGCGAAGAAGAACTCCTCCCCCCGAGGGGGGGAACGCGCGAAAAAGTTTTTCGCCGAAAATTCGAAGAACGGCTGCGCGCCGTCAAACTGCACTTGGAGGAAGGCTTTACCGTCGAGTTAGTCGCCCGCGAGATGGGCGT
>Ga0073928_10005220_pt1 | contig 18391 bp, 13 predicted proteins | sample PaiPotPPA55metaG_FD_76969 | JGI IMG/M metagenome (GOLD analysis project Ga0073928, IMG submission 76969) | Iron sulfur acid spring bacterial and archeal communities from Banff, Canada, to study Microbial Dark Matter (Phase II) - Paint Pots PPA... ... | reverse complement strand
CTTCAACTGGCAAGCGAAGTACGGCGGGGTGAGCGTCTCGGAGCTGAAGCGGATGAAGGGGCTCGAGGCTGAGAACGCGAAGAACTCTGGCGCCGATATAAAGCTGGCGAGACGGTTCTCGGCTTAAAAATGGTCACGCGAAGCAGCGGGACGATAAGCGGTTCGGAAATGAGTGGTGGTGGGTTAGGCCAGATCCAATAGATGTGACGGAAATCCCAGCTAACAAATATAACATAAATAAGTCCACGACAGAGAGATTTCTGATACGCTTGGGATTGTCGAGATCGATCGATTTTCTGGTTGGCGACGTGGCTCTAGAAATCGAAAGCAAGGAAACCTTGAGGTCTGGACCACTCGAGATTTCGATTTGTCAACCACAATGAACGCGGCGGCCGCGATGCATCCGCGCGCGCGGTTTTCCCAGGGGCGGGGGCGCGGACCGGGCCATCGAGTTCGACCAAATCGAATGCGTACAGGAAGGCCTCTCGCAAGTTCCTACCGGCCAATGCCGATCGAAGCATGATTAAGCGAAAACCGATTTTGTAGCTGGCCACGCGCGACACAAGGGAGAATCCTTGCTAAAATATCTTGCGTGCCTGATCGCTCTTGTTGCGTTCGTTGCAATAGTGCCCGCGCGTGAGGCTCCCGCGAAACAGGCGCCGGTCCAAAAACAGGACAAGGCGCAAGGGCCCGCGCAAAAACAAGGGCCAGTCCAAGGACAAGCTCCAGCGCAAGGCCAGACGGCGCAGCCGGCCGGGCCGCCGGCTCCTCCGCTGCCCGCGCCGCCAGAGCAAGCGCCGATCGGTCCCGCCCTCGACAAACTCAGCGCTTCCCTAAAGCAAATTGAAGCAAGCCTCGAGCGTCACGATCTAACCGATGCGGATCTCCAGGCCTTGCGTCAGCAGATCGATCCGATTTCGGACGCGGTCGGCGATGCGGTCGACCGTCTGACGCCGCGCCTCGCGGACATCAAGACGCGCCTCGACCAGCTCGGCCCGAAACCCGCCGACTCCGCTCCGCCGGAAAGCCCGGCGGTGACGGCGGAGCGCGCCGACGAGCAAAAGCTCTATAACGACACCGGCGAACTTTTGAAGCGCGGCCGCCTGCTCGCGGTCGAGGCCAATCAGACCGGCGCGACCATTACGGCGCGGCGGCGCGCCTTATTCACGCGTTCCTTGTTCGCGCGGGCGACGAGTATCGCTAACCCCGCGCTCTGGGTCAACGTCTGGCGCGAAGCGCCGGCGGACGCGGCCGCCGTAAAAGCGGTTTTCAGCGATTGGATCGGCGGAATCAACGACCGGCTCGATGGCCAGCGGACAAAGGCTTTTTGGGGCGGCTTGGCCCTAATCCTTTTGCTTTATCTGCCGCTCTCGTGGTTGGCCGGGCGCGTTCTCCGCCGTCATCCGGCGATCCCAGAGCCGAGCCGCTTTCGCAAGATTCTCGGTGCCTGGTGGGTCGCCCTCGCCGTCGTTGTTCCCGCGGTCGCGATGATCTTCGCCATCGGCCTCGTGGTCCAAACCCTCGATCTCGCCAGTGCGCGGCTGCAACCTTTCCTGCAGGGGTGCGCCGAGGCAGTGATCCGTATTGCCGCGGCCGCGGGAATAACATACGGCCTGTTTGCTCCGGCACGTCCCAATTGGCGTCTGCCTAAGCTCGGCGATCCGGTAGCCGCGGGCGTCGTTCGCGCCGCGATCAGTCTTGCCTGCATCGTCTCGGTCACCCGTCTTTTCGAGGCGCTCAACGACATCATCGGCGCCTCCTTACCGGTGGCCGTCGCGATGCGCGGGCTTGCCGCCATGATCGCGGCGATCATGCTTGGCATCGAGTTGTGGCGCTTCGGGGGTGGCGCCAGCGCCGATGATTGCCTCGGCCCGGAGGTTGCCAAGCAGCGGGATTGGTTCGACCTCCTGCGTTTCGCCACCTGGGGCGTGACCTTCGCCATCGCCGTCTCGGTTTTGATCGGCTACGCCGCCTTCGGCAGCTTCCTGACCGATCAATTGTTCTGGGCCGGCGCGGTCGCCTGCGTGTTGTTCATGTCGATCCTTCTCGTCGAGGAAGCGATCGGCGCGGGCGTTACGCCGACGACGCGACTTGGGCGGCGGCTGGTTACCAGCATCGGCTTCCCCCGCAACTCGCTCGAACTTGTGGGAGTCCTCGCTTCGGGCGTGATTAGGCTTGCCCTTTTCGTCGTCGCGGCGGTTCTCGTGGTCGCGCCTTGGGGGCTCCAGTCGAGCGATGTGTCGGTCGATTTCGGCGCCGCTTTTTTTGGCTTCAAAGTCGGCGATGTCGCGATTTCGCCCTTCAGCATCATCATCGCCATCGGCATATTTGCGCTGGCCTTCGCGGCTTTTCATGCGGTGCTGCAATGGATGGACTCGAAGCTGCTGCCGCGGATGAACTTCGACCTCGGCCTGCGCAATTCGATCCGCACCAGTCTCGGCTATGTCGGCTTCCTCATCGCGGCCGGCCTCGCGCTCGGCTACCTTGGATTGAATTTCGAAAAGCTCGCGATTGTCGCTGGCGCTCTCTCGCTCGGCATCGGTTTCGGCTTGCAGTCGATCGTCAATAATTTCGTCTCCGGCTTGATCTTATTGTGGGAGCGCGCGGTAAGGGTTGGCGACTGGATCGTGGTTGGCGGCGATCAAGGCTTCGTGCGCCGGATCAATGTCCGCGCGACCGAAATCGAGACTTTCGATCGCGCCCAAGTCATCATACCGAATTCGAGCCTCATTACCGGCGTTGTCACCAACCTCGTGCGCAACGACCGGACCGGACGGATCGTCATTCCCCTGACGGTCCCGGGCTCCGCCGATCCAGACAAAGTTCGCGAGCTGCTTTGGTCCGTCGCTAAGGCAAACCAGCTCGTCTTGGCCATGCCGCCGCCGCAAGTTCTGTTTACCGGCATGTCGGCTAGCGCGCTCAACTTCGAACTCCGCGCCTACATTGGCGATGTCGAAACCATGTTCCGCGTGAAAAGCGACTTGCATTTCGCTATCTTCAAACGGTTCAAAGAGGAAAAACTCTTCGATACGCCGGGAGCGGACGCCACGAAGATGGAGATCGCCGGCTTCGAGAATCGCGGCAAATTGCCAACGCCGGGGAGCGAGGCCTCCGCCTCGGACCAGCCAAAGCGCGGAGCCGCGGGACGATGAACCGCCGCCGTCGGGAAAAAGCCCTGACTGGCCGCGCGAAGGGCGCGACCAGACCAGGGCAGCAGTCACAAGCCTGGGAGGAAACCAAGCCAAATTAAATAAGCAATATTCAGGCCAACCGTGGCGGCTGGCGTGGGCGGGCGAGCCCTTAGAGAGCAATTCCGTTCAGCATCGTAAGACCTGATTAACCATGTTTTTGATTTTCATGTTCGTGGACAAGCACAATGGTCGTGCACGTGCGTTCCGCGACAGCAGCGAGGCTGCGCGGCAAGAGGCGGAGGCATCGAGGTGCAAAACATGACACAATCCACAAGACAAACTTTCGGCGGGCTGTCACAGGGCATGCTTTTCGAGTCCTCGGACAAAGTCGTGCGACTATTGGAGGCCAGATATACCTACGAAACCCGGCTGGGGGAGCTGGAGCAGCAATTCGAGGTGAAGGCGGCCAAAGTGCGCGAGGAATATCTCGCGACGGTGCTGGAAATTCACGCCCCCGAGGCGAACGGAAGCCAACATGCTCGTCAGTGACCTCATTCGCATCCGCCATATGGAAGTTCGCGTGGTGGGCTGGCTGAAAGTTCCACTTGGAGCGCCAAAGTTTGCGGCAGGGCGCTGGGAACCTTGCGGCTTCGTTCCGATTAGGTACTCGGTTTAACTTCGGCGTAGACCCCCTAAGGAGGATTATCAATGCGCGTGTATGCACTCGCCATCGTTGCCGCAGCGGCACTTTGCTGCCCGTTCAGGCATTCTCTGAGGGTATTGAGATTGGACCGGGAGGCGTCCACATCGAGCGTGACCGGGAGGCGTCCACATCGAGCGTGACCGGGAGGGTCGGCAAGGGGAATGTGAGGAATTGCGGAGGGCGTGCCTCCACAAGGAGGAATTAGGCGAGGAAGGAGAGGGCAATTGCCGTAGATACCGCGAGACGTGCCATGACCCAGATTAGAGAACACCCCGGCAAAAACCGGAATTAATCCAGCGGCGAGGCGAGGCAAGCCGCGATACGCGGACCGCTACCTACGTGATCGCACGATTGAAATGCGCCGTGAAGTGGCGCAAAAACGGCGCTTGTTTTTCGATCTTGTAAGGCGGGATCGCGTCGCGCTGCCGCCAGACGAGTTCCAGCACTTCGATGACGTAGTCGAAATGACTTTGGGTATAGACGCGGCGTGGGAACGCGAGCCGGACTAATTCGCGCGGGGCCGGGATTTCGTCCTTCCTGCCAGGCAAGGGGCGGCCAAACATCACGCTGCCGAGTTCCACGCCGCGAATGCCGCCTTCGAGGTAAAGCGCATTGACGAGTCCGATTCCGGGATAATCGCCCGGCTTCAAATGCGGGCAGAACGCCGCCGCGTCGAGAAAGACGGCATGACCTCCCGCCGGGCGCACAATCGGAATTTTGCGGACGATAAGGCGGTCGGCCATATACGCAACTGTCGCGTGGCGGTAGCGCTGATATTCATATTCCAAGGCCTCCTTGAGCCCGACGGCAATGGCCTCGAGATCGCGTCCCGCAAGCCCGCCGTAGGTCGGGAAGCCTTCCGTGAGGATAAGCATGTTGCGGAAATCCTCGCCCCATTCATCGTTGTTGCAGCCAAAAAAACCTCCGATATTCGCCAAGCCGTCCTTCTTGGCGCTCATCGTAGCGGCATCGGCGAGCGCAAACATCTCCCTGGCGATTTCGATCAGGCTCCGGTCCGCGAAACCCGGCTCATATTCCTTGATAAAATACGAATTTTCGGCAAAGCGGCAGGCGTCGATGACCAGGGGAATGTGATATTTATCGAGTATTTCCTTGACCGATTTAATATTTTCCATCGATACGGGCTGGCCGCCTCCGGCGTTGTCCGTCACGGTAATCATGCAGAACGGGATATTTGCCGCACCTTTTGTATCGATGAGATGCGCGAGCTTACCGATGTCCATATTTCCCTTGAACCGCGTTTCGGAATAAATGTCCTGGCCCTCCGGCGTCAGCAAATCCACGGTCTGCGCGCCGGCAACTTCGATATTGGCGCGGGTGGTATCGAAATGGCTGTTGTTGGGGACGATCGTGCCCGGCTTCAGACGCGTGGCGGCCAGAATACGTTCGGCGGCCCTGCCCTGGTGCACCGGGAAAATATGCCTGAAGCCGGTAATCTCGCGCACCGTGTTTTCGAATCGATGCCAGGATGTGCTTCCCGCATAGCTTTCATCTCCGAGCATCAGCGCGGCCCATTGGCGCGCCGACATCGCGCCCGTGCCGCTGTCGGTTAAGAGATCGATTGTGATATCGTCCGCATCAAGCAAAAAAACATTGTTGCGGGCCGATGCCAAGCATGCTTCCCGATGACCCCGCGTGGTAATCGGCAACGCCTCGGTCATCTTGATGCGGAAGGGCTCGATGATCGTATGCATGAGACGGCTCCCGTCAAGTTCCGCAAAGGAGGGACAATGCGATGGGCTCGTAATCTCAGATGGGAGGGACGCGGACCATTGTCCACGATGTTCCAGGCTACGCCGAAAAGGCCGCGCTGTTAACGAGACCCGCCGGTTTGTAACCTCATCCTATCGAAACAAGGAACGATCATGGAGTGGATGATCTACGGCGCCACGGCTACACCGGAGAGTTGATCGCGCGCGAGGCGAAAAGACAGGGCATGACCCCTGTTCTCGCCGGCAGAAGCAGGGCGAAGATCGCCCCGTTGGCCACTGAACTAAATCTCCCGTCGAAGGCTTTTCGCCTCGAAGCGGCGTCCACAATCGCGGAGGCGCTGCGTGGCGTCCGCCTCGTGTTGAATTGCGCGGGGCCTTTCTCGAAGACCGCCGATCCCTTGCTGCGGGCGTGTATCGCCGCCAAGGCCCATTACCTGGATATAACAGGTGAAATCGACGTTCTCGAAGGCGCGCATCGCTACGACGCCGACGCGAAAGCGGCAGGCGTGGTCGTATGCCCGGGCGCCGGCTTCGACGTGGTGCCGACCGACTGCATAGCCCTGATGCTCAAAAAAGCATTGCCGGAAGCGACCGAACTCGCGCTCGGATTCGAGCTCTCCGGCCGGAGGATGTCGGCAGGCACCGCCAAGACACTTGTCGAAGGACTGGGCAAAAGCGGCAAAATTCGCCGCGCCGGCCGCATTGTCGATTGTCCGCTTGGCCGGGGATTGCGCCGCATCGATTTCGGCCGCGGCGCAAAGCTGGCGATGCCCATACCGTGGGGCGATGTCGCCTCGGCTTTTTACACCACGGGTATTCCGAACATCACCGTCTTCACGCCGTAGCCGTCGCGCGAGCGGCCAATGCCATTGGACCCGTCCTACGATCGCCCCGGCTGCAAAGTTGGCTCGTCAAGACGATCGAGAAAAATGTGAGAGGGCCGGACGTTTCGACACGCAATGCGAATCCGAGCTGGGTGTGGGGCGAAGCAAAGGATGCCCACGGGCGCAGCCTGGCGATCCGCATCGTCACGTTGAACGGCTATTCCCTAACTGTTATCAGCTCCTTGGCCCTCGCCCGACACGTGATGTCCAATGCTTGTCCCCCCGGTTGCTGGACGCCGGCGGCACTCCTCGGCGAGAACTTCATTTTGAGCCTGCCCGGCACATCGAAGCTCGATTTGCCGCATCGAACTGCGTAGAGGGAGAGGTCCAGCGGAGCTGGCGGCCAACAGGGAAGCAGAATGGCGGCTTCTAGCAAGCGCAATTGGGCGACGCCGCGCGAACGCGATCTCGGCCTCCAAAGGATCGAGAACCGCGCAGGCTTGTCGATCAGCATTCTTCCGAACGGCTGCATCTTCGCGATCGAACACCGGCGCGAAGACGGAACGACGATGATCAATCAATTGCTCGGATCGTCGATCGATGGAGGTATCGCCCGGCTGTATCTGCGCACGGGCGGCGCGGCGCCCGTCTCCGTCGCGGCCTCCGGGCCGGGCGCCAAGGGCCGGTTCGGCGCTGCCGGCGACCGTTTTGTTTGGGAAGGCGAGACGAGCGGACTCCGCCACCGCGTAACGCTCTCGCTGCATCCGCACGACACCGCTTGGCTGTGGTGCCTGGAAGTGACGAATATTGGCGAAGCCGCCCGGACCATTGATGCGATTCTCGTTCAGGACATTGGCCTCGGAGACCGTGGCTTCTTGATGAACAACGAGGCCTACGCCTCGCAATATATTGACCATCATATCGCACGCCACCCGCGTTACGGGCCGGTCGTCATGAGCCGCCAGAACTTGCCACAGGGTGGACGGAATCCGTGGGTTGTCCATGGCTGCCTCGACGGCGCGAGCGGCTTTGCGACCGACGGGAAGCAGCTCTTCGGCCCGGCCTTTCGCGACCGCGATGCGTTTCCCTTCGCGTTCGGCGCGAGCCTGCCAAGCGAGCGGCTCCAGCATGAACTTGCATGCGCCGCGATCCAGTCTACCCCCGCCGGTCTGCCACCGGGCGCCCGCGCGGAATGGCGATTTTTTGCGCTCTATGATCAAAACCATGCCGAGGCCTCGCACGACCGCGACCTCACGCGGATCGACGCGGTCGCCTGGCATCGTCAAGACCGCACGGACATTGCCCTCGCCGCGCCGGTCAGGAGCGTCTTGCACGATGCCCCTTCGGCCGCGGCCGAACCGATCGGCGTTGACGGCCTCGCGCAACGCTACCCGGACCGGCTCCACGAGGAGAGGATGGACGGCAAACTCCTTTCCTTCTTCACCCCCGATCCGCCGCACAACCGCCATGTCGTGCTCAGGGACAAGGAGCGGCTCGTCACCCGCCGCCACGGCGCCCTGCTGCGTTCCGGCCAAATGATGCTGCCCGATGAAGCTACACTTTGCGCTACGTGCTGGATGCACGGCGTGTTCGCCGCCCAGCTGACGATCGGCAACACATCGTTTCACAAACTCTTTTCCGTCTCGCGCGATCCTTACAACATCACGCGCGCGAGCGGTTTGCGCATGCTGATCGACGCGGGCGACGGCTGGCGGCTGCTCACCGTTCCGTCGGCGTTCGAAATAGGCCTCTCCGACTGCCGCTGGATCTATCTTCTCGGCGGCCGCACGATCACCGTGCGCGCTATCGCCTCGGGCGAGGAGCCGGCGATGCAATGGCGCGTCGTCGTCGAGGGCGAGCCCTGCCGCTTCCTCGTCTTCGGACACTTGGTGTTGGGCGAACGCGAGCTCGATGGCGACGGTCTTATCGAGATTGACGCGCCATCCAAACGCTTTTCATTGCGCCCTGGCCCGGACTCGAATTGGGGCCGGCGCTACCCCAACGCGGTCTACCATCTGGTCGCCAGCACTCCCGAGGCCTTCGAAGCCATTGGCGGCGATGAGTTGCTCTACGCCGATGGACAGCCCCGGCAAGGGGCCTATTTGGCGCTGCGCACATGGCCGGTGCGCGAGTTCAGTTTCGCGGTCGTCGGTTCGATGACCGATCCCGACGCGGCAGAACAACTTGCCGCCAAATTTGAGCGCGGCGTCGAAGACGCGAGCCTGCTTCTGCCCGCGCGGCGCTTCTTTGAACGAATGACCCGCAATCTCCGCATCAGGGGCGGCGGCGGCGAGGGCGCCGCTCTCGACACGCTGTTCCCGTGGCTCGCGCAGAACGCGATGATTCATCTGACGGTGCCGCATGGGCTCGAACAATACACCGGCGCCGCCTGGGGAACCCGCGATGTCTGCCAGGGGCCGGTCGAGTTCCTTCTTGCGCTGGAGCATGACGGCCCGGTCAAGGAGATCCTGCGCATCGTCTTCGCCCAACAATACGAGGAATCCGGCGACTGGCCGCAATGGTTCATGCTCGAACCCTATTCGATCATCCAGGATAAGGTCAGCCACGGGGACATCATCGTCTGGCCGCTCAAGGCGCTCAACGACTATATCGCGGCGACCGGCGACATCGGCTTTCTCGACGAGAAGGTCGCATGGCGGCGCGAGGACACGCTTGAGCAAACGGCGCGGAAGGACACCGTGGCGGAGCATGTTAAATGCCTACTTGCGGCCACGCGCGCGCGCTTTATCCCCGGTACGCATCTTCTGCGCTTTGGCGAGGGCGACTGGAACGATTCGCTCCAGCCCGTCGATCCCGTGCTGCGGGACTGGATGGTGAGCAGCTGGACGGTCGCGCTTCTGTTCCAACAGCTCAACCGCTACGCCGAGGTGCTGCGCCGTGCGGGCCGGGACGCCGATGGCGCGAGCCAGCTTGCGCACGAGATGAAGGCGGACTTCAACCGCTATCTCCTTCGCGACGATACCGTCGCGGGCTATGCCGTGTTCGATCCGGACGGGGGCTTGCCTGAGCTCTTGCTGCATCCGAGCGATTCGCGCACGGGCCTCAAATATTCCCTGCTGCCAATGACCCAGGGCATCATCGGCGGGCTGTTCACACCGCGACAAGTGGAGCACCATGTGCAGCTCATCCGCGAGCATCTGCTCTTCTCCGACGGCGTCCGGCTGCTCGACCGGCCCATCGCCTATCGCGGCGGCCCGCAAACCATGTTCCGGCGGGCGGAGTCGTCTTCTTTCTTCGGGCGGGAAATCGGTCTCATGTATGTTCATGCGCATCTTCGCTACGCCGAGGCGATGGCGGTCCTTGGCGAAGCCGAAGCGCTCTGGGACGCGCTTATGCTCGCAAACCCGATCGCCGTGACGGACCGCCTCGCGCAGGCCCTCCCCCGGCAGCGTAACGCCTATTTCAGCAGCAGCGACGCGGCGTTTCCCGACCGTTACGCCGCGAGCTCTGAGTGGTCGCAGGTGAAAGCCGGCACGGTCGGCGTCGAAGGCGGCTGGCGGATTTATTCGAGCGGCCCAGGCCTCTACGCAAAGCTCGTCATCGGCCATGTGCTCGGACACCAAAGGCAGTGGGGCAGGCGGACCGCGCGGCCCTTATTGCCGCAGGCTCTTCAAGACGTGACTTTGGAAATGGACACCGGCGGCGGAGGTTTGCCCCACATTCCCTCCGGTGCGGCTTCCGGCAAGAAATAGGCCGGCCGTCCGCCGCGCCGCCAGGTTTTGCCGCCTTCGAGGTCACAAAATGTAATGTCGCGTCACAAAACGTGAGCACGTAGCGCACGGCTGGATCGCGGCGGGATTTGGGCTTGAATTCGCGCGGGTTTCCAAGCCATGGAGGCTGCTTCCGGCGACGCGAAAAAATATGTCTACACCCCCACTTGGGGATGCGCGCCGACCCATTCGTTGCCACTATCCGGGCGCGATTGAGCATGACAGCCAATCGCGCCCTTTTTCGACACGCGAACGGCTTGCCGGAAACTCGTGGCCGGCGTCGCGGCATGTTTCGAGGTGCTGGTAAATTATGCCTTAAATCCAATTGAGTTAACGAATCAATTTCTCGGTTCCCACGCGTTCGCCAGCAAGCGCGTGGGAACTTTTCATGTCTAGCGTATTCGTGTTGTCAAGCGCGTTCCGGTTTCCGTGTTCGGCTTTTCATGAGAAGAGCGTTTGCGAGGACGCGCAACTTTCGCACGGGGGGCGACTTTGCGGGTCTGCCGGCTTCGGCGAACCGGTCAGTGAAGTCCCCTCGGCAAAGCCCCGCGTCACCGGCTTCCGCCAACTCTCTCCAATTGCGCCCTTCGCTCCTCCGAGAGTTTCACGGCTTTAATCAGCATCAAAACCTTGGGGATGAGGAAAGGAAGCACCACGGCGGTCGCCACCGAAGACGCCGCGGTCAGAAGTTTGACATACCCTGAGAGCCAGTAGGTCGCGTTCCAGATCGTCCACACTTCCATGAAGTGGGTAATGCTGCAGGAGAAGATGAATACGCCGAAGGCCACAAAGATCCATGAAAAAGGCATGTCGTGGCGAGCGCGGTAGATGAGATAGATAAGCGTAGACGAGATCGCAATGTAGGAGAGCCCGATCAGGAGGTCGGAGCTTACGTGCAAAAAGTATAGCTGCGGCACCCACAAGTAGCACATCCCGTGGGGCATGAACATTTGCTCTGCGAAGCTGTTTGCGAAAAGGTTGGCCGCCAGCTTGAAGACCTTGTGCTGCCTCGGGCTCAAGCCCGAGAGCGCGATGATCGCCGTCGTGCCTTTGCTGCATGAGATCATTCCGCATGGGCAGTCGCGCCTGTCTCTTGTAGCGCCCGATGCCACGATGACCGATCGCTACGCCGAAAACTCCGAAACCGAACCGGTCTACCGTGAGCGGTTATGGCGGTTCGTGGATGATCCATCCGCCCTATTTTCTGTTTGGGTTCCCGCGTTCCGTGCCGTCGGCATCGGCTGGACATTGCACCGGCAGGGCCGCGCTTACCTGGAAAGCGGCTATTACCGGGAAGTGGAGGCTCCGCTCGACGTCTGCTGGATGTTGGATGCGATGATCGGCGACGCCGGCCGGACAATCGCCTCAGTCAACCTGACGCGTCCGCGTAGCGCGCGACCCTTTACGGCGGACGACCTGCAGCGTCTCGACAGGCTGCGGCCCTGGCTCGCACACGCGTTCCGGCGGTCTAATTCTTGCAATGCGCGCCAGGAGGATGAGGCTCCAATAAGCACGGCAGGACCAACCGTTCTGGGGGGTCAGTTGATCGCGACCGCTGACGCAAAACTCGTCTTTCAGACGCCCGGCCTCGAACTTTTGCTCAAAATTCTCGCGGGAGAGCCGGTGGGTTACAAACGCTATGTGCCGGTCAGCGACAAGCTGCCCGCGCCGGCTCTGAAGCTCATCCGGCAGCTCGCCGGCGCAGCGAACGGCACTTCCAACACGCCGCCGCGCATGCGGATTTCGACCGCCTACGGTGTTCTCACGCTCGAAGCCAAATGGCTTGCGCCCGCGGGCACCCTTCCGGCGGACGCGGCCAGGGATCCGAAATCCTGCCTCATAGCGGTGACGATCGACCTCCACGAGCACCCCATTGCCCATGCCGCACGTGCATTGCGGGAAAGCGGGGCCACGCCGGCGCAGACGAAAGTCGGCATTCACCTCGCCTTGGGCAAGCCGAAATCTGTGATTGCGGACGAGCTCGGCATCCAACTCTCCTCTGTTATGGCTACCACGAAAAAGTTGTATCAGAATCTCGATGTACACAATTCCGCCGAGCTAGCCACGAAAATCTGGCTAGACCAAAAGCAAAACGTGGCGCGCCATAGTTTGCGGCGCGCCGGATGAACCGCGGTCCAGCTTTTCTCCCGTAGATGTCTTAGATGGCGCGTACCAACGCCAGGCGTCGGCTGCATCGCCCTTGTCCCGGCATTGCGGCGCTATAATCCCCCTGCAAGCGGCGGCACTCCAGCTGGTCGCAGATTTTGTAGCGCACCACCACTTCGCCAGCCTCGCCCTCTCTGTGGGTGATCGCCACGTTCATGCCGAGCTGCTCCATCAGCTTCTTTTCCATCGCCCGCGTATCGGCGTCTTCTTCAGACGCTTGCGTCGCCGGGTCAGCTGCCGGCGGATGCTGTGTTTCCTTGCAAGGTATCGGCATTGGCCGCTAGCGACCCACCCAGTGCGCCGACAAACCACCGGTCATAGGGTCGATGACCCACCTGCATTCGAGCGGCGTGCGCAACCGCGGACATGTCTCGGCGAGCGTAGGGCTAGATCGCTCGCCGACGGGGGACGAGAATGCCCCACCGCGAATCCGGGCAACTTCAATCCGGTTGAGCGGGATCACGAATCCCTGAATTCCTGACATCGTTGTCTTCCTTTCCATTGAGGGGCTATTGCCATCCGTTGATTGCTGACCGTGCTAAGCCGGAGCGGGAAAATAAAGTCCGCATTACCCGGATTAATTGTCACGAAACCGCTCCCTCCGCGCCCCCTGATCAGGGGGTGCAGACGATGCTAAATCGTCGCCTGCGCGCGGCGGCGCAGGACGGGGTTTCGAAGGAGGGGGTCGTGCCGCCTTGGCGAATCGCCGTGGTCCGGTCTGCGAGAGTTTTGCCGCCTTCGGGACCTGCCCTAATCGCCCTGCAGGCGCCGGCACAGAAACTCCAGCTGATCGAGGGTTTTGTAGCGCACCACCAGGTCGCCGGCCTCGCCCTCTCCGAGCCTGATCGTCACGTTCATGCCGAGCTGCTCCATCAGCTTCTTTTCCATCGCCCGCGTATCGGCGTCTTTTTTATCGCCGCCGCGCTTGCGCGGTCCCTGCCCCTTGGCGCTATGTTTCTCGGAGGCGTTTTCCAGCAGCTTTTCGGCGTCCCGGACCGAGAGGTTTTGCGCGACGATTTTTTCGGCGAGCGCGTCCGGCTCGGCGGTCGACAGCAAGACCCGCGCGTGGCCGGCGGAAATTTTTCCCTCGCGTAGGAGCGTTTTGGTTCGTTCAGGTAGTTTCAAAAGCCGCAAGCAGTTGCTGACATGGCTGCGGCTCTTGCCGATCACCTTGGCGAGATCGGCCTGGGTATAGAGGAATTCATCGCCGAGCCTCTCGTAGCCGGCCGCTTCCTCGAGGGGATCGAGGTCGGCGCGCTGGACGTTTTCGACGATCGCGAGCTCGAGCGCCTGCCGGTCGTCGGCCTCGAAGCTGATGACCGGCACTTCATGTAATCCGGCGCGCTGCGCCGCCCGCCAGCGCCGCTCGCCGGCGATGATTTCGAAGCCGTCCGGGGCGCCCAGCACGGGGCGCGCGAGAATCGGCTGAATGATGCCTTTTTCCTTGATCGAGGCGGCCAGCTCGTCGAGGCCGTCCTCGCCAAAATTCCTCCGCGGGTTGCGCGGATTGGGGCGGAGAAATTCGATCGGAATTTTCTGCTGGCCGCGAACGCGCGTCGCGGCGGCGAGCGTCTCCGCGCCGCCAAGCAACACGGCAAGACCGCGCCCGAGCCGCGGCGCTTCTTCGGCGGATTTACTTGGTTTCATAAGCCGGTTCCTCAAACAAGAATCGTCCCGTGGATACGAACGATATTTACGCTATTTACATCGAGTACATAATGGTGAAACCTGTCCCCCGCGGCTAGGCTCCGCCATCCGCGCGTTCGCGCTGGATCACTTCCGTCGCTAGTTTTAGATAGGCTTGGCTGCCGCTGCATTTAAGATCGTAGAGAAGCACCGGCTTGCCGTGCGATGGCGCTTCGGACACCCGGACGTTGCGCGGGATGACCGTTTCATAGACCTTGTCGCCCATAAAACCCCGCACGTCGGCCACCACCTGCGCGGCCAGCGTGTTGCGCGAATCGAACATCGTCAGAACAATGCCGTGCATGGTCAGTCCGGGATTGAGGCTGTTTTTGACCTGTTCCACCGTGGTCAACAGCTGCGACAACCCCTCGAGCGCGAAAAACTCGCATTGGAGCGGCACGAGCACGGCATGCGCGGCGGCCATCGCGTTCATTGTGAGAAGATTGAGGGAGGGCGGGCAATCGAGGAGAACATAGGTGAAGCGTTCGTCGCCCAAAACTTGGCTCTGCTCTTCCGTGAAGACTTCGAGCGCATTCTTGAGGCAAAAGGCGCGATCCGGGCGCGCCGCGATTTCGAGCTCGAAACCCACGAGATCGAGCGTCGACGGCGCGATGAACAGGCGGGGAACCCCGGTTTCCCGGAGAACGGCGCCGAGGCGTTGTTGTCCGCTCAAGACATCGTAGGTGGAAATTTTGCGGCTGGCGCGGTCGATTCCAAGGCCGGTCGAGGCATTGCCTTGCGGATCGAGATCGACGATGAGCACCCGCTCTCCGATCGCGGCGAGCGCGGTTCCGAGATTGATCGCGGTCGTGGTCTTGCCGACCCCGCCTTTTTGATTGGCAAGGACGAGTATGCGCATGGCGGCGGCAGGCACCTCGTACCCCGATCCTTAAAAGTTATAACAGCCGCCGTAAACATTGACCCGTCATCCAGAATACCCTTGCGACTCCTGGATTGCTTCGCTTCGCTCGCAATGACGGCCAGTCCCAACAGGTCATGATTTACGGCGGTTGGTATTATATGAAAACGAGGTCATAGCGGACGGCCCCGCCGCGAGCAATTGGGCGGCGCGACATTTGCACTATTTTGGGACCGGCGGGCGGGGCGGGAGCAGCTATCCATAAAAAGCCGTCATGCCCGGCCTTTGAGCCGGGCATCCAAACTCCCCTCTTTGCCGTTTGGATGGCCGGGTCAATTCCCAAACTGGATCCGGATCAAGTTTATGGATGGCCATGTCACCGTAAACGCCAAAGGCGGGAGTCTGGATGCCCGGCTCAAGGCCGGGCATGACGGCTCCTGGCTCAACGAGGTCGTGAGCGGTGGCGTTACTTGGCTTTCGCTGCGAGGGTCGTTTCCCGCAGGCGCTCCGCCTTCTCGATACAGAAATTCCCTTCGCCTTGCGATGCCGTCGATGGCTTCGCTGCGCCGTCGATGCGGCGCGTCGACCCCTCAGCGCTTGGCGAGTTTTTGGGCAAGGGCGCGGGCTATTGGCAATTTCGCTTCAAAGATGGCGGCCAAATGCGCATCGCCGCCGTCGCGCAACGTTGCGAAAGCCGCCTCGATCTGCCGGACCGCCAGCTTCGCCATCTTCGCATCGCCGCGCCGTTCCGCGAGCAGCATGAGGGCAACGCCTTGGTTGCCGGTGCTCTGGGCCCAATCGAGTGGCACGTGCTCGCGGGTATTTTCTTGCAAGGCTTCGCGATAGGCGGCGGCGGCGGCCTCCAGACGCGCTGTCCCGCTCTCCCGTTCGCCGAGGCTCCTAAGCGCAGTGCCGAGATTGTTCTGGGTCGCGGCCCAAGCGAGCGGCACGCGCGCGCGGGTAAAGTCATCCAACGCCGCGCGGAAGGCGGCAACGGCCTCCTCGAGTTTTGCCGTCCCGCTCTCCCGCTCGCCGAGCCTTGCGAGCGCACCGCCGAGAGTCATCTGGGTCATGGCCCAATCGAGCGGCGCGCGCGCGCGGGTCCTTTCCTGCAAGGCTTCGCGATAGGCGGCAACGGCCTCTTGGAGCCGCGCCGTTCCGCTCTCCCGTTCCCCGAGCGCACTGAGCGCATTGCCGAGATTCATCTGGGTCATGGCCCATTGGAGCGGCGCGCGCGCGCGGGTATTTTCCTGCAAGGCTTCGCGATAGGCGGTGACAGCCTCCTTGAGCCGCGCCGTGCCCCTTTCCCGCTCGCCGAGCCGTGCGAGCGCGTTGCCGAGATTCATCTGGGTCATAGCCCAATCGAGCGGCACGCGCGCGCGGGTATTTTCCTGCAAGGCGTCGCGATAGGCGGCGACGGCCTCCTCGAGCCGCGCTGTCCCGCCCTCCCGCTCGCCGAGCCGCCAAAGCGCACCGCCGAGATTCATCTGGGTCATGGCCCAATCGAGCGGCGCGCGCGCGCGGGGTCTTTCCTGCAAGGCTTCGCGATACGCGGAAACGGCCTCTTGGAGCCGCGCCGTTCCGCTCTCCCGTTCCCCGAGCGCACTGAGCGCAATGCCGAGATTCATCTGGGTCATGGCCCAATCGAGCGGCGCGCGCGCGCGGGTATATTCCTGCAAGGCTTCGCGATAGGCGGCAGCGGCCTCTTCGAGCCGCGCCGTCCCGCTCTCCCGCTCGCCGAGCGTTGCGAGCGCGTTGGCGAGATTATTCTGGGTCGCGGCCCATTCGAGCGGTCTTTCCGAACGCGGCGCGAGAGCGAGGCACCGGCGAAAGCTATTGATTGCTTCGGCCAGCGCGGCATTGTCGCCGAATTCGTCTCCCTGCTTGTAAAGTTCGTAAGCTTGGTCGAGCAGGAAACGCCGTTGCTGCTCTTTGTCGAAAGGCGCGACAAGTCCAGCGGCCTCGGCATATTTCGCGGCGGCGGGCCGGTAGGCGAGCTGCAAGTCGTCGACATGCGCGTCGAGAGCCAGGAACTTCGCCTCGTCGCGGCTCGCGTCGCTCCTCTGCGCCCGCGCCGCCTCGCGACCGCGTACGAGCGCTTGACGCGCGCCGTCGAGATCCCCCTTGTCGATAAGTGTCTGCGCCTCTTGCGCTATCGCCGCCAGGGCCGGCGGCCCATGCTGGAACTGCTCGACTTCCGAGCGGAGCTTGATGAGTTCGTCTGCCTTGGCATCGAGCCGTTTGGGAATATCCTCGTCCTTCACGCCCGCTTCGCCGAGCTTGACGAGAATGGAACGCAGCGGCGCGACCTCGACGCCTTTGTCGCGCGCGACCTGGGCGGCAAGTTTGTCCAGTCGTTCGTTAATGGGTCCGACAACCTCCTTTGCATCAGGGTTAATATTTAGTGGGGCATTGAAAGTGGCGTTGGGTCCCGAAGCGATCACGCTCCCGTTGTGCACTTCGATGGAGTTGGATGGCTTTCCCTCGGGCGCGGGATAAAAATGCACGTAGACAGCCCAAAACCCCCCGGCGGCAATCGCAAGGCCGCCGCCGACCCATCCAAGGAGCACGCGGTTGCTCTCGTCGCGCAGAAAAGCTAAGGCTCGGGACCGCATGATACCACGCTCGCAGGGGGTATCCTATTGGTTGCCGCAATCCCCGTCCAGGGATCGACGGCGCCGGGCGCGACGGCACGCTCGCCGGGGACCTTTTTGATTGGCAAGCACGAGTACGCACATGGCGGCGGCAGGCACCTCGTACCCCGATCCTCGAAGTTAAATGAAAACCAGGTCATAGCGGACGGCCCGCCGCGAGCAATTGGGCGGCGCGACATTTGCACACACCCTGATTGCCGGTGGTCCTGGCCCATTGGAGCGGCACGCGCTCGCGGGTATTTTCCTGCAAGGCTTCGCGATAAACGGAAACCGCCTCGTCGAGCTGCGCCGTCCCGCTCTCCCGCTCGCCGAGCACTTTGAGCGCATTGCCGAGATTCGTCTCGGTCTCGGCCCAGTCGAGCGGCACGCGCGCGCGGGTCCATTCCTGCAAGGCCTCACGATAGGCGGCGATGGCCTCGTCGAGCCGCGCCGTCCCGTTCTCCCGCTCGCCGAGCACTCTGAGTGCATCGCCGAGATTGTTCTGGGTCTCGGCCCATTCGAGCGGCACGCGTTCGCGGGTCCTTTCCTCCAACGCCGCGCGACAGGCGGCGATGGCCTCCGTGAGCCGCGCCGTCCCGCTCTCCCGCTCGCCTAGCGCTGTGAGCACGTCGCTGAGATTATTGTGGGTCATGGCCCAGTCGAGCGGCACGCGCGCGCGGGTATCTTCTTGCAAGGCTTCGCGATAGGCGGCGACAGCCTCTTCGAGTTTTGCCGTCCCGCTCTCCCGTTTACCGAGCGTTCCGAGCGCATTGCCGAGATTATTCTGGGCCCCGGCCCACTGAAGCGGCACGCGCTCGCGGGTCAATTCCTGCAAGGCTTCGCGGTAGGCGGCAACCGCCTCCTCGAGCCGCGCCGTCCCGCTCTCCCGCTCGCCGAACCTCCAGAGCGCAATGCCGAGACTGTG
>Ga0073928_10005218_pt1 | contig 18400 bp, 18 predicted proteins | sample PaiPotPPA55metaG_FD_76969 | JGI IMG/M metagenome (GOLD analysis project Ga0073928, IMG submission 76969) | Iron sulfur acid spring bacterial and archeal communities from Banff, Canada, to study Microbial Dark Matter (Phase II) - Paint Pots PPA... ... | reverse complement strand
TGGCCTTAGCCCTTTTTGGGCCGTTGTTTTGGCTCACCTCTTCGGTGTGTGCCGAGGTTGGTATAATCATATTGTCAGGTTGCTGTCTATCCAGCAGCCTGGCAATACCCATGGCATCTACCTATGAGTCAACAATCGGTCGACCGAAAACAGCTTTTGAAAGCCGTTCTTGAGAACGGATATTTTACGACAGCCGACGTGCGTGAAATCCACTTGCAACCGGGACAACAATCCGGCCGTCACGTCCATCCTTGCGCGGTGTTAGGATATATCGTTGATGGCACCGCCATCTACCAGATCGAAGGAAAGGAAGAACAAGTCCTACCCGCCGGATCCGCTTTCCACGAACCCGCCGGTGTAACCATCGCCAATTTCGGCAATGCCTCCGACTCCCAATCCATGACTTTCGTCGCCTTCTACCTGCTCAACGGCGACCAAGAGCTGATTCAGATGCTTGATTAGGTGGCATGGGTGGGGTGATTGGGAAGCTCTAAGGGGTGGCCTGAAAGTATGGGAGGGGAGCCGCTTTGCAATTTGGCAGGTCTATTGGTTGATCAAGGAGGCGGCTCCCGAGAATGACCCATGACTCGGAATTTGCCGCTGATATCGATTGGCTGGGGCGAAGACAGTTGCTGCTGAGGCGTCGAGCTAAAGGCGGCGCGTTGGGCAATTCCCGGGAGCCGCCTCCTTGCTCCACCGATAGAGCTACAACGCTACAAAGCGGCTCCCCTCCCACGACCCACCATTCACTCACCGGATCAGCCAACCCCATACTGTTCCTGCACAAAGGGCAGCAGGCCCGCTTTCTCCAACGCGGTTAGCGGCGCCAAGAACGTTATCTGGACGACACCTGGGTGCCGGCCGATCTCGATCCCGCCGGTAATGGTCGCGCGATTCATGACCTCGGGGATCGTGAGCGACAAAAGCTCCGCAGCCCGGCGCAACCCAACTTGCGTGGCTTTGTTCAAGTCCGGACCGGACCCGACGACAGAGATGGGGGCTGATTCTTCGACCTTGTCGACGCCCCATTTGGCGGCCAAACGGCGGACCCGATCTTTTTCGATCTCATTGAAGGGCCGGGCTAACGGGGGCAAATCTTCGACTAGTGGGAATAAGACGGGGCCCTCAAGCGATCGGCCTTTTAAAACGTCGACCTCTAAGGTCACCGTGCCGGAGACGTCCATGGTATGCCCGGCAATCTCGCCATCGCCCTGGAGTGCGTGCATATCGCCGAAATAAATACCCGCGCCGGCAACCTTGACCGGAGCCAAGAGGATCGCTCCCGGGCGGACCGCATCGATATCCATATGTCCATCGGTCCGGAGTTCGAGTTGCTCAGCCGTGATCGCGTATTCGTGCGGAGCGCCGATCAACGCGGAGCCGAAATCCCCGGCGTTATGTGAATCCGGCATGCGGACAGCCGGAGTGGTTCCCAGCTGCCCAAGGAACGGTCGCAACCGGGCGGCAACTCCGACCAGATCATGCGGTGCAAACGTGAGGATCGAATGTTGCGCCGAGCTCTCCGGTAACGCCGCGAATTGGTTTGCAGAATGAGCGATCCGTTCCGCGATCTCTTTTGGGACCGTCACCCCGACCTGGCGCGTATCATCGAACACAACCGTGTACCCGTTCACGATCTGAAACGGCGTAACCGGCGTGTTGCATTTCACGCAACGAACTGCCTGTTGGCCAATCCCTTCAACGTAGGTATCAGGATAAAGCGTGCCGCAACTAGGGCAGCGAGGCGCCGCGTAGGGATCTCCTAAGAAATGCCCTTCCACCCATCGGTCGTGGCCCGATGCCGTTGCCAGCGAAGTCACATTGATATTGCGGATGCGCAGGATCACGGCATCGCCGGGCGTTGCTCCCTCCACAAATACCGGTCTGGTCACTTCGTGCCCCCCTCGAATTCGTGGGGTGATCATTGGGCCCCAGCATCCGGGCGCCGTATTTCCCACAATGGTCCCACCTGGTAGAAGCGGACCCAGCATCGGTTGCGCCGGATCCAAGATACCGTCTGTCAATTCCGAGACTAAGACCGTTCGTCTCGCCTGGCCCTTGGTTTCAGAGGGGTTCATGATTTTTGATCCTTTGATTTAGGAGTGAGCTTGACCGGCACGCCAACCTTCAGACGACTCTGCAATACCGCTGCCGTTGAGCGGAAATAAAGGGATGCGTCATCGGACCGGTGACTTAGAAACTCAGGCTAAAGCAACGAATGACAAATAAAGATTGCGACGGGCCTTGGGAATTTTAACAGAGGAGTCAGGAAGGTGGTCTAAGCCGCGAAGCGGCGACTCATGATAGCCTAGGGCGTAGCCCTAGGTATGGGAACAATGAGGGATCAAGCGCTGAAGGCGCGACAGAGTGGAGTGCACGGTTCGCTCAATAGATTCCCGCCCGATCTACCGCCAAGACCCGATCGAGTTGAGACGCGCCTTCAGCGCGTGACACTCTATTATTCGTATACCTAGGGCTGCGCCCCAGGCTATCTTGAGTCGCCGCTTCGCGGCTTAAATCGCCTCCGTTCGGTCCTGCAAAAAAGGTATGCCGGTTTTGACCGCTTATAGCCGGGATCGTCAATTTCCTACCCAACCGGCCAGCCACAACCCACGACCTCTGCCCTTCGTTACCTTCGTTGCCTCCTGTTAAAAACCGTCTTCGGGCTCTCTTCCATAACATCCGTTACCAAAGCGCTCCAGCTCCCCCTAATTCTCTCTCTTACCTCCGCTACCTCCTGTAAATAACGCTTTCTGCCTTCTCTCCCGCTGGCCCAGCACGCGCTACTCCTCGCCCCATTTTTCATCTTTCGCTTCCTCACGCCTTCGGCATAGTGTCGAGGTCCGATCTGAATGCGCGCAATTTGCGGGCAATTGCCGGCCCGCGATGGGCAGAGACCAGTAAGTGCCGGCTGCAGGTTGGGAAACTAGGCACTTTGTACTAATGCTCAAACCTGTCCGGCGAATTCATTTTATCGGCATCTGCGGAACTGCCATGGGAGCTGTCGCTGCCGCCATCCGTGATCTTGGGTACGTTGTTTCTGGTTCCGACGACAATGTTTACCCTCCGATGTCAACCTTCCTGGCAGCGAAGCAAATCCCGATCGCCAGCGGGTTTCGTCCGGAGAATTTGCCGGCCGATGTCGATCTCGTTGTTGTCGGTAACGCGATCTCCCGCGGAAACCCGGAGCTCGAGGCTGTCCTGGACCGGAACCTTCTCTATCGATCGCTTCCGGAAACGCTGAAAGAATTCTTTCTCCAAGGAAAACAAAATATCGTTATCACTGGCACCCATGGAAAAACCACCACGACATCATTGGTGACTTGGATATTCCGTGAAGCCGGATTGGCTCCCGGCTTTCTGATCGGGGGCATCGCCAAAGATCTTGGTCAAGGCGCCGCTTTCCCGGACTCCCGGCATTTCGTGATCGAGGGGGACGAATATGACACCGCGTTCTTCGATAAACGCTCGAAATTTCTACATTACCTGCCGCAAACGTTAGTCATTAATAACATCGAGTTTGACCACGCTGACATTTTCGAGAGCCTGGAAGAGATTCTCCTCAGTTTCCGCCGCCTGGTAAACGTGGTGCCGCGCTCCGGCCGGATTTTCATCAATGCGGATGATCCCCGTTGCACGGCTGTCACCGAGCATTCGTTCGCTCCGGTCCACACGGTCGGCTTCTCGGAATCGGCCAGCATGCGGATCGAGAATGTGAAGTATCATGAGCAAGGCTCGCGGTTCACTTTAGGGGCTCAGATCTTTGAAATGCGACTGCTCGGCGCGTTCAACATCCGGAACGCCGCGATGGCAATCTCAGTGGCCAGAGCTTACGGGATCCCCGAGACCGTCATTGAACAAGCGGTAGGCAGTTTCAACGGAGTTGCCCGGCGACAAGAAGTACGAGGCGAAGTCAACGGGATTAAGATCATCGACGATTTTGGGCATCATCCGACAGCGATCAAAGAGACCTTGTTAGCTTTGCGTTGCCGGTATCCGCAAGGCCGCCTCTGGGCGATCTTCGAACCCCGATCCAATACCACTCGCCGGGCGGTGTTTCAGACCGAACTGCCGGAAGCGCTGAGCATCGCTGATGGGGTCGTGATGGCGCCGGTTGCCCGGCTGGACCAATTGCCGGCCAATGACCGCTTGGATCCGCTCAAGGTGATCAAGACCATCCAAGATGCCGGCAAACCGGCCTACTACGAATCAACGGTGGACGACATTGTAAACCGCATGAAACCTCTCGCCCGTTCGGGCGATGCCGTGGTCGTGTTTAGCAACGGCGGCTTTGGCGGGATCCACGAAAAGCTGTTGAAGGAGTTGTCGGCGGGATGACCTTCGACTTCCAAGCTCATCGAGCCCACGACTACGTTTATCTCGCACGCCGGTGGCGGAGCTTGGCACGGAGAGCCGGTCTGCGCTGCGAACCTTTTGTTACCGTGGACGAATTTGAGTTGTTGTGTGCCCGCTCACCCGCACTTCAAACCGAGGGCGGGATCTATCTTTCCGCCGGTATTCACGGAGATGAACCGGCTTCAACTGAGGGTCTGCTTTATTGGGCTGAATTAAACCTGAAATATCTTCGCCAGATTCCTCTCCTGCTTTTGCCTTGTTTAAATCCTTGGGGCCTGATTCATAACCGGCGAGTCGATCCCGAGGGTCGGGACCTCAATCGCAGCTATCATTTGGATGACGTTCCCCTAATCAAAGCGCACAAGGAGTTACTGAAAGGTTTCACCTTTGCTTTCGCGATGTGTCTGCACGAAGACTACGACGCGCAGGGGGTCTACCTCTACGAGGTCCGCCCCCGCGAAGAACAAGCGGATCGCCAAATCGGTTCTGAACTACTGGCTGCCGCCGGTTATTATGTGCCGGTTGATCTCCGGGAGAAGATCGAAGGCCGAAAAGCTTCCCAAGGCTCGATTAAACGCCGGATCCGCCACAAACAATTCCCGGTAATGCCCGAAGCCGCCTACCTCGCTTTCAATCATAGCGCCCATACTATCACGCTGGAGACGCCCTCTGAATATGAGCTAGGCGCCCGCGTCCAGGCCCAAGCCGCCGCCATTCAAAGAGCCGTTGAGATTGTGCTCGGCTGAACCTCGCACTGTGATTGGTGATTGGTAGGGACGAGCTCCTGCTCGTCCGTAATCCGTGGGCGTAGAGACGTCCAGGGTAAGGCCATGAATAGGACCTATACGACCTATAGGACCAATAGGAACGACGGGCATTAGCGCACCTGGACCAGAGCTGACGCGCACGCATTACGGACGAGCAGGAGCTCGTCCCTACCAATCACTTCTCACATCTCACAGTCGCCTCCTGACGAGGCGACTACCCTCCGGCGGAGCCTTCGCCGCCGGGCTTGGTCATTTCGATGGGGTTCAGGGCGGCAGTTAATTGATCCTCAGGTAACACTTTTTGTTCCCGGCAGAGCGTCCGGATGGTTTTACCCGTCTGCACGCTTTCCTTGGCGATCTCGGCAGCGCGATCGTAACCGATGATCGGTGCTAGACTAGTTACCAGGGCCATACTCTGTTCCACTAACTCTTCGCAATGCTGCCGGTTGGCGGTAACCCCGGCGATACATTTATCTTGGAACGCGCGCATCACGTTGGCCAGAATCCGTATACTCTCGAGGAGATTATGCGCCATCATTGGCATCATCACATTGAGGTCAAGCTGCCCGGTGGCGCCGCCCCAGTAGACGGCGGTATCGTTACCAAACACCTGCGCGCAGACCTGGATAACGGCTTCGCACATCACCGGATTCACTTTCCCCGGCATGATCGAACTCCCGGGCTGAGTCGCCGGCAGTTGCAATTCACCGATCCCGCAGCGCGGACCGCTCCCCAACAGCCGAATATCGTTGGCGATCTTAAATAGACTTACCGCAATCGTCCGTAACTGGCTGCTGGCTTCGACCAACCCGTCTTTGGCCCCTTGCGCCTCGAAATGGTTTCTGGCTTCGCGGAAGGCAACGCCCGTCCGATTCCACAAATATCCCATGACCTTGCCCGCAAATTCGGGATGGCTATTGAGGCCGGTCCCGACGGCCGTGCCGCCCAGCGGCAATTCTTCAACCGCCGCGATGGCATTCCCGGCGCGCAGCTTGCCATACTCGATCTGTTTAGCGTAGCCGCTGAATTCCTGGCCGAGGCGGATCGGCGTCGCATCCATCAAATGCGTGCGCCCAATCTTAATCACCTCCCAAAACTCTTGGGCCTTCGTCTCCAAGCCCTGCTGCAGATAGTCGAGCGCCGGCATCAACTCACTGCGGATCGATTCCGCTACGGCGATGTGGATACAGGTAGGGATCACGTCATTGCTCGACTGGCTCATATTGACGTGATCATTCGGATGAACCGGATCCTTGGAACCGATTGGCTTTCCCGCGATCTGGCTACACCGGTTGGCGATCACCTCGTTCGCGTTCATGTTCGTGCTAGTGCCGGAGCCGGTCTGGAAAATATCGATCGGAAAATGGGCGTCCCACCGGCCGTCGATCACTTCTTCAGCCGCTTGGGCGATGAGCTGGGCTCCTTCCTCTTCCAGTTTGCCCAGGTCACGATTCGCGAGCGCCGCCGACGACTTTACCAGGCCGAGCGCACGGATGAATGGGCGGCTAAATCGGTAACCACTGATCGGAAAGTTAAGAACGGCTCTTTGCGTGCTCGCTCCATAGAGCGCATCAGCTGGGACCTCCATCGCGCCCATTGAATCTTTTTCAATACGTTTTTGCATGAGTTTAGGGTCCTGGTTTCAACTGATTTTTTGGATCGAGAGCCGATCTGACTTAGAAGGTGTGCTTTTGAAGAGCAGTTTTTGTTTGTGTGACTATTCCCGCGCAATTCGGGAATATCGTGAAAATCGTAACATCTACGGGGATCGCCTGAAAACGTTCTATTGACGAACCTCTCTTATTCTCATAACAATCATTTCTACATTCAAATTCAACTGGATCTGCTAGGCCGATATCTGTGAGCGAGCCCCCTAATCATAATCTGCTAACGGTTAAAGAGACAGCCGAATACCTGCGAATCCCCCTCCCAACTGTTTACTATTTAGTCCAGCGAGGCCAGATCCCAGCCATCCAGATCGGGGGGCGATGGCGGATCAAGAAGTCATCGCTTGATCGAGAGATCCTGCATCAAGATAAACAGGGCCAGCCAACGGTTCTGGTGGTCGATGATGATCCGGGGCTGCAAGAGCTATTCAGAAATTTTCTTAAGAAGATCGGGTTTAGTCGCGTCGTAGTCGGGACGGCCAAGGACGCAGTCGCCAGCCTGAAAAAGCAGAAATTTGATCTCATGTTCTTGGATCTTCAGCTTCCCGATGCGCCCGGAGACCAGGTGTACCGGACCGCAAAACAGATAGATCCGGACCTCAACGTTATTGTAATCACCGGCTACCCCGATAGTGAAGTGCTAGATCGGATCTTACAGATTAGCCCGGTCACCGTGTTGAAGAAACCGCTCAAGATCGAGCAGCTCAATCAAACGGTAAAAATTCTCGGCCATTCCGGCCCGAGATTAGGGGTGTAGCGCTGGGATGGCGACTGCGCTTTGAGGTCAGGTATCATTATCCACTTTGCGCAAGCCTTTCGATCGATGACATCAATGAGCGCAGCCGGACAGTCGCCGCTACCGACGAACCCTCGTCAGGTAATGAAATAGGTCAGATTTTCCAGCTCGATCGCCAGGTTCACGTTATTCACCACCACGTGCGGTGGCACCTGCAGGATCAAAGGCGAAAAGTTAAGAATCGCCTGTATACCCGCCTCGACAAGCTGGTTGGTCACCTCTTGAGCCGCTACCCCGGGCACCGCCAAGATGGCTAACTTGATAATGTGCTCCCGAACAAATTCTTTCATCTGTTCGACCGGATGGATCGGCACTTTGCAATTGTCGGCTTTGGCTCCTTCGGGGCGGCTATCAAAAGCAGCGATGATTTCGAACCCCTCCTTGGCAAACCCGTCATAGCGCAGCAACGCCGAACCAAGGTTACCTGCTCCGACCAAGATGACGGGCTGAAACCGAGTGGTTCTCAAAACGCCGGTCAGCTTAGCCAGCAGCGACTCGACCTTATACCCTAGTCCGCGGGTGCCGAACTGGCCGAAATAGGTGAGATCCTTACGCAACTGAGTCGGTTTAACCCCGGCGGCCTTGGCCAGCGCATCCGAGGAAACCGTCTCGATCCGGTTCTGGTTCAGGCGATCCAGTACCCGATAGTAGAGGGAGAGACGATAGACAGCCTTTCGCGGTATTACCAACTTCGGCACGGGCGAAAATTACTGAGAGAAGCCAATAGCGTCAATGACCCCCCTTTAAAACGACGGGAACGTGCGAGAACGTCCGTCGACGGACCAACACCCATCCGGCCTGTCCGGCATAGTCCCGCGGCAGCGGGACGACGGCGGAAGGGGCGTTGCATTCCGCGTTGCAGGTCTACCAGGGTATCGGCGCTCGGAAACGCCGAATACACATGAACGTGTGATGAGACGCGACGCCGGGAACCCAGGATCTGCTTATATCGTGGATAACCAACAAACCCTCGGCTATGCCACGCGTTCAGGGCGCCGCCTCGGTCACGTCCTGGGTTTCTGCACCCATTCTTACGTCGTTAAACGCGTGACCCTGCGACCGCCGATTGCAGCGACCCTTCCGCCGTCGTCCCGCTGCCGCGGGACTATGGCGGACAGGCCGGATGGGTGGTGATCCATCGCGGGACGCTGCACACGCTCACGCACGTTCCAGACGTTCCTCAGGCCTGCCAGTTCCTTATAATCTGGGTTATCGCCTTCAGGCCAGAGACAAGATTTGGTCGCGTGCAAAATGGTTCAAGGCCAATACCGGAATCCCGGCTCTGATCAGGCTCTCTGCCAGCCCGCCTGGACATCGGAAAAAGTGATCACCAGCTCGGGGTCGACCGAGAGAATGCTCCCGATATTCCCGTGGGAAAAGCCGGATACGATCGGTTTTTCTGGCTGTTTTGGGGCAAAGGCCGAAACCGCGACCACGTCGTCATCGGCGCCTGACCGATAACAGATTTCCGCCGCCTCAGCGCTCAGGCACCACCCGCATGGTTAACTGCTATGCGGTGTCACCAATCGAGTAAACAGGGCTTTGAAACTCGTCGCTTCAATCTTACATCCCTCGACGAAATCGTCCGGCCCGTGCTCGATCAGCACAATCCAGCAAAAGGTCGCTCCCAAGAACACAATAAACCAAGCCAATAGGCGCAGTACGGTGGGGAGCATTTGAAATATGAAATCAGTTGGCATCGGAAAGTCCACTGAAAATACCGACGGTAGGGATGAGCTCCCTACCGTTTCACCTTTCACTTCTCACCTTTCACCTTTCAGTTTAATTTACGCCTGTGAGTTACCAGGTTTTTGCGCGCAAATATCGGCCCCAGATTTTTGACGATGTTTTGGGCCAGGCGCACGTCGTGCAAACTCTGAAAAACGCCATCGAACAGCGCCGGTTGGCCCACGCTTATCTATTCGTTGGCCCAAGAGGAACCGGGAAAACCTCCACGGCCAGAATTTTGGCTAAAGCGTTGAATTGTGAGCAGGGCCCTACCTCAATCCCGTGTGGGGTTTGCGATTCTTGCCGCGAGATTGCACTGGGTATCAGCCTGGACGTCCTCGAGATCGATGGCGCCAGCAACAATAGCGTCGATCAAGTGAGGGAGCTAAGAGACAACGTCCGTTTCGCTCCCGTACGAGGACGGTACAAGGTCTACATTATCGACGAAGTCCATATGCTGACCCAGCAGGCGTTTAACGCTCTGTTGAAAACATTGGAAGAACCGCCTCAGCATGTGGTTTTCGTTTTCGCGACCACCGAACCACACAAGGTCTTGCCCACCATTTTAAGCCGGTGCCAACGCTTCGATCTTCATCGAATCGCGCCCCGGGTGATCGCGGAACACCTGAATTTCATCGCCAAACAGGAAGGCGTCGCCTTGTCCACTCCGGCCGCGGATGCGATCGCGGCCGCAGCCGATGGCGGGCTCCGGGATGCTGAGTCCATGTTGGACCAGTTAGTGGCGTTCTGCGGGACGTCGATCGATGAACAACAGGTGCTGGAAGTCTTCGGCCTGACCGCCGAACAAGTCGTGCTTGATCTCAGCCAGGCCATCATTACCCGGGAATCGACCAAAGCGTTACACCTCATCCATGCGCAACAAGAAGCCGGCAAAGACCTTTCCAAACTGTTATCGGATTTGCTCAATTTTTTCCGGTCGCTTTTGATCGCAAAAGTCGATGCAAACAGCCTCCAAGACGAACTGAGCGCGAACGCGAAGGCCGTCACCACCAGCATGAAGACCAAGCTCAGCACCTCCCACCTGCTGAGACTGATGGAGATTCTGTCCGAGGTAGAACCCACTCTGAAGTGGGCTACGAATAAGAAACTGCACCTTGAGCTCGCAGTAATCCGCGGAATCCAGAGTCTGGCGGAGGTCGGGTTCGATCAGGTTTTGGATGCGCTTGAACAACTACGCCAAAGCCCGTCGAATCCCGGGCCAAAAACTAAGCAAGGTAATCCCCCGGCTTTAACCGAGCGCCCCTCGAGCCCGCAGACTAACCTTACGACATCGGCGGAAATAGCTCGGAGCGTTGAAACCATCAAACCGCTGACGACGCCCGATCCGGTCGCGGTTGAGCCGCCATCGACACCCACTCAGGAGAGCGAGAAGGTCGTGGCAATCAAAGCGGCCGTGACCCCGGTCGCGGACGTCGCCGCGATAAAAGCGGATGTTACCCCGGCGAAAGAAGAGGCCGGTGAAAAGAAGCTCACCTCTGGAGAAGAAGACATCACCTCGGTAGCAAAGGAGGTTACGCCTGAACCGGTTGCCGCCGAAACGCCCGACCTAAGCCAGCTCTGGATTGAGATCGTGGAGTTAGTGCGAGAACGACGGCCGTTGATCCAGGATTTTTTTACCGCGGCCGTGCCGGTTAGCCTCTTATACAATGAGCTGCGGTTAGGTTTCCCCTCCGAGCAAAGCATCGCGATGGAGACATTGCTGCGGCCGAACAACCGCAAATTTATTGAACAATTGCTGACTGAAAAACTAGGCCAACCGACTAGTATTCGAGGTGAGGTTCGGGACGACTTGACTCCCATCGTCTTCCCGGCCAAGCCGGAGCGCGCAGCCAAGGCCGAGGACGATTTCAAAAATGATCCACTAATTCAAAAAGCCCTGGAAATCTTCCAGGCTGAGATCCAGGCTGCCGACTAACCAATGAATATCCAAAAGATGATGAAGCAGGCCGCGAAAATGCAGGAAGAACTGACTGCATCCCTCGCGACTAAGACGGTCGACGTCAGTGTTGGTGGAGGTAACGTTACCGTAACCGCGAACGGCCTAGGGGATATTCTTGCCATCAAAATCGCCAAACAGGTGGTTGACCCCGAGGACGTCGAGATTCTGGAAGACTTAATCTTAAGCGGCGTCAAACAAGCGATCGAAAAAGGCAAAGGCTTAGCCCAATCCGAAATGGGCCGGATGACCGCCGGTCTAGGTTTGCCACCAGGTATGGTGTAGGCGAATGGGCGAATGGGCGAGTGGGCCCCTGATTGGTAGGGCGAGGCTCCCGAACGGCCGGAACATTCTCCCAGCGACCCTGATCTGCCGTGCCGATCGTGATCAACGCCAATACGCGCGCCGAGCCGTTGGTCCCACGGCATTCACTGCACCCTCGACCTATCCGAAACCAATACAATCTTCAGCGCGGATTGTCGCTCGATGATGGCGCGTCCTGGAACCACGGCTCGGCGGGCTGATCGGCGTTATCCGCAATAGATCAAGAAGCGAGCAACAGCCGTTGCGACATCCCATCGGCCGTTCCGGAGCCTCGCCCTACCAATCGTGAGGCGCCCTTTCGCCCATTCGCCCGCTCGCCCTTTCGCAAAATCACCCTCCCACCATCCAGCGCACGATTTCATCCGAATTGGTGGACTGACTCGCTGTCTCTCCAACCTTTTTTCCCCGTCGTAAGACCACGATGCGATCGCTCACCGCGAAGATATCGATCAGGTTATGGGAAATAAAGATCACGCCCACCCCGCTCTGTTTCAGGCTCTTGATCAAGGCGATCACTTTACGCTGTTCCGGCACACCGAGGGCGGCCGTGGGCTCGTCCATGATTAGGACCTTGGCATTCCAATGGATCGCCCGCCCAATGGCAACCGCTTGACGTTGCCCTCCCGACATCGACCGCAGGGGCAAATCGAAACGATTGATTCGAATATCAAGGACTCGCAATGCTTCGGCCGCTTCGCTGCGCATCTTTTTCCGATCCAACACCGGCAAACCGAACACCCGTTTCATCGGTTCTCGCCCAAGGAATACGTTCGCTCCTACATCAAGATTATCCGCTAACGCCAGATCCTGATAGATAGTCTCGATTCCTTGTTCGCGAGCTTTTTGCGGGTTCTCGAACGTTACCTCAGCACCGTTGTACCGGATCTTCCCTTCGTCCGCATGATGTACTCCAGAGATGACCTTTATCAGCGTCGATTTACCGGCACCGTTATCCCCCGCCAAAGCCAACACTTCGCCAGGAAACAAATCCATGGACACATTTTCAAGCGCGTGTACGCCTCCGAATCGTTTGGAAACGGATTCGACTTGTAGAATGGGTTGTTCACTCATCGGACCTGGCTCCGCTTAATTGTTTCTGGGTTTGATCGACCAGCACTGAGATAATGATCACAATGCCTACCGCCACGAATTGCCAAAACGGTTCGACGTTCACGAAGACCAGACCGTATTGAATAACCGCGATAATTAATGCGCCAATCACGGTCCCGGTGATCGTTCCTGATCCACCAAAAAGACTAGCGCCACCGATAACCACCGCCGCGATACTATCCAACAACAACGGTTCACCCGCCTGAGCCGCCCCGGCCGTAAATCGAGCCGTGTAGAGGATTCCGCCAATGCCGGCAGCTAACGAAGAAAGAATGTAAAGCGCGATCGTGTTGCGAGAAACATTGATGCCCGCTCGCAACGAAGCTTGCCGGCTCCCACCGATGGCGTACACGTGCTGGCCGAACCGGCTCTGCGAGAGCATAAACATCATACCGCAAGTCAAGGCAATCGTGATTAAGACGGTAATGGGAATGGACAGCAACGACTCGTTGCCGATGTATGTCACTACCGGGTTGGAGATCGGAACCGTGGTGCCGCGGGCGAGTAGATAAGCGATCCCTCGAGCTACTCCATACATTCCCAGAGTACCGATAAAAGGCGGGATCCGTAGTTTCGCAATCAGTAGCCCATTGATCACCCCTGGTATCGCCGAAGCTAGCAAAGCCACAACCCCAGCCACGACCATGGCCAGCGGGTCCCAAAGCACGCCGGTGCTGAGGTTGAGAATTTGGGAAAAGACGACTGCCGCCAACCCCATGGTAAAGCCGACCGAAAGATCGATGCCGCCGGAAATCACTACAAACGTTTGGCCCAAAGCCAACAGCAGCGGGCCGACGGTAAACACCGCGATCGAAGCGACGTTAAACGGGTTGAACAGAAAAGTCGTATTGTAGGCGATTCGCGCCCACAGCTCGAAACCGACTAACAGGAAACCGAGGAAAATCCAGGCCCGCATCGAGGTCACCCAGGAGCGGAACGAGTCGGCCCAGGTGGTCTTTTCCGGGGCCGGCTCATCTAAGGGTATTGACGTCATGGTTGCGTGGTAGGCACGAGCTCCCGCTCGTCCGGGACTTGTTCGGAAGTCGAGAAAAGCGCGGACGAGCGGGCATGTCCTCCGAAGCCTTGGCGAAGGAGGGAGCTCGTCCCTACCGTGACTCCCGATTTCGAACTAGTCCGAATAAATAAACTTCTTCACGTTGGGATCATCGACGTTGCTTTTGTCGATCACCGTGAACCCGGTACCGATCAGCGGAGGAACGGATTGCCCGGTCAAGTGCGCATACGCTGTGACCACTCCATAAAACCCGATCTCAGCCGGGTGTTGGGCGATCGCGATATCAATGTTACCGGCTTTGATATCCGAAACGATGGACTGCGGAGCATCGAACGCGACTACTCTGATCTTGCCTTGAGCATTTGCCTGTTTGACCCCGTTGGCGGCTCCGGTGGCGGAAAAGAGGTTAGCGCCGAACACCCCAGCCAGGTCTGCATTTCGAGCATACACCGATTGAAATTGTGCAGCCGCTTTGTTGGCGTCGTCGTCGTTAAACTGGGTTTCCAGCACCGTGATGTTCGGATACTTTTTCATCTCCTCTTTGAATCCCTCTTCGCGCTGATCCGTGGTGGAGATATTCGGCTTCACGTTCGAGACGTAAACTTTCCCTTTTTCGCCGATCGCTTTAGCCAAAGCTCTGGCGGCAATCTGGCCCCCGAGAATGTTGTCTGAGGCAATATAGGAAAGCGGGAAATCTGCGTCACCGCTTCCGGTCTGGTAATGACCGGTTCCGATGAAAGTATCGACCGTGAGAACGGCAATACCGCTATCGGCTGCCTTTTTCAGCGGGTTGACCAACTGAACTTTATCGGTCGGCGCAATCAAAATCGCATCCGGTTTACGGCCGATGATAGCGTTCAACACCGGAACCTGGGTGACTGGGTTGAAATCGGACGCGCCTTGGAAGACGAGGTCTACTCCCAAAGCGGTGGCGGCCGCCTGGGCGCCTTTATGCATCGTGATATAAAATGCGTCGGTCGTCAGACCCGGGATTAAAGCAATGGTGTACTTCTTATCGGCAGCGGAAGCGGGGTTGCTCCATCCAGCCGAGACGAGGAGCGCGCAGACTAATAGACTGGCTTTAATGTGCCATCGTTTCATAAGGGGAAGAGAGGAGGATTGAAGTCTCCTTTTCGCCAGATGTACCCGTTTGCTGATTCAATCCGTTTTCTCCGCCCGATACCACAAGGGAGGGGCCTAGAACGGCTAAACCAGCGGCAAGTTTTTCTAGCTAGAGGATTCGGGGGTTATATTTCAGCCTAACACAAGAGTCTTTATCGCAGACCCGTCAATGATAAACTGGAATATTACGAGTAATCTCTTGGAGGGAGCTTACTCCCTCCGGTTGAGTTCGATGTTGTTGTTAGTGTTGTTTCTGGTTCTGTGGGGAAATCTGGAACTTTCGATAGCTCGAGTGGTCGGCTTCCACCTTGAGGCAGGGCTAAGTCCGTGCCTCTGCCAACCATGGGCATGAGGAGAAGCATTTCAGTCCGTCCGTATCTGCGTCCATCTGCGGTTAAGGATTTTTGGATTTTTGCTTCGCGTTAATTCGCGGTTCAATCTTCTTTCCGCACTTGGTTAGCAGAGCGGCTCTCCTCGCCCAAGTCTCAAGGAACAATCACCGTCTTGATCCCCTGTCGGGACCAAGCCAGCTCCAGCGCTTTCTGGTAATCCTTTAGCGGGAACTCATGCGTAACGAGTTCGTCGACCTTAACCTTCCCGCTTTCGAGATAATCGAGCGCCCGCGGGAAACAATCGATCTGGGCAAAGGATCCTTTAATCGACAACTCGCGCCGCTGGATATCTGCCAACTTGATTCTGCCAAGAGCGTCGTCTGAGTAAACTCCGTAGATGAGGATGGTGCCGCGGCGCCGCACGAATCGCATCGCATCTTCGGCCATCGAGGGTACGCCGGTGGCTTCCACCACGTAGTCGAATCCGTTCGGGCTAAGGTCGCTGAGTTGCCGGCGATGAACCTCCGGATCCTTCCGATCGATGGGCACGACCTCATCGGCCGCCAAACGAGCAATCAGATCGAGTTTAGGTCCCGCCGGCGCGGCGACCGTTAGCCGGGCAGCACCGTTGAGTTTCAGCAACTGGGCTAAAACTTGTCCCGTCGGACCGGCCCCCAACAGTAGAACGCTGCTTCCCGGTTTTACCGCCAGCACTTCCATCCCGTGCACCGCGCAAGCCGTGGGCTCAATCATCGCCGATTCCCGGACCGAAAGCTTGTCGATGGGAAATGCCAGGTCGCCTTTGACCTTAATGTATTCGGCGAACGCCCCGTTAATCTCGACTCCGATCCCGCCGAGATTTTCGCACAGCAGAAAGTCGCCGCGCTTGCAGTAAAAACAGTATCCGCAAGCCTGGGTCGTACTCGCCGTGGCCCGCTGCCCGGCGCGCAATCCCTTCACTTGGGAGCCGAGCTCGACGATCTCCCCGGAGAATTCATGACCGGGAATCAGCGGGAATCTGGCTCCAAATTCACCTTCGTGGACGTGTAGATCCGTGCCGCAAACCCCACAAACATGTACGCGCAGCAGAATCTCATCCGGCGCGATTTGCGGAACCTCAATCTCGCGGTAATCGAACTTTCTTGGGGCGTCGTAAACAATCGCTTTCATAGAGGCACTCATGGTCTGGCCGAGGATCTGAAACGGACCGGTTATCGGGGGGGAAGACCAACCTGCCGTCTTAGTTTGTTGGAGATACCAACAAAGTCAATCGCTTTTCGCTAAATCTTCCAGAAAGTCCACGTTCGGTACGCTAAAGATCCGGTCGTACACCAAGGCCGCTCCGCCTAGCGCCGAGCTGTCTTTGCCAAACGCTGATACCGTGATCTCTAAGTTTTCGACCGTGGGAAAGCGCCGCTCCGCTAGACGTCGCCTCACGTCTCCCTCAACGAACGGGAAAAGTTCGGCCAGCGTTCCCGCCAGTACTACCAGCCTCGGATTGAAAAGATCGGCCAGGTTGCGAATCGCCAAGGTGAGCCATTCACCCCATGCTTTAACCGTTTTTTTCGCTAACGGATACTCGCTCCTAAGGTCACGCATAAACGCGTCCACGGTCTCCGCCTCTCCCCCCGCCCTTCGATAGGCCGCGAGTAGAGTATCTCTACCGAGCTGTGTCTCGAGCACCCCTTTGCCTTCTCCGCGGCGGTTCTGCGCTGGATGCAATGTAAGATGCCCGATCTCGCCGGCTAACCCATCGCTCCCTCGGAAGATCTTACGATCGACAATCACTCCGGCTCCTACGCCAACGTCCAAAAAGAGGAGGCAGATATCACTTTGGCCGACCCGCTTGCCAAACGAAAGCTCGGCTAATGCCGCGCTTTTGGCGTCATTCTCGATAAAGACAGGGAAATCCAATTTAGGCTGCAGAATTCCTTTAAGATCAACCCGATCCCATCCGAAAGTTGGCGCCACCCGAATCACGCCCTGCGCATTCACCAGCGCAGACACCGCCACACCAATCCCTTGCAAACGAGCTGAGCCTTTAAGCTGGTCGCGCCACACAGCTTGCACCAGACCAACCAGATCCCGGCAGACTGCGTCCGGTTCGTTAGACTTTAACTTGGCCGTCCGCCGATGTGTGATTGAGCCTTCCAGGTTGATCAACACCAAGTGAAGCCGTTCAGCTCCAATCTCAGCCCCGAAAAAAAAGGCGCCTTCGGCGTTCAACTTTAAACCGGTGCCTGGCCGCCCGGTAGCCTGAGTAATGAAAGGCGCCCCAGCTTCGGTGATGAGTTCTCTTGCCAATAACTCGGCTGTTACCAGGGTGAGCGTCGACCGGTTCAGGTTCAGAAAACGCGCCAACTCGGCCCGGGAAAGAGTGCCATGCTCTTTGAGCAGCCGCAGAACGCGAGCCTGATTGATATGGCGTATAAGAGCCGGCTTGGCCATCCTAAGCGTGAGCCGCCATAGCGGCTTCCCGGCTCGCACAACCGAAATTGAGGTGGTTGCCATCGGGATCGAGCACCACGAAATCTCTCATCCCGTACGGACGATCGCTGGGCTCAACTTTGACGATCCCTCCCTTGCTTTTGATTTCGGCGAAATACCGATCGACTTCATCGCAAAAGATGGCGGCGGCGCCACCGCCCACCGGCCGTTTATGAAAGTCATGACCGCATAAATGGAGCGACACCTCGCCAAGCCGAATTCCTGCGTACTCGCCAAACCTGAAATCCTCGATAAAGCCAAGTACATCTTTGTAATACTTCAGCGAGTCATTGAGATCCCGGACTTGGAAGACCGGAGCCACCCCTAGTATATTCATTGGCGTCGGATGCTATCCGGGATCCGGAATAGGGCCAAGACGGAAACGAGCGGGATCGCCACGAACGCCCGGGTACGACGAAACGGCGCTGGGTCCGCGCTCGATTTGAGCCGTGACCCCTGATCGATTTCCACGATCGTCCGCCACGCTCGTCAACAAATCGTCCAGAGGTCATGGCGGGAAACGCTGAGCAACAAACGTCGCAGACGCTGGACGGAATAATTCAGGGGTCGCGGCTCAAATCCGGCGCGGCTATGCGTTGGAGGGAAAAGGCTATTAGCGCGCCGAGATTTTCGCCCTGCTATGGGGGTTGTCAAACTACCGGAGAAGGTGGCAGCTAGGTTTTCATTTTTAATGCGACGTTAGTCGCCTCAAATTTTGGGTTGAGAGGGGAAGGTTTAG